>ERZ1292640.1028-Hain-H43-02um-R1-1028-length-23244-cov-20_pt1 | contig 23244 bp, 25 predicted proteins | sample MGYA00564404_ERZ1292640 | MGnify/ENA primary metagenome ERZ1292640 (study PRJEB36523, sample SAMEA6512636) | groundwater metagenome | collected 2019-01-08 | study: AquaDiva: Metagenomics assemblies of 32 groundwater samples
GTGCTGTAGAATTAGTACAGAGCCCCCTGGCTTTCAGGAGGTAAAGATGGAGAAGGTCGAGGGGAATCTGTGGCGGCGTCAGGAAAAGGACGGCCAATTCCGTTACTTGTACAGACGCTTGTTGCAGGCAAAAACGAAGGACAAGAAGTATCGGGACTATCGCAAGACTCTTGGCGACAACCTCGAGAAGGCCCTGGCCGAGAAGAACCGTCTGGATGATTACTTCACCGCGCAGTTCAGCGGAGAGAAGCCGAGCACCCTGGGCGAGTTCTTCGACTGGTATGTCAGGTACCTGAGGGATGAGAGAAAGCTCCTCGGGTATCAGACTCCTGTCGGCCACCTGAAAGCGTTCGTGAAACACAAAGGGGCACAGATCGAGCTTGCGAAGATAACCCGGGCTGACGTCGAGACCTTTCTCCACGCCTGCAAGGGGAGGATCAGCCAGGTGACCGTCGACAATCACCACCGATCGATACGCAGGATGTTCAACGTGGCTATCCAGCGCGGATACCTCGAGAAGAACCCTGCCATCGGGATTCGGGTGGAAAAGCCGCGGTTGCTGGAGCCGGTTCTGCCGAGCGTGGATGAGGTCAAGCGGCTCCTGGACTATCTGAAGCACAAGAGGCCTTCGCTGTACCCGATTGTGGTGACGCTCATCTACACCGGCGCACGACTTGGAGAGGTTCTCTCGCTGGACTGGTCGAGAGTGGATTTCATCGGGGGAACGCTAGTCCTTGTCAGGCGCAAGGTGAATGATCTTCACCGGCTGCCGATGGCCAAAACACTGAACGAGGTGCTGAACATCCTCTGGATGGAAACAGGAATGCCGAGGGAAGGCCTTGTCTTCCGGGGCAAGTCCAACAACCAGAGGGACAGGCACTGTCTTTCCCGCTCGTTCAAGAAGTCGGCCAAGGCGGTTGGTCTTCCGTGGATCACGCTCAAGACTTTCCGAAAACTCGCTGCGACTTGGGTTGCGCTGAGCACGCATGATGTCAGGGCGGCCCAGAAGCTACTCGGGCATACGAATATCCGGACCACCGAGCTCTACCTCGGAGAGGGATCCGAATCCCGGGACATGGCGGTCAAGGCGATTGAGGACAAGCTTGGCCACGGAGGGGATGAGCAGGGGAAGGTTGCCAAGTTCGTGGCATGACCGTGGTAAATCGAATGGTAAGAAAAGTTTGGGTGTCTTTGCCACGGTCGTTTGACAGTTAGAAAAACCGCCTTGATCAACGAGAACTGCCTGGGCCAGCTCGGGATCGAACCGAGGACACCCAACTTAAAAGGCTGGTGCTCTACCAGCTGAGCTACTGGCCCATTATCAACTAGTCTATCGCATGCGGACGCGGTCGAGCCGGGGAGAACAGCTACCGGGCGACGGGCTGGGAGGCACCGGTAAGCGGCGCGCCGGTGACGTCATGATAGAGCTGGTCGGGGTCGAGGTCGATGCCTCCCGGCCAGGTCACGGTGCCGGTGGCGTTGTCGACGGCCACCTTCCCGAATTCGGCAGGATCATGCCACGCAACGAATACGCCGTTGTCCACAAGGCTGGACAGATCCACCACCCCGCTCGCACCGTCCTCGAAACGGATGGCGAACCGGTAGCCCTGCTGGGCCTGGGCGCTGGCGATCCTCTTCATGGTTCCAGTCTAGACCAGCGGTGGGATTGAATCCAGCGGCCGGTGGGCTTGCGCCTGCGCCCAGAGGCGGGCCAGCTCGGCGCGGCCCAAGAAGAGGGACGCTCTTGCATTCATGCAATGCTCGCGGGAGGGGGAAGGCGAATGCCAATATCGAAATGATGTCCCTGCTCTTGAGGCGCAGACGCGGTATGTCTAATCCGGTGAGACACAAGGAGGCCTTTCAAGCGAGTGTTACTCTGTTAGGGATGGCGCCATTCCTCGATACCCGGGCGACGGTCAAGCTGATTGCGCGCCGGCATGAAGTCACCGTATGAAGCGCGTATCCGTGGTCTTTACCGAACATGCGGAGAATGGCCTCTGCAATAGCTCTGAGCTACTGGCAATTCTGATGCGCATCAATCCCGAGGTCATCTTCCTTGAAGCCCCTGCTGCGGCCCTCGGCACCTATTTCAACCGCGGCCGCATGAACCTCGAGGGAACCGCAGTAAGTCGCTATCGCGAGAAGCATCGGGTCGACCTGATCCCGGTAGACCTACCAACACCAGAAGCGGCATTCTTCGAGAACTTCGGTGAAGTGATCGACAGAGTAGGCAGGGCGGGCCCTGAGTACGACCAGATAGCAGGAACGCACAGGCATTACGTCAGTGTATACGGATTCGCGTATCTCAACAGCGAGTACTGTAGCGATCTCTTCTCCAAGCGGTACGCCGCGATCCTGACCGCGATCGGGAAGCTTGCCGACCCTAGGCTTGCTGAGAACTACGACCTATGGATCAAGACCAACGAGCGCCGAGACGCTGCAATGATGGAGAACATTCGGAAGCACTGCCGGCAGGCTTCATTCAGCAATTATGCATTTTTGGTGGGCGCAGCACACAGGCAGTCCATCATGAGTTTGTCACGTAGCGAGGAGGGACCTGGGGCATCCGAAATCCCGTGGGACTTCTCCGGATTCCTCGAGAGACCGGTAACATGATGGGGGGCGTCGAGTGGGCTATCCCCAGAAGATGCAGGTTGGGTCCTCATCCACGGCTCGAATGAGGGCGGCGAGGTCGCGGGAGGGGGGCTCGGGGGTGAAGCGCCACCACTTGTGGTGGCGATCGCGGCAGTAGAGAGTCCAGATGCCGGTTGAGGGCTTGTAGCGAAACTGGGCGACTTCGAAAAGGGTCCAGAGGCCGGGCCGCATGAAGTGCGGGCGCTCCTCGATGAGCGTGATCACGCAACCGCGGGTCTTGTGGAGGATCCGGATCTTGTCCTCGAGACCCTCGGGAATCCGTTTGCGGGTGAAATCCTTGATCAGCTCCTCGGCGTGCGTGCGGATTTCGATGGGCATATCAGCCTGTTTCAGGTTCCACCGCCCTTCTTGCTGCGTATCCGCTCTTGCAGGGAACGGAAGCGCTCCTGGTTACCGGGCAGGGAAGCCTGGCCAACATCCCAGCAGCGCCAGAAGCAGTCGGCGAAGCCCGGATCTTGCCCGGCCAGAAGCTCGACCTTCGGGAAGAACCGGTCGAAGTGGTCACGCAGCAGGTCTTCGAGCAGGCAAACGGCTAGGGCGTCACGGACGCGCTCGGAGGGGTGGCCACCGAATCGCCGCACGAAATCCCATACCAGCTCATGCCGTTCAGGTATGTGATCTGCGATCTTGAACAGCGCCTGGTATAGCGGGTCCGGTTCCGGTTCGGGCGGCTCCGGGATCGTGAAGTACCTCTGTGCGCGGCGGGCGCGATGCTCCATCTCCCGCTTCTTATCAGGGATGCTGGCCCAGTTGTATGGATGGGCCGCGGGCCAATTGTCCACCTTGCATGCCAGGAGGGGGATCGCACGGGCGACCTCGGGATCCTCGCCGGCCTCGCCGAGCGGGAACCAGCGGCATTCTCTGGTCGAGCTGTTGTTGGTCAGGGCGACGTTAAGGTCGGAGAAATCTCGCGGTGCTCCTTCCGCCCGATCGAAGACGAGGAGGTAGCAGCGAACGAGACTGCCGTCCTCCATCGGCTCGGTCTCGTAGAGGAATCTGTTGGGAACCGTGTCGAACCCAGTATCCTGCCGGAGAGTGAGAATGACGGCGTCGTCCTCCTTCTCGCCGTGCCGCACGAACTCACGCGGCAATGACCATTTGCCGGCGCCCTCTGCGGTCTTGGTGCGTACCATAAGGACATTTTTGCGGAAGGCCAGCACGCCGACATACCAGACGTCCATAGGGGCATTCTAGCCCTCCAGGACGGGTCCGGTCGTGCATCGGCCTCATCCCCTGGTGCTCTCGGAGGGCTTTTGGGCCGGCGGCGCATCGCCGGTTGACGATCGGGTATAAATGGGCGGTGGGCTACGGGGATGCCGCGAAGAAGCTCCGGTACGGGTACGCCTTTCTGCGCAGGCGGCTCGTCCATGTCAATCTCCAGGTCGGTTATGCGTGCAACTTCTCCCGCGACAACTTCGCGGCCATGATCTGCAACGGCTGGTTCGTGACGCCGGAGATCGCCAAGGCCCTGTTCTCCGCCGGGATGTACGAGATCAGCATCTCGGTGGATTACGCCGACCCCGCGAAGCACGACGCGCAGCGGGCGTGCCCGGGTGCGTTCGACCGGGCCATCCGGGCGCTGCGGCTCTTGAACGAGGCGCGGGTCGATCCCGAACAGCGGGTGCACATGATCTCGGTCGTCAGTGAAGGTGAATATCACCGACAGGATGAGGACCTTCGAACTTGTGTTCAACCTTGGACTCGTCAGCTTCCTGAAGGTTGGCAAGTACGAGGCGCGCCTCTTTGCTAACGACAAGTACCCCACGTGATCATCTACTACTTCTCCAGGAAAGTGCGAGGGCGAGTGGCCCACCTTCAGGGCGTTGGCCACGTCGCTGAACCCGCGGAAACGAGTCAGCCAATTGGCCTGCTCCCTGCCCTCGACTCCCCTGATGAACGAATCGAAATGCACCTGATCTTCCGCGCTTTCGCTCCCTGGCAGGGACGCCGTCGGCGCGTCGTGTAGTGTCCAGCGTCGCCAGACCGGCCGCGCCTCCTCGGAGGAGCCCCCAGGCCCCCTGCTCCGTTCAGCTTGGCCGTCTTCCGTGTTCAAGTTGGTCCGATTTCGGTGTTCAGATTGCTCCGATAATCGTGTTCAGTTTGGTCCGACGCGCGCAATCTATCGAAGCTGGACGACAAGCTCCCGGTTCAGCGCGCTGGCCACCCGCTGGAGGGTCCGCAGAGTGTAGCGGGCGGACGAGGGCTTTTCGAGGAGGGAGAGCGCCTGTTGGGTGACGCCCATCTTCCTGGCCAAGGCCCGTTGCGTGAGCCCCTGGGCCTCGCGCAGTTTCGCGATCCGGACCGCCAGCCGCGCGGGCAGGTCCTCGTCATTGAACGCCTTCCGGAACTCCGGGTCCCGGAGCTCCTTCTTGAGTGCTGACTTCAGTGTGATTCCCCTGTCCTTCATTTCGACCCTCCGTACCGTATCAACCAGTCCGCGTGCGCCCGGTGGGCCTTGCGAAGCTCCCCGTCCGGGATGGCGCGGGCCTTCTTCAGGAAACCGTGGGCGACCACGATCAACGTCCTTGCGTGGAAGAAGTAGAGCAGTCGCACTTCCAGGCGGCCGAATCCCACGCGGAGCTCCCGTATCGGTCCGTCCACCACGTCCGCATGGGGACGCGGTAGGTCCGGACCTTCCTCCGCGAGCAGGTCAAGCCACTTGTACACCTTCGCTCTCACGCGCTTCTCGAGCCGGTCGACGAACTCTTTCGGGGGAGAGTCGCCCCGGGAAGACAAGTAGAAGACTACCTCGTAGCGCGCATCCACGATTCCACTATACGAGTATTTACTTGTGAAGGCAACCGGCTGGCATGAGGGGTGTGGGGGGGGCGAGTGGGAAGGACGATGTTGAGGGTGTACTACCCCCAGAAGATGCAGGTTGGGTCCTCATCCAGGCCCGAATGAGGGCGGCGAGATCGCGGGAGGGGGGCTCGGGGGTGAAGCGCCACCACTTGTGGTGGCGATCGCGGCAGTAGAGAGTCCAGATGCCGGTTGAGGGCTTGTAGCGGAACTGCGCGACCTCGAAGAGCGTCCAGAGGCCGGGGCGCATGAAGTGCGGGCGCTCCTCGATGAGCGTGATCGCGCAACCGCGGGTCTTGTGGAGGATCCGGACCTTGTCCTCGAGGTCCTCGGGGATCCGCTTGCGGGCGAACTCCTTGATCAGCTCTTCGGCGTGCGTGCGGACTTCAATTGGCATCTCGACCGGTTTCATGATCGCCTTCCCGTCCCCGGAGCGTTCCTGCGTCCCATTCTAGTCCAGCGTTCAGCCTTCACCAACGTGTCGCGTCCGGCCGTACATCCGAGGCATCCCGTGGTGCGCTGGGGCTCCGGGCGACCGATCGTAGGTCGATCGGGGCCGAGGACCGGTCGCGGAAGACGCGAGTGGCCGCGATCGTATACGGCAACATTCCAGCGCAGCCGTGGTTGGGGAAGAGGGCCACGGCAGGCCGTTGCGGAAGCTTATATCATGCTATAATCAACCGCAATGGATATCAGCAGTGCCGCGAGCGTCCTGCATGCCGGCGGGCTCGAGGTGTTCTCGACCCGGGATCTCGCCGCGATGTTCCCGCCCCGGGGCCGGGGGGTGGCAAACCTCCAGATGCACCAGTGGGCGCGCCGGGGCTGGATCAGGCGGCTGAAGCGCGGCCTGTTCGAGCTGGCCTGGCCGGAGCCGGTAGTTATCCCCGACCTGTTCGTGGCGAACCGCCTGTATGAGCCCTCCTACGTCTCGCTCGACACCGCGATGTTCCAGCACGGGCTGGTCCCGGATGTCGCGGTGCAAGTAACCTCGGTCACTTCCGGATGGACTCGGCGGTTCGTCAATCCGCACGGCACCTTCACGTACTTCGCGGTCAAGCCGGCAGCGTTCAGGGGGTATGGTTTGGTGGAAGTCGAGCACCGGCAGGTCCGGATGGCCGATCCGGAGAAGGCGATCGTCGACCGGTTGTACGCCGCCCTGCGCAGAGGGGAGCCGCTCGATCCGCTGACGGAGCGATGGAACCGGAGGAGAATCCGCAGGCTCGACCGCGGGAGGATGGCCCGGTACGCGGGCCTGTTCGGGCAGTCGGCGGCGAAGATCAAGGAGCGCGTCCGTGTTCTCACGTGACGGCACGGACCTGGCCAGGATGGCGCGGTCGCTGGAGCCGTTCCTCTTCGAACCGTCCGGCGTCGCCCTGGTGGAGCGGGCTCACGCCCTGCTTCCCGGCCTCCTTGAATACCTGTCGCAGGAAACCTGACAAGGAATTCCGTGGTTGCCGACGGCATTTGGGCCACCAGGGCGGTGAATCGGGCCGCCGGGCCGGGAACCCGCTGGGGCCGGGCCGGAGTTGGTAGAATGACACAAGACATGGACAGATACGTGTTGGCCTTGTTCCTCGTGGTGGCGGCGGCCGTCCAGACGGCCCAGGGGCCGGTCGAGTGCCGGCCCTACGGGTGCCCCGGCTGTTCGCAGCCGGACGGCTTCTGCTGTGCGCAGGAGAAGGCCCCTTGCGGCGGTGGCGAAAGCTGCAACTGCGGCCCAGCGGTTCACGCCGTGGCCCCCGCGGTTTTCGCCGTGGCCGCCCCGGACCGGGTCGTCGACTGCGTCCCCGTCGCCCCGGGTGATGAGCCCGCCGAGGCGGGCGCCGTCCTGTTCCGCCCCCCCATCGCCTGATCCCTTCCCGACGACCGGCCGACTGAACTACACGTCGTGATGCCCGTCCTGCCGGACGGGCCGAGTGGGGGGTCCATCATGCGTATTCGGGTATTCGAACAATGGAGACCGGGGCGCGCGGTTGTCGCGTACCCGATCGTGGCGCTGGCGATGGTGGCGGGGATCCTGGCGGGATGCGGCAAGGCGAGGGCCATGGGAGCGGCCGTTCCGGCGGACTGGAAGCCGGTCGCGCTGGCGGAGGTGCTGGGCGCGCCGAAGGCCTGGAGCGGCAAATCGGTGGTGCTCGAGGGCGAGGTCTCGTGGGTGTGCCCCGAGGGTTGCGATTTCACCTACACCGAAGGCACGAAGAGCGTGACCGTCTATCCCCGGGACATGGCGCTGAAGGGCCTCAAGAAGGGCGCGAAGATCCGCATGCTGGCCCAGGTCACGGCGGGGAAGGAGCGGATCGTGGTCAACGCGCTCGGGATCGTGCGCCTGTGAACTTCCGGGGGCTCGCGTTCAACAACATCTTGCGAAGCCGTACCCGGAGCCTGCTGACCATCCTGAGCATCGCGACGGCGTCCGTGACGCTGACCGTCGTGCTCGCGCTCGACCGGGGCTACCAGGCGGCAGTCGACCGCGAACTGGTGAGCAAGTCCGGGGTCCACCTCTACATCACCAAGGAGGGCTGTCCGATGGAGGCCGCCTCCATCATCGCGCAGGGGGGGATCAGCCCGCTGTACGTCCCCGCGTCCGTCCTCGGCCGGCTCGCCACGGTGGGCAACCTGGACGCCGTGCTGCCGTTCAACATCTTCGCGCTCACCACGAGCGACGGGACGCGGACCGACATCTTCACGGGGGTGACCCCCGCCCTGCGGAAGATGAGGCCGGATCTCGAGTTCGACCGGGGGGGGTGGTTCGAGGGGAAGGACCCGATCATTCTCGGGGCGGAGATGGCTCGCCTGGAGAAGCGGGCGGTCGGCGACAAGATCTACTTCGAGCAGTTGAAGCGGGAGTTCCGGGTAGTCGGGATCCTGAAGCGGACGTACGGGCAGGACGACGGCATGTTCTTCCTGCCGCTGGAGGTGTCCCAGGCCCTGATCGACCGGCAGGGCAAGCTTTCGGCCGTCGCCATCAAGGTCAAGGACGTCGGGAAGCTGGCGACGACGCTCGACGAGCTGCGGGCCCTGCTGCCGGGCGACTACTACGTCATGTCGTCGAAGGAGCTCGGGGCCGGGGTGCTGACCTTCTTCGGATCCACCCGGGTGATCATGTTCGTCACCGTGATCATGACCTTCCTCGTCTCGATCATGGGCATCGTGAACACGAAGCTCATGACGATCGCCGAGCGGAAGCGCGAGTTCGCCTACCTGAAGTGCGTGGGGGCGACCGCGGGCGACATCATGAGGCTGGTGTCGCTGGAAACGGGTTTGATGGGCGTGATCGGGGCGGCCGTCGGCGGTGCCGCCGCGCTGGTGCTCTCGCCCCTGTTCGAGGGCGTGATCCGCAGGTACCTCGTCGTCTACGTGCCGACCTCCAGGATCGTGGAGCCGGGCGCGGCAGTCGTGCTCGCCTCCGCCGCGCTCGTGGTCGTGGTCAGCCTGGCGGCGTCAGTGTATCCCGCGGCGCGGGCCGCGCGGATCCGGCCGATGGAGGTGCTCCGTGACGAGTGAACGGGCGCCTATCGCGCGGCTGGTGGACGTGGTGAAGACGTTTCGGCGGGGGAGCGAGGAGGTCCGGGCCCTCGGCGGGGTCAGCCTCGACGTCGCCCCGGGCGAGTTCGCGGCCGTGGTGGGGGCGTCGGGTTCCGGCAAGACCACCCTGCTGAACATGCTCGGATGCATGGACACGCCGACCGGGGGACGGGTCCTCGTGAGCGGACGTGACGTGACGAACGCGGGCGAGCGCGAACTGGCCGAGGTGCGCAAGCACTCGGTCGGGTTCGTCTTCCAGCAGTTCTTCCTGGTGCCGACCATGACCGTGCTCGAGAACGCGCGCATTCCCGCGCTCTTCGCCCGCAACCCGGCGGGGGAGCGCCGCGCGGCGGAGCTGCTCGAGCTGGTCGGGCTGGGCCGGCGGCTGGACCACTACCCCGGGCAGTTGTCCGGCGGCGAGATGCAGCGGGTGGTCATCGCGCGGGCGCTGGTCAACTCGCCGGCCCTCCTGCTGGCCGACGAGCCTACGGGGAACCTGGACAGCCGGAACGCCGGGGGGATCATGGAGCTCTTCGAGAGCCTCCACCGCGGCGGGCTGGCCATCGTCATGGTCACGCACAATCCGGACCTGGCCGGGAGGGCGGGCCGGATCGTGAGGATGGAAGATGGCCGGATCATGGCGTAGCGTCGCGGCCGCCGGGATCCTGGTCGCGGCGGAAGCGGACGGGGCGCTATTCGTGACGGCGGACGCCGACCTGCGGGCGTGGTCCATGGGGCCGGGGCGGGAGGCCCGCGTCGCTGCCGTCGGGATCGCGGTCCGCCAGGTGTTCGCCGACGCCCGCGGCGACCGGGTCGTCGCGTTCGCCCTGTTCGAGTCGCTGGACGACTTCCGGGAGACTGGTTTCGACCAGGCGTACCTGCGATACAAGGGGCGCATGGGGGTCTGGAACCTGACCGCCGGCCGGTACGTGCTGCCGTTCGGGCTGCTGCCGTCGTACAGCACGAATCGGCTGCTCGTGCGGACCCTGGAGGGGGAGACCGTGGGGGTCGAGACGGACAACGGCGTAATGTCCTCGGGCCTGGCCGGGGATTTCGACTACGCGGTGTCCGTCAGCGAGGGGGTTGGCATGCACCGGTGGACCGACACGGACGACGACGGGCTGGTCACGGCGCGCGTGGGCTGGGAAAGCGACGACCTGCCGGAGCTCAAGCCGGGTGTCTCGGTCGTCTGGGGCAAGGCGGTCGGCGGCGCCCACGGCGGCATGGCCGGGCCCCGGATGCGGCGGGAACTGGCCGCGCTGGACCTGACCTGGACGGCCGGAAGCGGGGTCCTGCGGGCGGAAGGAAGCGCCGGCCGGCGGGACGGGGAGCCCTTCCAGGGAGGTTTTGCCGGGGTCGACTTCTCCCTGCTGGGCTGGCTGGAATTGAACGCGGACTGGGCGGTCAGGTCCGGCTGGCGGGGCGGCCCGGCCGCGGGCGTTACGCTGGACGTGCTGGGGGCGAAGGTGCGCGCGGCCTACCGCTACCCGATCGAAAAGGAGGACGAGGATGAGGTCACTGGCCAGGTTTATTATTCCTGGAGTCGCTCTCGCTAGCTGGCTCGCCGCGGGGTCCGCGGGGGCGGAGGAGAAGTACATCTGCGTCTGGCGCAACCCGGAGCGGACCATGCGCCGGATCTTCCCGCAGGCGCGGGACTACCGGACCGTGACCCGGCCCATTTCGGCCGCGGCGGTCGCCGCGATAGAGGCGAAGGCGGGCGGGCCCCTGTTGCCGGGACAGCGCGAGCAGTACCAGTACTACGAGATGCTGGACGCCGGGGGCAAGCGCCTGGGCGCGATCATCGCGGCTTCCCAGAAGGGCGAATACGGGGCGATCGAGTTCGTGTTCGGCCTGGACCTGAGCCGGAGCGTGAACGGGATCTACATCCAGCGCGCCCGGGAGCGCGACGGGGACTTCAAGAAGCGGGAGTTCCTGGACTCCCTGTTGGGCCGCGGGCCCGGCGACCTGAAGGCGCTGGACGCCCTGATCGGGGAGAAGCGGACCACGGGCAAGGTGGCGGTCGTCACCGGCCTCAAGAAGGAGCTCGCGGCCTTCGCCGAACTCGCCCCGTGAGGCCGTTCCCGGGGAACTTGACAGGCGAGTCCGCGATTGTTAATCTCAATCAGCCCTCGCGGAGGCGATGTCGCCGGCGGGGGAACCTTCGCCGGTGTGGATCAACAAAGCCGTTAGCTTGAAGAGCTGAACAACCGTTTTCCCGGAGACATCGACGTCTCTCGCAGCCCCATATGGGTTGTGGAGGCGTCGTTTTTGCGTTTGCGGGGCCCGCTTAGGGTCCAGGGAGATGGTCATGCCGATTCACACGGTGGATGCGGGGGATACCGCCTGGTTGCTGACCAGCGCGGCGCTTGTGCTGTTGATGACGCCCGGGCTCGCCTTCTTCTACGGCGGGCTCGTGCGGCGCAAGAACGTGCTCTCGGTGCTCATGCAGTGCTTCGCGGCCATGTGCCTAGTGAGCATGCAGTGGATCCTCTGGGGCTACAGCCTCGCGTTCGGGCCCACCCGGGGCGGCTGGATCGGCTCTTTCGCATGGGCCGGGCTGGCCGGCGTCGGCGGGCAACCCAACCCCGACTACGCCGCGACCGTGCCGCACCAGGCGTTCATGGCGTTCCAGATGATGTTCGCGATCATCACCCCCGCGCTGATCATCGGCGCGTTCGCGGAACGCATGAAGTTCTTCGGGTTCTGCGTCTTCCTGCTGCTCTGGTCGACGCTCGTCTACGACCCCGTCACGCACTGGGTCTGGGCGACCGGCGGCTGGCTCCGGGCCACGGGTGCGCTCGACTTCGCGGGCGGCACGGTCGTGCACATCAACGCGGGAGCCGCCGCCTTGGCGGCCGCCCTCGTGCTCGGCCCCCGGCTCGGATACCCGGCCAAGATCTCGCCGCCGCACAGCCTGCCGCTCGGGGTCCTGGGCGCGGGGCTGCTCTGGTTTGGCTGGTTCGGGTTCAACGCCGGCAGCGCCCTGGCGTCCGGCAGCCTTGCCACGTCGGCCTTCGTGGCCACCCACGCGGCCGCCGCCGCGGCCGGGACGGCGTGGCTGATTCTCGACTGGTTCGTGAACGCGCACCCGACCATGCTCGGCGTCATCACCGGCGCGGTCGCGGGGCTCGTGGCCGTCACGCCCGCCTCGGGGTACGTGACCCCCGCCGGCGCGATCTGGATCGGGATCGGGGCCAGCGTCATCTGCTACCTCGCCGTGGCCGTGGTGAAGGCGCGGTGGGGGTACGACGACGCCCTCGACGCCTTCGGCGTCCACGGGGTCGGAGGCCTGTGGGGCGCGCTGGCGACCGGGCTGTGGGCCACGAAGGCCGTGAATCCGGCCGGCGCGGACGGGCTGTTCTTCGGGAACCCCGGCCAGTTCTGGATCCAGGCGAAGGCGTCCTTCCTGATCGCCGCGTACTCGTTCGTGGTGTCGTGGCTGCTTCTCAAGCTCGTCGACGCGACGGTCGGGCTGCGCGCGAGCGACGACGAGGAGCGGATCGGGCTCGACCTGACCCAGCACCGCGAAGCCGGATACACGGGGATCGACTGAAATGGAGCTTGACTTGGCTCTTCGCGATTGCTACCCTACGGTTGCCCTCGGACCTGGCGGCGTCGTCGGCGGGGGAGCCTGCGCAGGCGTATCGCAGCATTGCCGTTGGCCAGATAGGCTGAAACGACTTCTTCCGGAGACATCGGCGTCTCGTCGCAATCGATATCGGTTGCGCGGACGCCGTTTTGTTTTTTCCATGGGCCGCAGGGTCCGGGGAGTAGGGCATGCACGTTGATTCCGGCGACACCGCCTGGTTGCTGACCAGCGCGGCGCTCGTGTTGTTCATGACGCCCGGGCTCGCGTTCTTCTACGGCGGCCTCGTGCGCCGCAAGAACGTGCTCTCGGTGCTGATGCAGTGCTTCGCGGCGATGTGCCTGATCACCGTGCAATGGGTCCTCTGGGGCTACACCCTCGCCTTCGGCCCGACGCACGGCGGCTGGATCGGGGGCCTGTCCTGGGCGGGGCTTCAGGGGGTCGGCGTCGAGCCGAACCCCGACTACGCCGCGACCGTCCCGCACCAGGCATTCATGGTGTTCCAGATGATGTTCGCCGTGATCACGCCGGCACTCATCATCGGGGCGTTCGCGGAGCGGATGAAGTTCGGCGCGTTCTGCGTCTTCATCCTGCTCTGGTCCACGCTCGTGTACGACCCGGTGGCGCACTGGGTCTGGGGGGCGGGCGGGAAGCTCCGGCTCGCGGGGACCCTGGATTTCGCGGGCGGGATCGTGGTCCACATCAACGCCGGCGCCGCGGCCCTGGCCGCCGCGCTCGTGCTGGGCCCCCGGGTCGGGTTCCCGGGCCGGATCTCGCCGCCGCACAGCCTGCCGTTCGGGGTGCTGGGCGCGGGGATCCTGTGGTTCGGCTGGTTCGGGTTCAACGCGGGCAGCGCGCTGACCTCCGGCGGCCTGGCCACCACCGCGTTCGTGGCCACGCAGGTGTCGGGGGCCGCCGCGGGGCTCGCGTGGCTGCTCCTCGACTGGAGATTCAACGCCCACCCGACCATGCTCGGCGTCATCACCGGGGCCGTGGCGGGGCTGGCGGCGGTGACCCCGGCGGCCGGATTCGTGACCCCGCTGGCCGCGATCTGGATCGGGATCGGGGCCAGCGCCATCTGCTACGTGGCCGTGGCCGTTCTCAAGGCGCGGATGGGCTATGATGACGCGCTGGATGCGTTCGGCGTGCACGGGGTCGGCGGCTTGTGGGGCATCGTGGCCGCCGGCATCTGGGCCAGCAAGGCCGTCAACGCCGCGGGGGCGGACGGACTGCTGGCCGGCAATCCGGGGCAGGCCTGGATCCAGGTGAAGGCCGGCGTCCTGACGGCGGTGTATTCGTTCGTCGTGTCCTGGGTGCTCCTCAAGGCCGTGGACGCGACGATGGGCCTGCGGGCGAGCGACGACGAGCAGAGGATCGGACTTGATTTGACCGAACATCGCGAAGCCGGTTACACGGCGATCGACTGAAACCAAGGAGGACGACGATGAAGTACATTGTGGCGGTCATCCAGCCCGACAAGCTGGACGACGTGCTGGAGCGGCTGACCGAGAAGGAGATCCACCTGGTCACCGTGACGCAGGTCATGGGACGGGGCCGGCAGAAGGGCGTCTCCGAGGTCTACCGCAGCACCAAGGAGGTGGGCAGCCTCCTCAAGAAGGTGAAGATCGAGATCGCCGTGAACGAGGAGTTCGTCAAGCCCACTATCGACGCCATCACGGCGGGTGCCCACACGGGCAAGATCGGCGACGGCAAGATCTTCATCATCGATCTGAAGGATGTCGTGCGGATCAGAACCTGGGAAACCGGCCGCATCGCGATCGGTTGACCGAACAAGGAACGGAGGCGAGACAGATGACACCGAAAGAAGTGATCGAATTGGGGCAGCGGAACAACGCCAAGGTCTTCGACCTGAAGTTCGTCGACCTGCCCGGGCTGTGGCAGCACCTGACCATCACGCGTGACCAGTTCGACGAGAAGATGTTCGAGCAGGGCATCGGGTTCGACGGGTCGTCGATCCGCGGCTTCCAGGAGATCCACGAGTCGGACATGATCCTGAAGCCGGACCCGGACACGGCGTTCATGGACCCCTGCGCGCTGATCCCGACCCTGTCGGTGACCTGCGACGTGTGGGACCCGGTCGCGAAGAAGCCCTACACCCGCGACCCGCGGCACGTGGCGTCGAAAGCCGAGGCGTACCTCAAGAGCACGGGAATCGGGGACACGGCGTTCATGGGCCCCGAGCTCGAGTTCTTCCTCTTCGACAACGTCCGCTACGACCAGAACGAGCACGAGGGGTACTACCACCTCGACTCCAACGAGGCTTCGTGGAACACAGGCAAGGCGGGCGTGCAGAACCTCGGGTACCGGCCCCGGATGAAGGAAGGGTACTTCCCGGTGCCGCCGCACGACGCGCTCCAGGACCTGCGCACGATCATCGTGCTCAAGCTCGAGGAGGTCGGGATCGACGTCGAGATGCACCACCACGAGGTCGCGACGGCCGGCCAGTGCGAGATCGACATGCGGTTCGCGCCGCTCAAGCACATGGCGGACAACGTGATGAAGTACAAGTACATCGTCAAGAACGTCGCGCACCAGAACGGCAAGGCCGCGACGTTCATGCCCAAGCCCCTGTTCGGGGACAACGGCTCCGGGATGCACGTGCACCAGAGCATCTGGAAGGACGGGACGAACCTGTTCTTCGACGCGAAGGGCTACGCGATGCTGTCCGACACGGCGAAGTGGTACATCGGCGGGCTCCTCAAGCACGCGGAGGCGCTCCTGGCCTTCGCCGCGCCGACCACGAACTCGTACAAGCGGCTCGTGCCGGGGTACGAGGCGCCCGTGAACCTCGCGTATTCGCAGCGGAACCGGTCGGCCGCGGTCCGGATTCCCATGTACTCGGACGCGCCGAAGCTCAAGCGCGTCGAGTTCCGTCCGCCCGATCCGGCCGCCAACCCGTACCTGTGCTTCGCGGCCATGCTCATGGCCGGCCTGGACGGGGTCCAGAACAAGATCGATCCGGGGAAGCCGCTCGACAAGAACATCTTCGACCTCGACGCGGCCGAGCGGGCGAAGGTCCCGACGGTCTGCGGGTCGCTGAACGAGTCCCTGGACGCGCTGGAGAAGGACCACGCGTTCCTGCTCAAGGGAGACGTGTTCACCAAGGACCTGATCGAGATGTGGCTCGGCTACAAGCGGTCGAAGGAAGTCGATCCGGTCAGGATCCGGCCGCATCCGTACGAGTTCCATCTGTATTTCGACGTCTGAGCAGTAGAGCCAGGGTACCCTCCGGGCCGCGCAGTCGCAGCCCGGCCGGGGAAGGCCACGAGGGCCTCCAATCGGTCACGGGACCGTTGGGGGCCCTCTTCATTTCGGGGCGGGAAAGGAGACGCGCATGTCACGATCCTGTTGGTTTGCCGTTGTGCTGGCGGTCTTGATCGGCGGCGCGGCCGGGGCCACGCCGACGACTATGGTTTGGACGCCGTGCTCGATCGACATGCAGGCGTTCCGGGTCGTGCACCTCACGTACGACACCTACACGACCCTGGGGCGGAAGGGGCCCGCGCGGGGCGGGGAGGCGTTCGCGACCGACCTCGGGCTGACCGTGGGCGTCCTGCCGTTCGACGCGTGGCAGATGGAGGTCGGGGTCGACTGGTTGGAGCCGGCGGACGACCCCCTGTACTTCAACGCCAAGTTCGGCGCGCCGGAGGGGAAGCTGTTCGGCGGGGCGCCCGCGTTGCAGGTGGGAGTCTTCAACGCCGGGACGAAGAAGGGTGTCACCGACCAGAACGTGGCCGACTTCGTGACCGGCAGGTCGCTGCCGGCCGGGCTCGGGCGCATCCACCTGGGCGGCTACCTCGGGAACCCGCGTGTGCTCCGGAGCAGCGCCGGGGCGAAGGCGAACTCGGGGGTCATGGCGGCCTACGACATCGGGTTCTGGCCGGCGCCCGCGGCCGCGGGCGGGTTCAACCGGATCGTGATCGGCGCGGACTGGCTGTCGGGGCGGAACGCGATCGGCGGGGGCGCGGTGGCCGTCAACTGGTGCTTCGCGAGCAACGCCTCCGTGCTCGCCGGGCCCGTCTGGTTCAACGACGCCGGGATCAACGGGCACTGGAAATGGACGACGCAGCTCGACGCGAACTTCTGAGATGATGGGGGCATGCGTGTAGCCCTGGCCCAGCTCAACTGCCTCGTCGGGGACTGTCCCGGCAACGCGGCCAAGGTCGTGGCGGCCATGGGAAATGCCGCGCGTCTGGGCGCCGATCTCGTGGTCGCGCCCGAGCTGGCCATCACCGGGTACCCGCCGGAGGATCTCCTCCTCCGGCGGGACTTCGTCGAGGCGAACATCGCCGGGTTGCACGCCGTCGTGCGCGCCAGCCGGCGCCACCCCCGGCTGGTCGCCGCGGTCGGGTTCGCGGACGCCGAGGGCGGGCGGCTGTACAACGCGGCGGCGCTCATCCGCGGCGGCCGGGTCCTGGCGACGTACCACAAGCAGCTCCTGCCCAACTACGGCGTCTTCGACGAGCGCCGGTACTTCACTCCCGGGACGCGATCCCCGGTAGTCCGAATCGGCGATCTCGTACTCGGGATCGCGATCTGCGAGGACCTCTGGCTGCCCGAGGGGCCGGTCGTGGTCGCGCTGGCGGCGGCGAAACCGGGGCTCGTGATCAGCCTGAACGCGTCGCCGTACGAGGCGGGGAAGGGGCGGCTGCGCGAGCGGCTCTTCGGCCGCGAGGCCGCGCGCTGGGGCGCCCCCCTGGCCTACTTGAACCTCGTGGGCGGCCAGGACGAGCTCGTCTTCGACGGCGGCAGCATGATCTTCGACGCCTCGGGGCGGGTGCGGACCAGGGGGCTCCAGTTCGACGAGGAGCTCGTGGTCGCCGACGTGCCTGTCCGCGGCGTCCCCGCGCGCACGCGTCGGTCGCCGCGACCGACGAAGGGCGCCGTCCGGCGGCCGATGGGGCTCCTCGAGGAGATCTTCGGCGCCCTCGTGCTCGGGGTCCGGGACTACGCCCGCAAGAACGGGTTCCGGGGGGCGATCGTGGGGCTGAGCGGAGGGATCGACTCCGCCCTCACGGCCGTGCTCGCGGCCGACGCGCTGGGGGCGGGGAATGTCACCGGGGTTTCCATGCCCTCGCGCTTTACCTCGGAGGAGAGCCGGCGGGAGGCGCGGGAACTCGCCCGGCGGCTCGGGATGCGGTTCCTCGAGCTGCCCATCGAGCCCATGCACTCCGCCTACCTCGAGACGCTGGGCGTACACGCCCGGGGGCCCGAGGCCGACCTCACCGTCCAGAACCTCCAGGCCCGGATCCGGGGCGCGCTGCTGATGGCGCTCTCGAACCGGTACGGCTGCCTCCTGCTCGCGACGGGCAACAAGAGCGAGATGAGCGTCGGGTACGCGACCCTCTACGGCGACCTCGCGGGGGGGTTCGCGGCGCTCAAGGACGTGCCCAAGACCCTGGTCTACCGGATCGCGCGCTGGAGAAACGCCCGTGATCCACGCCGCCCGATCCCGCCGCGGACGTTCACGCGGCCGCCGACCGCCGAGCTCAAGCCGGATCAGCGGGACACGGACTCGCTGCCGCCCTACCCGGTGCTCGACCCCATCATCCGCATGTACGCCGAGGACGGCCTCTCCCCGCGGGAGATGATCCGGTCAGGGTGTCCCGCGGCCGCGGTCGCCCGCGTGGTGCGCATGATCGAGGGGAGCGAGTACAAGCGGCGGCAGGCGCCGCCCGGGGTCAAGATCCAGCCGCGGGCCTACGGCAAGGACCGGCGGCACCCGATCACGCACGCCTTCGTGCCGAGGAGCTAGAAACCGACGGATCGGCATCGGCGTTTCGGCGGCCGCCGAAACGCCGTGCCCCGGCCACGCTGACCGCGGGGGTCTGGGAACCGAGCAGTAGTCCCGCCAGCACGTACCACATGAGCGCGTGCTGGCCGTCGGCGAGCACGAAGTCGAAGACGGCGTTGACGAGAACCGCGATCAGGAGCGGCCACGCGGCCTCGTACGCGGGGCCCTGGACCAGCGCCAGCCGCCCCAGCACGGCCAGCCACCAGAGCAGGAGGCCGAGTCCGGGCAGGCCGTGCAGGACCGCGGTCTGGAGGTAGGAGTTGTGAACGTGGCCGGGCCGCGCCTCCAGGGCGTCCTCGTCGCGGAACGAGGGGTAGGCGCCGGCGAACCTCGCGCGGCTCGCGACTCCCTCGATGGGCCGGGCCCGGATCATGCGGGCCGCGGCCGACCACATCATCAGCCGTTCCCGCGCCGTCGGGTTCTGGTCGAATTGGAGCGCGCTGCGCAGGCGCAGGACCGGCTTCGAAACGGGCCGGGCGGCGAGCCCGGCCGCGACGACGGCGAGCGCCGCCGCGAGCAGGACCGGCCGGCGCCGCGCGCAGATAACCCCCGCGCCCACGGCGGCGCCGAGCAGGGCGCTGCGGTTGAACGAGAGGCCGATGCCCCCCAGCAGGAGCAGGGCGGCCGCCCCGGAAGCGACCGTGGCGGCCCGCCCCCGGGCCTCGAAGACGAAGGCCAGCGCGACGATGAAGGCCATCATGAGATTCGATCCCAGGTGCGGACCCGAGCCCGAGAAGCCGCCCGCCCGGCCCGAATCGGTCGCGAGGAAATCCCTGAGCCCGAAGGGCAGGATCGCGAGCCCCGCCGCGAGGAGGACGAACAGGGGCGGCCGGACGGAGCCGGTCCGCCGCGCGTGCGCCCAGGCCGCCGGGAGCGCGAGGGCGAAGAGCCACTTGCCCCACGCGCCCGCGAGGTCCGGGGCGGTCTGGTTCGCGAGAACGGCCGCGATGGAGGCCCAGACGAGGAAGGCGCCCAGCGGGAGCAGGATATGCTGCGGGGTGGCCGCGGCCGGGAGGTCCGTCCGCCGGCGCCCCCGCGCGCGGCCTCCCGCGGCCAGCGTCCAGATCCAGCGGAGGATGAGCACGGAGGCGAGCGCCTGGCCCGCCGTGATCGAGAAGAGCACGGCCGCGGGTAGCACCGTCCAGCCCAGGGAGAGGGCCCGGTCCGTCGGGGTCGAGCGCGCGTCGCGTGCCACGTTCACGATCTTACAGGATGGCGGATGATGTCGGAGTACCATGGGAGTATGACGTTGACGGCGAAACGGGTCTTCCTGATGGCATTCCTCGCGGCGCCCTCTGGGTCCGCCGCGGAGAAGCCCGGCCGGTCGATGGATTTCATCTCCGTCTGGGGCGCCCGCGGTCCCTCGTCCCTCGTCGGGTACGTCTCGTCGAGCTGGTACTCGGCCACGATGGGAACCCGCGCCGGCCAATCGCTGTGGACGTACGACGTGGCCAGCCTCCGGGGCCGCGCGGTGACGGGCGGAGGCGTCCAGCTAGGCGCGCAGCGCGGGGTCGTGGCCGGGACGATCGAGGTCTCGCGCTGGTCGATGGCGACCGCGGCGCAGACGGTCTGGGTCGAGGCGGCGGGGCAGGTCTACGATCCCTTCGGGGGCTACGCGGACCTCCTGAGCGGCGACGCCGAGTTCCCGGCCCGCTACTTCGAGATGTCCGCGACCGCGCTCTTCATCAACGGCACCGTGGCATTCACCGACGGGGTGGTCGAGCCCTACCTCGGCGCCGGGCTGGGGGCGTCGGTCATGAACGTGAGGTCGGGCGTCGTCGCCGGGGTCGACGGAGGCCGGTTGAGCGAGACCCGGGTCGGGATCGCGTTCCAGCTCACCGCGGGCGTCCGGGTCATCCCCTGGGACGCCGCGTTCGTCTGGCTCGAGTTCCGCCCGGGCTGGCACGTCATGGGCCCGTTCGAGAAGGGGGCCGGATTCGAGCGGTCGCGGGACCAGCTCATCCTCCAGGTCCTGCCCGTGATCCTCGGGGTCGGCTGGATGTGGTCCTAAGGGTGTCGGGCCGGCCTACGCCGGACCTTGCCGTCGAAGCGACGGTGAGCGGCGGTGGTTGCTAGAATCGTTCAGATGGCGGCGTAGCTCAGCCGGGTAGAGCAAGCGGTTCATACCCGGTGAGGGCTCATTCACGGAACCTCGGGCAATACAGGAATCGTTGTGCGTACTGAAGAACCGATCAACCGCCATGTGCGCGACTCAATACCCCGAACTCCTCCGGCGTCTCGAACACGGCCTCGCGCTCGGCCAGACTGACCGACCACGCACTCTGCCTCTTCCGTGGTCGCGGACGTTGCCCCCCCTCTGGTCACGCCCTTGGCCCCCGTGCCGGCGGGCTGAGAAGAACGATACATTGAGGCTTCCGAGGAGCGCCGAGCCCCGGAGGAGGCCGGTCTTGACCAGGAAGGGAGAGCAGGCTGGCGTGGAAGACATCCGGGGAATGCTGCACGCACCGGACGCTGGCGATCACCAAGGGGACGGCGTGACTGCTGCGGGCGAAGGGAACGACGGGGCCATGCAGTAGGGGGTGCGATCTGGCTGTCCTGCTGGTCTTTCCTCGGGTCCTTGCTGTAGGTCAAGGAACACGGCGGCTGCAACGTAGGGGGCTTGACTTGGACTCCGCGTATGCCTACTCTACTGGCATTGTGAAGCTGGTCACCGCTCCGGCGACACGACGGGTAAGCCCCGCCGCAACTGTGGGTTCTCGAAGTTCCATGTGTTCCACGATGCGTCTGGGAGCCAATCAGGCCATGTTCCCGTGACGGGCGCGGGGATCCGTCCAGTGGTGCGTCTGGGGGGCGACCGGCCCCTCGTGAAGATCGTAAGGGAGAGGGCCCCTGATCGCACGTGGATTGGATCACGCAGGGCAATGATGGCGGTCTGTCTCGTCGTGCTCAATGCTTGGCTCCTGCTGCCACCGAATGCTTTCGGTCAGACCATCCCGGGATTCGTCAATAACGTGGGCACCGCCTTGAATCCCATATACCAGGTGGATCCTGGTGTGTACGTGGTCACGGGGACGATAACAGTTCCTGACCATGGAACACTCAGGATTCTGCCTGGTGCCACTCTCCGATTCCAGCCTCTCACCGGGGTGATCGTCAATGGCGGCGGCGTTCTCAATGCGGTCGGCCAAGACGTTGCTCCGCCGGGCGATCCCGCGAGTGGCCTCGTCGTCTTCACGAGCGATTCGGACACGAAGGCTGCTGGGCAGTGGGGCCGCATCTGGCTCCAGGGCGGGAGCACGGCGACGCTGGATCGTTGCGTGGTGGAATACGGCGGCCAGAACAACACGGGGGAGCAGATGATCCGCGTGGATTCCGGTGCCGCACTCACGATGCTTGACAGCCGGGTGCAATATGCGGCTCGGGCCGGGCTCGCCGTCTTCGGAAACCTGCCCGGCCAGGCGGCGGATGTGAACATCGAACGCACGGTATTCCGATTCCTTCAGAATGCGCCTGTACTTGCCGGGGAAGCGGCCGTGCAGGTGGGTGAGTCCACAGGCGTGCACTATCCGCTCAAGTTCACTCTCAAAGACAGCAGCATTCTGGACTCGGGCCCGACTGGCGGTGTGTGGTATCCGGGATTGCAGATCACCTGTTCCGCGCCTTCCGACACGACGACTCCGCCCATCCCGGCGCAGAATCCTGCCCTGGTCGTGATCGAGCACAACACTTTCGGCAACAACAGCACGGGGATTGTCTTTCATGCCTTCTTCCAGGGAGCGGCCGCGACGGTGGGACACAACACGTTCCTCGCGCACTCGGGAGAGGCCATACGAGGGAGTTGGAATTCCATCCTGCGCTCGACCTTTGGAGTACCCGAGCCAGATGATATCTCCGGTGTTGGGGCAGGATTCCACGGCATCGTTGTGGCGGCTGCCTCGCTTTCGCCTCCAAGCGATCTGACGCTGGGCCTTGACGGCGACGCCGGATATAGGGTGGACCTGGACATGTCCTTGGTTGAGAGTGGCAAGATACTCCACATCGCGAAAGGTGTGAGGATTGCAGTAGAGCCGGGTCACTGGCTCTCGGTACAAGGTACGCTGGACGTCAAAGGAGAGAGTGGGGCGGAAGTGGTGTTGACGCGGGCCACGGTGTCGCCAGGGACGGGTGACTACTGGGGAAAGCTCTCGTTCGGCTCCGGCAGCACCGGGAGATTGTCTCACCTAGTCGCGGAATACGGCGGCAACGTGGATGGCGCATGTGTCGAGGTGAATCGGGGCGCGGATTTGGAATTGCACGGATGCACTGTGAGGTATTCCTCGAATGACGGGCTGGCTGTGCGTGGCGGAAATGGGTCTGGGATTCTCAGGCTGGTGGCAGACGGGGATGGGTATTTCACGCAGAACGCCAAAGCGGGCGTTCGCGTGGGGGGGGCGGTGGCTCCCTCAGACGCCCAGTTAAGTGGTCAGACGTTCGAAGCCAATGTCGCTGGAGTGGACCTGATCGATCCAACTTCGTCAGTACAGCTAAGCGGAAACAAGTTCAAGAACCATGGGGTTGCTGCTATCCGGGGTCCTGTCAACCCAATCGCCCACTCGCTCTTTGGCCACCCGACCGCTGACGATTTCTCGCTGATGACGAGTGGTCATCCGGGCATCCTTATCACGGGTGGGAATGCAACTAGTGCTGGCGGTCTACTGGCCCAGGATGGCGCGGCTCCAAACAGGATAAGCGCAGACATCTCCGTCAACGCGGGCGTCACCCTCGCCATCGCTCCGGGGTGCACGTTGCACAGCGTGGTGATCACGAAATCATTTCCGGTCTGAGGGCCTGAAGGACCTCTCCGCCTCATACACGACTCATCAATCCGAACTCCTCCAGCGTCTCGAACACGGCCTCGCGCTCG
>ERZ1292640.1029-Hain-H43-02um-R1-1029-length-23221-cov-20_pt1 | contig 23221 bp, 23 predicted proteins | sample MGYA00564404_ERZ1292640 | MGnify/ENA primary metagenome ERZ1292640 (study PRJEB36523, sample SAMEA6512636) | groundwater metagenome | collected 2019-01-08 | study: AquaDiva: Metagenomics assemblies of 32 groundwater samples
GGGGTACCATTCCGCCCCGGGCTGAAGCCCGGGGTTCCCTGGTACGGCTTATGGAAATCGTAGACGATGTTCGGCAGCCCGAGATCGCCCATGGCGACCAGGCTGTCGAGGCCACCCCAGCCGTCTCCAGCGACGATCACGGGCCGCGAGCCGTCGTTCTCCCTGAGCGCCCCGATCGCCTCCTTCGCGAGGGCGTTCCAGAAGGCGCCGTCCGCCGTCACGGGTTCGTTCAGCAGACCGTACACGACATTCGCGGGAAGGTGGCGGCAACGCTTTCCCATCTCGCGCCAGAACGCCACGAACGGCGCGCGGAGCCCTGGTTCCTTCTTGAACTCGGGCGCCGTCAGCTCGTGCAGGTCGAGGATGGCGGCCAGGCCCGCCCCCCGCGCGAGGTCGACGGCGCGGAACATGAGATCGAAGCCCCGGTCGTGGAACGCGTACGGCGCCTGCCGGCTCTGTAGGAAGTCGCGGCCCAGGCAGAGCCGGACATGGGTAAATCCGCACTTCGCGGCGGCGGCGTACTCCTCCGCCCTGAGGGCGGATTCGATGCCCGTCCATTCGGCGGCGCTGAGGGGTTCGTGCGACCGGCGATACGGCAGGAACGCGTGGTCGTGGTTGATCCCCCGCTGGAGGAATGCGGTGTTCATGGGCAACATCGTATCATCCGCGCGGGAGCGGGCCGGACGTCAGCGCTTCTTGCCGAGGAACAGGTGGTCGAACGAGTAGGCGCCGGGGCCCGCGAGCAGGATCGTGAGCCAGGCGGTCAGATACGACAGCGCGGGCTCCATCTTCGAGATCGGATCGCCGTGATGGTAGTGGATGCCGATGAGCGCGACGCCCATGTTGAAGATGAGCGGCAGGCACGTGAGCCGCGTGAGCAGCCCCGCCGCGATGAACAGACCGGCGAAGAACTCGGTCATGGCGGATAGGTACGCGAAGAACAGCGGAAACGGGAACCCCATAGGCTCCACGGCCATCTTCGCGAATCCCTCGAGGTTGCCGCCGAACATCTTGCCGTACCCGTGCAGTCCCGCGATCCCCAATCCCGCCATCACCCGCAGGACCAGCAGTCCCAGGTCCTTCCCCTTCTCCCGCCATCCGCCCATTGAAAGTTCCTCCTATGCATCGGGGGCCTGTCGCCTTCCCCCGCTAATACAATCGGATCACGCCCCCGCGGCATTGCCGTCCGCCGTGCGGCCCTGTCAGCCCATCCAGGCGGCGACCCTCACCGGGGCGGCAGATTCGGGAAATCGACGACGTAGAGCTGGTAGAAGATCCGGACAAGCGCCCGGCCGGGCATGACGATGGACCCCTCCGTATGCGTGGAGCCCCGGTGGAACTCGGACGGCGCCACTCCGCCCGTCTCGCGCAGCGTCCGGGCGTCGAGGAAGTGAAGGCGCGCGTTGCGCATCAGCAGGAGCGTGTTCGGGGCCACGAAGTCGAGGCCATGGCCGTACCGGCCGAGCGTCGCTTGCCGCAATACCGTCCCGGTCTCGAGGTCGACCTTGAGCACTTCGCCGGTCGTGTTGGAGTAGGCATAGCCCGTCATCCCGTCGGGGTCGAACGCCCAGCCGTAGATGACCCGGGGCAGCTTGATCTCGTGGACGCGGCCGGAATCGAGTTCGACCAGGTGGACGCCCGTCTCCGCCTGCTCGCCCCCGATCTCGACGTACTCGACATGCGCGGACCGCCGGTGCACGGGATCGTAGTACGGGCTCTTGCTCGTGTACCGGTTGGTGGTCGTGATCGTCGCGATCGGGCGGGCGGTCCCGTCCCTGACGCCGAGCACGACCAGTTCGTACCGTCCGCCCTGCCCTGTCGGGCTCTTGGCTCCCTGCAACGGCCGCTGGATCTCGATGAAGCATTCCCGGCGGGCGGGATCGTACCCGATCATGTCGACACCCACGTACGGCGAGGGCGCCACCTGCGCGAGCGGGATCAGGGTCAGCGCGCGGTTGGCCCTGAGATTCCACTCGAGCAGGACGGCGTCGCCGCTGACCATGCCCCCGGCGCGCAGCAGGATTCCGGCCGTCCCGTTCCCGGTGTCGTAGTACAGGGGCTTGTCGACCACGAGGACGCCCTTGGCCGCGACCTGGACCCGCGGCGTGTCCGGCACCGTGAGGTTCCGGACCTCCAGGGTCTTGAGGTCGAGGACGGTGAACATGCTCCGGTCCTTGATCGGACGGCCGATGAACGCGAGCCGTCCGCGATCGAGGAGCGCGAGGTGATCGAGACAGACGAAGCTCGGCTCCTCCGTGCGGAGGTCGAGCGGTACATGCTTGACCACCCGGTACCGGGTCCGGGCGCCGGCGGCCGCCCCGGCGGCTCCCAGGAGGAGCGCCAGCCCGACGGCTCCGACCTTCGCGGACTTCACCAGCGGCTGAACGGTTGGGGAGGCGCCTCCACGGTGGCGCCGGTCTTCAGCGCCTCCTGCATCTTGAGGTAGAGGTAGTGGTCCTGCATGCCTTCCGCCACCGGGTAGAACGGCTTCCCCTCCCGCACCGATCCCGCCATCCGTATCAGACAGTCGCCGACCGCGATCTCGTCGTCCGTGATCGCCGCGCCCTCGAGCGGGTTGCGGTAGATCCAATCCTCCCCCGCCTGGATGCCGCGCAGGGAGACCCCCGTGAGGAGGTCCTGGTGGTGGCGCGTGAGCTGGACCGTCATCGGCGTCCACGCGTCCTGGAGCCACGTCACGCGCCGGCCCGAGATCTCGCCGCGCTCGCCCCGCGCGAGCACGCGCCCGGCGCGGATGTGGCCGAAGTACTGGTCGCCCGTGAAGTCGAACACCGCGCTCCTGCCGCCGAAGTCCATGAGCACGACGTCCTGCACCGATTCCTTGAGCTTCTCCTCCTTCGGTTGCCCCTCGCGGCCCGGCGCGGCCACGACCGTGCCCTTGAACGACCGGCCGACGAGCGTGCACGCCTCGCCCTTGAGGCCCAGCAGGCGGCGTATCAGGCTGATGCCGTGGTAGCCGTGGCCGATCGAGACCTGGGCGTGGGTGACGGTGCCGATGCGGCCTGACGCCGCGACCGCGATCTGGGCCGCGTGCATCGGGCGAAGGTGGTACTCCTCCGCCACGTGGACGTTCGCGCCCAGCCTCGCGAGGTCGGCGTGCAGGGCGATCAGGCTAGGCAGGTCGGGCGCGGGCGGGGTCTCGGATAGCGCGGGCATCTTCTTCCCCGCGAGCTCCCGGAGCAGGTCGGGATTCACGCCCCAGGGCACGCTGGTGACCACGTACTCAGGCCCTGCGGCGAGTAGTTCCGATAGCTTCGTGAACCCGGGCACCCCCCACTCCTTGCTGACCGCCGCCGCGCGCTCCGCCGTGCGCGAGACCACGCCCGCCACTTCGAAGAGGTCCGGGCGCGCCCTGGCCACCCGGAGGTAGAAGAGACACCGCCACCCCGACCCCACGACGCCGAACCGGATTGGTTTCATGGGTCGAGGATACCACCCCGCCCGGATGGTCCGCTTCATTCCCCCTTCAGCATGATGTTGGGGCGGTCCAGCCGGCGGACCTGATCGCGGCCGCCTCCCTTGGCCAGGTACAGGGCCATGTCCACTGCAAGGAGGAGGCCCTCGCGGGTTTTCCCATCGTGCGGGAACGACGCGACGCCCACGGAGATCGTCGCGATGGGAGGCGGGATGCTCTCGAGCCCCGGGATGGCGAGCGAGCGGACGTGCAGCCTGATCTTCTCGGCGATCGCCATCGCCTGCTCCGCCGTCGTGTTGGGCAACAGGACCATGAACTCCTCGCCGCCGTATCGCGCCAGGATATCGGTCTCGCGCAGCAACGGCTGGATGTGCCTCCCGAGCGCCTGGAGCACGGCGTCCCCGGCCCAGTGGCCGTAGGTGTCGTTGAGCTTCTTGAAGTGGTCGATGTCCATCATCAGGATCGACAGCGGGTTCGACGTGCGCCCCGCCGCCGCGAATTGGTGCTTGAGGCTCGCATCCAGGAACCGGCGGTTGTAGACGCCGGTCAACCCGTCGAGCATGGCCTCGCGCTGCACCTTGGTGAGGTCGTAATGCCCTCCGAGGGCGAGCGATCCGACGAACCCCACCGCCTCGAGGTAGTCCCGCACGTGCTCCGGCTCGATCGAGCGCGCGTTCGCGGCCTGGACGTTCAGCAGGCCGGAGGCGCGCCCCTCGGTGATCACCGGAATGCAGGCGTACGCGCCCCGGGGCGGGACGCCGAGCGGACAGTCGCACGGAGCCTGCGCGCGCACGTCGGCGACCAGGTGGGGACGGTTGGCGCGGATCACGGGGCACAGGCCGGGCTGGTCGAGGATCGCCGACCCGCGCCGGTCCGGGAGGTCGAGGCCCACCGCCACCGCGACCCGGAGGCCCGCCGGCTCGGTGCGCGGAAGCAGCACATGGACCCGCTCGACCCCGCCCCCCGCCATCGCGGCGCGGGCGACGGTGGCCGTGATTTCGGTCTCGTTATCCGCGCTCCGAAGGCTGCGGGTGAACGTCTTGAGCGCGCTCGACAGCCGGTTGCGGTAGCGCAACTCGGAGATGGGACGCAGGGCGAACGGGACCGCCGCCAGCAGGACCAGCGCATCCAACCCGAGGCCCAGGAGGAACAGCAGTCCCACCGCGGTGGATTCCGGCCGGCGCGCCGTCTCCCGGGCGATCAGGGCCGCTTCGAGCCGGGCGCGGAAGTTGCGGATCGCGGCGTCGACCTCCACGTTCCAGTGCGCCTGGCTGTCACCGCGGTTGAGCTTCTCGAGGTCCTCCCACCGGCCCGCCATCCGGTACTCGATCGCGCGCATCGAGTAGGATGACCGCCACTCCCACAACCGGGCGCGGGTCGCCTCGAGGCTCGTCCCGAGGTTGGGAGCCCATGGAGCAAGTTCGTCCACGAGCGCCGCCGCCGCCTCGAGCGCGCGCTTTATCCCCTGTTCGTCCTGCTGAAGCTGGTCGAGCGCGCTGGTGTCGCCCGTCAGGACGTATCGCTGGGAGTTCCGTTCCGCCAGAAGCTCCTGCTGGGCGAGGTCGGCGCCCGCCGACAGCGCGCGGGCCCGCAGGTCCTCGTTTCCGCGCCTGATCTGCTGCCCGCTCAACCCCGCTCCGGCCGCCAGGCCCATGCCTCCGACCAGAACGCCAGCCATGAGCCACAGGACCCAGGCGTGCGAGAACCGCGGCACTACCCGTTCGGGCCAGGAAGGTTCATCCGGAAAGGCCGGCTTCATCACCGGCCCGAGGGCTCCTCGGAGGCGGACGAGTCCCCCGCGCTGGCGTGCGCCTTGCGCAGGAGCTCCGCGCCCGTCTTGATGAGCTTGTCCGCGGCCTCGAGATCCCCGGTGCGAATCGCCGCCTGGGCATCCGAGAGCACCCGGCGTCCGTCCGTGATGATCCGTCCGGCTTCCGAGCCGGCATCCCGGCCCGGTCCCTGCATCATGTCGAATCCGGCGGTCAACACCTTCACATATGCCAGGAGCGCGTCGCGCCGCGTGGCCTCGATCTTGCGCGAGGCCACGGCCAGCCGGTCGAGAACCAGCTTCGAGTGCTCACTCGAGCTCCGGAACCGTGCGCCCTGCAGGTGCTCCTCCGCCGTTCTCATCTCGGCGGCCATGGCGGCCGCCTCCGAGGGCATCTGGCGGTCGCCGCCGGACGACGCGAGCTGTTCCAGCCCCGCGCGCGCGGACTCGAGCGCCTGGGCGGCCGCGAGGGCGCTCGCGGTCTCGGCGGACTTCACTTCCGCCTCGCGCCTCTCCATCGCGGCCGCGGCGAACCGGCTCACCCGGTACCGCTTCGCGAACGTCAGCGCCGTTCCGGCGGGCACGATCAGGTCGTGCGCGCCCGCGGGTGCGGACACCTCCTCGATTGCCGTCGACGTGGAGGCCCCGTCGATCGCCAGGACGTAGAAATGGCCGCCGGTATCCCACTCCTCCGGCCACCACCAGTCCGCCTCGTCATCGATGAGGGACGGGAGGGGGGCGGGGCGAGGGCCGGTCGCGCCGGAGGGCTCGGGGACTCCGTCCGGCTTCCGGCCAAGGCCGCCCGGCACGGTCCACCACTCTCCCAGGCCCCCGGCCGCCCGCCGGAAGCTCCACTTCATGCGCCCCTGGGAGCCGTCGAGGCTCGCGCTCCGGCCGCTCACGAGGTCCAGGTACGGAATGCCGCCTACCGAGGCGAAACCGAGCGCCATGACATCGAGGTGGAGATCCGCCACCGGGCCGATCACGTCCCCCGTGATCGTCCAAGTGTAGGCCGGGCCCGCAGGGGATGAAGCATACGTCCCCATAGCGTACCCGATATCGCCGATGGCGCCCGAGGCGTCCCTCGAGAACGCCAGATGGAGGTCGTTCGTGCCGGGGTCCACGACCGCGCTCCAGGCGTACGCGGTCACGCTCGCGTACGGCCCGTCGCTGATGGTGGTCGCGGTCCAGGTGAGGCCCGCATCGTTCGAGATCGAGACCTCCAACTGATCCGTTTCCGAGACGTGAATCGCGGCCAATCCCCCCCCCAAGGTGCCGATCCGAAGCAGCTTGCGCTGGAATCCGCCGTAGGATTCACCGGCGGATACGGGCTCGTCGGCGACATACGGGCTCTCCACCCCCCGGGCGACTCCCGGGATCAGCAGGGCAAGCCAATACAGCGCCCGGAGCGCGCGCCGGCCGGACCAGGCTCCCCTGTCTTCCATGCCTGTCCAACAACGGGTCGCGCCCGGACCTCCTGCTCCCGTCCCTGATGGTGGTCGCTGGAGCCACATAACCCTGTGCTACCAACGCGATAACGGCATGTATATTTCTTGTGAACCGGGAACCCGTATGGGAACCGCTCGCCCGCCGGAGGCCGGATTGGACGCGCCAGTCAGCCGCAGGCGATCAATCCGTCGGATGTAGAATGTGGCCCGGGAACAGGAGGGCAGCAACATGATTCTCGACGGCCACATCCATCTGGGCGACCGGGGTAAGGACTCGCCGGCGGACTTCCGCCGCAAGCTCAAGGCGACCGGTATCGACGGCGGCATCGTGATCTCGGAGCCGTCCCACGGGCGGCCCGGCTCCATTCAGAAGAGGCTGGGCCGGGCGCTGGAATACACCAAGGGCGACCGGAACCTCTTCCCCTTCTTCTGGATCGAGCCCCTGGAGAAGGACGCGGAACGCCAGGTCGACACCGCCATCGCCATGGGGGCGAAGGGGTTCAAGGTGATCGTGACGAACTACCCCCCGTACCACCCACAAGCCATGAAGGTCTTCCGCCGAATCGCGTCTCGCGGCAAGCCGATCCTGTTCCATACGGGCATCCTCTGGGACGGGACCGCCAGCTCGATCAACAACCGTCCCGCGAACTGGGAGTGCATGCTCGACATCAGGGGCATCCGGTTCGCCACGGCCCACATCTCGTGGCCCTGGGTCGACGAGAACGTCGCGGTCTACGGCAAGATCGAGTCCGCCAACTGGCGGCCCGGCAAGCCCGTCTGCGAGATGTTCATCGACACGACTCGGGGCACGCCGGACATCTACCGCCGCGACGCGTTGTTCAAGGTCTTCAAGACCGGGTACCGGGTCGAGCGGAACGTCTTCTTCGGCACCGACGGCCACGTGGACGACTACAGCATGAAGTGGTGCGGGAAGCAGGTGAAGGACGACCGCCGCATCCTCAAGGCCCTGCGCATCCCCCCGAAGGTCCAGGCCGCGTACTTCGCCGACAATCTTCGGCGGTTCGTCGGCGTTTAGTCCGGATGAACGAAAGCGAGACCCCCTACGCGATCGGGCTGCTGAAGCGGATGGCCGTCCTCGAGGTGGCCCTCGCCGACTTCTACGCGGCCTGCGCCTCCCGCGGGTACAGCCCCGACGTCACCACCCGCATCGCGAACGACGAGCTGGGCCACTCGAACTGCTTCGAGGCCATCGCCGACGTCCTCAAGGAGCGGAAAGGCGCCGGGTTCTCCGACGGCCAGCCCATGGCCCCCGAGAACATCGAGGCGTTCACGACGTATATCAAGGGCCAGACCCAGGCTGTCGTTGAAGGGAAGCTGTCCCACGGCTCCGCGTTCGCGGCCGCCGCCGGAATGGAAAGGCGCTTCCTCGAGTCCCGCTACGCGCACATCGTGAATACCGATGACGGCGGTTGCCAGGCCATGATCGCCACGATCATGGACGAGACGGCCGCCCACGTGAAGCTCATGTCCGGAGGGAGCTGACCGCCCTGGCGGCACTACCGTGCCATGCCACGCCCAACCAGACTTGCCTTCGGTTGTTGTGGTACCTATCATGGTAGGTAGCAATGGAGGTGACCGATGACGACGGCAAAGGTGTTCACGACAGGCAGGAGCCAGGCGGTCCGTCTCCCCAAGGAGTACCGGTTCAACGAGACGGAGGTGTCGGTCAACAAGATCGGCGACCTCGTGGTCCTCTACCCCAAGCATCGAGGCTGGGAGGTCCTTGAAAGATCCCTGGCGGGGTTCTCCAAGGACTTCATGGTCCGGCGTGACCAGCCACGCGGCAAGGATCGTCGCGCCACGCTGTGATTCGGCATCTCCTCGACACCGATATCTGCATCGCGCTGATCCGGGGTCGTTCGGAGCCTGTTCTCGATCGGCTCAAGAGGTGCCCCCCGGGATCGCTTGGCATCTCATCGATCAGCCTGGCAGAGCTCTGGTTCGGGGTCTCCCGGAGTGGCGAATCCGAGGCGAACCACGCGTCCCTTGTGCAGTTCTGTGCTCCCCTCCAGGTCATGCCCTTCGACACGGCAGCATCAGCGACCTACGGTCGGATTCGAGCCGCCCTCGAGGGCCGCGGCACGCCAGTCGGCCCCCTGGACACGCTGATCGCGGCCCACGCGCTCTCCCTTCCTGCGGTTCTCGTCACCAACAACGAGCGCGAGTTCCGCCGCATTCCGGGTTTGAAGCTGGAGAACTGGTCCCGCCGCTAACGCGTGTAGCTGGAGCCGTTCGCCAGTTCTACCAGGTCGCGCCGGCCCGCCACCCGGAACCGCAGGCGCTGGGGCGCCCACGACAAGTCCGGGTTCACGGAGAGCACGCCGAAGTGCAAGTGCGGGCCGGATGACGCGCCGGTGTTCCCCGAATAGCCGAGGAGGTCCCCGGCCTTGATCCGGTCGCCGACACGGACGACCACGCCGCCCCGCCGCAAGTGCTCGTAGTCGCCGAGCGTGCCGTCCGCGTGGAGGACGACGACGTAGTTCGAGGCCGTGCCCATCGGCCCCGCCTTCGTGCACTCGTCCTGGAACTCGGCCACGACCCCCGCCCGGGCCGCGCGCACCTCCGTGCCCTCCTTGAGGTCGAAATCCATGGCGCATCCCCCCTCGTACCAGGAGGCCGAGCCATGTGGGCCCTGGGTGACGGCATGCGTCTCCCCCCTGGCCCATGGAAGCTCGTAGACGGCATTGGGGTCATGCCTCGCCCCCAGGTTTCCCGAGATGTCCACGTGGCTCCAGTCCATGTGCCATGGCGCGCCGGGGACCGCGAACCGAAACTCCGCGAGCACGTACTCCCTCGCCGAGGGCAGCGTGACGAGGACGGGGATGGGCCGGTCCGCGATCATGCCCGTCGACGACACGGGCATCCGTATCGTCACCGGATGATGCGTCAGCTTCCGCGCCACCAGGATCACGCCCCCTCCCGGCCGCGGCAGGTCGAAGATCCGGATGCCCGGCAGGTCGCATGGCAGGGACGCGGGCGCCACACGCGCCGCAAGGGCGCCAGCGCACGGGACGAGCAGGGCGAGGACGGCGCCGACGGCCGCCCGGGTCATGGGGCCGAGATCCAGGCCAAGCCGACCGGCGTCAGCGTCCCCGGGCTCCCCAACCGGAGTCCGGTGGCCTCCAGCTTCGGCCAGATCGCGATGGCCTCCGCGACGGTCATGTCCGCCTGCCCGTGACCGTCCGGCTCGTTGAACCCGAGGAGGGCCGGGTACCCGGCCGAAGTCACGTGGGCGAGGTTCTCCGCCGTGGCAAACGCGCCGCTCCAGATCATGGGCACGAATTCGGCCTTGACCGCGTCCGCCTTCGAATCCGGCCGCGGCCCCCAGTTGTAGTACCAACTGCACCCGAGCACGTCGGGGGCGTTCGCCAGGCGGTGCCCCCAGTGTCCGACGCCCTTCTTGGGTGTCACGACGGGAGTCATGCCCGCCATCGCCAGCGCCGCCGCGAGAAGGACGACGCTACGGACCACCCGCCATACCCCCGGGAACTCAAGCTTCGAGCACGGCGATGTCGTATCGACACAGGTTCCGATCGTGGGTCACCAACGTCAGGCCGTCGGCCTTTGCCTGGGCCACGAGGAGGCGGTCAAAGGGGTCATTGTGGTGCCGCGGGAGTCGCTCGACGGCCAGCGCATGATCGATCGTGACGGGAAGCGCGAGGAACTGGCTCCGCTCGATTTCGGCAGGCAACCACTTGGACGTGTTCGGAGGGATACGAACTCGCCCCAGGCCTGCCTTGATCGCGATCTCCCATGCACTTGCGGCGCTCACGTAGACCGTGTTAGCCGAGTCCGTGATCGCCCGGCGAGCCGCCGGGCGCATTCGCTCATCCCCCGCCATGGCCCACAGCAGAATATGGGTGTCGAGGAGGAGTTTCACACCGCCCCGTGAAAGCGGCGCAGGAGCTTCGCCGGAAGCGGAGCGTCGAAGTCCCCGGCGATATGAATCTTCCCCTTGAGCCCCCCGAGCTGCCGCGGGCCCGTCACCTTCCGGATCGGCACCATCCGGGCCGCCGGCCGCCCGTACCGGGCGATCACGATCTCCTCGCCCGCCGCCACCCGGTTCAGCAGTTTCGAAAGGTGGGTCTTTGCTTCGTGCACGTTGACAGCCATTGTGGACTAAGTCTAGTCCACTCCGCCCCTCATGTCAATCCGGAATGTCAAATGTCAAGCTCTGACCCCATCTTCGGCCCCATCTTCGGTGAACCCGAGGAGGGCCGTGTACCCGGCCGACGTCACGTGCGCGAGGTTCTCCGCCGTGGCGAATGCGCCGCTCCAAATCATGGGCACGAACTCGGCCTTGACCCCGCCCGGCTCCGTCTCCGGCCGCGGACCCCAGTTGTAGTACCAACTGCACCCGAGTACGTCGGGGGCGTTCGGCAGGCGGTCTCCCCAGTGCCCGACGCCCTTCTTGGGCGTCACCACGGGGGTCATGCCCGCCATCGCCAGCGCCATCGCGAGGAGGGCCACGCTACGGACCACCCTTGTCCCATTCCGTCCACAGCGGGGCCAGGTGGCCCGGTAGCTCGAACCCGAGCGGGGCTCCCGTCTCCGCCTTCGCCCGGCCGCGTTTCACCGCCTCCGCGTACCCGTCCGGCAGTTTGCCGCCCCATCGCGTCAGGGGCGGGTCCAGGTACTCCCACACGTACTCCTGCGACGTCCTGAACGCCCAGTAGACGTTGTGCTCGAGCCAGCGCCGTTGGTCCGCGGGTGCCAGCCGGTCCGCGCCGCTCCACTTGGGCTCGTACAGACCGAGGCAGAAGTTCGGGTAGAACGTGGAGCCCAGCCGGACGATTCCCGTGTACCTGCGTGCGACCTCGGGTGGGAAGAAGGCGCCAGCCGCGCGGTCCCTGAAGTACGACGCGTACGTCGGATGCGACCCCTCGTACGGGAAGTAGTAGGCCGGCTCGTTCCCGTCGATGATCATGGCCCGCGGGGAGGCCGCCCGGATCATCCCCTCCATGAAGGCCGACAGGAGCGCGTAGTTGAAGACCATGCCCTTCTCGGCCGTCTCCTGCTGTTTCCGGACCTCGTCCGCGCCCTTCCGCGACTGGTACGCCAGCCCCTCGCATCCGGTGAGGAAGAGGGCGAGGATACGCGGGGCGGGGAGCTCCTCCTCGACCGCCCGCATCCACTCCTCCCCGCACCGCTCGACTCTCGCCCGGTACTCGGCAAACGTCTTCTTGCCGAAGCGCTTCGCCCCGTGCCATCGCCACACGTTCGGACCGTAGCATTCGGGGTCGAAGAGGATCCCGGCGCACTGGCCGAGGAGCGCGCCGCGGGCGATCAGTCTCGTGTTCCGGAGGGCGGCCGCCCACTCCTTCTCGTCGAACCAGTCCAGGGTGGAGGTGGCCCAGCAGAGGACGAAGTTGTCCGTCAGCTTGGTCTCCTTCAGCCCCGCGAGCGCCCCGTAATCCACCGCGAGGGCCGCCTCATCCACGGGATCGGGGGAGAATCCGCGCTTCAGCGCTTTCATCTCGAGCACCACGCCGTCGAGGCCCCATCCCGCGATCTCGTCCGAGCGCTTCGCCAAGTCCTCCGGGAGCAGGGCATCCTGGGAGAAGGCGATGAGCTTCTTGTGGTCCGGGAACCGGAGCGCCGCCCGTTCCGCCCTCGCCTGCCGCGCCATCTCCGCGAAGGCTTCCAAGGGATCACCCGCGGGTCCTGCCGCCACACCCCCCGCCCCCAGCATCATGATCGCGATCGCAACGGCGGTCAGGGAGCGATCTGCCACTTCTCGATGGCCTCGATGGGGCGGATCTCCGTGTGCCCGATCTTCACGCCATGACCTTAACACACGTCCACCGTGAGATTCGCATGATCGGAGGAAGGTCCCTCACCTACGGGAAGGGCTCTCCCTCGGATCTCCTGCAAGCATTCATTGCCCGCTCCCGGGCCTCCCCTTTCCATGGCATGCGCCCTTCGGTATCATCAGCAATATGGTTAAGATCGCGAAACGACCCAGGAAAGGGCGGCGATTCGCTGAAGCCCCGTTCCATCGCGGAGACAGAATATCGTCGTTAGCTGTAACGGGGTACAAATCGATCATGAATCGTCAGCGGATCGATATTCGCCCTCTGACGATACTCGCCGGCCGAAACAGCTCGGGCAAGTCAAGCATGATGCAACCACTTCTCTTGATGAAGCAGACGCTCGAGTCCGAGGTCGATCCAGGAGCGTTGCGACTCGATGGGCCCAACGTGCATTTCATACTCGCGGACCAGCTGTTCTCGCACTCTCCTGCAAAGGGCACGGCTTCCAAGATGACGGTGGAAATAGGCATCGACGCTAATCGGAGCATCTCGACGACATTCAGGAGACGCCGCCCTCGAGGGGTAGATTTGCGCTCTATGACGGCGAAGGAGGGACCAAGGTCTGTGACCCTAAGGCTAGGCATGGGTCGAGATGATGTAAGAATGTCCGTCCCTCCCGAGATTCGAAGAGCCGCCCCTCAGCACGTGCTTAGACGCGGCGATCACCACTGGGCAATCCTTCGGGATCGCTGCTTTTTCGAATGGTCCCTTTATTGGATGCGAGGCCGCAAGACGAGACAATACCGCTGGATCTACCCCTTCCCTGCAGAGATGGCCGCATCCCTAGTCCGCGGCATCATCCACGTCCCCGGGCTCCGGGGGAACCCGGAGCTCACCTATCCAGTTTCGGCAGTCGGATACACGTTCCCGGGAACATTCGAGAAGTACGTTGCCAGCATCCTTAACGATTGGGTGGCAACCAAATCATCGAGCGAGCTTCGGGATCTTCGTAGCGACCTTCGATCTCTTGGGCTTACATGGAAGATTGAGCCCGTTCCAATCAGGGGCAACGATGTGCAGACTGCAATCCATGTGGGCAGAACGTTGCAGCCAAGCCAAGGCGGCGCCCGAGATCTTGTCAACATCGCACACGTCGGGTTCGGCACATCGCAGGCGGTCCCCGTCATAGTCGCGCTCCACGCCGCAGAGGAAGGTCAGCTCGTATACGTGGAGCAACCGGAGATCCACCTACATCCTAAAGCCCAAGAGGAGATGGCTGGAGTGCTCGCTCGAGCAGTTGAAAGAGGCGTCGATGTCGTTGTGGAAACGCACAGCCATCTCCTCGTGTTGGCGATCCAGACGCTAGTCGCGAGGCGGAAGCTTTCTCCCGATAAGGTGGCCATGCATTGGTTCGAACAGGACAAGCAAGGCATGACGAAAGTCACGTCAGCTCGGATTACGAAGCACGGACGAACGCCCGGCTGGCCGGATGATTTCGGCCCAGGGCTGATGTCGTTGCAGCGGCGGTTCCTTGACGCGACGCAATCGCGCCGCCGACGGTAAGGAATGTCTCGGCCATCTTCCAAGCGGCTCGTCATCGACGCGTGCGTCGCAGCAATGGCGGGCGCACTGGATACGCTGTCAGTCGATGGCAGAGCCTGCAGGAGTGTTCTTGACGTCGTGTTTGAGAGACGCCACACGGTTGTCTTCTCTGCGGAGATCAAGGCTGAATGGGACAGGCATGCGGGCGGTTACGCCACGACATGGTATCAGCTGATGATCAACAATGAACGTGTTGTTGGGCAAGAGTCCCTTGAAAGTCTAGGGCTGGAACGCCGTCGCATGCACCTACGAAATGCGATCGTCGCTCTCGTTCCGGAATGCAAGGGGCGAGGAGCGATGCTCAAGGATGTGTGTATCGTCGCCGCCGCAATCGTAACAGACAGGCGGATTGTCTCGGTCGACCAGCGCGCACGCAAGCTGTACGCACGCTACGCTGACCAGCTGAAGAAGGTTCGGGGCACAATGTGGGTGCGACCCCAGGACGGAGATGACCGCGTGATCAGATGGATTCGTGCTGGCGCCCCGGAACAGAACTGGTGCAATCTGGGTAGCTGCTAATCGCCACCACGCAACTGCCACCTGATGTGTGAGATACGGATAAATCAATCGGACATTCGTATTCGAGCCGGAAAGGGGAGAGTCCGGGACAGCCGTTCAATCATGCGCGCCCTGAAGGGCGTCCCTCTTCCCTGCATCGAGGTGCTCTTTGCCAGTGAGTAGTAGTTAGCCCCGAGGCCCGCCCCGCAACACCTCGCCTACATCAGGCCAAAACTGAGAAGCATGCGGAAATTGCCCTTGCACGGGGTATTGTCCCCGGTGAGCATCGAGTAGACTACGAAACCCCAGAATAGAATTGCGATCCCATTGAGAAGATTCCATACCAGCCACGTCTTCCCTCTCCATCCAGTACGATCCTCCGCGCTCCTGACATACCTCCTCATCCGAAGCATCGCCTGATCACGAGTGGTCCGTTCACGATAGTGCATGACCAAGAGCGCGAAGTTCACAATGACAAGAAGCACTCCGTGATAGAACTCCCAGAAACACGCCTGAACCGGAGAGAAGGGTGTCTTCAAGAGAACGGACCAACCTGCAAGCCCCGCTATGTTTACTGTGAGAAAGAACCCGATCCACGCAAGCACGGCATTGGTGTGGCTCGAGACGATCCGCTGAAGATCCTCAAACTCGTACCGAGACCGCGGTCCCACCTTCACAATACTGGGCCGCACGCATTCACCGATTCTCCTCCCGCGACAGGACGAGACTGGCCATCTTGGAGGCGCCAAACTTCAAGGTGTACCAGAGCTGGGAGGGGGAACGAAGGCCCAGGATGATCGTCTTCATGATCCGCAGGATCGAGGCCGGGTGGAAGTAGATGCGGCGGAAGGCCTCGCGGCGCAGCTTCAGGAGCTGTTCGCCCGAGAGGTAGTAGGTCTTGAGCGGCGTGCGGCTGTAGTCGTAGCCCGCGAGGGACTCCTCGGCGTACAGCTTGTCGCGCTGGGCGATGTCGTGGAGTTCGGTGCCCGGGAACGGGATGGCGAGGTGGAACTCGACGAAGTCACCGCCGAGCTCGAGGGCGAAGTCGATGGACTTGCGCACGTCGGCCTCGGTCTCCCACGGGAGCCCCATGACGAAGTACAGGAGGGTCTTCATTCCGCTGGCCTTCGAGAGGGCGACGGCTTCGCGGGCCTTCTCGAGGGTTGTGCCCTTCTTGATCTTGTTCAGGATCTCCTGCACCCCGCTCTCGATCCCGAACGCGACGCCGTGGCAGCCGGCCTTCTTCATGATCGCGAGGCGCTCGGCGTCGATCGTGTCCACCCGGCTGTTGCAGACCCAGCGGATGTCGAGCTTGCGGTCCAGGATGCCCTGGCAGACCTCCATGACCCATGGGCGGTTCCACGTGAAGGTGTCGGCCCGGAAGAAGAAGTCCTTGATCTTGTGGACGCGCACGCACTGCTCCAGCTCGTCCACGACGTTCCGGGGGCTCCGGACCCGGACCTTTTTGCCGTAGACGGTGCCGGAGAGGCAAAAGATGCAGTTCGCGCCGCAGCCCCGGCAGGTCTGGACCGTCGTCTGCATCTGGCCGGTGTCGGGGCGCAGGTACATCTTGTTGTCGAGGAGGTGGCGGGCCGGGAACGGAAGGATGTCCAGGGTCTCGAGGAACCGCCGGGCCTCGGTGGTGACGATGCTCCCCGTAGCGCGATCGCGGAACGAGAGGCCGTAGACCTTGCGGAGGTCGGTCGCGAGCGCGATCTCCTTCGCCGCCAGCTCGTACTCCCCCATGATCGCGATGTCGAGCGCCGGGTTCTTCTCCAGCGTCTCGCGGGCCATTACCGAGATGTGCGCGCCCTTGGCCACGGTCGTGACCGCGTCGCCCAGCGCGTCCTTGGCCGCCCGGCACGCGACGAGGTCGTCCTGAATCGTGAAGCTGGTCACGGAGATGAAGAGGAGGTCGGGCTTGAACTCCCGGAGTTCCTGTCCGAACTCGGCCCAGCCGCCGCCCTGCACGGGGTAGTCCTTGATCCGGCACTCGACGCCCGCGGACTCCATCGTCGCGGCCATGTACGCGAGGTCGAGCGGGGGCCGGGCCGTGGTCGCGGCCATGCCCTTGAGCGGGGCCTGGCACCGGTCTTCCCGGATGTACAGCCCCGTCGGGGGGTTGATCAGGAGCGCGCGTTTGGCCATCAGCGGACCTTCCACCCCAGTTTGACACGAACGAACGTGTAGAGGCTCATCAATAGGACAATCACCCCGTCCCAGATCGTGGTTCCGGGGCGGTAGTAGGCGATCTTGACCACGTAGGTGTTGTCTACGCGGAACCCCGCCAGCGCCGTGATCAGGGCGATTTCCTGGGCGCACGAGTACCGCCAGCCGGTGAAGTAGTCGAGGAGGCCGGAGACCACGCGGGCGCGCATGAACCGGAACCCGCTCTCCACGTCGTGGTAGCGGTGACCGCTGAGGAGCCGGGCGACGCGGGAGAGGAGGCGGTTGCCCCACTTCTTGTACAGCGGGTACTTGGAGAAGTCGCGGCGGGTCAGGACGATGTCCCACCGGCCCTTCTCCATGAACGCGACGATGTCGGGGATGTACTCCGACCGGTGCTGGCCGTCGGCGTCGATATTGATGAGGATGTCCTGGGGGTGGAGCACGCGGCGTTTGAGCAGGCGCTCGGCCTCCTGGAACCCGCGCTTGAGCGCCCCGGCCATCCCCACGTTTCTGGGCAGGCGGATGACCGAGACGTTGCGCCGGCCCTTCTTCCACTCGCGCAGGAGCTCGGGCGTATCGTCCGTGGATCCGTCGTCGACGGCGATGACCCGGTCCACGCGGCGCGCGACCTCGTTGAGGACGCCAACCACCGTGGGTGCCTCGTTGTAGATCGGGATCACGGCGACCTTCGCGGGTCGCGGCATGGCCTACAGCCTCTCGATGATCGCTTGGGCGAGCATGGGGACCATGAGCTCATGGTGCCCCGTAAGCACGATGCGGCGGCCGCCGAGCTGGGTTGGGCGCTGGACGACGTTGAGGTTGGGCCGGTAGTGCTGGATCATGTCCAGGTTCGCGGCCGTGAACTTCCGGACCGGGTGGCCGAGGTTGCGCGCGACGGTCAGGGCCTTGAGGAAGACCTCCGGGAGCACGACGGCCGAGCCGACGTTGATGACCACGCCTCCCTCGAGGGTCGCGGCGACCGCGCAGAGCGTACGGAAGTCCTCGTGAGTAGCCCGGCCGATGTCCTCGCCCCGGGCCGAGGGCTGGGCGTGGGTGATGTCGGTGCCGATCGCGACGTGGACGGTGGCCGGGAGGCCCGCCTGGTACATCTCGTGGAGCAGGCTGATCCGCCGGTTCGGAAGGCGCTCGTCGGCGATGGCCGCGCCCACAGCTTCGCCGTAGCCGGAGAGGAGCCGGCGGCCGAGGGCGCGGGCGAAGAACTCGCCCGTCTCCCGCGCCATCCCGAAGGTGCCATCCTTCAGGCCCGCGGCCACGTCCTCGGAGGTCGCGCCGTTCCGCGCCATCTCGAAGTCGTGGATCGACCCCGCCCCGTTCATGGCCAGGGCGGTCAGCGCGCGGCGGCGCATGAGCTCGAGCAGGACCGGGGAGAGACCGGTCTTGATCACGTGCGCGCCGATCATCCAGAGGACCGTCTTACGGCGGCGGGCGGCGGCCGCGATGGCGTCCGCGAGCGCCGTGAACTCCCCTGCCGCCAGGATCCGGGGCAGCCCCCGTTCGAAGGACTTCCAGCTCGCGCCCTTGCGCGGGGCGCTCCCCAGCAGCGCGAGCGAGACCTTGCTGGGCCGGGACTTGAGCGGGATCGTCCGGACCCGGGCCAGGTCTATGCGCGGCAGCTTGCGCCGAGCGGTCATTGAGGTCGCTCTATCTTCGTCAGCACGACGTTGACTGATCCTAGCAGATGAACCTTGCTCTGGACGAGGACGGGGATGCGGGCGGCGTCGTCGGTCACCCAGATCAGGACGTCGCCGCGCTGGCGCCAGAGGCCCTCGAACTTGAGCCGCGGCTTGATCAGGATCGTGTGGAACTCCCCCGCCGGCACCTTGACGGTCTCGCGACGCAGGATCGTGACCCCCATCGGGAAGTTGGTCTTGTCGGTGTGGACGCAGACGTTGACCTCGTTCCCGGGTTGGGGCAGGTTCATAGTGCGGAAGTAGTAGAACGCGCCCAGGAGGTCGCGGCAGTCCTCGCCCAGGGGAACCTGGAGCTGGCCCCACGTAGCACCGTGGGTCTTCCGGTCGAACGTCGCCACGAGGTCCTTCCGGTACCCGCCCTCGTGCAGATGCTTCTCGAACCGGGCGGGAAGGAGATCGTCGGCGGTGCAGAAGCTCTCGATGCGGTCGTCCACCTTGAAGAAGAAGATGAGCTTGCTCGTCGCGCGCGCGATGATGTGCCAGCACCGGTCGGCGCCCACGGTTTCCATCGGCCCGAGGGTGAGGGTGCCCTGGCCCGCCGTGAGAGCGTACCACTTGACGTCGTAAGTCAGTTTCTCGCCCACCTTCAGGACCTCGGCAGGAGGACGGACGTCGGGTTTCGGCTTGGGGGCGGGCGGCTTCCGCACCGGCTGAAGCTCCGCCGCGACGGTCGCGGACGCGCGCGTGCCCGCAAGCACGCGGAACCGGAGCGGGATCACGAGCTTCGCTCCCGCGGGCAGCGGGTCCCTGGCGCCTTCGGGGCGCTTGTTCCACTCCTTGAGGTGGCGCCACAGGTGGTCCCAGCCCAGATGCTCGGCGGCGACCTTCGCGAGCGTATCCCCCTTGACGCTCGTGTATTCCATTAGGTCCGGGTCGGGCGCGGGCGCCGTCTCCGCCGCCGGTCCCGGAGCCGCGGGACTGGCCGCGACCTCGGCCGACTCGTCGCCCACCGCCCGGGCCCCCGGCTCCTCCACCTGGGAGTTCTTGACGACGTAGTTGCGCCCGCAAGAGCAGAGGATGACCATGAGGGCCATACTTAACAAATTAACATTCGCCGAGAATGTTAATTTGTTAAGTATGGCCCTGAAGGGGGGGGTCATGAGTTGGTGGCCTGGCGGACCGCTTCGAGGACGCGCTCGGGCGTGATGGTATCCATCGGCTGGTGCCTCCGGCACGATCCCCGCACGCACGCGCGGCAGGTCACGCCCTCGGGCTGGAGGACTACACCACGGCGGCCCCACGGACGCCACCGGACGGGTGACTGCGACTTGACCACCGAGTAAAGTCCGACCGTGGGACGCCCCATGGCGGCCGCGAGGTGGATCGGTCCAGTGGATGGACCGATAACGACCTGGGCGCCCTCGAGGATCGCGGCGAGCGTCGCGAGCCGGGCCGGAGACACGAACCGGTGGGGGCTGATGCCGGCCGCGCGGACGACTTCGGCGGCGGTCGCCGCGTCATCCAGTGTGCCGGTGATGACGACGGGGACGCCCGCGCGCTCGATCGCCGCCGCGATTCTCCCCCAGTGCCCGGCGGTCGCGTTCACCGCCGATCCCCCGCCCCGCGGGTGGACGACCGCGAACGGGCCGGGAAGGTTCGCACGCGCCAGGAGCGCGTCCGCGTCCTCGTGCGCCTCGTCGGAAAGGACGGGCGGGACCAGCGACGGCTCACCGGCCTTCACGCCGAACGGCGAAAGGAGATCGAAGTTGCACTCCAGTTCGTGGCGGTCATTGCCCTTGCGGTGGGACCGGACCCGCCGGTTGAACAGCCACGAGTACCAGCGGTACCCGGATCCCACTCGCACCGGAATGCCCGCGCGCACGAGCGCCCAGGCCAGCCGCGGCCGGGGGTAGAAGAGGATCGCGGCGTCGAATACCCGGTCGCGAAGCCACTTCGTGAGCGGACCCGAGGACGTGTTGGGGTCCCAGGAGTAGACGTCCTTGATGAACGGCTGGCCCTCGACCAGCTCACGGGTGCGCGGCGCGACGACGGCCGAGACCTTGCAGGCCGGGAAGGCCCGCGCGAACGCGGCGAACGCCGGAAGGGCGAGGAGAAGATCCCCGATCCGGTCGGTTCGGACCAGCACGGCGCTCCGCATCTCCGTCGCCATCAACGCCCCTCCACGGCCCGGGCGAGGAGGGCGAAGGCGCGATCGATCCCCACGCGGGCGGCATCATCGCCGAACCGTCGCTCGATGAGCCGGCGGGCCCCGAGGGCGAGCCGGCGGCCCTGGCCGCGGCTCGCGAGGAGTCCGACCGTGGCGGAGGCGAATCCCGCCGGCGAATCCGCCACGGCGGCCTCGTGCCCGCTTCGGGCCCCGATCGCGCGGGCGACATTCGAAGTCGCGACGACCGGCGCGCCGCAGGCCATCGCGAGGACCGCCTTGTTCTGGAGTCCGGCCGCGAGCGGCAGCGGGCACACGACGGCGGAGGCGGAGCCGAGGAACGGACGGAGATCCTGCACGAAACCGGCGAACCGGATCGGCATCGGACTCCGCGAGACGGAGGCGCGCAGGGCGGGAGTCAGGCCGCCACCGGCCACGACCAGCCGCGCACCAGGGACCCGGGCCGCGATCATGGGTGCGATCCGGAGCGCGAACCACTCGAGGCCCTTGACGTTCGGCGGATAGCCGAGGTTGCCGACGAACGCGAGAAGTCCGGGAACGCGGCGAGAGCGCGACATCCGCCAATGGACGAGGTCGATGCCGTTCGGCGCGACGCAGACGGGCGAGCGGATCCCGAGACGCACCAGATTCGCGCGCTCCTCGCGCGTGATCGCGAGGACGGCCTTCGCCGCGTTCCCCCAGCGGCGTTCGGCCACCTCGACGCGTCTCGCGTCGAACCGCGCGTACGCCCGGCGCCAGCCGCGCAGGGACGCGGAGCGACGATAGTACGCGGCAATCGAGTCCGTGGCGTCGAGGACGTACGGCAGGCCCAGCCGTTCGGCGTAGGGCATCATCCTGATCCGGTGGACGTGGCAGGCCGAGGGGCGCCACCGGGCGACCACCCGGTCGAGTTCGGCCTGGGCCGAACGGTTCCAGAAGGCGTAGGAGTGCACGGGAAGGCCCTGTAGGGCCCCCAGGAGGGCTCCAGAGGCCCTCATCGAGCGAGGGAAGGTGAATACCCGCACGTCGGCACACAAGGCCCCTACGGGGCCCGGAATACGGCCCTGCCCCTCGGGGTCCAGGAAGAAGGCGTGGACGCGGTGGCGGCGCGCGAGCGCCCGGAGGGTCCAGAAGGCCCGCACCTTGTCGCCGTCCGTCACCGGGTGCGGCACGAAGGCGGCGAGGTAAAGAAGATTCACTCCTCCGGCTCCTCGCAACAGGGGGCGGGAGGCGCCGTCTGCAACTCGAACGCGGGGAACCACGTGAACGGCATCGCGCGCCACGCCACTCCCGCCTTCGCGCCCATCCAGTCGCGACCCGACGTGTACCGGAGCACGGGGACCGCGGTCAGGAGCCACGCGGTGGCGAGAGCCACCCCGACCAGCAGCGTGAGCGCCCGCCGCCGGCCCGACGTCACGCCCGCCCACTCGACGCCCGCCGCCAGATACGGGAAGAGGAACGGCAGCAGGGCGACGACCGTGCGGCCCGGATACGCCGAGCCCGCCCAGTTCCGGTAGAGGCAAGTCAGGGCCGCGTACGCGCCGCCCGCCACGAGCAGATCCACGTGGGGAAACCGCCGGCGACGGGCGGCCAGGAAGATGCCCGGGATCAACAGGATGAACCACGGGGCATACGGCACGACGCCGAAGCTCCGGTCGAAGGCCTTGGCGAGGAGCCCGAGCAGCGCGTACCGTGGCGCGATGTTGCCGGAGACGGTCGCGCCGGACAGTTCCTCGAGTTTCGCGGGGTAGCGCTCGGTCAGGACGTTGAGCGCCGACACGAGCGCCGGACCGTGGTAGACGGCGAAGAACGCCGACCCCGAGACCACCGCCGCCAGGGCCCAGGCGCCGATAGTCCGGCCGCGTGACCGGGTCCGCAGCAGGTTCAACGCCAGCAGCCCCGCCGCGATCACGGCGAAGCGCGGATGGAGCCACGGAAGCCCCGCCGCGCAGACGGCCGGAACCCAGGCCGAGCCCGTGGCCCCGAGGGCGACCGCGGTGAGGAGCGCCGCCGGCACGTCGGTGAACACGAGCGTCGACGCGAAGGCGAGCGGGGCGGTGGCCGCCGTCAGAATCGCGGTAAGCCAGGCGGAGCGTGCGTTCACTCCCGCGTTACGGGCGAGCCGGTAGAGGGCGGCGACGAGTGATGCGCCCATGGCGCACAGGATCGCGAGCACGCCCCAGCGCCCCGCGACCGCGTACCCGGGCAGCACGGCCAGCGGCAGCCCGATCGTGTGCTGGGAGTACATCTCGCCGCCGGGGACGATCACGGTATGGGGATCCAGCCCGGTCACGGGGTAGAAGCGCCGGTAGTCCCCATTCGCGTAGTTCCCGGCCAGGGCGATGTCGCCGTCGCGCACGAGGCTCTCGGCCAGGAGAAGATAATGCGGCTCGTCCGTCGTCGGCGGATAGACGAACGTCACGTACGCGCCCACGCCGAGATACAGGACTAGCGCCCCCGCGAAGAGCGACCGGGAGGCCTGGCGGTCCGCGGCGCCGCCTGCGGCGGCGCTGCCGCCCGTCCCCGGCTTCCCGCGCCGCGTGATCCGCCACGCGACCCAGGCGACGGCCGCGACCCAGACCGCGCCGATGGCGAGGATGAGGAGATAGGTCGAGGGGCGGACGTCGAGCCACCGGCCCGGCCCCAGGTAGAGCCGGCCAAGAACGGAGAAATCCGAGCGGTCGAGCGCGGCCAGGAGGGAGCGCACGCGATC
>ERZ1292640.1032-Hain-H43-02um-R1-1032-length-23160-cov-11_pt1 | contig 23160 bp, 18 predicted proteins | sample MGYA00564404_ERZ1292640 | MGnify/ENA primary metagenome ERZ1292640 (study PRJEB36523, sample SAMEA6512636) | groundwater metagenome | collected 2019-01-08 | study: AquaDiva: Metagenomics assemblies of 32 groundwater samples
CGAAGTGCCCCGCCTGTAACTAGTATTGGCCGGCGGGGCTATGCCAGCAAAGTCCAACATTATAGCCGTTTGGCCAGCGCCGACAACCCGCCCGGTTTCCAACCAGGGCCACGCCCCAGCGTGGCCTGCCCCCGGATGGGGGCAGACGGCTTACACGAAGTGAGGCCGTCCGGGGGCGAAGCCTTAATGCGCCCTTTGGGCGACGGCCATGCCTGCGGCATGGCCGCTCGCCCATGCCCACTGGAAGTTGTAACCCCCGAGCCAGCCGGTCACGTCCACCACCTCGCCGATGAAGTACAGGCCGGGCTGCTTCTGTGCTTCCATGGTCTGGCTGGACAGCTCGCGCGTGTCGACGCCGCCGGCCGTGACCTCGGCCTTGGCATAGCCTTCGGTGCCGGTGGGGGTGAGTTCCCAGGCCGACAGGCGGGTCGCCAGTGCGGCCAGCGCCTTGTCGCTCGCTTCGTTCACCGGGCGCTGCCAGGCGGCGTCCTGCTGTACCCAGGCATCGGCCAGCCGGCTGGGCAACTGGGTGGCGAGTTCGTTGGCGATCAGCTTGCGCGAACGGGCCTTGGCGTCCTGCAGGAATTGCAGCAGGTCCTGCTCGGGCGCCAGGTTGAGGCGGATCGGCGTGTTGGCACGCCAGTAGCTGGAGATCTGCAGCACCGCCGGGCCCGACAGGCCGCGGTGGGTGAACAGCAGGTCTTCCAAAAAGGCTATGCGGTCTTTCTTTTTGCCGCCGGGCCGCCCCAAGGCAAAAGGCGCCCCCTCGGGGGGCAGCGACCCGCGTAGCGGCGGAGCGTGGGGGCTGGATTGCATGCCAGTCTCGATCTGCACCGGCAGCGCCAAGCCGGCCAGCCCGGCGTAAGGCGCCCAGGTGGCGCCGTCGAAGGTCAGGGGCACCAGTGCCGGGCGCGGCTCGATCAGCTTCAGGCCGAACTGCCTGGCCACCCGGTAGCCGAAGTCGGTGGCGCCGATCTTCGGGATCGACAGGCCGCCGGTGGCCACCACCACGGCGCGGCACTGGATCGTTCCTTGGTCACTATCGATTTCATAGCTGCCAGCGCTTGTTCCGTCAGGGCTGGCGGCTGAAAAACGGATGGCTTTGACGCCGCAGGGCTGCCAGCGGGTGACGTCGCCGGCCTCGCACTCGCGCAGCAGCAGCTGGACGATGTCGTCGGCCGAGCGGTCACAGAACAGCTGGCCCTTGTGCTTTTCGTGGAAGGGGATGCCATGGCGCTGCAGCAGGGCGAGGAAGTCCTGCGGCGTGTAACGCGACAGGGCGGAGCGGCAGAAGTTGGGGTTGTCGCTGATGAAGTGCTTTTGCGGCGCGCGCACGTCGAGGTCGCGGTTGGTGAAGTTGCAGCGCCCGCCGCCGGAGATGCGGATCTTCTCCGCCACTTTGGGGCTGTGGTCCAGCACCAGCACCTTGCACCCGCGCTGGCCTGCCACGCCCGCACAAAACAGACCGGCCGCGCCAGCGCCGATCACCACGACATCGAATTTCTGCATGGTCCGAGTTTATTAGCCCTCACGCTCCCTCACCGCGTGTGGTCGCGGCCCCTCGGGGGAGTGGCATCGCCTTGGGGCGGCCTGGCGGCGATGTAGAGGCTGATCCGGCGCGTGAGCCGCGACGTACGAAACGGTCTAAGAGTCTTCCCAGTCTCTAGGCGGGAAATGCCGTGGAACCGGCTTCGCCGATCCACTGGCGTTGCCCCCTTGAGGGGGGGGGTGGCGTAGCGACACGCAGTGCGCGCAGCCTGGGGGTGTTCCACTTCACGCCGCGAGCTTGTTGCGGTCGGCCAGCAGCATGGCCTTGCGCGTCAGGCCGTCGATTTCGCCGGTGATGTTGGACAGCACCGTGGCCACCACGGCGAACTCGCGCCCGTGCTGTCCGGCGCGCGCCGCCATGACCTGGGCGTTGAAGCTCACCACCTTGGCTTCCTTGGCCACGCTCTGGATGTCGCCCACGATGCCGCTGAGTTCACGCATCATGGCGTCGGACTTGGCCTTGGTGATCTCGTCGAAGGCGGTGGTGGCGGTGTTGAGCGCCGCCAGCACCCGGTCGGTATGGCTCACCAGCTCGGTCAGCGTGTCGGCCTGGCGTGCATTGCGGTGCGTGATGTGGTCCAGCGTGGTGCGCACCAGGCCGATGAAGGCCTCGATCACGTGCGCCACGCCCTGCGGTCCGTGGTACGCCGCTTCGATGCGTCGTGCAGCGGCGACTTCCAGCTGGCGCGGTGTGCCCTGCAGGTGATGCTGGCTTTCAGTGAACACCTGCAGCGATTTGCGGGCTTCCTCCAGTTGCGCGGCATGACCCTGGGACGCCAGCACGGTCTGCAGGATCATGCGTTGCGACAGCATGCGCTGGCGTGCCGCCAGGTTGACGAGCGACAGGCCGGTCACCGTGGTGGCGGCGGCAACTGCCGTGGGGAGTGTGGGTGTGACAGCGATGGAAAACGTGTGGTTCATTGTGGACTCCCGCTTCAAGGCGAGGTCCAACGACCTCGCTCAGGTACCCCAAGCAAAGGCCGGGCCAGTTTCCTGTTGTTGCAGTTGCAGCAGACCTTGCAGCACGTCGCCCACCACGATGACGCAGGGGCTGCCGAGCTCTTCGCGCACCAGCGTGGCGTGCAGTTCGGCCAGCGTGCTGACAGCGTGGCGTTGCGTCGGCAGCGAGGCGTTCTGGATCAGCGCCACCGGCGTGCTACCAGGCAGGCCGGACAGCAGTCCGTGTTCGATCTGCTGCGCGCCGCTGACGCCCATGTAGATCACCAGCGTGAGCTTGGCCGCGCGGGCGGTGGCGGCAATCGCGGTCCAGTCCGGCCCGCTGTCGCCAGGCTTGGCGTGGCCGGTGAGGAACAGCACGCCGTGCGCATGGTCGCGGTGGGTCAGCGGCACGCCCAGAGACGTGACGGCGGCCAGGCCGGAGGTGATGCCGTTGATCACGCTCACGGGGATGCCGGCTTGCTGCAGGTGTTCCACCTCCTCGCCGCCGCGGCCGAAGATGAAGGGGTCGCCGCCTTTGAGGCGCACGACGCGCTCGCCTTCCCGCACGGCGGTGATCATGAGTTTTTCGATGAAGGCCTGCGGCGTGGACTTGCAGCCGCCGCGCTTGCCCACATAGACGATGCGCGCCGACGGCGCGGCGTGGGCGACGATGGCCTCGTTCACCAGGTCGTCGACGAACAGCACGGTCGCGCTCTGGATCGCCTTCAAGGCCTTGAGCGTGAGCAGCTCCGGATCGCCCGGGCCGGCACCCACCAAGGTGCAGGTGCCAAGGGATGTGAAAGAGTACTGGGTCATGGCGGGCTCCAGGGTCGGGTTAAAGCTGCTTCACCAGATGCAAGATGTGTTCCACCTGCACGGCAATCGGCGCCGGCACTTCGCTGCGGCCGGCCAGCACCTCGCGGATGTAGGCGGCGGTGGCGGCGGCATCGGGGCTTTGCGGCAGGCCGGGCAGGGCCAGCAGCGAGCCGCTTTGCGTTTCCTGCAAGGTGCTGCGCTGGCCGGCGATGAAGCCGTCCATCTGCGGCATGCGCCGGGCATCGGCCACGGCCTCGCCTTCGGTGCCGCGCAACAGCAGGGCGTTGGCCTGCAGCAGTTCGAAGGTGGCGGCCATCGACTGCGCGTACTCGGGGTGGGTGTAGCTGCTGACGATCAGCGCCTTGCCGGCCACCGGGTTCATGAGCTTGACCAGGCTGTGCGCCGGGTTGCGCAGGCCGACCACGCGGCGCACTTCCAGCAGGCGTTGCAGGCCGGGGCTCAGCAGCGCAGTGGGGACGAATTGCACCTCGCCGGATGCTATGCTTTTGATAGCTGTCTGCGCCGGAATATCAAGCGCTTTCAACACTTCTGATGTGTAAACCCGGGCCGACTCGGTGGGCGTGCCGTGCACCAGCACGGGCAAACCCTCGCGTGCCAGCAGCAGGGCCAGCAGCGGCAGCAGGCCGGGCAGCTTGCGTGCGCCGTTGTAGCTCGGGAGCACCACCACCGGCTGCTGTGCCGGTACGTGTTGCAGACGGGCGTGGGTGGCATCGAGAAAGCCGGCCATCTCTTCCGGCGTTTCGCCCTTGATGCGCATGGCCAGGCAGAAGCCACCGACTTCCAGATCGGTGACCGTGCCGTCGAGTACCTGGCCGAACAGATCGGCCGCTTGCACGCGCGACAGCGACCGCGCGCCTTCCTTGCCGCGGCCGATTTCACGGATGTACTGACCAATGCTCATGAGGTAATTCTGCTGTATTTGTAATAATTTTTGGTAATAAGCTGATTCACGGTTTGGGCTGCATGTTTAGTCATCTGTGCCCCCAAACTCAAGCCGCCTGTTTCACGGGTGAAGTGGCTCGTACCATGCGCTGCAGTTCGGGCACGCAGGAGCCGCAGTTGGTGCCGCAACGCAGCGTCTGCTGCAGTTGGGTCAGGCGCTCGCCTTCGTCGCCGTGGCAGTGTGTGAGCTGCGTTTGAATTGCGCTTTCGCTGACGTTGAAACAGGTGCAGACCTGGCGGCTGCGCGGTGCCAGTGCCACCGGGGCAGTGGCACTGCCTTGCAACAGCGCACGGCCATAGGCCTGCGCCGGCAGTTCGTCCTGCAGCAGGGTCTTGAGCCAAGCCTCGGCACGCGTGTCGCCGGCCAGCAGAAAACCTTCCACTGTCGCCTGCTCGTGCGTGCGGTTGACCCGCACGGCGCGACGCTGGCCGCGCTTGGGGTCGGCGTAATGCAGCACGCTGGCATCGTGCAGATCCAGCAAGGCCTCCACCTCGGCCAGCAGGTCGGGCGGTGGCGCTTCATGTGCGGCGGCACGCAACAGCACGCCGCTGCGTTCCCGCCCGAACGGGACGCAGCTGGCAAAGGGAAAACGCAGCATCAGGCGGTGCAGCGCTTCGCGCGTGCGCAGCGCACCGTCGGCCGGCAGCCAGGCCATGGCCAACAGTGTCCACGGCAGTTCAGCCTTGAGGATCTTGACCGCCGCGTGCTTGAGCTCGGGCTGCTTGGAATCGGGGCAGAAGGCAGAGGTGGTGAGCGCGTTGACGCCGGCCAGGGGCAGGCCGGTGCTGCTCAGGCCGCTCAGGTACTCCGGTCCCCAGTGCATGGCGATGAAGGCCTGGCCGGCGGCCACTTCCGCACTGGCCTGCAGTGGCACCACGATGGAACCACGCTTGCTTGTCACATGCACCAGGTCGCCTTCGGTGAGACCGCGGTGCGCCATGTCCTGTGCATTCATCTGCAGCGCTGGTTCGGCCACGTGGCCGAACAGCCGGCCCAGCGTGCCGGTGCGGCTCATGCCGTGCCACTGGTCGCGCAGGCGGCCGGTGGTGAGCGAGAACGGGTAGCGTGATTCGCGTGGCTCAACCACCGGTTGGTAGACGGTGTTGGCGAAGCGGGCGCGGCCGTCCGGGGTGGGGAAGAGACCGTCTTCGTACAGGCGGGCCTTGCCCGTGGTCTGGTCTTCAGGACACGGCCATTGCTGTGGCCTGCTTTCTAGCTGTGTATAGGACAGCCCGGTGATATCCAGGTCGCGGCCGCGGGTGGATGTGCGGTGTTCGTTCCAGACCGACTCGGGTGTCGTGTAGGGAAAGAGCTCGGTGCGCGGGCCGATGCCGTGCGCCTGCAGGCGGTGTGCGAAGTCCACGACGATCTGCCAGTCGTGGCGCGCCTGGCCCGGGGCCGGCACGGCCGCGCGCACGCGCGAGATGCGGCGTTCGCTGTTGGTGACGGTGCCGTCCTTCTCGCCCCAGGTGCTGGCGGGCAGCAGCAGGTCGGCGAAGTCGCAGGTGGCGGGTGTGGCAAAGGCTTCCTGCACCACCACGAACTCGGCACGTTGCAGTGCGCGGCGCACGGTGGCCTGGTCGGGCATGGAGTGCGCCGGGTTGGTGCAGGCAATCCACAAGGCCTTGATTTCACCGTCGGCGGCGGCCTGGAACATCTCCACTGCCGTTTTGCCAGGCGTGGCCGGCACATCGGGCACGCCCCACAGCGCGGCGACTTCGGCGCGGTGCTGCGGGTTGAGCAGCTCGCGGTGGGCCGACAGCAGGTTGGCCATGCCGCCGACCTCGCGCCCGCCCATGGCGTTGGGCTGGCCGGTCAGCGAAAACGGGCCGGCGCCGGGCTTGCCGATCTGGCCCGTGGCCAGGTGCAGGTTGATCAGCGCGGCGTTCTTGGCCGTGCCGCTGCTGGATTGGTTGAGGCCCTGGCAGTACAGGCTGAGCGTGGTGCCGCGTCGCAGCGGGTCGCCGCTGGCACCGGTGGCGAAGAGGCGCGCTGCTTCGTACAGCGCCTGCTTGTCGATGCCACAGGTCTGCGCCACCTGGTAGGGCGTGTAGTCCTGCAGCGTGGCCTTGAGGGCGTCGAAGCCGCGGGTGTGGGTGGCGATATAGGCGTTGTCGAGCCAGCCTTCCCACAGCATGATGTAGAGCAAGCCGTTGAACAGCGCCACGTCGGTGCCGGGCAGGATGGGCAGGTAGAGGTCGGCGCTGCCGGCGGTGTCGGTGCGGCGAGGGTCGGCGACGATGATCTTGAGGTCCGGGTTGTTGCGCTTGGCATCCGCGATGCGGCGAAACAGGATGGGGTGGGCCCAGGCCGCATTCGAGCCGGCGATGAACAGGCAGTCGGCGTGGTCGATGTCGTCGTAGCAGGCCGGCGGCGCATCGGCGCCCAAGGTCTGCTTGTAGCCGGCCACCGCGCTGCTCATGCACAGGCGCGAGTTGGTGTCGATGTTGTTGGTGCCGATCAGACCCTTGGCCAGCTTGTTGAAGACGTAGTAGTCCTCGGTCAGCAACTGGCCCGAGACGTAGAAACCCACCGCGTCGGGGCCGTGGTCGCGGATGATGTTCGCAAAGCGCGTGCTGGCCAGGTCGAGCGCAGCGTCCCAGTGGATGGGCTGCGGGGCATCACCGCGCTGCAGGCGCTGCATCGGCTGCAGCAGGCGAACCTGCTGTGCGATTTCCGGCGCCGCCGTCAGGTGCAACGTCGAACCTTTCGAGCACAGGCGGCCGAAGTTGGCCGGGTGCGCCGGGTCACCGCGCACGCCGGTGATCTGCTCACCCTGCGACTCGATGATGACGCCACAGCCTACGCCACAGTAGGGGCAAGTGGAACGTGTTTCCTTGTGCATGCCTAGCCCCTGCTATGGCGTTTCACATGGTCCGCACAGCGGTGAGCTGCGTCAGCAGCTACACCGCAGTAGGGACAGGTGGAGCGAGTTTCCGTTGGCATGTTCAGTCCCTACGGAGGTGTTTCATAGTGCTCGCAAAGCGATCCGCAGCACCTGCTGCGAGATCGCAGTAGGGGCAGGTGGAGCGTGTCTCTCTGACGGGGCCAGGGCTCATGCGCAGGCCGTCTTTCTCTGGCACGGCCCGGCTACCGGGGGCTGGACGTCGATTGCCAGCGTGGCGAGCTCCTGCGCATCGAGTTGCACCACGCCGTCCGTCACCTGCACGGCAAAGCGCGGCGTGCTGCCCTCGTCGGGCGCGCGGGCGCAGCCGCTGTCCAGGCCGATGGTCCAGTTGTGCAGCGGGCAGGCGACGTGGGTGCCGAACACGATGCCCTGGCTCAGCGGGCCGCCCTTGTGCGGGCAGCGGTCGAGCAGGGCGAAGACCTGGTCCTGGTCGTTGCGGAACACCGCCACGTCCATGCCTTGCGGGCGTGCCACGCGGCGCGAACCGAGGACCGGGATGTCTTCCACGCGGCAGATGGTTTTCCATTCACTCATGATGTGCTCACTTTTTTGTAGCTGTTGGCGCTGGTTTCATCAGGGCTAGAGGCCGATTTCATGCTGAAATCTTCTCGAACTGACGCGTGTCCACCGTGGCCTTGTCGAATTCGAACCAGGGATCGGGTTCGCCGTCGAGCGCGAACTGCAGCCGCTCCCACAGCGCTTTGCGGCCTTCGTGGTCGTCCAGGATCTTCTTCTTCACGTAGTCCAGGCCGACCCGGTTGACGTAGTGCACGGTGCGTTCCAGGTACCAGCCTTCCTCGCGGTAGAGCTGCATGAATGCGCCGGTGTACTCCAGCACCTCCTCCGCGGTCTTGAGTTTGGTGAAGAAGTGCGCCACCTCGGTCTTGATGCCGCCGTTGCCGGCGATGTGCATCTCCCAGCCGGAGTCGACGCCGATGATGCCGACGTCCTTGATGCCGGCCTCGGCGCAGTTGCGCGGGCAGCCCGACACGGCGAACTTGACCTTGTGCGGCGCGTACATGCGCCACATGGCTTTTTCCAGGTCCTTGCCCATCTGCGTGCTGTCCTGCGTGCCCATGCGGCACCATTCGCTGCCGACACAGGTCTTCACCGTGCGCAGCGCCTTGGCGTAGGCGTGGCCGCTGGGCATGCCGATGTCGCGCCACACCGCCTGCAGGTCTTCCTTCTTCACGCCCAGCAGGTCGATGCGCTGGCCGCCGGTGACCTTGACGGTCGGGATCTGGTACTTGTCCACCGCATCGGCGATGCGACGCAGCTCGTCGGCCGTGGTCTCGCCGCCCCACATGCGCGGGATCACGCTGTAGGTGCCGTCCTTCTGGATGTTGGCGTGGCTGCGTTCATTGATGTAGCGGCTTTGCGGATCGTCCTTCGCCTCTTTCGGCCAACTGCTGATGAGGTAGTAGTTGACGGCCGGGCGGCAGGAGGCGCAGCCGTTGGGCGTCTTCCAGTTCATGGCCTTGAAAACGTCGGTTATCGTCAGCAGCTTGTTGGCCACGATCGCCTCGCGCACCGCCTGGTGGCCGTGCTCGGTGCAGCCGCACATGGCCTTGGTCTTCGGCGTGGCCGAGTAGTCGCCGCCGGCGGTGAACATCAGGATCTGTTCCACCAGGCCGGTGCAGGAGCCGCAGGAGGCGCTGGCCTTGGTGTGCTTGCGCACCTCGTCCAGCGTGAACAGGCCCTTCTCCTTGATGGCCTTGCAGATGGTGCCCTTGGTGACGCCGTTGCAGCCGCAGACCTCGTCCGTGTCGGCCATCGCCGCCGCCTTGCTGTGGCCTTCATGGCCGGCATCGCCGATGTTGGATTCGCCGAACATCAGCTTGTCGCGGATGTCGGCCACCGGCCGGCCGTCGCGCAGCAGCCTGAAGTACCAGCTGCCGTCCACCGTGTCACCGTAGAGGCAGGCGCCGATCAGCTTGTCGTCCTTCAGCACCAGCTTCTTGTAGACGCCGCCGGCCGGGTCGCTCATGACGATCTCTTCGGTGTCGTCGCCACCCATGAACTGGCCGGCCGAGAACAGGTCGATGCCGGTGACCTTGAGCTTGGTCGAGGTCAGCGAGCCGGTGTAGCGGCCGATGCCGAACTGCGCCAGGTGGTTGGCCAGCACCTTGCCCTGCTCGAACAGCGGTGCCACCAGGCCGTAGGCAATGCCGCGGTGCGCCGCACATTCGCCCACCGCGTAGATGCGGGCGTCGGTGGTGGTCTGCAGCGTGTCGCTGACCACGATGCCGCGGTTCACGTGCAGGTGCATGGCCTCGGCCAGTGCGGTATTGGGACGGATACCGACCGCCATCACCACCAGATCGGCCGGCACCTCGCTGCCGTCCTTGAACTTGACCGACTTGACGCGGCCATCTTCGCCACCGACCAGCTCCTGTGTCTGCGCGCCGATCAGGAACTGCATGCCGCGCGCTTCCAGCGACTGCTGCAGCAGTTTGCCGGCCACATCGTCGAGCTGGCGCTCCATCAGCCAGGGTGCCACGTGCACCACGCTGACCGTCATGCCGCGCTTCATCAGACCGTTGGCCGCTTCCAGCCCGAGCAGGCCGCCGCCGATGACCACGGCGTGCTGGTACTTGCCGGTAGCGTCGATCATGGCCTGGGTGTCGGCGATGTCGCGGTAGGCCAGCACGCCTTGCAGGTCCTTGCCCGGCACGGGCAGGATGAAGGGGTTGGAGCCGGTGGCCATGATGAGGCGGTCGTAAGTCGCACTGATCTGCTGGCCGAGCTCGTTTTCGGCATAGACGATGCGGCGCACGCGGTCGACCGCGGTGACTTTCCAGCCGGCATGCAGGGTGACGCCGTTGTCCCGGTACCAGGCCCAGTCGTTGAGGACGATGTCTTCCAGCTTCTGTTCGCCGGCCAGCACCGGCGAGAGCAGGATGCGGTTGTAGTTGGGGTGCGGCTCGGCGCCGAAAACGGTGATGTCGTACAGCTCAGGGGCGATCTTCAGCAGCTCTTCGAGCGAGCGCACGCCGGCCATGCCGTTGCCGATCATCACCAGTTTGAGTTTTTTCATCGCAATTCCACCATCCAAACAGGTTCGAAAATGAAAAAAGGCGTCTGCACAATGCCATGCCTTGTGGGACATGCATGTGTAGACGCCATCGTCTTGCCTTTACCGATCCGCCGTTGCACCGGTTGAAGCTACGGCCGACTGAGGCCGTGTGCATAAATCTACGCAAAGACCATGCCAGCATTTTGGTGGCCAGCCGGCAACCGTAGCGTTCTTCGTCTCTAGGTCGAGCGTCAATTTGGTGCGTTGCTGGTGAGAAATGCCTCAAATTGGGCATGCCATGCATGGCAGAGCGCACCACGGCAGATGCGGGATGGTTGTGCAGCTAGCGTCGCGTCAGGTTCTGTACCAGTGAAACAAGGAGCAAGACGAGCAGCAAAAAGGAAACGCTTTTCCAGAAAACCACCGGGTTGCGTTCAATCAGCGGTGGGTTGCGTCGGCTCAGAAACTCGCGGTTCGGGTGACGCAGATCGTAAGCAAACTCAGAGGCTTCGTCGTAACGTCGGGATGCTTCCGGGCTCACTGCCTTGCGCAGTGCGCCGTCGACCCACACCGGAACCTGACGGTTGTGATCACGTACCGAGGTATAGGTCAACTTTCGCAGTTCGGCGCCCGTTCGCAGGCGGGCTACCCGTGCGCCGTAAGGCAAGCGTCCGGTCAGCATCTGGTACGCGATCACACCCAAGGAATAAACATCTGAGCGGGGAGAGCCACCTTCGCCCACAAAGTACTCTGGCGCGGCGTATTGGACCGTTCCCAGCACCTCGTTGCGCTCATCCGGATGGCGTGACTCCATCATGCTGGCGATCTGGGTGGCACCGAAGTCGATGATCTTGAGTGTTCCTTGGCTGTCGATCATGATGTTGTCCGGCCGCAGGTCCTGGTGCAGCATCTCAAGGCGGTGGAACGCTTGCAGCCCGCGGGCGATCTGCTCGACCATGTCCCGAACGGTTTCCAGCTCGGGCGCAGGATGGTCGGTCATCCATTGCGCCAGCGTCTGTCCTTCAATGTATTCCAGGGCGACATACAGCGCGCTGCGTGGGCGGGTTTGGGGAAAGGGCTTCAATACGTGGGTGTTGTCGATGCGCCGTGCCACCCATTCCTCCATCAGGAAGCGCTCCAGGTAGGCCGGATCGCCGCGCATGTCGATGGAGGGGATCTTGATGGCCAGGCGCTGTCCGGTCTCATCGTCCTGAGCCAGGTAGAGGTGGCTGCGAAAGCTGGCATGCAACTCGCGCACGATGCGGTAGCCGTCGAGGACCGTGCCCGTGTCCGGCAGGGGCGGCGGCGCCAGGTGGGCCGACTGCTGCAGGACCTCGGCGGCCTCGGGGGCCGGCAGTTCGTCAACGCGGATGATCTGCACGGTCAGGTTGTCGGCGCTGCCGCGCTGCAGAGCCTCGGCGACGATGGCGCGGGCGGCCTGTTCGAGGTCGTCTCCGCACTGACGGATCTGGGTGCTCACGAAAGCCGGATCGACGTACTCGTACACGCCATCGGTGGTCAGCAGAAAGATGTCATGGACCTCGACGGGCAGCGCCAGATAGTCGAGCTCCAGCTGCGGCTGGATGCCCATGGCGCGGCTCAGGTAGCTCTGGTCCTGTGCCAGGATCACGCGGTGGTCGGTTGTCAGCTGTTCCAGCGAATGGCCGTGCAGGCGGTAGATCCGCGTATCGCCGACGTGGAAGAGGTGGGCCGTGGTCGACTTGAGGATCAGGGCGCTGAACGTGCACACATAGCCCTTGTCCTTGTCATAGCGCCCCTGGCTTTGCTGGGTCTGGGAGTGCAGCCAGGCGTTGGTGGCGCTCAGGACGCGCTGGGCCGAGCGTTTGACCGACCAGGCGTCCGAGGTGCAGTAGTAGTCGGAGAGGAAACCCTTGACCGCGGATTCGCTGGCGATGTGGCCGACATCGCTGCTGCTGATGCCGTCGGCCAGCGCGATGGCGATGCCCTTGCCGCTGAGCTGCGGTTCACGGGGAATGCACAGCCCATGGAAGTCCTGGTTGGCCGCCTTGCGCCCCTTGTCGCTGTACTGGCCGAGGGTGATCCTGAGTTGTGCGGGCATGGCGGAAATGAATGTACCCCGATCCGGCTGGATCGGGGCAGGCAGGCACGGGGCGGTCTGCGCCTTAGCGGGTTGCGCGCTTCGGCGCGGTCTTGTAGTGGGTCGAGTAGAGGGTGGCGCCGACGAACGTCAGCCCGCCCACCAGGTTGCCGATGACGGTGGGGATTTCGTTCCAGATGAAGTAGTCCATCAGCGTGAACTTGCCGCCCAGCATCAGGCCGGAGGGGAACAGGAACATGTTCACGATCGAGTGCTCGAAGCCCATGTAGAAGAACACCAGGATGGGCATCCACATGCCGATCACCTTGCCCGACACCGACGTGGACATCATGGCGGCGACGACACCGGTAGAGACCATCCAGTTGCACATCACGCCACGGATGAAGAGCGTGAGCATGCCGGCAGCGCCGTGATTGGCATAACCCACGGTGCGGCTCTCGCCGATGGCGCCGAGCTTCAGGCCGACGGCATTGGGCGCTTCGGTGAAGCCGAAGGTCACGATGATGGCCATGAAGACGGCGACGGTCAGGGCACCCGCGAAATTGCCCACGAAGACGAGTCCCCAGTTGCGCATCACGCCGCCCCAGGTGGCGCCGGGGCGCTTGTCGAACACCGCCAGCGGCGCGAGGGTGAACACGCCGGTCAGCAGGTCGAAGCCCATCAGGTACAGCATGCAGAAGCCGACAGGAAACAGCAGGGCGCCGAGCAGCGGGTTGCCGGTGTTGACGGTGACCGTCACGGCAAAGGCGGCAGCCAGGGCCAGGATGGCGCCGGCCATGTAGGCACGGATGATGGTGTCCCGTGTCGACATGAAGATTTTGGATTCACCGGCGTCAACCATCTTGGTGACGAATTCAGCGGGGGCGAGATAAGCCATGTTGTCTTCCTTGCTATGGTTTTGTGGGTGGCACGGGAACTCGGCGGGCTTTGGGCAGCCTGCGGGGAAAATGTGCAGCGGGCGGCCTTTTCAAGCCGCTTTCTCCACATGCGCCTGGCGCGTGTAGAGGAAGTCGATCACCGCCTTGCGGGCGTTGATGTAGCGGCTGTCTTCGGCCAGCTGCACACGGTTGCGCGGGCGCGGCAGGTCCACGGCCAGCACCTCGCCAATGGTGGCGGCCGGGCCGTTGGTCATCATCACGATCTTGTCGGACAGCAGAACCGCCTCGTCGACGTCGTGCGTCACCATCACCACCGTGCTCCTGGTGCGCGCCACGATTTCCAGCAGCTCGTCCTGCAGCTTGGCGCGTGTCAATGCATCGAGCGCGCCGAAGGGTTCGTCCATCAGCAGCACCTGCGGCTCCATGGAGAGGGCGCGGGCAATGCCGACGCGCTGCTTCATGCCGCCGGAGATCTCGCCCGGGCGTTTCTGCGCCGCCGCGCTCAGGCCCACCAGTTCGAGCGCCGCTTCGGTACGCGCCTTGAGCTGGGCCTTGTTTTCCGCCGGGGCGCCGGTGCTCTTGCTGGCGGCGCCGAAGACACGTTCCACCGCCAGGTAGACGTTCTCGAAGCAAGTCAGCCAAGGTAGCAGCGAATGGTTCTGGAACACCACCGCGCGTTCGGGGCCGGGGCCGGCGATCTCGCGGTTGGCGCACAGCAGGGTGCCGGCGGTGGGGGTGGTCAGGCCGGCGATCAGGTTGAGCAGGGTGGACTTGCCGCAACCCGAGTGGCCGATCAGCGCCACGAACTCGCCCTTGGCAATCGTCAGGTTGATGTCGCGCAGGGCAGGAAACAGGCCCTTCTTGGTGCGGAAGGTCTGCTCGACCCCCTGGACCTCGATGAACTTGGACGTATGGGATGCGTTCATGATGTTCTCCTTTTCTTTCCGGGGGCTACCGTGGAACCGGCTTTGCCGGGCCACTGGTGGCGCCCCCTTGAGGGGGTGACGCGCCTTTGGGCGCGGCTCAGGGGTGGGTTAAGTCTTCACTTCCTCGAACGTGAAGGCGCTGGCCAGTTTGATCAGGGCGTACTCGAGTACCAGGCCGACGATGCCGATCACGAAGATGGCGATGATGATGTTCTTGACGTTGAGGTTGTTCCACTCGTCCCAGACCCAGAAGCCGATGCCCACGCCGCCGGTCAGCATCTCGGCCGCCACGATCACCAGCCAGGCGGTGCCCACCGCCAGCCGTACGCCGGTCAGCATGTAGGGCAGCACGGCGGGGAACAGGATCTTGGTGAAGATCTTCCATTCGGACAGGTTGAGCACGCGCGCCACGTTCATGAAGTCGCTCGGCACGCGCTGCACGCCGACCGCGGTGTTGATGATCATGGGCCAGATCGAGCAGATGAAGATGGTCCAGATGGCGGCCGGGTTGGCGCCCTTGAAGACCAGCAGGCCGATCGGCAGCCAGGCCAGCGGCGAGACCGGGCGCAGCAGGCTGATGAGCGGGTTGAACATGCGGCTCAGGAACTCGAAGCGCCCGATCATGAAGCCGGCCGGGATGCCGACCGCCGCCGCCAGGCCGAAGCCCAGGGCCACGCGCTCCAGCGACATCAGCACGTTCCAGCCCACACCCTGGTCGTTCGGGCCCTTGCGGTAGAACGGGTCGCTGAACACGTCCAGCGCCTGCTTGAAGGTGTCTGCCGGGCTGGGAATGTTGCTGCCGCTGGTGATCGTCACCAGCGCCCAGATGCCGACCAGCAGGGCCAGGCCGAACACCGGCGGCAGCACGCGCAGCGCCAAGCCGCGCCAGTCGTAGACGGGCAACTGCGGGGTCGCACTCTCACCGGTTTTTTCGGTCTTTGCCCTTTTGTTTTCTGAGGTTGTAGCTATCTTTTCGATAGCGTTGGCAAGAGGGGCGGGGGTGATCCGCTCCACGGGGGGGTGAAACACGGCGCTGACCATGGTGGGTTCCTTCTCTGTGCTGCTCTGCTCGTTTCTTCAGACCTTGACCTTGAAGCCGTCGGCGTATTTCTTCGGGTCCTTGCCGTCCCAGACCACACCGTCCATGAACTTGGAGGAGCGCATGGCGTCCTTCGGCACCGGCGCCTTGGCGGCGGTGGCGGCCTGCTTGTAGAGATCGATCTGGTTGATCTGTTTGGCCACACCCAGGTAGTCCGGGTGCTCTTTGAGCAGGCCCCAGCGCTTGTGCTGGGTCATGAACCACATGCCGTCGCTCAGGTAGGGGAAGGTGACCGTACCCTCGTTGTAGAACTTCATGTGGTTGGGGTCGTCCCAGGTCTTGCCCATGCCGTCCTGGTAGCGGCCCAGGATGCGCTGGTTGATGGCATCGACGCCGGTGTTGACGTAGCTCTTGTCGGCGATCGTCTCGGCCATCTTGTTCTTGTTCGACAGGCTGGCGTCGATCCAGCGGCCGGCCTCGATGATGGCGGCCGTCACGGCGCGCGCGGTGTTGGGGTACTTCTTGACGAAGTCGCCCGTGGTGCCCAGCACCTTCTCCGGGTGGTCTTTCCAGATGTCCTGTGTGGTGGTGGCGGTGACGCCGATGCCGTCGATGATGGCGCGGTGGTTCCACGGCTCGCCGACGCAGAAGCCGTCCATGTTGCCCACGCGCATGTTGGCCACCATCTGCGGCGGCGGCACGGTGATGACCTTGGCGTCCTTCATCGGGTTGATGCCGTTGGCCGCCAGCCAGTAGTACAGCCACATGGCGTGCGTGCCGGTGGGGAAGGTATGGGCAAAGGTGTACTCGCGCTTGTCGCTGGCCATCAGCTTGGCCAGGCCGGCGCCGTTGACTGCACCCTTGTCGGCCAGTTTCTTGGACAGGGTGATGGCCTGGCCGTTGTGGTTCAGGTTCATCAGGATGGCCATGTCCTTCTTCGGGCCGTTGAGCCCCAGGTGCACGCCGTAGACCAGGCCGTACAGCACGTGGGCGAAGTCGAGTTCGCCGTTGACCAGCTTGTCGCGCACGCCGGCCCAGCTGGCTTCCTTGCTCGGGATGATCTTCACGCCGTACTTCTGGTCGATGCCCAGCACCGAGGCCATCACCACGCTGGCGCAGTCGGTCAGCGGAATGAAGCCGATCTTCACTTCCTTCTTCTCCGGGGCGTCGGAGCCGGCGGCATAGACGGCCGCGCGCAAGGCGGGGTCGATGCCGACGGCGCCTACGGCGGCGGTCTGCAGTACGGCGCGGCGGCTGAGTTTGGCGTTCAGAAGATCAGGCATCACTAGCTCCTAGAGTCGACGTAGAAAACAAAAAAGGCGTCCTCACGCGGTGGGCACGTCATATGACGACGGTGCCAACCGGCGGGGACGCCTTTGTCCGGATCGGCCGCCTCATCCGCCGTTGGATGGGGCTGCCGGATGACCGCTAGCGGTCTCCTACTCTCTTACGCAAGGGGCGTGCCAGAATTTGAATTTGCCTGATTGCTATGAATTTGATAGCTTTTGGTGTAGTGTTCACAAGGGGTGAGTGGCGTTTTGGCTTGATATTCTGAGGCTGCACCGATTTTGTGCGGCGCACCAAAACAGTCACAACAGGTCGGCCACGTCGAGCATGCGCTGCGCCACCTCGGCCAGTTTCAGGCCTTTGTCCATCGCGGTCTTGCGCAGCTTGGCGTAAGCGTCCGCTTCGTTCAATCCCTGGCGCTGCATCAGCAGGCCCTTGGCGCGGTCAATCAGCTTGCGGTCTTTCAACTCGGCGCTGAGTTCGTCGAGTTCGCTGCGCGTCTCGGCCAGCGCCTGGTGCAGAGCCTGTTCGTGCTGGAAGCGCGCCAGTGCCACGTCCAGGATCGGGCGGATGCGCTCGGGCGACAGGCCCGCCACCACGTAGGCGGTAACGCCGGCGGCCACGGCGTCGCGCACATGCGAGGTGTCGCTGTCGTTGGTGAACATGACGATCGGGCGGGGCGCTTCGCGTGTGGCCATCACCACGTGCTCCAGCGCATCGCGGGCATCGCTCTCGGCGTCGACGATCACCATGTCGGGCTGCAGCTGGGCCAGCCGCTCGGTCAGGAACACGTCGGGCGGCAACGTGGCCACGAGGTTGAAGCCGCTTTCCAGCAGGCCAATGCGCAGGCTGCGCGAACGCTCGGCCTGCGCGATGGCATGTTCATCGGCCGGGTCGTTCAACGCCAGATCGTGGGCCACGACGACGATACGCACAAGATCATTCATACCTTCCTTCCAGCAAGATTCACGCCAGCGCTGGAATCGATTGCCTTAGAATCGGGGCTGCTCCGGGGTGTGGTTCTGCCATGATGGTGGAATTGCTGAGATGGTAAAGCCGAACCCGTGAACTTGACTCGGATCATGCCGACGTAAGAAGAGCTGTCAGGAACAAGCGTCCAGCCCTGCCACCCCTTTCGGAGCACCCGTGCGAAGCACACCACCGAAAAAAGGGCGAACGTGAGCGACACTTCCATTGCGATGCAAGCACCGGCGGGCGGTCTGGATGACGCGCTGGTAGCCGATCTGCTCGCCTTCATCGCGCAACCCGGTTCGACCGACGATGCCTTCGACGCGCTGGCCCTGCGCCTGTACGCCCACCAGTTCCAGCACAACGTCCCTTTCCAGCGCTACTGCCAGCAGCGCGGCCGCACGCCGCGCACCGTGAAAAACTGGTGCGACATTCCGGCCGTGCCGATCAATGCCTTCAAGGACCTCACCTTGAGCTGCGTGCCGCCGGAGGCCTGCGAGCGCGTCTTCATGACCAGCGGCACCACGCGTGGCGACGTGAAAGGCCGGCACTACCACCCGCATCTCGCGGTGTACGACCGTTCCATGACGCTCAATTTCCGCCAGCGCTTCATGGCCGGGCGAGATCGTCTGCGCATGGGCATCCTGTTCCCCGACGAGCAGCGCATGCCCAACTCCTCGCTGGCGCACTACCTGGCGCTTGCCCAGCAGCAGTTCGGCACGCCCGAGAGCCGCTACTTCATGGACCAGGACGGCCTGCAGCTGGAGGACTTGTGCGAAACGCTGGCACAGGTACAGCGCAGCGGCGAGCCGTTCGCCTTGCTCGGTGCCAGCTACAGCTTCGTGCACCTGATGGATGCGCTGCAGGCGGGTGGCCTGCCATTCCAGTTGCCGGCGGGCAGCCGGCTGCTCGACACCGGCGGCTTCAAGGGCCAGTCGCGCGAGATGGACATGGACGCGTTCTACGTCCAGCTCTCGGCCACCTTCGGCGTACCGCGCAGCCAGTGCATCAACATGTACGGCATGACCGAGCTCAGCACCCAGTTCTACGACGACGGCAACGCCACGTTGCCGGCCGTGAAATCCGGCCCGCACTGGATCCGCTCGCGTCTGCTCGACCCCCTGAGCGGGCAGGAAGTGGCTGCCGGCGAACGCGGCATCCTGGCGCATTGCGACCTGGGCAACTTCAATTCGGTCACCACCATCCTGACCGAAGACGTCGGCGTGGCGGTTGACGGTGGCTTCCTGCTGCTGGGCCGCGCCCAGGGCGCGCAGGCCAAGGGTTGTTCGATCGCGGTGGATGATTTCCTGCGGGCGGCACAGACCGGAGCCGCGGCATGACAATGAACACCGTGGCCGGCTATCTGCCGGGTTTGCCGGCCGGGCAGGTGCAGTGGCAGATGCTGCACTTCGGTGCGGGCGCGCAGACGCTGGAGGTGGCAGTGCCACACCTGACGCCGGCGCAGCTGACGGCCCTGGCTGCGCATGTGCGCGAGGCCGGCCGCCAGCAGCTCAAGCGCATGCCGGTGTCGCAGATCATCGCCGCCATCGACCGTGCTGTGGCCCGCCTGCTGGATGCCGGCGATCCCTACCGCATCGAGGCCGAGCGCTTGTTGTCCCTGGTGAGCGGTTTCGATGCCGAGATGGTGCGCCTGGGGCTCAACGCCTACCTGAAGACCTTCCGCGCGCCGCAGCTGCAGCGCTTCGTGGCGGAGGACTTCGCCAACCCCAAACTGCTGGACGAGTTCCAGCCGCGTCCCAAAGGCGGCATGGCCCGTGCGTTGGGGCCGGAGCTGCTGGTGCACGTCTGGGCCGGCAATGTGCCGGGCCTGCCGCTGTGGAGCCTGGTCTGCGGCCTGCTGGTCAAGGCGCCGGGCATCGGCAAGGTGGCCAGTGCCGAGCCGGTATTCGCCGCGCTGTTCGCGCGCCTGCTGGCCGAGGTCGAGCCGCAGCTGGCCGATTGCCTGGCCGTGGTCTGGTTCAAGGGCGGCGATACGGTGAGCGAGAAAACCTTGTTTGGCGAAGCCGACACGGTGCTGGCCTATGGCGGCAACGACACGCTGGCTGCCTTGCGCCAGCAGGTACCGATCGGCACCCGCTTCCTGCCGCACGGCCACAAGCTCAGCCTGGGTCTGGTCTCCAGCGCGGTGCTCGATGCCCAACATGCCCAGGCGGCAGCGCGCCAGGCGGCACTCGACGTGGTGCGCTACGAGCAGCAGGGCTGCTACTCGCCGCATGTGTTTTATGTGGCACGTGGCGGTCGCGTGACGCCGCGCGAATTCGCACAATTGCTGGCGGGCGAACTGGCTGCGCTGCAGCACAAGTTCGCGCGTCGCATGTTGTCATTGGAAGAAGCCGCCAGCGTGGCCGGCTGGCGCGAGCGGCAGGAACTCAAGGGCTTGTCGCAAACCGGTGTGGAACTGATCGGCGATGCCACGGCACCGTGGTGCGTCGCCTATGCAGAGGCGGCGAGTGCATTGCAGCCCTGCGCGTTGAACCGCACGGTGCAGGTGCAGGCAGTGGACCGGCTGGACGATGCCATGCCCTTGGTCGCTGCACAGCGCGAGATCCTGCAGACGGTGGGCTTGGCCGCGGCGCCGCATGAGTTGTACGCCCTGGCGGAAGCACTGGGGCAGGCCGGCGCCACCCGCATCTGCGCCCTGGGCGCCATGACGGCGCCCGAGGCCGGCTGGCACCACGACGGGCGCTTCAGCCTGCTGGATCTGGTGCGCATGGTCGAGCTGGAGCAGTCGGCCGAGAACGCGGCCGAGGCCTACGCGCCGTATCGGGATTGAACGCCATGGCCTTCCTCGACATGCAAGGCGTGAGCTACACCTACCCCGGCTGGCCGCCGGTGGTGCAGCGCGTGGACTGGGACATCGTGCAGGGCGAATTCCACTGTCTGGTGGGGCGCAGCGGCTGCGGCAAGACCACGCTGCTCAAACTCGCCGCCGGGCTGCTGCAGCCCGACGAGGGCCGCGTCAGCCTGCAGGGGCAGGCGGTGCGCCAGCCCGGGCCGGGCACCGGCTTCGTGTTCCAGGCCCCGACGCTGCTGGACTGGCTGACCGTGCTGGACAACGTGCTGCTGCCCGTGACCTTGCAGCGCCAGCCGACCGAGGCCGACGTGGCGCGGGCTGAGCAACTGTTGACGCAGATGGGGCTGGCCTCGCATGCCAACCATTACCCGCGCCAGCTGTCGGGCGGCCAGCAAAGTCGCGTGGCGATTGCGCGTGCGCTGGTGCTGGAGCCGGCCATTCTGTTGATGGACGAGCCGTTTGCCGCGCTCGATGCCATCACGCGCGAGGAACTGCAGGACGAGTTGCAGGCCATGTGCCGCGCGCGCGGCACATCGGTGTTTTTTGTCACGCACGACATCGCCGAGGCGGTGTACCTGGCCGACCGGGTGGCCGTGATGGACGCCGGCCATATCCGGCACGACATCCGCGTTGAACTGCCGCGCCCGCGCAGCCAGGACGTGCGCTACAGCGCGGCTTTCAACGCCATTTGCGCCGAACTGCGGCAGGCCATGGACGGAGTGAACGCATGAAGTTCCCGCGTCTTTATGCCGTGGCGCTGCTGGTGCTCCTGTTACTGGGCTGGGAGTGGGCGGTAGGTGTTTTCAAATTCTCGCCGCTGGTGCTGCCGGCACCGAGTGTGATCGGTGCCGCGCTGTGGCGCGCCTTCAGCACCGGCTACCTCTGGCCGCACCTGGCACAGACCACACTGGAGCTGGGGCTGGGCCTGGCGCTGGGCGTGGTGCTGGGGTTTGCCGGCGGTCTGCTGCTGGGCGAATCGGCCGCGCTGCGCCGTGTGCTGATGCCTTATGTGGTGACCAGCCAGGTGGTGCCCAAGCTGGCTCTGGTGCCGCTGTTCATCGTCTGGTTCGGTTTCGGCACCACCCCCACGGTGGTGATCACGGCGCTGATCTGTTTTTTCCCGCTGCTGGAGAACACGCTGACCGGCATCGCGCAGGTGGACGTCGCACGGCTCGAGCTGTTCCGCATGCTGGGCGCCACAAGAGGGCAGACGCTGTGGCGCCTGAAGGTGCCGGCCGGCTTGCCGGCCATCCTGGCCGGCCTGCGCGTGGCCGTGGTGCTGGCGCTGGTCGGGGCCGTGGTGGGTGAGTTCGTCGGCGCCAGCAAGGGACTGGGCGCGCTGATCATTGCCGCCCAGGGCTCGATGGACACGCCCTTGATGTTTGCCGTTCTGCTGGTCATCACCGCGCTCGGCCTGCTGCTGTACGAACTCACGCTGTGGATCGAACGTGTGCTGATGCGACCCTATTCCCAACTTTCCGACTGACGAGGACGACGATGATGAAACGTACCACCCTGCGCACCCTGGCGGCGCTTACCCTGACGGGCTTGTGTGCTGGCGGCACATGGGCACAAGCGAAACTGGACAAGGTGACGATTGCCGGCTGGAGCGGTCCGATTTCCGAGATCACCAACCTCCTGGTCGAGCCCGACAAGGGCTTCTTCCGCGCCCGCGGCATCGAGCTGGTCTACATGCCCGGTGCGGGCGGCGGCGACGCCGTGCGCAACCTGCTCAGCGGCCAGGCTGACGTGGCCTTCACCGACCCCGGCTCCTTCTACGGCGCACTGGACAAGGGCGAGAAGCTGCGCGCCGTCTACGACATCTACCCGCAGAACGTCTTCAATGTGGTCTCGCTCAAGAGCGCCAACATCAGCAAGCCGGCCGACCTCAAGGGCAAGAAGATCGGCGTCTACAGCCTCTCCAGCGGCACCCTGACCAACTTGCAGCTGCTGCTCAACCAGGCGGGCCTGAGCACCAAGGACGTGACCATCGTCGTCACGGGTTTGCTGAACTTCGCGCCGCTGATGCAGGGCCAAGTGGACGCCACCGCCGCTACCGACACCGGCCTGCTCGTGGCGCGCGCCAAGGGCGTGGGCGACGTGAACGTGATGGAGGTGCGCCACTCGCTCAACCTCTCCAGCGATCTCTTCATCGTGCGCGAGGACACCTTCCAGCAGAAGAAGGACCTGCTCAAGCGTTTCCTCGCCGCCTACCGCGACAGTGCGCAGTGGATGATCGACCACCCCGAGGAGGCCGCCAAACTCGCCGTCAAGCGCGCCATCAACGGCCAGAACGAAGCTGTGAACCTGGAAGTGATCAAGCTGCGCAACGTCACCAGCGTTTCGCCGCTGACGCAGCAGAAAGGCCTGGGTGCCATCGACGTGGACATGCTGCAGAAGGGCGCCCGCGCCTGGAAGCAGATCGGCCTGATCGAGCGCGACCTGGACATGAAGGCCGTGGTCAGCCAGGACCTGCTGCCCGGGCGGAAGTAAGCCATGAATTTCCAGGGGCAGGTCATCCTCGTCACCGGCGCCAGCCGCGGCATCGGCGCGGCCATTGCGCAGGCTTTCGCGGCCGAAGGCGGCTTCGTGATCGTCAACTACCTGCGCAACGAGGCCGCGGCTGAAGAGGTCGTTGCGCGCTGCAAAGAGCTGGGCGGCGATGCCTGGGCCATCCGTGCCGACGTCAATGACCCGGTGCAAGTGCAGGCCATGGTGGCGCAGGTGCTGGCCGAAGTGGGGCGCATCGACGTGCTGGTGAACAACGCCTTCGCGCCCTACCGCTTCGACCCGGAGCAGCGCAAGCGTTTCTGGGAGCTGGACTGGAGCGACTACCAACGCCAGGTGGACGGTGCTGTGCACGCCACCTACAACGTCTGTCAGGCTGTGCTGCCACACCTGCGCCAGCGCGCGCAAGGCAGCATCGTCAACCTGGCGAGCGACCTGGTGGCGCGGCCGGTGGTGCCGTACCACGA
>ERZ1292640.1033-Hain-H43-02um-R1-1033-length-23155-cov-9_pt1 | contig 23155 bp, 20 predicted proteins | sample MGYA00564404_ERZ1292640 | MGnify/ENA primary metagenome ERZ1292640 (study PRJEB36523, sample SAMEA6512636) | groundwater metagenome | collected 2019-01-08 | study: AquaDiva: Metagenomics assemblies of 32 groundwater samples
TGATCGACTGGTATGTGCGCTGGCGCATCACCGATCCGACCGAGTACATCCGCAATGTCGGTCTGAACGAGGCGGCCGGCGCCAGCCAGCTCAACCGCGTGGTGCGCAATGCCTTCCAGGAAGAGATCAACAAGCGCACCGTGAAGGAATTGCTGTCGCTCAAGCGCGAGGCCCTGACGGCTGACGTCAAGGCCGAGGTGCTGGACAAGGTCCGCGGTGCCAAGCCCTGGGGTGTGGATGTGGTGGATGTCCGCATCACCCGGGCTGACTATGTCGATGCGATCACCGAGTCGGTGTACCGCCGCATGGAGGCCGAGCGCAAGCGGGTGGCCAATGAGCTGCGTTCCACCGGCGGCGCCGAAGGCGAGAAGATTCGCGCCGACGCCGACCGCCAGCGCGAGGTGACGATCGCCAACGCCTACCGTGACGCCCAGAAGGTCAAGGGTGAGGGTGATGCCGAAGCGGCACGCATCTATGCCGAGGCCTTCGGCCGTGACCCCTCGTTTGCCCAGTTCTATCGCAGCCTGGAGGCATACAAGGCCAGCTTTGCCAAGAAGAGCGATGTCATGGTGCTGGATCCGTCGTCCTCGGAGTTCTTCAAGGTGTTCCGTGGGCAGGGTGCCCCGGCCGGCGCGAAAAAGTAAGGCGTGGACAGCGACTCCTTCTGGCTGGCCATGGCCCTGGTCCTGGTGATCGAGGGCCTGTTTCCTTTTCTTTCCCCTGGCGGCTGGCGCCGCATGTTCGCGCAGATCCTGCAGTTGAGTGATGGCCAGATCCGGTTTTTCGGCCTGTGTAGCATTCTGGCCGGCCTGTTGTGGCTGGGGTGGCAGGGGCTCTGAACGGCCCTGAAACCCGCCTGATTCTGTCCGGTCGCCAAGCCCGGTAAAATCACGTTTTTAACAGCACCCCAAAATCCCATGTCTGCCTGGGTCCTGCCGGATCACATTGCCGATGTCCTGCCTTCCGAGGCGCGCCACATCGAAGAACTACGCCGCGATTTGCTGGACATGGCGCGCTGCTATGGCTACGAACTGGTCATGCCGCCGCTGCTTGAACACCTGGCGTCCCTGCTGACGGGAACCGGCCAAGCGCTCAATCTGCAAACTTTCAAGCTGGTTGATCAGCTCTCCGGCCGCTCCATGGGCCTGCGCGCCGATACCACGCCGCAAGTAGCCCGCATCGATGCCCATCTGCTGAACCGCCGCGGCGTCGCCCGCCTGTGCTACTGCGGTCCGGTGCTGCACACGCGTCCGACCGGACCGCACGCCACACGCGAGCCGCTGCAATTTGGCGCTGAAATCTACGGTCACGCAGGCTTGGAGGCCGACCTGGAGGCTTTGCAGCTCGCGCTGGACTGCCTCAAGGCAGCCAACTTGCCGAGCTTCACCGTGGACATGGCCGATGTACGCATCGTCAGTGCCTTGCTGGCTGATGTGAATATCGACGCCGAGCCCCTGGCTCAATTGCATGCGGCCTTGGCATCCAAGGATGTGACTGCGCTGACCCTGCTCACCCAAGACTTCCCCGCGGCTTCGCGCCAGGGCCTGCTGGCGCTGCTGCAGCTCTATGGCGATGTCTCTGTGCTGGATAAGGCCGAAAAAGTGCTTCCGCCCTTGCCGGCTGTGCGCGAGGCGCTATCAAATTTGAAGTGGCTGGCGAGTCATCTCCAGGATACCCGGCTCAGTTTCGATCTGGCCGACCTGCGTGGTTACGCCTACTACAGCGGTGTGCGCTTTGCTGTCTATGCCGAAGGCGCCAGCGATGCGCTGCTGCGTGGTGGCCGTTACGACGAAGTCGGCGCGGTGTTCGGCCGCAAGCGCCCGGCTGTGGGTTTCAGCCTGGATCTCAAGACCCTGGTCGGCACCGTGGGGGCGCGCGCGCTGCGTGCTGCCATCCGTGCGCCCTGGGGCGAGTCGCCGGCGTTGCGTCAGGCGATTGCGCGTCTGCGCGGGCAGGGCGAGACCGTGGTCTGCGTGTTGCCGGGCCATGAAAGCGAAATCGATGAATTCCAGTGCGATCGCGAGCTGATCGAAGTCGCCGGGCAGTGGGTGCTGAGCGCCATTTGAGCAATTTGATCCATTTGGTTCCGACCGGGCTTGTGAACCAGCAAGCGGGTCTGCACTGAAACCTTGTATTGAGAAAACTGAAATGAATGCAACCAAAGGACGTAACGTCGTTGTCGTGGGTACCCAGTGGGGTGACGAAGGCAAGGGCAAGCTGGTGGACTGGCTGACCGAGAGCGCGCAAGGCGTGGTGCGTTTCCAGGGGGGGCACAATGCCGGCCACACGCTGGTGATCAACGGCGTCAAGACCGCGCTGCACCTGATTCCCAGCGGCATCATGCGTCCGGGCGTGAAGTGCTACATCGGCAACGGCGTGGTGCTGTCGGCCGGCAAGCTGTTCGAAGAGATTGAAGGGCTGGAGAAGGCCGGCGTCGAAGTGCGCTCGCGCCTGCGTATCAGCGAGGCCTGCCCGCTGATCCTGCCGTTCCATGCGGCGCTCGACGTGGCGCGCGAAGCGGCACGCGAGGAGGGCGGTACCGAGAAGATCGGCACGACCGGACGCGGCATCGGCCCGGCCTACGAGGACAAGATTGCCCGCCGCGCCCTGCGTGTGCAGGACCTCAAGTACCCCGAGCGCTTTGCCGCCAAGCTCAAGGAGCTGCTGACGCTGCACAACCACGTGCTGACCACCTTCCTGGGCTCGAAGAGCTTCACCTTCGGTGATGCGCTCAAGCCCTACCTCAAGGACGGCGAGGTGCAGTTCGATGCGGTCTATACCGAGGCCATGCGCCACGCCGAACTGCTCAAGCCGATGATGGCCGATGTCTCGCGCGAGTTGAATGAGGCCAATCGCGATGGCGCCAACCTGCTGTTCGAAGGTGCACAAGGCACGCTGCTGGATGTGGACCACGGCACCTATCCGTACGTGACGTCCAGCAACTGCGTGGCCGGTAATGCGGCTGCCGGCTCCGGCGTCGGCCCGGGCATGCTGCACTACATCCTGGGCATCACCAAGGCCTACTGCACGCGTGTCGGCGGTGGCCCGTTCCCGACCGAGCTCGACTGGGAAACGCCGGGCACCCCGGGCTACCACATGAGCACCGTGGGCGCCGAGAAGGGCGTGACCACCGGTCGCTCACGTCGTTGCGGCTGGTTTGACGCCGCACTGCTCAAGCGCTCGGCCCAGGTCAATGGCCTGACAGGTCTGTGCCTGACCAAACTCGACGTGCTCGATGGACTCAAGGAGTTGCTGCTGTGCACCGGCTACGAGCTCGATGGTGAAGTGACCGACATCCTGCCCATGGGCGCCGACGAGATCGCGCGCTGCAAGCCGATCTACGAGACCATGCCCGGCTGGAGCGAGAGCACGGTGGGTGTGACGCAGTACGACAAGCTGCCGATCAACGCGCGCCTGTACCTGCAGCGCATCGAGCATGTCACCGGCGTGCCGATTCACATCATCTCGACCAGCCCGGACCGTGACCACACCATCATGATGCGGCACCCCTACATCGCCGACTAGTCGGTTTGATGAAAATGACCCGTTTTTCCCTTGTAAAACGGGTGTTACCAGCTATCAATTCAGGAGTGATCGGATGTTGACGGAAGACGGCAAGCATTTGTATGTGAGCTACGACGAGTACCACAACCTGATCGAGAAGCTGGCCATCAAGGTCCATCAGTCTGGCTGGGGGTTTGACACCATCCTGTGCCTGGCACGCGGTGGCATGCGTCCCGGCGATATCCTGTCGCGCATTTTCGAGAAGCCGCTGGCCATCGTCTCCACCAGTTCCTATCGCGCCAATGCCGGCACGACCCAAGGCAACCTGGACATTGCCAGGTACATCACCACCCCGCAAGGCGAGATCGCCGGGCGCGTGCTGCTGGTGGACGACCTGGCCGACTCGGGCCACACGCTGGATGCCGTGATTGCCATGCTGCGCGAAAACTACCCGGCCATCACCGAGCTGCGCAGCGCCGTGATCTGGACCAAGGCGCAGTCCACCTTCAAGGCCGACTTCTCGGTGGAATTCCTGCCCACGAATCCCTGGATCCATCAGCCCTTCGAGAGCTACGACCGCATGCGACCGGCGCAACTGCTGAATAAGTGGAAGATATGAGGTGCCCCCAAGCTGCGCGACACGTGGTGTCGCTGCGCCACCCCCCTTGCAGGGGGCGCACCCAGCGGCCCGGCGAAGCCGGTTCCGCGGGTGCCTTGGATTAAGCACGTCACGCGGCATAGATCGCGTTAAGCTCTGTCTGGCTATTTCCAAGGCAACGACATGAGCGACAAGAGCACCGAGCTGATCCACCACGCCTACATGCCGCCGGCAGGCTTTGCTGCGCCGCAGCCGGGCGTTTTCAAGGCCTCGACCGTGATCTTCCCCAGCGTGGCGGCCATGCGCAGCCGCGAGTGGAAGGACAAGACCGGCTACACCTACGGCCTGCATGGCACGCCCACCACCTACCTGCTGGAGGAGCGCCTGTGCACACTCGAAGGCGGTGCGCAGTGTGTGCTGGTGCCCAGCGGCCTGGCCGCCATCGCCAACGTCGGCCTGGCCCTGCTGCAGAGCGGCGATGAGGTGCTGATCCCCGACAACGCCTATGGCCCCAACAAGGCCTTGGCCGAAGGCGAACTCAAGGCCTGGGGCATCACGCACCAGTTCTACGATCCGATGGACCCGCAGGACCTCGCGCGCCGCCTCAGCAGCAAGACCAAACTGGTCTGGCTGGAGGCCGCCGGCTCGGTGACGCTGGAGTTTCCCGACCTGCGCCAGCAGGTGCGCATCTGCCGTCAAGCCGGCGTGCTCTCGGCGCTGGACAACACCTGGGGCGCCGGCCTGGCCTTCAACCCCTTCGATCTGGGTGATGGCCTGGGCGTGGACATCTCGGTGCACGCACTGACCAAATACCCCAGCGGCGGTGGCGATGTGCTCATGGGCAGTGTCGTCACGCGCGACGAGGCTTTGCACATCCGCCTCAAGCTCACCCACATGCGGCTGGGGTTGGGCATCGGGGCCAACGACGTGGAGGCGGTGCTGCGTTCGCTGCCCAGCTTGCCGCTGCGCTATCGGGCGCACGACCAGACGGCACGGGCCCTGGCCCAGTGGTGCCAGACGCGGCCTGAATTTGCCCAGGTGCTGCACCCGGCGTTGCCCGGCTCGCCGGGCCACGAACACTGGCAGGCGCTGTGCGGCCGCGAAGAAGGCAGGGCGGCCGGGCTGTTCAGCGTGCTGTTCAATGCCAAGTACGGCCAAGCGCAGGTTGATGCCTTTTGCGATGCGCTGCGCCTGTTCAAGCTCGGCTACAGCTGGGGTGGTCCCATGAGCCTTGTCGTACCGTATGAGCTGGCTGGCATGCGTCAGGTCTGGCCGGCGCATCTGGCGCGCGGCCATCTGGTGCGTTTTTCAGCGGGCCTGGAGGCGGCGGATGAACTGCAGGCCGACCTGGCACAGGCCCTGGCCGCAGCCGTGGGCTGATCGGTTGATAGCCCTACTCAGATTGGTGTTTTCCTGAGTAGCCAGCGATGCTGACCCCCGGTAGTCTTGGAATCCATGACCGAGATCAATTCTGCATCCGATACCGAGACTGCCAGCCTGCCGGTGAATCCCACACCCTATGTGCCGCCTCCCACAGAAGGGCCCAAGCGCGAGATCGTGGCGCTCGGTTTTGCCGATCCATTTCGCTGGCTGGCGCGTGGTCTGCGCGACCTGCGCGCCGAAATGGGCATCGGGCTCTTCTATGGCATGTGTTTCTGGGCCATGGCCATCGTCCTGGGCCTGGTGTTTCGCCACCTGCCCGAGTACACCATGTCGATCGCCTCGGGCTGCCTGCTGGTCGGGCCATTTCTGGCGATGGGGCTGTACGAGGTCAGCCGCCGACGCGAGCAAGGCCTGCCACCCAATCTGGCCACGTCACTGACCTGTTGGGACACACACATCGGCAGCATGGGCCTGCTGGTACTGGTGCTCGTCATCCTCGAATTGCTCTGGGGCCGTGCTTCGCTGGTGGTGTTTGCCGTGTTCTTCAACACCGGCATGCCCTCCACGGCCAGTGTGCTGCAGGCGGTTTTCAACCCCGAGAACTGGGAGTTCGTGCTGGTGTATCTGGTGGTGGGCGGGGTATTCGCCGGCCTGGTATTCGCCACCTCGGTGGTGTCCATCCCCATGATCCTCGACCGCGATACCGATGCCATTTCGGCCTCGATTACCAGCCTGCAGGTCTTCTTCAGCAACCTGCCGGTGCTGTTGCTATGGGGGGCGCTGATCAGTACGCTGGTGTTGATGGCGCTGATCCCATGGGGCCTGGGCTTGCTGTTCGCCGGACCCTGGCTGGGACATGCGACATGGCACGCCTACCGCGGTGCGGTGCGGTGGGAGGGGTAGGGTTGTACTGGGCTTTCGGCCGGCTTGTTGAACGGCCGGATTGGGGCGCAATGCGGGCATCGACGTCTCGGCTTGCCTGCCTTGCGCTTTTGGTGCATTCTGCGACAGCTTGTTTTGGGAAAAAATCATGACCGATATGCTGTTTGATCAGTTGCTGGTGCCGTTTTTCATCCGGTTCTTTTTTGTCTTCGGCCTGATTGGTCTGGCTGTCGGTGCCGGGCTGATCTTTGCGCCCCAGGGCATGCACCACGTATTCGAACGGACGAATCGCTGGGTATCGTCGCGACGCAGCCTGCGCTGGGTCAATGTGTCGCGGGATGTTGATGCGGATATCTATCGCTTTTGCCGCCGGATCTGGGTGGTGCTCATGCTGCTGGTGGTTTATTCGACGTTCGTGCTGGTCGTGCAGGTTCATCCGGGCAAATTCGTGGCTGCATGGGGTCTTCAAGATACCCGGTATTCATTGGTCGCCGAGATATTCGTGGAAACGGTTCAATGGGCGCTGATTGCAGGCGAACTGCTCGTGCTGGCAGTGGGCATCATGTTGTTTTTCTTTCCGGAAACGCTGTTTGCACTCGAGAAACGCGCCAATCAATGGTATTCCACGCGTCGTTGGACTCGGAAGGCGGAGGTCATGCGCATGGGCTTCGACACCTGGGTTCGAAGCCGCCCCCGCACCTTGGGGAGTCTGATTGCCGCAGGCGCGCTCTTTGTGGGCCTCAACTTCGGGGTGATGCTGTTCTTCCCGCATTGAGGCTGACGACATCCGCAGGCCAGAGCGGTTCGCCCTGAATCAGTCGTGCCCCCTCGGGGCGATGCGCGCTCATGGCGTGGCTGGCCCGTACAGAAAATCATGCTTGCCCAGTGGCACCCCCTTATGCCGGAGGATGGCATAGGCCGTGGTGATATGGAAAAACAGGTTGGGCAGAGCCCAATGCTTCAGGTAGTCCTCGCCGCACAGAGTCCGGGTCTGCCCGTTACCAGCGGGCATGGTGATGTCACGTTCCTCGGCGCCATCCAGCGCGGCGGCCGGCACGGTGGCGAGCCAGGCCAAAGTCTGGTCGATTCTGTCCTGCAGCTGTTCCAGCCGGGTCTCATCGTTCGGGTACTTGGGCGGCTCCAGCCCCAGCATGCGGTGGCCCCAGATCTTGACCACGTCGCAGACCACCGTCACCTGCCGTGAAAACGGCAACATGTCGGGCGCCAGGCGCGCCTGCATCAACACCTGCGGCGCATAGCCGCGCACCTGCGCGTCGTCGATGCCCTTTTGCACGATATGCCGCAGATGGCCCAGTGATTTCTGGAACACCGGCAGGCTGGCCGATGACAGGCTGATGCTCATGTCGCGGCGAGGGCGTGCTGTTGCGCTGCCAGTTCATGCGCCAGTGCCTGCATCGCCCGCACCGAGCGGTCTTGCGGGCTGATGCTCAGCGCCTGGGCGTATTGCTTGAAGTTGCGCACCATCGACTGCAGATACACCGGGTCATAGTGGCTCAGCAGGAGGTCGCGCACCACGGACTCGATCTGGCCGGCACGAACCTGGGTCTTCCAGCCCTCAACGACTTGTTTGCCACGCAGTTGCGTCAGCGCGTCGAGTCGTTCACAAAAGGCTTCGCTATCGCGCACGAAGAAGTCGTAGTCTTCCAGCAGCAGGGCCACCCGCTGCTCATCGGGCAGCAGCAGATTCAGGCAGGGAGCCGCGCGCATGGCCTCGATCAGGGCCGCCGGCACTGCCACATTGCCGACTTTCTTGCTTTCACTTTCCACGAACACCGGGCGCGCCGGGTCGAGCCGGCGCAGCGCGTCCCAGATGCGGGTATCGAAGTGCTTTTGTGAAGGCTGCGGTACGCCGGGAAGCGCCCCCAGGACCGAGCTGCGGTGGTTCGCCAGCGCTTCCAGGTCCAGTATCTGGGCGCCGGCGCTTTCCAATGCCTGCAGCAGCCGTGTCTTGCCGGAGCCGGTGGTGCCGCAGATGACGCGCCAGTCGAACTTCGGCGCCAGGCGCGGAATGTCTTCCAGCAGGGCATTGCGGAAGGCCTTGTAGCCGCCTTCGAGCAGGGTGATGCGAAAGCCGATCTGGCTCAGCACCAGCGAGAGCGAGCCACTGCGCTTGCCGCCGCGCCAGCAGTAGGCCAGCGGCTTCCAGCCCTTGGGCTTGTCCAGCACCTCGCGCTCGATGTGATGGGAGATATTGCGCGCCGCCATCGCCGCACCACGCTTGTTGGCTTCGAAGGCGTTGACCTGCTTGTATATCGTGCCCACCAGCTTGCGCTCTTCGTTGTTGAGCGTAGGCCAGTTGACGGCACCCGGCAGATGGTCTTCGGCGTACTCGTCTTCGCTGCGGGCATCGATGAGGGTGTCGAACTCGCCGAGCCGGCGCAACGCCTCTTCAGCGGTAATGGTGGTCAAACTCATGAAATCAGTTTCTTCAGTTCCGGCCAGACGTTGTCCAGCATGATGGGTTGCGCTTGCTCGTTCGGGTGAATGCGGTCAGCCTGGAAGAGTCGCGTGGCGTCCGGCGCATCTCCCACGCGCTTGAGCAGGAAAGGCACCAGTGCGGCCTTGTGCGTGCGTGCCACGTTGCGGTACAAAGCCGCAAAACGGTTGGCGTAGTCCAGGCCGTAATTGGGCGGCATCTGCATGCCCAGCAGCAGCACCCGGGCGCCACTTTTTTGCGCAGCCTGCGTCATCCAGGCCAGATTGTCCTCGGTATTGGCCAGGGCCAGTCCCCGCAGCGCGTCGTTGCCACCGAGTTCAATGACCACGATGCTGGGGCGGTGCTGTGCCAGCAGGGCCGGCAGGCGTGCACGTCCGCCGAAGGAGGTGTCGCCGCTGATGCTGGCGTTGATGACCGTGACAGGTTTCTTCTCGCGTAGTAGCCGCTGCTCCAGCAGGGCCACCCAGCCGTTGCCACGCTTCAGGCCATATTCGGCGCTGAGTGAGTCCCCCAGCACCAGCAGTGTGCGTGGGGTAGGTTCTGCGGCCTGGCAAGACCCTGCAGCCGCCGCCAGCAGGCCAACCGCGATAAAGTAGCGTCGAAACAAAGAAAGCCTCATGTCTGAATCCATCATCTCCGTGGCGCATGTGTACAAGTCGGTCACCGACTCCACCGGCACGCTCGACATTTTGCGCGATATCGACTTCAGCGTGCCAGCAAGGCAGTCCGTGGCCATTGTCGGTGCCTCGGGCTCGGGCAAAAGCACCTTGCTGTCCATCATCGCCGGGCTCGATACACCCACCCGCGGCACGGTGCACCTGGCCGGGCAGGACCTGTTCGCACTGGACGAGGACGCGCGCGCCGCACTGCGGGCACACAAAGTCGGCTTCGTGTTCCAGAGCTTCCAGCTGCTGGGCCATCTGACGGCGCTGGAGAACGTGATGCTGCCATTGGAGCTGGCCGGCCGTCGGGATGCGCGGCAGGCTGCTGCCGAAATGCTTGCGCGCGTTGGACTGGCGCAGCGCCTGGGCCATTACCCCAAGGTGCTGTCCGGTGGCGAGCAGCAGCGCGTCGCGCTGGCGCGTGCCTTTGTGGTGCAGCCGGCGGTGTTGCTGGCCGACGAGCCGACCGGCAGCCTGGACTTTGCCACCGGCGAGAAGGTGATGGAGCTGATGTTCGAACTCAACCGCGAGCAAGGCACGACGCTGCTGCTGGTGACGCATGACGCGGGCATCGCCCGGCGTTGCGAGCGGCGCATCACCATCGAGGCCGGGCGCGTGGCAGCCGAAGCGGCCGGGTGACAAGGGGGATAATCCATCCCCATGTCTTCGCCCAAAGTTTTGTTCGGCTTTCACGCCGTGGGTGTCCGTCTGAAGACGGCGCCGAAATCCATCATTGAAATCTATTACGAGCCGACGCGGCGCGATGCGCGCATGCGCCAGTTCCTCGAAAAAGTCCAGGAAGCCGGCGTCCGCCTGATCGAGGCCGACGGCCTGCGTCTGGCCAAGCTGGCCGGCAGCCATGGCCACCAGGGGGTGGCTGCACGGGTGGAGCCGGTGGCCCAAGTTCATTCGCTGGATGATCTGCTGGACAGCCTGACCGAGCCGCCGCTGTTGCTGGTGCTCGACGGTGTGACCGATCCGCACAACCTGGGTGCCTGCCTGCGCGTGGCCGACGGCGCCGGTGCGCATGCCGTGATCGCGCCCAAGGACCATGCGGTGGGAATCAATGCCACGGTGGCCAAGGTGGCCAGTGGTGCGGCCGAGACGGTGCCTTACTTCATGGTGACCAACCTGGCGCGTACCCTGAACGAACTCAAGGAGCGCAACATCTGGTGCATCGGCACCAGTGATGATGCGCCCAAGACCCTGTATCAGATCGACTTGAAGGGGCCGGTCGCTTGGGTGCTGGGCGCCGAAGGGCAGGGCATGCGGCAGTTGACGCGCAAGACTTGTGACGAGCTGGTGAGTATCCCGATGAAGGGCGGCGTGGAGAGCCTGAACGTGTCGGTGGCCAGCGGCGTGTGCCTGTACGAGGCGCTGCGCCAGCGCGGCTGAGTCCGACCAAGACGGCCGTACTTCAGGCCTGGACGCTCAGCAAGCGGCCGGTGGTTTCGCCCTGGGTGTTGAGCGTGGGCGCCGTGCTGCTGCGTGGCGGTACCTGGCTCGCGATGCTGCGGGCCTCGTTTTGCGCTTGCGCTGCTGCCTGGCGCGCGGTTTCGGTCTGACCTTCCAGCGAATGCACCTTGGTCTGGGCCTGCGCCGCCTCGCGCTGCGCCTGCTGCAGCCGGGTCTTGTACAGGCTCAACTGCACGCTCGACTGGCCGCTGGAGGAGGGGGCGAGGCCGAACACGACAGACTCCGGTTTACGCGGTGGCGTTGACGATGCGGCCAGTGGTCTGGCCCTGGGTGTTTACTACCGGCTGAGCGTTGCGCCGGGTTTCCTGCTGCGCCTGTTCGGCTGCTTTCTGCTGCTCGGCACGGTATTCCTGCGCGCGAACTTCCTCGGCCTGACGCGTCTTGGGCGGCGGCGGGGTGCTGATGGCTTGGGTGGCGGAGGAAACTGCCATGAGGAACTCCTGGAATTCCAGTGATGTTGTTTTTGACTCTAGGCCTGGGGCGAAAGCGTGTCAACGGCAACTTTGTAACCGGATGCGATGGCATGATGGCCCAGGTACTGCACCTGGCTGAACACGATGTTGCATCACGCACCCTTCATCTCTGCCTCCGAGCGCCGCAAGTGGCTCAAGCTGGCCGTGGCCTCGGCTGCGACCTTGTGGCTGCCGCGTAGCACCTGGAGCCAGCCGCGCTGGACGCGCGACCCGTTTGCGCTGGGCGTGGCCAGCGGCTCGCCGGCGCACGATTCGATGGTGCTGTGGACGCGCCTGCTGCCGGTCGAACCCTTGCACGGCCCGGTAACGCTGCGCTGGGAGGTGGCGCATGACGAAGGCTTCCGCCGTATCGCCCGCAGCGGTCAGGTGCAGGCGCTGCCGGAACTGGCCCATGCGGTGCATGCCGAAGTGACGGGGTTGGCGCCGGACCACTGGTACTTCTACCGCTTCATGGCCGGTGATGCGATCAGCCCGACCGGCCGGACCCGCACTTTCCCGGCTCCTCATGCCAGCCCCGCCCGACTGCGGCTGGGCTATGCCTCCTGCCAACGCCGGGAGCACGGCTACTACGCTGCCTGGCGCCACATGCGCGCCGAAAATCTGGACGCCGTGCTGTTCCTGGGCGACTACATCTACGAATACCCGGGGGCCGTCAATGCCGTGCGCTCCGTGACCGGCGGCTGGGCATTGACGCTGGACGATTACCGCCAGCGCTATGCCCTCTACAAAAGCGACGCCGATTTGCAGGCCATGCATGCGGCCTGCCCCTGGCTGATGACCTGGGACGACCACGAGGTGCAGAACGATTACGCGGGTCTGCAAGAGGGCAATGGCGTACTCGGCATGGGTACGGTGCCGGACTTCGCGGTCCGCCGTGCTGCGGCCTACCAGGTCTACTATGAGCACATGCCACTGCGGGCTTCGGTGCTGACCCAGGCGCTGGCCGGGCTGGCGAGGGGGGCCGAGATGCGCATCTACCGCCAGGTGCCGTTTGGCCGGCTGGCCTCGCTCTATTTGCTGGATGGCCGCCAGTACCGCGACCGCCAGCCTTGCCTGAAGAACGGCAAACCGGGCGGCAGTCTGGTCGATCCGGCCGCCTGCCCGGCCTGGGGCGACCCGCAGCGCAGCTACCTGGGCCCGGCGCAGGAGCAGTGGCTCGACGCTGCGTTAGCGCGTTCAGCGCAGCGGTGGAATGTGCTCGGGCAGCAGACGCTGTTTGGCCAGCGTGATGCGCGCCCCGGACCGGGGCAAAGCCTGTGGAACGACGGTTGGGACGGTTATGCGGCCGCCCGTACCCGCCTGACCGATGCACTGCGCCGCAACCAAGTGGCCAATCCGGTGCTGCTGGGGGGCGATGTGCACGAAAACTGGGTCGGGCACGTCAAGGCCGACTATGCCATTGCGTCCAGTCCCGCGATCGGTGTGGAGTTCTGCGGTACCAGCATCAGCTCACGCGCAGGCGGCGCAGCGCAGGTGGCCGAGCGGCTGGCCGAGAATCCGCACTTCGTCTTTGCCGATGCCCAGTACCGGGGCTATGGGGTGGTGGAATTCACACCGGGCCAGCTCAGCACCACGCTGCGTGCGGTGGAGGATGTGACAAATCCGGACTCGGGCATCACGACCCTGGCGCGTTTTGCGGTGGCGTCCGGACGTCCCGTGATCGAGCGGGTCTGACGCGCATGCGTGCGGGCCGGCCTAGAGGCCGAGCCAGACGATGAGCTGCTTTTCCAGTTCTTCGGACGGCGCGACAAAGCCCTTGTAGCCCGAGGTCGCCAGGGCGCGGCGGCCTGGCTCGTTCTGATCCAGGCCCAGCAGGGCATCACGCAGGGCGTTGGCAAGAGAGGGATCGAGCCGGTTGGAAGCAATCCATTGCTTGATGGGCATGGGGCGCGATTCGGCACAGGTCTTGCCGCCCTTGTCTTTCCAGGCCTTGATCACGCTGCCGGAGGCCGTGGCACCGTATGCGGCGAAGCCGTGCTCCACGTAGAAAGGCACGGCGTCCTGATAGCGCGTCGTCTGCAGTTTCACGTCGGACGGTTTCAGCTTGTGCTCAGCCAGCATGGCGCGCGTCATGATGGCAGTGATCGAGTCCGGATCGGGCGTGACAAAGGCCTTGCCGGCGACCGTGGTCCAGCTCTGGATCGGCTGCGGCTCCTTGCACAGGAAGGACACCTTGTATTGGGTGTAGCCGGCGGTCCAGGCGATGGCCTTGAAGCCGCCGCCCTTGATGGTTTCGAACGCGATGTGAGACGGGTGGATGAAGGCGAGGTCGACTTGCCCCTTTTTCAGGGCATCGCGCAGACCGTTGTAGCTGCTGATGACCTGCAGCTTGACCGGCTGACGGGTCGCGGTAGCCAGCACCTTGGCAATAGCCTCGAAGCGGGCTTCGATCTCATTGTCGGTGGCGCGGTAGGTCACGCCCTCCGTGATGCCGATGACCAGGGCTTGGACCGGAAAAACGGAACCACAGACGAGGGCTGTTGCAACGATGCGCGCAAACAACTTCATCACGAACTCCCAAGAATCAATAGATTTGAAAACAGCAGGCTGCCGGCAGGCAGTGTAGCTTTAGAAATTCTGGGCCCACCACAGGCGCAAACGCATGCCGATTTCGGTGGTGTAGCCGACTTCGGCAAAGCGGATGTGACCCTGTGCATCGAGCACGATGAAGGCAGGGACGGAAGCCAGTCCGTAGCGTCGCGCCACACGGCCATCGGCATCGACGGCGGTCTGCCAGGCCAGCCCGCGCTGGTTCAGCACGGTTTGTAGCCGTGCCGCATCGCCCGACTGCATTGCTACCCCCAGCACCGGCCAGTCGCGCTGCACGGCGCTGATGCTGTCTTCTTCCATGCGGCAGATCGGGCACCACTCGGCCCAGAAGTGCAGGGCCACGGCGCGGCCAGAGTGGGTGGCGCGCCATTGTTCAAGGTCGATGTTGTTCACGGTTTGCCGGGAGACCAGCGGCGCACTGAACGCTGGCGCCGGCCCGCCGGGTAGATGGCGTGTCTGCCACAGGTGAAGGCCGGCGTAGACCAGCACCACCGTCAGCAGCGTGAGGCCATGCGAGCGCCAGTCCAGCAGCCAGGAAGTGAGGCCGAGCCGGAACCGGCGCACGCGCATGGCAGGGTGTCCGCCTTACCTCAGGATTTCGAGCAGGCGGTCGAGGCCGCCACTGTTGATGGCGACCATGGCCTGTTCGCGCACCTTGGGCTTGGCGTGGTAGGCCACGGAGAGGCCGGCTTCGCCCATCATGGGCAGGTCGTTGGCGCCATCGCCCATGGCGATGGCCTGCTGTGGGCGGATGCCCAACTGTTCGCAGGTCTGCAGCAGCATGCGGCGCTTTTCCGCACCGTCGCAGATGTCGCCCCAGGACTGGTCGACCAGGCGGCCGGTCAGCATGCCGCAGTTGGGGCCGCTCTCGATCTCCAGCACGTTGGAGCGGGTGAAGTCGATGCCCAGCCGGTCGCGCACGCGGTCGGTGAAGAAGGTGAAGCCGCCGCTGACCAGCAGCACCTTCATGCCGGCGGCCTTGCAGGCAGCGATCAGCTCGGCCGCGCCGGGGTTGAGCTGCAGACGCTCGCGGTAGACCGACTCCATGTCGGCCACCGTCACGCCCTTGAGCAAGGCCACGCGGCGGCGCAGGCTTTCCTTGAAGTCGCTTATCTCGCCGCGCATGGCGGCCTCGGTGATGGCGGCGACCTCGGTCTTGCGGCCGACGGCATCGGCAATTTCATCCACACATTCGATGTTGATGAGGGTGGAGTCCATGTCGAAGGCGATCAGCTTGTAATCGCTCAGACGCTGGGGGATGGTGATGCCTTGGATGACGAGGCCGGGGGCAATTTCTTGGGCGGTCATGTTCGTGTTTCTGTCTTACGCGGAAGCGGTTGCAATGGTGGGTTGGCCGAGCGAGCGCAGCACGTCGCGTACCAGGTGCGCACGTGATTTCGGGGCAGGCAGTTCGCGCTCGATGCGCAGCTTCTCGTTGCCGGCCAGCTTGATGTGGCGGTTCTTCTGGATCAGCTCGATCACCCGCATGCCGTCGACCGGGGCGTCTTTCCTGAAGGTGATGGTGATCAGGTGCGGTGCGGCATCGACCTTGACCACGCCGTAGGGCTTGGCAATCACGCGCAGGCGGTGCACGTCGATCAGGGTCTGCGTCTGGGCGGGGAGCTTGCCGAAACGGTCGACGATTTCTTCCATCAGGGCGTCGATCTGCTCGGTGGTCTTGGCAGTGGCCAGCTTCTTGTAGAAACTCAGGCGCATGTGCACATCGCCGCAGTAGTCGTCGGGCAGCAGGGCGGGGGCGTGCAGGTTGATGTCGGTGGTGGCGCTCATCGGGGCCAGCAGGTCCGGCTCCTTGCCGTCCTTCAGGCTGCGCACGGCCTCGCTCAGCATCTCGTTGTAGAGCTGGAAGCCCACCTCCAGCATGTTGCCGCTCTGGTTTTCGCCCAGTACTTCACCGGCGCCGCGGATTTCCAGGTCGTGCATGGCCAGGTAGAAGCCGGAGCCCAGCTCTTCCATCTGCTGGATGGCATCCAGGCGCTGGGCGGCCTGCTTGGTCAGGCCGTCCTTGTCGGGCACCATCAGGTAGGCATAGGCTTGGTGGTGGCTGCGGCCGACGCGGCCGCGCAACTGGTGCAACTGCGCCAGACCGAACTTGTCGGCACGGCTCATGACGATGGTGTTGGCCGTCGGCACGTCGATGCCGGTCTCGATGATGGTCGAGCACAGCAGCAGGTTGTAGCGCTGGGCGACGAAGTCGCGCATCACGGCCTCCAGCTGGCGCTCGGGCATCTGGCCGTGTGCCACGGCAATGCGTGCTTCCGGCAGCAGCTCTTCCAGCTTGGCACGGCGGTTCTCGATGGTCTCCACCTCGTTGTGCAGGAAGTAGACTTGGCCGCCGCGCTTCAATTCACGCAGCACGGCCTCGCGGATGACGCCGTTGCCTTCGGTCCGCACAAAGGTCTTGATCGCCAGGCGGCGCTGCGGTGCGGTGGCGATCACGCTCAGGTCGCGCAGGCCTTCCAGTGCCATGCCCAGCGTGCGCGGAATGGGGGTGGCGGTCAGTGTCAGCACGTCCACCTCGGCGCGCAAGGCCTTCATGGCTTCCTTGTGGCGCACGCCGAAGCGATGCTCTTCGTCGATGATGAGCAGGCCCAGGTTCTTGAAATGGGTGTCGGGGCTCAGCAGCTTGTGGGTGCCGACCACGATGTCGATGGTGCCGTCGGCAATGCCTTTCATGGCGGCCGTGATTTCCTTGCCGGATCGAAACCGGCTCATCTCCGCCACTTTCACCGGCCATTTGCTGAAACGGTCGACCAGGGTCTGGTAGTGCTGTTCGGCCAGCAGCGTGGTCGGCGCCAGGAAGGCCACTTGCCGTCCGCCGGTGACGGCGATGAAGGCGGCGCGCAGCGCGACCTCGGTCTTGCCAAAGCCGACGTCGCCGCAGACCAGCCGGTCCATCGGGCGCGGCGAAATCATGTCCTGGATCACGGCATGGATGGCGGCACGCTGGTCGGCGGTCTCCTCGAAGCCGAAGTCGTTGGCGAACACCTCGTAGTCCTTGGCCGAGAAGCGGAACGGGTGGCCTTCGCGTGCGGCACGGCGGGCATAGATATTGAGCAACTCGGCCGCGGCGTCGCGGATCTGCTCGGCCGCGCGGCGCTTGGCCTTTTCCCACTGGCCGGAACCGAGCCGGTGCAGCGGTGCCTCGTCGGCGCTGACCCCGGTGTAGCGGCTGATCAACTGCAGCTGGCTGACCGGCACGTACAGCACGGCCTTGTCGGCGTATTCGAGGTGCAGGAATTCCTGCATCTCGGGCGTGCCGTCGTCCTGCAACTGGCCGACGCTCATGTTGACCAGGCCGCGGTAGCGGCCGATGCCGTGGGCAGAGTGCACCACCGGGTCGCCGACGTTGAGCTCGCTCAGGTCCTTGATCAATGCTTCGACGTCGCTGACCTGCTCCTGCTTCTTGCGCCGGCGCGTGGTAGGGCCGGCTGCGAACAGTTCGGTCTCGGTGATGAAGTCGAGCCCTTCGTCCAGCCAGCCAAAGCCGCTGGTCAGCGCTGCGGTGGTGATGCCGACCTTTTCCTCACTGGCCCGGAATTCCTGCAGCGAATCGAACGCCGGCGGAGTCAGGCTGCTGGCGCGCAGGAAGTCGAGCAGGCTTTCGCGGCGGCCGTCGCTCTCGGCCAGCAGCAGCACGCGGTGCTGCGTGTTGCGGATATGGGCCTTGATGCGGGCCAGCGGGTCCTCGGCGCCGCGCACCACGGTCAGTTCTTCCAGCTTCTGAAACGTCGTGCTGAAAGCGCCATCTTCGCCGTCGGGGCGTTCGGCAGGACGGAGCGCCAGTTGGGCGTAACCGTTGGTCTGTGCGTAGAACTGATCGACGCTCAGGAAGAGTGTTTCGGGCGGCAGTGCGGGGCGATCCGGGTCGCCCTGGGCCAGGCGGAAGCGCTCCTTGGTGTCCTGCCAGAAACGCTGAAAGGCGGGCTCCAGGTCGCCGTGCAGCACCACGATGGCATCCGCCCCGAGGTAGTCGAACACGCTGGCGGTTTGTTCGAAGAACAGCGGCAGGTAGTACTCGATGCCGGCGCTGGCCACGCCGTTGCCGATGTCCTTGTAGATGCGGCTCTTGGTCGGATCGCCTTCGAGCAGTTCGCGCCAGCGCTGGCGGAACAGCTTGCGGGCGGCATCGTCCATCGGGAACTCGCGCCCGGGCAGCAGGCGCACTTCGGGCACCGGGTACAGGCTGCGCTGGCTGTCGGGGTCGAAGGTGCGGATCGAATCGACCTCGTTGTCGAACAGGTCCACGCGGTAGGGCACGGCCGAGCCCATGGGGAAGAGGTCGATCAGGCCGCCGCGCACCGCATATTCACCGGGGCTGACCACCTGCGTCACATGGTTGTAGCCGGCCAGGGCGAGCTGGGCCTTGAGCTGGGCTTCGTCGAGTTTCTGCTTGACCTTGAACTCGAAGGTGTAGGCCGCCAGAAAACTGGGCGGGGCCAGCCGGTACAGGGCGGTGGTGGCCGGAATAACAACCACATCAGCCGTCTCGCCATCGCTGCGCCGGCCGTGGTTGTACAGGCGCCAGAGGGTGGCCAGGCGCTCGCTGATCAGGTCCTGGTGCGGCGAGAAGGTGTCGTAGGGCAGGGTTTCCCAGTCCGGGAACAGGGCGCAGCGCAGCGCCGGCGCAAAGAAGGCAATTTCCTCGATCAGACGCTGGGCGTCGGTGGCGTCGGCCGTGACGATGGCCATGAGCTTACCGCAGGCCTTTTCCCGCTGGCCCAGCGTGGCCAGCAGCAAGGCGTCAGCCGAGCCCACAGGGCGGGGCAGGGTAAAGCGTTTGCCGGTCTGGAGTTTGGGGAGGTCCATCAGGAATACAAATAGAAAACACCCCCCGGTGCTGGCGCGGGGGGTGTCGAAGAGCTGTCAATGCCTGGATTTTACTTGGGCAGTGCAAGGAATCCTGCGGTGGACGTCAACTCGCTTTAAGATGGGCTGACCTAACCCGTGGGTGGGTGGCCAGGCGCAAGCCTATTCGAATGACAACTCTACCGGGAGCCCAAGTGCGCGATAACGGCTTGATCGAGCAGGATGTCTTTCTTTCGGAAGGACGAATTCCTCCATTCTGGGCGATCTTGCAACTTCTGGCGCCGGCGGCCCTGATATCGGCCATTGCTGTCGCTGCGGGCCAGGTCCACTATCTGCTGTTCCATACCCTGGCCGAGGCTTTCTCCATCATCATCGCCCACACGGCCATGGTGGTGGCGACGACCTCACGCCGTTTCACGCGCAATCACTTCACGGTGTATGTGGCGGTGGCCATTGGGTGGTGTGCCGCGCTGGACCTGATCCACATGGTGTCGTACAAGGGCATGAATCTCCTGCCTCAGACCGATGCCAATATGCCCACCCAGTTCTGGATTGCGGCGCGCTTCATCCAGGCGGTGGCGCTGCTGAGTTCGCCGCTGTTTTTGCGGCGCGCGGCCCGCATCAACTCCCTGCATCTCGGTTATGGGTTGGCGGCTTTGGGGGCTGCCGCGTGGATCTTCTCCGGCTACTTTCCCGTCATGTTTGTCGAGGGGCAAGGCCTGACGCCTTTCAAGATCTATGCCGAGTATGTGATCATCGCGATGCTGGTTGTCGCAGGCGTACTGTATTGGCGCAACAGGCGCCTGATGCTGCCCAGCCTGTTTCTGTGCATGCAGTTGGCCTTGGGGGCCATGATCCTGTCGGAATTCGCCTTCACGCGTTATGCCAACGTTTATGGCCTGTCGAACGAGTTAGGCCATGTCTTCAAGATCTTTGCCTACTGGTTCGTGTACCTGGCACTGGTGCAGAGTACCTTGCGCGAGCCCTTCAGCATGCTGTCGCGCACGGCCAGCACCTACGATGCAGTCCCCGATCCGGCGATCGTGATTCGTCAAGATGGCCTGATTCGCCAAGCCAACCAGGCGGCGGCCGTCTATGCCGACATGAAACCGGAAGAGCTGATTGGCCGGTCCGTGCATGCTGTCTTCCATGCTGGCAAGGTGCCGGCCGAAGACTGCCCGGCGTGTACCCGCATCGCAAGCGGCGAGAACCGGTTTTCGGTCGAGATCGATCGCGGCGGTTCGGCCGGCATCGTGGAGTGCACGGTGGCTCCGTTCATCATCGAAGGCCATGATCGCAGCTATGTGCAGGTCGTGCGCGACGTCACCGAGAAAAAGCAGCTTCTGGTCGACCGTGAACTGCTGGTGCATGACCTGGGCGAACGCGTCAAGGAGCTGCGCTGCCAGCATGAGATATCCAATGTACTGGAGCGGCCGGATGTTGACGTTCCTACCTTGTTGACACAGGTGGTGGAGGTCTTGCCTTCTGGTTTCCTGTTTCCTGCGCATGCGCGTGCCGCGTTCGTGAGCGACTGGGGGACCTTTGGTGCCCAGGGCTCGGAACTGGCCCGGCATTGCCTTCGAAATGAGCTGCTCGTCAATCGCCAAAGTGTGGGGTCGATCCGGGTCTTTTATTCCGCCGACTTGAAGCAGGCGGCGGATCCCTTCCTGGCCGAGGAACGTGAATTGCTTCGTACCGTGGCGCAGCGTGTGGGCGAGGCGATCGAGCGGATGCAGGCAAGCGTTCAGATCAAGCGCCTGACCTACCTGTATGACATGCTCAGCGCGACCAACCGGGCGATTGTGCGGTGCCGCAGCAATGACGAATTGCTGGCCCACGTGTTCGATGCATTGATCCACCACAGCGCGTTCCCCATGCTGTTCATCGCGACATCCGACACGGGGAACATGCCCTTGCGTCTGGTGCATTCCCATGGCATCGATAGCGGGGAGCTGGACGAGCTTCATGCGGTGATCGCCGACCCGCAAAGCCCCTTCGGCGAGACATTTGACGAACTTCGCCGTGGCAAGGTGGTCTCGTCAAGGCTGAAGAATGCGCCGGCACATGCCCAGTGGTACGCTTACCTGGGCGCAGAAGGGATCACGGAAAGGGCCATGCTGCCGATGATCCGTGAGGGCCGGCTGTTTGGTGTCGTGGGCCTGTATGCCCAAGGGCCGGGTGCGTTCGACCCGTCGCAGCTCAACCTGCTCAATGAGATGACGGCCGATCTGGAGTTCGCCCTCAATGGCATTGCGCAGAACGAACGACGGCAGGCCGCCGAGGCGCGGGCTGAAATTTCCGAATTCCGTTTTCGCGAAGTCTTCGAGGCGTCACCAACGCCGATGCAGATCCAGTCGCTTTCGGTCGGTACCATGCGTGCCATCAACCGGGCCCACCAGCAATGGCTGGGTTATGCCCTGGAGGAGATCCGCAGCGAGGAAAACTGGTTCAGTCTGGTCTATCCCGACCCTGCCGTGCGTCAGCAACTCAAGGCCGCGTGGACTCAGTCGATCGAGGAATCCAGGCGTTCAGGCAAAGCGGTTCGTTCCCCCGAACTCAGCTTGCGCTGCAAGGATGGCAGCGAACGCATTGCGCGCGGCACCATGACCCTGGTGGGCGATGACGCCGTCGTCGCCTGGACCGACCTGACCGAGATCCGGCGCAGTGAGCAGGCCCTGCGAGAAAGCGAGCAGCATTTCCGCAGCATGATCGAGCAGACGGTCATGGGCATTTATGTCCGGCGCAACGATAAATTCATTTATGTGAACCCGCGTTATTGCGAGATGGTCGGCTGGTCGAGTGAAGAGTTGCTGAGCCAGGACATATGGAAATTCACGAGCCAGGACCCGAAGAACATCGCACGCATCAAGGCGAACTGGGCCCGGCTGGACGCGGGCGAGCGCAGCGTGCACTACCAGGTGCCGGTGCTGTGCCAGAACGGCGATGTCCGTGAATTTGGCTTGCACGCCAACCCGATCAGTTGGGATGGCCAGGCCGCGACCATTGTCATGGCGGAGGACATCACCGAGCGCAAGCAGGCCGAGACGCAGATTGCCGGTTATGTGAAGCAGTTGGAAGCGTCGATGCGCGGTACGCTGCAGGCAGTCTCCAACATGATCGACCAGCGCGACCCCTACACTGCCGGCCATGAGCGGCGCGTTGGCCTGATTGCCGGCGCCATCGGGCGCGAGATGGGCTGGCCAGAAGACCGTTGTGACAAGCTGGAGATGGTGGGCCTGGTGCATGACATCGGCAAGATCGGGGTGCCGGCCGAAATCCTCACCAAGCCCGGACGTCTGACCGACTTGGAGATGAGGCTGGTGCGCGAGCATGCCCAGACCGGCTACGATATCCTCAAGGATGTGCCGTTCCCGTTCCCGGTGGCCGACATCATCCACCAGCACCATGAGCGGCTTGACGGCAACGGCTATCCGCAAGGCCTCAAGGGCGACGCCATCCTGCCTGAGGCACGGGTGCTGGCCGTGGCCGACGTGATCGAGTCCATCGCCAGTCATCGGCCTTACCGCCCCGCCCGCGGCCTGGATGCGGCGCTTGAGGAACTGGAGCGCGGACGCGGCATGCAGTACGACCCGGAGGCGATCGATGCCTTTTCCCGGCTATTGCACGACAAGGGCTACACGCTGCCGCAGTAGCCCGCCCGTGCCGGACAGGACAGGACTCGGCGGGTCTTAGAATGGCGGCACTTCGCATGATCGATTCGTCTTCACAACCGCCGTCTTTGCCACGTTTCTGGGCCCTGATCCCCTGTGCGGGAACCGGTTCGCGGGCGGGTGCCGATGGGCCCAAGCAGTACCGCCCTCTGGCGGGGCAACCCCTGGTCATGCACACCCTGGCGGCTTTTGCCGCCGTGCCGCGCCTGCACCGTACGCTGGTGGTGCTGGCGCCGGGGGATGGCTTTCTTGATCGGCAAATTGCTTCACTTTTGATAGCAAATTGTGGAGGTTCTACCAGGGCTCAGAGCGTTTTCAATGGGTTGAACGCGCTGGCCGTCCAGGGCGCCCGGGACAGTGACTGGGTGCTGGTGCACGACGCAGCACGCTGCCTCATCACGCCGGCGCAAATCACCAGCCTGATCGACGCGTGTGAGCATGATGATGTGGGCGGCCTGCTGGCCCATAAGCTGCCCGACACCCTCAAGCGCGAAGTGGACGGGTGCGTGGCGGCCACGCTCGACCGCAGCGACAAATGGCTGGCCCAGACGCCGCAGATGTTCCGCCTCGGCCTGTTGCGCCGTGCACTGTTGCAGGCGGGCGACCAGGTGACCGACGAGTCAAGCGCGGTCGAGGCGCTCGGCCTGGCGCCACGCCTGATACCCGGCCGC
>ERZ1292640.1034-Hain-H43-02um-R1-1034-length-23130-cov-7_pt1 | contig 23130 bp, 25 predicted proteins | sample MGYA00564404_ERZ1292640 | MGnify/ENA primary metagenome ERZ1292640 (study PRJEB36523, sample SAMEA6512636) | groundwater metagenome | collected 2019-01-08 | study: AquaDiva: Metagenomics assemblies of 32 groundwater samples
TTGATTTGATGCAGGGCGTTAATCACCCGCTCCAGCATGAACGGTTGGATGATGGCTTTGATTTCTTTCATAGGGTTGCACTTTCCGGGTTCAAGGTTGGCGAAGTGGTTTCCGCGTCGGCGCGTTTCTTGCGCCGGAAGGTCGTGTAGAGCGTCGGCAGCACCAGCAAGGTCAGCAGCGTGTTCGTGAAAATCCCGCCGATGACGACCGTCGCCAGTGGGCGCTGCACTTCACCGCCCACACCCACATTGACCGCCATCGGAATGAAGCCCACCGCCGCCACCAGCGCGGTCATCAGGACTGGACGGAGCCGCACCAGGCAACCCTCCCGCACGGCCTGCTCCAACGGTTCGCCCGCTTCGAGCTTTTGTTTGATGAAGGTCACCAGCACGAGGCCGTTGAGAATGGCCACGCCGCTCAGCGCGATGAAGCCGACCGCGGCGCTCACGGTGAAGGGCATCCCGCGCAACCACAACGCCAGCACGCCACCCACCGCGCCCAAGGGAATGCCCGTGGCCACGATGAACACGTCGCGCAGCGATTTCAGGCTGAAGTAGAGCAGCACGAAGATCAGCCCCAGCGCCATCGGCACCACAAACATGAGCTTGGCGTTGGCCCGCTGCATGTTCTCGAACTGGCCGCCCCATTCGATGCTGTAGCCTTCGGGCAGTTTGACTTGCTCGGCGATTTTCTTCTGGGCTTCGGCCACGAAGCTGCCCACGTCTCGCCCGCGCACGTTGCATTGCACCGTAATGCGCCGCCGGCCCCACTCGCGGTTGATGGTGGACGGCCCTTCCGTTTCCACCACTTGCGCCACCTGGTTGAGCGGAAGCACGGAACCGGTCGCGGTCGGTATCAGCGTCGCGGCGAGCGCTTCGGGGTCGGTGCGTTGCCGGTCGGGCATCCGAACCACCAACGGAAAACGGCGCTGGCCTTCACGGATTTCGCCGACCTTGCGGCTGCCGACGGCTTCCACCACGTTGAGCACGTTGCGCGTGGGCACGCCATACCGGGCGATGGCTTGTGGGTCCACCCGCACCTGCAAAATGAGTTGTCCGACGAGCTGTTCGCCGGTCACTTCGCCCCGGCCGGAGATGCCGCCCAAGGCCGCTTGCACCTCGTCGGAGAGGCGGCGGAGCGTCTCCAAGTCGTCGCCATAGATCTTGATAGCAACATCCGACCGCACGCCCGCAATCATTTCGTTCAAGCGCATCTCGATCGGCTGGCTGAACGCCACCGTCATGCCTGGAAACTTGGCGAACAGGGCGCGCATTTTCTCCACCAGTTCAAGCTGCGTGCGCGCCTTCTTCCATTGCGCGCGCGGCTTCAACGCCAGGAAGAAATCCGTCAGTTCGATGCCCATCGGGTCGGTGGCAATTTCCGCGCTGCCCAGCCGCGACCAGATATTGACGATTTCGTCCGGGAACTCGGCCAGCAGAAGCTTCTCGATGCGTGTGTTGTAGGCCACCGCTTCTTCAACCGAAACGCCGGCCAACCGGACGGTGGTGCCCACGATGGCACCCTCGCCCAGCTTGGGCAGGAACTCGCCGCCCATCCGCGCGGCCAGCAACGCTACGCCCACCAGCAGCGCCAGCGCGCCCAGCAGGACGGGGGCGCGGAAACGCAGCGCCAGGCCCAGCGCCGGCTCGTAAAGACGATGCGACAGCCGCACCAACCACGGCTCCTTTTCCTTGACCTGCTTGGGCAGGAACAACGCCGCCAGCACGGGCGTGAGGGTCAGCGCCAGAATCAGCGAACCGCCCAGCGCGAAAATCATCGTCAGCGCCATCGGCTTGAACAGTTTCCCTTCCACGCCCTCCAGCGCGAGGATGGGCAGGAAAACGATGAGGATGATGCCGACACCGAACGCCACGGGGCGCGCCACTTCCAAAGACGCGCTGGTCAGCGTTTCCTCGCGTTCCTCCTTGGTTAGCAGACGCCCCAACTCATGTTGGCGCAGCGCCAGGCGACGCATGGCATTTTCGACCATCACCACCGAGCCATCGACGATGAGGCCGAAGTCCACCGCACCCAGGCTCAACAAGCTGGCCGAGATGCCGGCCTGCAGCATCAAGTCGCCGGCGAACAGCATCGAAAGCGGGATGGCCGCCGCCACCACCAGGCCCGCCCGCAGATTGCCGAGGAAGGCGAAGAGAATGGCAATCACCAGCAGCGCGCCCGCCAGCAGGTTGTGTTCAACCGTCTGGATGACGTTATCCACCAGTTCCGTGCGGTCGTAGAGCACCTCGACCACCACATCCTTGGGCAAGGTCTTCTGCACTTCGGCGAGTTTCTTCTTGAGTCCGTGCGTCACCACCGCGCTGTTTTCGCCCATGAGCATGAAGCCCAGGCCCAGCACGATTTCCCCTTTGCCCGCGCCCGTCACGGCGCCACGCCGGATTTCGTGATCCACCTTCACCTCTGCGACATCGCGCACGCGCACCGGCGTCCCGTCGTAGGACGCGATGACAATACTGGCGATCTCCTGGACGTTCGTGGTCAGGCCCAGCCCATGCACCAGCAAAGACTCCCCACTGCGCACCACCTGGCCGCCGCCCACGTTTTGGTTGTTCGCTTCCAGCGCCTCAAAGAGTTGTTCGAGCGTCAGACCGTATTTCACCAGCCGCTGCGGCTCGGTAATGACGTGGAACTGCTTCTCGAACCCGCCCCAGCTATTGACCTCCGCCACGCCGCGCACCTTGCGCAACTGGGGTTTGATGACCCAATCCTGCAACTCGCGCAGTTCCGTTCGCGTGCGGTTCGTGTTGTCCGAACGGACGACGTAATGGAACACCTCGCCCAAACCCGTGGAAATCGGGCCAAGCTGGGGCCGCTGAATGCCCGCCGGCAACTCGATGGTTTGCAGGCGCTCGGTTATGAGCTGCCGCGCGCGGAAGATGCTTGTGTCATCATCGAACGTGGCCACCACTTGCGAGAGGCCGAACTTGGAAACGGAGCGGACGTTGATGAGGCCGGGCAGGCCGCCGATGGCCAGTTCGACCGGCAGGGTGATTTGGGACTCGGCTTCCACCGCGTTGAGGGAGGGCACCGTGGTATTGATTTGCACCTGCACCGGCGTCGTGTCCGGGAAGGCGTCAATCGGCAGGTTGGTGAGCGCGCGTCCGCCCACCAGGATGAGCACCGCCGCCAAGACAGCGACCAGCAGGCGGTTCTTGAGCGAGAATGTGATAATCCAGTTTAGCATGGTTTTAGAGGAGGTTGGTTTGGTGGCAGGGAGAGAGTTTGACTTCGCGGAGCCGGGCTCTTACGCTGGCCCTGTGAAAAACAACTCCAAGCCGAAAAGAGTTGCGACGCCGGAAGAGGTCGTGCGGTTGGCGAAAAAGATGAAGTGGCGCGACATAACGCTACCGTCTGGCGACGTGGTGACGGCCGAGACGACCCGGCAAATCTTCGCAGATGCGGAAGAGGCCCTGAAATCCCAATCTCGCCGCAAGCGCGTCCATGCCGCTGTCGCGTGACGAGGTTTACCGCCTCATTGCCATCGCCAAAGGCGACATCCCGGCTTCGCCTCAGCAGCGCCAAGCCGGCGAGGCTGCGTATCGCGAATTGCTCAACCAATGGACACAGCAGTTGCGGCGCGCGCAGCCAGGGGACCTGTCCATCACCCACGAATCTGTTCGCGAGAGGGTCGAAGAGGCATACCGAGACTATCGCAGACGCGGAAGCCGCTCTGCCTCCTGACGCTTGTGGCAGAACGAGTCTTGACGTGACTCTGGAAAGCGGAGCACGGATCGGTTCCATAGTGTTTTCTTCTTGTGTTCAATCATCTGCGCAACCGGCGCCGAGCCGCGAAATGAGCAGCGCGGACTTGAGCGGGAAGCTGTGGTTCACCACCACCACTTCCTGCGGTTTCAAGCCCTCGATGATTTCCACCTTTCCGTCGAACCTGGCTCCGAGGCGGACGGCGCGCGCGTCAAACAAATCCTCCGCGAGTTTCACGAAGACAAGCGTTTTGCCCTCCACTCGCTGGATGGCCGACGGCGGCAGCAACAATGCGCCTTCGGTGGTCCGCGTGAGGATGCGGGCCTGGGCGAACATCCTGGCCTTGAGCAACCCGTCCGGGTTGGCCACTTCGGCGCGGGCGCGGGCCATGCGGCTGCGTTCGTCCACTTCCGCGCCAATCCAGGTCAGCTTGCCGGTAAAGGTCTGGCCGGGCAGCGATTCCACCCGGAGTTCAACCGTTTGCCCCACTTTCACACGGGCCAAGGCCGCCTCCGGGAGGTTCAGCATCGCCCACATGGTGGAGCGGTCCGCCAGTGTGAACAACGACTTGCCTGCTTCCACCAGCGCACCACGCACGACGTTGCGCTCGACGATTTCACCCGCAAACGGCGCGCGCACTTCCAGGTACACGGGGTCATTGGGCTTCGCCCCCATCCGGTTGATGTCTTCCTCGCTGAAACCGAACGTGCGCGCTTGCTGGCAGGCGGAGCGATGTTCTGCCTCGGCTTGCTGCAAGTCTTTCTCCGAGGTCACGCGGTCGGCGCGCAGCTTGCGCTCGCGGTCCAGCGTCTGATGCGTCAGCACCGCTTTGGCCACCGCTTCCGCAATGGCCGCCGACCAGATGTTCGCCACCGGCTGCTTCTCCTCGACCTTGCTGCCCAGGTCGGCGCTGACTTCCTGAATGATGCCCCCCACCGGCGCGGCAATCTGGGCCAGCTTGTTTTGATTGAAGGCCAGTTCGGCGTAGCACTCCACGGCGTCGGCAATCGGGCCCACGGTTGGGGTGGCCGTCTGCACCCCGGCGATGTCGGCGGAGTCGTTGGCGGCCAGGCGAACCTTGGCCGATTCGCCGGGCTTCAGTGTCCCCGCCAGTTGCGGTTTGCAAATGCCGCATTGCGCTTCCGGCACGCCATGCTCAGCGCACATCAACACGCCATCTTTGGTCTCGGTGTGAGCCTTGGCTTCGCCATGTCCGTGGCCGTCATCTGCGCCGTGCCCAGCGGGTTCGCTTTGCTTGGAGCAAGCGGTCAACAGCGCCACGGCGGCAACCAACGGGAGGAGGGTCAATCGGCAAATCATTTTCGTGTTCATAAATCGTCTGGCTAAGGGTTTGTTTGGGATCGGGTCGGTTCGCTGGGTTTGGTTTCGCCGGAATTCCGGGCGAGTAAGGCTTCGAGTTCCGCTTGGGCGACGTTCAGGTCGAGCAGCTTTTGCTGGTAGGCCAGCCGGGCTTCGGCGGCGGTGCGCTGCGTGTCCAGCAGGTCAATGAAGCCAAACTTGCCTTGCTCGAATCCAGTCTGAAGCAGCCGCAAGGCTTCGTTGGCCTTGGGCAGAATCCGCTCGCGGTAGTTGGCCACCTGTTCCGCCGCCGTGCGAAACCGTTTGCTCGCGGTGCCCCACGCGCGCAACAGGCGTTGCTCGATGGCCACCTGGTCTGCCTCCGCGATGCGGACGTTGGCTTGCGCTTCCTGCTTTTTGCCTTTCGAGCGGTCAATGATGGGCAGCGGTAGGGACACCCGAAATTCGACAATGGAACTCCGGTCTGAGCCGCCTTCGCGCCCGCCCGCCACGCCCAGCTTCACGTCGGGATACGGCTCCAGCCGAGCGCGACGCAACTCCAGTTCCGCCCGGTCGCGACTGGTCTTGACCGCCACCACGCTCGGATGGCTGGCCAGCCATTGCTCCGGGCCATGGTCGAGCAGCGCGAGGCTGGCGGTTTCTGCCAGCGCGCCGGACACGGGTGCCTCGGCCAAATCCGGCCGACCGAGCAGCAGGGCCAAAGTCTGCCGGGCCACGACCAACTCCCGCTGGAAGCCCGCCAATTCGGTCCTGGCTTGCTCCAACGGAATCTCCGCTCGCAACTGCTCCTGGTCGGCCGCTGCCCCGGCGGCGACGCGCTTGCGAGCCGTGGCTGCGGACGACTCGGCGACTTTCACCAGTTCGCCCGCGACTTCCACGAGCCGCTCAGCGGCCAGCACCTGGAAGAACGTGGCCTTCACGTCGCGCACCAGTTCGAGACGGCGCAGGCTCAGCTCCGCTTCCGTGAGGCGCACGCCCGTCACGCCGATTTCGCGGTCCAGCTTCTTCTTCCCTGGAAACGGCAGCGTCTGCGCGACGCCGATGGTTTGCTTGGCGCCTGAGAGCGCCCGCCCGCCTCTCGCCGGGCCGTCTTCCGTGCCCAGTTCCAGTTCAGGATTGGACCAGAGTCTAGCTTGGTAAGCGCGCCCCGCCGCGGCGTCAATTCTCCCGCGCGAGGCGCGGAGTTCAGGATTGCTTTCAAGCGCCAGGCCGATGGCCCGCTCCAGAGTCAGGGCGTTCGTGGCGAAGGCAGATTGGCTTTCCTGGTCAACGGCCGGGAGCGCAATTGCGCTGCCCAGCGCCACCGCCAGGAGCAGTGGCAAATTCAATCGTTTCGTTCGCTTCATAGACAAACAACACCGCTTCAAACCGACCAAAAGGAATACACTGCGGGGTGAGATCACTCCGCGCCGAGGAAGGAGTCCCGGACGGGACGAATCAGGAAACGAACGAAGGGGCGCGCGGCAGGAGCGCCGTGCGGAAGGTGAATTGCCAGGAGACAGGCAGCTCCGGCGGCAAGGCCGCGGCCATCAGGTGCGGCGGCTCAGGAGCAACCGGCACTTCGGTCAGCACACAGCAAATGATCGGCGCCAAATCCAAGAGCCGCGGCGCTTTTTGGGCAATCCTGTAGGCGCCGGACTCGACTGTTCCACAAGCGTCTTCTTCGCAATCCGAGTCTTGATGTGGAACAGCGTCATCGTGACCGCAACAGACCAGGAAGCTGAAGACGGGGATTGATTCCAGCCGGCAATGCGCCGTGACTGGCACCCACAGGGCCAGCAGCAACAGGGCAATCGCTCTTGTCAGTCTGCTCATCACGGCTCTCAATCTAGCCACCATGGCGGGCAGTGCAAATCAAAATCGGTTTTTTCTCGCGCAGCTTTTCAGCGTCGCAGCCCGGCCATGCCAGTCACCCCGTTATTCTTCTCCTCCTTCTTCAACGCCAAAGCGTTCCTTGGGCAGATTTCCGCTCTTCTCTCGTTCGACGCGCGGGGCTGCCGTCAGGCGAGGACAAAGGCCCTTCCTTTCCTGAGCCACGGCGCAATGGAGAGAGGCCGCTGCCTGGAGACCGCCCCGGAAACGCGAGCGGCCCGAAATGCGATCAAAAAAGGTCTTGACTCGAACTCACTTTGTAATGCAAAGTGCATTCATGGACTCGAATTGGGCCGGTGAACATTTGCAGGTGATTCGAACATTGATGGAACGGTCCGCCATTTATCGGCGGACTCTCGCGCCGATCATGCTGTTGCTGGGAATTCTGGGGTTGCTGGCGGCGGCAGGCGGCTGGTTTTTCGGTTTGGAGTCAGGGCGCGCCTTTGTCCTCTACTGGACCGCCATCGGCCTGGTGGGGCTCTGCGGCGCCTATCTGATGGTTCGCCGGCAATCTCTCAAGGAGGCCGAGCCGTTTTGGTCGCCGCCGACCCGGCGCGTGACCCAGGCGCTTCTGCCGCCCTTGTTCGCCGGATTGATCGCCGGGATTCTGGCGGTGTTTCCAGCGGCGCGGGAAGCGCTTCAGATTTGGTGGCTGCCGCCGCTGTGGATGGTTCTTTACGGTTGCGCTTTGCATGCGGCAGGTTTTTTCATGCCCCGGGGCATGAAACTGTTTGGCTGGGGTTTTATCGTGAGTGGCGGGGCCCTTGCTGGATGCCTATCCTGTGCAGGCGGGGTGTATGCGCTGCTCCATGCGCACATCGTTATGGGCGCTTCCTTTGGCGGCTTTCATCTGGCGTATGGGCTGTATCTCTATTTTACCGAAAACAGGAAGAATGAGGCGTGAACCCCGAACCGTTTCTCCAGCTCGACCGTGTCATTCACGAGAAGGGAAGAATGGCGATCATGGCCTTGCTGGCCGCGTCTCCGGAACTTTCCTTCACGGAACTGCGTGACACGTTGAGTATGACTGACGGCAATTTGAGCGTGCATCTCCGGACGTTGCAGGAGGCGGGCTACGTCGCTTTGACCAAGACATTCCAAAACCGCAAACCGCTGACCACTTGCGCGTTGACCCCAACCGGCCGGAATCTCTTCTCCAATTACATCAACCTGCTGGAACAAATCGTCCAGCAGAACAAGGCAAAATAAGTGCCGTCCCCTTTTGAACAATTCTGAACGCAACAAGTCATATACTTTGCCATGCAAAGCTTAAGCCGGGGAACTCAAAAGTACCCGGCAGATCGGAGTTAATATGAAAATCATTCGCGCGGAACATTTCGGTATGTGCTTCGGCGTCCGCGATGCCATTGCGCTGGCTCTAACCAAGGCCGAGGAAAGCCCCTTGACGATTTTGGGCGAATTGGTCCACAACGAAGCCGTGCTGGCTACGCTGCAGGCCAAAGGCATCCGGATCGAGTCTCGGGTGGAAAACGTCGGCACGCAGACCGCTATGGTCACCGCCCACGGAGCGTCCGAGAATGCGATGACCCGGGCGCGCGCCCGCGGTTTGAACCTCGTCCAGGCCACTTGTCCGCTGGTGCATAATGCACATCGTGCGGTCGCGCAACTGGTGCAAGCCGGCTTTCATCCCATCATCATTGGAAAACGAGATCACGTGGAAGTGCGCGGCATGACTGAGGACTTGCAGGTTTATGATGTCGTTTTTTCGGAGGAAGACGTGAACCGATTACGGGAGTGCCCGCGCTTCGGCATCGTGGCGCAGACCACCCAGCCCATCGAGAAAGTGCGCCACCTGGTCGCTTTGATCCGGCAGCGATTTCCGGATTCGGCCGTTGAGTTCAAAGACACGGTCTGCCTGCCGACGAAACAGCGGCAGCACGCCGCAGTTGAACTGGCGCAGCAATGCGATGTCGTGGTGGTGATCGGGGGCGCCCACAGCAACAACACCCGTGAACTGGTCGCAACCTGCCGCCAATATTGCCTGCGCGTCCATCACGTGCAAACCGCGTCCGACCTGAACCGGGATTGGTTTCTCGGCGCCGAGACCGCGGGCCTCACGGCTGGAACTTCGACGCCGGACGAAACGATCAACGAAGTGGAACGATGGTTGGAGCAAGTGCATAGCGATTTCCTGCCGGCAGCCAATCTCGTTCGCCTTGGCGAATCCGCAATGACCGTTCCCTAAGCGAAGTTCGTTCAGCAGTAACCGCCATGAATTCTGTGCGCCACGCGACATGAAAAAGGGGCTTTTCGCATCTCGGCGTTCATGCCGATTGATCAACTTGCTCCCCTCACCCTTCTCTCTCCTCTCGCGGAGAGGGGAGACGAACCGATGGCTGAGCCGGCCAATTCAGCCTGGAAGAAAGGAAATGCCATGAGTGCTTGGAAACGCTGGTTGATCGTGGCGCTTTTTGCCGTGGCCATGGCTTGGGTGGAATCGGCCGTGGTGGTTTACCTCAGGACTTTGCTTGACCGTGTCCAGCCCTATCAGCCAAATCCGCTGCCAGAATTTGGGGAACTCGGCCCGACCGAATTGGTGCGCGAACTCGCCACCCTGGTCATGTTGTTCACCGTCGGCTGGCTGGCCGGCCAGACCCCGCGCAGCCGGTTTGCCTATGCCATGATTGCGTTCGGTGTTTGGGACATTTTCTATTACCTGTTTCTGAATTGGATTTGCGGCTGGCCAACATCTCTTTGGAATTGGGACATCCTCTTTCTGCTGCCGCTGCCCTGGTGGGGACCCGTTCTCGCTCCGGTCTCCATCGCCGCCTTGATGATTGCCGGCGGCACTCTGGTCGCGCAATTCGACAGCGCGAACCGTCCGCTCTGGCCAGGGACTACAGCGCGCGCCCTGGGCTTCGGCGGCGCCATGCTGGCCTGGTACGTGTTCATGAGCGACGCCCTGGCAGTGGCGGAAGGCGGCGTCGAACGCATCCGCAACGTCCTGCCGGCCGCATTCAACTGGCCCTTGTTCCTGCTGGCGTTGGCCATGATGGCGTCGCTGATAGTCGATCTGGGCTGGCGAATTTGGGCGCAGGGCGGATGCTCTCGAACAGCCACAGGAGCGATGCCAAAAGCTTCGTCTCAATTCGCGGCGAAAGCGAACCGTGCCGAAGAACGATAGCGCACCTCAGAAGCTAAAGCTTGCTCGCGGCTTTGTCAGGCCGCGTTTGTTCGCTGCCGTGACGGATTCTTAGCTGAACATGAAAGCCATAACCGGCCGCCAAATTGCGTTGGAACTGGAACAAATCCCGGCATTGCTGCGCTGCGAAACCGAATGGGTCGTCGATTGGATTGAGCGCCGGGAAACGGGCCGAGCCGGGTTGTATCTCGTGTTGATCTTTATTGGGTCCGGGCTTTATGGCGCGGCCATGGGCTGTTGGCGGGCGCCTCTGCAAGCGTTCTACACGGCGCTGAAGTTTCCGCTGGTGATCGTGCTGACCACGCTGGGAACCACCCTGCTGAATGGAATGCTCGCTCCGCTCCTGGGGCTGAACATCAGCTTCCGGCAATCGTGGCTGGCCGTCCTCATGAGCTTCACGATTGCCTCGGTGATTTTGGGATCCTTCAGTCCGCTTGCGTTTTTCATCGTTTGGAATACGCCGCCGCTCTCGGCCACGACCGAGATTCCCTGGCTGGCCTACAATTTCACTCAGCTTGCCCACGTCGCGATCATCGCCTTTGCCGGGGTGGCGGCGAACCTCCGACTGCTGCGGCTGCTCCGCGCCCTGGGCGGAAGCGCCGCGGTGGCGCGCAAGATTCTCCTGGCCTGGCTCGCCTCCAATTTGTTTCTGGGCAGCCAGATGTCCTGGATTCTGCGGCCGTTCATTGGCTCGCCCGGATTGCCCTTGGAATTTCTCCGGCCCGATGCCTTCCAGGGCAATTTTTTTGAAACGGTCTTCAACGCGGCCCGACGTCTGATTTCTTTTTAAGTCACGCCATGAAATCCTTAGTCAAACCACCTTGTTATGATTGAAACGAATCCCGCTTCTCCCCTGCCAACTCCACCGGCGCTTCCGCCCGGCCGCGCCGCCACACCGCCTTTGGGAACCCATCCTGAAGAGCAGGTTCCCATCGCCAGTCTCGTCGCAGCCATCGAAGCCTTGCTCCGCCAGCCGCGCCGGGTCATGTTTCAACTGCGGCAAGCGAACCAAACACATTTGACCGCCCTGTTGTTGATGATCGCCATTATCTGCGCCCTGATCTATGGCTTCGTTGCCGGAACCTTTTCCGGCGGGGAACAACTCTGGGCCGCTCCCATCAAAATTGCGGCCGGGCTGGTCTTATCGGCGCTGATATGCCTGCCAAGCCTGTACATCTTTTCCTGCTTGAGCGGGTCGCAGGCGCGGCTCGGGGATGTCTGCGGGTTGGTGGCCGGTCTGCTGACGTTGATGACGGTGCTGCTGATCGGCTTTGTGCCGGTGGCCTGGGTCTTTTCGCAATCGACGGAATCGGTGCCGGCCATGGGCTCGTTGCATCTAGTTTTCTGGCTGATCGCCACCTATTTCGGATTGCGCTTCCTTTATGACGGGTTCACCCAATTCAAAGCTGAATCCAGCGATGGCTTGAAAGTCTGGATCATCATTTTCCTGCTCGTCGCTCTGCAAATGACCACCGCGCTGCGTCCCATCGTGGGAAAAGCAGACACCTTTCTTCCCGTCGAGAAAAGGTTTTTCGTCAGCCACTGGGCGGATTGTTTGAAGCAGTGAATCGCGGCTGAACTTCCGAATCACGCTCGAATGTGTGGGACGAAGTGGAAACGTTTTCCGCAACGTTTACTAATCCCACCCGCGCAACTCCGGCTTGCGCTTGTCAACCCCCGTGCCACCGCTAAATTGCCCTTCGTTGCAACCGCATCCACCATCTGCTGCGACGGAGTCCCTCTCCGGGCTGATCGAGCGCGTGACCTTTTTCAACGAGGAAACCGGCTTCGCGGTGCTGCGTGTGAAAGCCAAAGGCCACCCTGATTTGCTGACGGTGGTGGGATCATTGCCTTCCGCCAGCCCCGGCGAATGGCTGACGGCCGAAGGCAAGTGGGTTCGCGATAAGGAGCACGGACTCCAACTCAAGGCCGACAAAATCAAATGCGTCCCCCCCTCCACCCGGGATGGCATCGAAAAATACCTCGGCAGCGGCATGGTCAAAGGTATCGGACCGGTTTATGCCCGGAAGCTCGTGGAGCGCTTCGGCGAGAAGATTTTCGAGATCATTGAGGATTACTCGGTCAAGCTGGAGGAAGTCGATGGCATCGGGCCGGGCCGGAGAAAGCTGATCAAGGAGGCCTGGGCCGAGCAGAAATTCATTCGGGAGATCATGGTGTTTCTTCATTCCCACGGCGTGAGCACCAGCCGCGCGGTGCGCATTTTCAAAACCTACGGCGAGTCGGCCATCGACAAGGTCCGCCACAATCCTTACACCCTGGCCAGGGACATTCCTGGGATCGGATTCAAAACAGCCGACCAAATCGCCCAGAACCTGGGCATCCCGCGCGACTCCATTATGCGCGCCTCGGCCGGCCTGGCTCATGTTCTGATTGAAGGGACCGGCTCAGGGCATTGTGCTCTGCCTCGAAGCTTGTTGATCAAACAAGCCGTTCAACTGCTGGGGATCGAAGAGCGCATTGTCGCGGAGGCCCTCCTGCAACTGCTGGCCAAGCGCGAGTTGGTCCAGGAACAAGTCGAGGGAGAAGACCTCATTTTTCTGCCGTCGCTCCGGTTGGCCGAGGCAGGAATCGCTGACAAAGTCCGGAGGCTCGCCTCAGGCCCACCAGACTACCCGGCGATAGACGTGGAGAAGGCCATCGCCTGGTGCCAGGCGAAAACGGGCCAGGAGCTGGCCCCCAGTCAGCGGGAAGCGCTCAGCCAGGCGCTCACCCGTCGTGTCATCGTCATCACCGGCGGGCCAGGCGTCGGCAAGACAACCCTGGTGAACGCGATTCTAAAAATACTGACGGCCAAGAAAGCAAAGTGCCTGCTTTGCGCGCCGACCGGCCGGGCCGCGAAACGCCTCTCCGAGGTCACGGGCCTCGAAGCCAAGACCATTCATCGGCTCCTGGAAGTTCAACCTTCGGCCGGCGGTTTCACCCGCAATGAAGAGCGTCCGCTGGAAGGCGATCTGCTGGTCGTGGACGAAGCGTCGATGGTGGACGTGCCACTGATGCATTCCCTCTTGAACGCGCATCCTCCCGGCGCCGGCCTGATTTTGGTGGGGGATGTTGACCAATTGCCGTCGGTTGGCCCAGGCATGGTGTTGAATGATTTGATCCAAAGCGGGATTGTGCCGGTGGTGCGGCTGACGGAAGTCTTTCGCCAATCGGCCGAGAGCCAGATTATTACGACGGCGCATCGCATTAACACCGGGCAGATGCCCGGTTTTCAAGAGCGCGAAGCAGCCTCCGACTTCTATTTCATCGAACGCAGAGAACCGGAACAAATCCTGGCCACGCTGCTGGAGATGGTCAAGACCCGCATTCCGCGCAAGTTCAAGTTTGATCCGTTGCGCGATGTGCAAGTGCTGTCGCCGATGAATCGCGGTTTGCTCGGCACCCGCGAATTGAATCTTTGCCTGCAAACGGAGTTGAACCCGGCTCGGCCTGAAGAGCCCTTCATTGAAAAATTTGGCTGGCAATTTCGTCTCCGCGACAAAGTCATCCAGACGGAAAACAACTATGACAAGGAGGTGTTCAATGGTGACATCGGCCAGATCACGGCCATCGACCCATGGGAGCGCCAGGCCACGATCCGGTTTGAGCAACGCGAAGTGGCCTATGATTTCGGCGAACTGGACGAAGTGTCGCTGGCCTACGCCATCACCATCCACAAATCGCAAGGCTCGGAATTCCCGGTGGTGGTCATTCCACTGGCGACGCAGCATTACTTGCTGCTGCAACGCAACCTCATCTACACCGGCATCACGCGCGGCAAAAAGCTGGTCCTGGTTATCGGCCAGAAAAAAGCCTTCGCCTTGGCTGTGCAAAACAACCGGACCGCACGGCGGTTCTCGGGACTCCTGGCGCGGCTGAAAGGAGCTGGCCAATGACCAGCGTTCACTTCCCCAGATTCAAGCACACCAACCGGTCTTCCGATCGAAGATAAAGCCGCCGGCGCGATAACACCGGCGCCGCCCAGCAGGGATAGTGCAATTGGGGAACTTGAAACCGGCAGATTTCTTCGGGCTGCGTGGGATTGACTTTGAACAATCCCAGCAGGCCGCCTTCGCCCAGGGTGATGAGTTTTCCGTCGGCCATGATCGCTGAGCCGCGGCCGTACGTTGCCGGTGGCTCGCTCGTGTGCTGCCAGCTTTCGTCCCGGTCCCATTGGAGCGCGCCGCTTTTGAGATCGACGCAGCGGAACCGGGCCTCGGGCTCGTTCCGCCCGCTGAAAGCATACAAATAACCCTCATGATAAATCGGTGTGCTCCAGTGATTTTCCAGAACGGTGCTGCGCCAGACCTCCTCGAACTGTCGTCCGTCCGGCTTCACTCGCAACAACACCGAGCCGACTCGATAGTAGGCGGCTGAAATGAAGACCAGGTCATCCACCACGATGGGCCGCATGGCATTGACGGACTCGTTGACGGTGGCTTGGAACCAGCGGCTGAAATTCACCGCGCCGCTCTCCGGATCGAGCGAAACCAATCCTTGGCGCATCAGACAAAAGACCTGTCGCCGGCCATGCACAGTCGCCGCCATGGGAGTGGCGTAGCTGGCTTGTTTTTCATACGTGCGCCAATTGACCGTGCGTTCCCCCGGCCAGCCGAGCATGGGCTGCCCTTGCCAGTTCTTTGCCCCCACACTTTCCCAGACGGTTTTTCCAGTCTTTGCGTCCACTGCGACCATCCCGGAATTGGGTTGACCGCCCACCATCACCAGGAGCAAGTCCCCCTCCAGAATCGGCGTGCTGCCCACCCCAAAAAAGGCCGGCGGCACCTCCCAATCCTTGTCGGTGTCGCGCTGCCAAATGAGTTGGCCGTTTTTCAGGTCGAGACAAAGGAGTTTGCCCTCGGCGCCAAAAGTGTAACAGCGGTCGGCCGTCAGCAACGGCGTGCCGCGCGGCCCATTGTTGTAGCCGTAAGGATCGATGAATTGGCTGCGGTAGCGATACTGCCAAAACGACTTGCCAGTGGTCGCAGCAAAACATTCCACGACCTCTTCATCGCCGAGGCGATGATGCAAGACCAGCCGCTCGCCGCGCACCGAAGGCGCGCTGTAACCCGTGCCAACAGCTTTGGCCCAGAGCAACGGCGGGCCATTGGTGGACCATTTGTCCAGCAAGTCAGTCTCGGTGGAAGTGCCATTGCCACGCGGGCCGAGAAATTGCGGCCAGTCTTCTCCCGCTGGCTCCCCTGCCCTGCTTCCGGCCAGCGGCCAAAGAAAAAAGAGAACGACGAGCGGCAGACGGCCTCTATACCTGGGAATTGAAATCATGCGCATGATGTAAAGCGATTGGCGCACGGTTTTCCATGATAAACCTAAAAAAAACAGTTGAACCGCAGATAAACGCGGATGGACGCAGATGCAGAGGGAGTTGCGACCACGAGGCCTTTCACCCCGTGGGTGAAGTGTTCTGCTCCCTCTCAATCCGTGGACAGAAAGAGTCTATCTGCGTTCATCTGCGTTCATCTGCGGTTTCCATGATAAAATCTCCGAGATTTCGGCGCTTTGGTCGCGCGCCTCGAGGCGATGGACGGCAAGACCCCTGTCTGCTTTAATCAGCCCCAAACATGAGCCAAGAACGAAATGGAGTTGCCGCCATGATTCTGTGCGTTGGGACAACGCCGGCGGTGCAGCGAGTGATGATTTTCCACAAGCTCATGCTGGACGCGGTGAACCGCGCCGTGACGACGCTGGACGGCGCGGCAGGCAAGTCGATCAACGTGGCCAAAGTGTTGAAGGTGCTGGGCGAAGAGCCGGTGGCGTTGGGCTTCCTCGGCGGGGATCGCGGGGAACATCTGCGGGCGCTGTTAACCGAGCAAGGGATTGAGTTCGATTTTGTGACGGTGACCGCGCGGACGCGGCAGTGCGTGACTGTGATCGACCAGTCGGCCGGCACGCACACCGAGTTGGTGGAGGAGAGCCGGCCGGTCGATCCGGCGGATTTCGAGAAGCTCCTGACGATTGTCCGGCGGCGCGTGAACGGCAGCCGGGCGGTGGTGATGTCGGGAACGATCACGCCGGGTGGCCCAACGGATTTCTATTTGCATTGCACGCGAATCGCGCATGAGGCCGGGGCCATCGCGGTGGTCGATGCGCAAGGGGCGGTGCTGCTGGAGGCGTTGAAGGCGGGGCCGGACCTGGTGAAACCGAACCGGCCGGAGCTGGCGGCCACGGTGGGACGCGAACTGAAAGACGAGGCGGCGGTCATGCAGGCCATGCGGGAGTTGGGCGAGCGGGGCGCGCAGCGGGTGGTTGTCACCGCCGGGAAAGAATCGGCGCTGGCCTTTGACGGGCGGGTTTTCTGGAGAATCGCGGCGCCGCGTGTGGCGGCGCTTAATCCGATTGGATCAGGGGATGCGTTTACGGCAGGGCTGGTCCGCCAGTTGGTGCGCGGGGAAGACCTGGGGGAGGCTTGCCGGTGGGGCAGCGCGGCGGGAGCGGCCAATGCGCTGACGGCGATGGCTGGAGAGGTGAACCGGGAGGACGTGGAGCGGTTGGTGCGGGAAGTGAAGGTGGAGCGGATTCAACTGGCTGGGGATACAATCTCGATTGGGCAAACAACAGCATGACTGGGCCTCCGGTCACAAGTGCGTTTTGCCAATTGTGATTTTGGGCCACGTCGGTTAAGTTAACCGTTGATGAAGCTAAAAGAGAAGAAAGCCAAAGGTGAAGCCGCTTTGGACCCTGTTTTATTTGCAGCAACAGTGCCCTCTCGCAAGCCGACGGCCAAGGACATCAGGGACTGTAAAGAACAAGCGGACGATGTCATTGAGCCGAAAGAGCACGAGACTATGGACGGCATCGTCGAAGATCTATGACCTTCCGGCGCACGGTTCGGTTCAAACGAGAATTTCAAGTTCTTCCGCATGAGATCAAACGAATCGCCCGCGCCAAGTTCGCGTTGTTTAGCCACAACTGGCGCCATGGCTCATTGCGAGTTCATAAGCTGGAAGGGATTCTCTGGCACAACCACCAGGTTTTCGATCTCTGGATAACGGACAAATACCGAGTTCTTTTCGTCATTGATCACGATGTCGCGGTCTCCTTTTCAATTGGGCCGCATAGCATCGTCTCCAAATGAAGGCCCCCTCTATGAGACGGCTTTGCGATCTCGGTGGGTTCTTCGATTCTGCGGCTGTTTTCACTTCAATCTAACCCGCAGGCAATACAGCTTCGTGGCCGTCCGCATAATCAAGCTGTCGCGCGCGAGGGCGGGAGTGGCCATGCACATTTCATTGAGGCTGTTCTTGCCCACCAGTTTGTACTCCGGCCCACCTTGAAGGACAAACGTGTCGCCATCTTCGCTCAGGCAAAAAACCTTTCCGTTGCAGGCCCAAGGCGAAGCCGTGAAACCGGAAGTGCCTTCGGTGTTGAGGCGTTGCTTGCCATACACCTCTCGTCCGGTCTTGGCGTCGTGGCAACTGAGGAATCCAAAATCGAACAGCACATAAAAAAAGTCGCCATAGACGAGCGGCGACGGATTGTAGGGCGCGGCGGTTTTCTGCTGCCAGGCGATGAATTCGTTGTTGCTCTCACCTTCTTTCAAACTGATGTCCCCGGCGCCGCCAGGCCGAATGGCGAAGACCGGCCGCACTTTGTCGCCCACGTAACCGGAACAGACGTAGAGCAAACCCGCATGCGAGAACGGCGTCGGTATGACGATGGATGACATGCCGCCAAACTCCCAAAGCAGTTTGCCGTCGAGATCGTAAGAGCGCACTTTGTTCCGGCCCGGAATGACAAGCTCGGCGCGCTTTTCGTTCTCCCATAGGTAAGGCGTGGCCCAGTTGCTTTTCTCCTCGCGATCGACACGCCAGATTTGTCGGCCGGTCTTCTTGTCCAGAGCGGCCAGGAACGATTGTTCTTCGTTGTCGTTGACGATGTAAATCCGATCCTGATGCAGCACCGGCGAAGCGGCGGTGCCCCAACTATTGCGAATCTTGCAGGCAGGCCATTTCTGCGACCAGACTTCCTTGCCGTCCATGTCGAAACAGAATAGGCCCGTGTTGCCGAAGTAAGCATAGACCCGCTCGCCATCCGTGACGGGCGTTTCCGAGGCATAAGTGTTTTTCAAATGGCGCGGGCCGGCGGGCGGACCTTGGTGCACCTGCTTTTGCCATAGGATTTTTCCGGAATGAAACTCAAGGCCATAAACCATCCAGCGATGGGTGTCCGGGGATGGCTCGGGCCGTTCACCGCCAAAATAAAGGCCCTTCTTGGGCGGCTCCAATTCGCCCTCCTTGACGACTGAGGTCACGAAGATTTTGTCTCCCCAGACGATGGGTGAAGACCAGCCCAGGCCCGGAATTTCAGTCTTCCAGGCGACGTTCTGCGTGGCGCTCCAGGTGTCGGGAAGGTTTTTTCCCTCTGAGACGCCTGAAGAATGAGGCCCGCGGAATTGGGGCCAGTTGCCGTCTGCCGCAGCCGCCCCCACCGCCAAAAGCGATAGCAACAATGTTTGGATCAACGATGTTCTCATAACCCGAAAGACCTTCTGCCGTTTCATTTCAATCTGAACTTAAAAACAAGCCCGCCTCACAAAACCTTGCCCTTCGTGCTCGTTTTCACCCGGCAGAGATACTTGTCCGCCGTGATGTAAAGCACGGCCCCATCATTCCCCCAGGCGCAATTCGCAGTCCCATCGTAAGTCGATTCCGCAGAAGCTGCCACAGGACTGATCGTGCCCAGATGCTTGCCGGCGGGTGAAATGACCAGCACACCGCCGGGACCTGTCGCGAAAAGGTTCCCTTGCTTGTCCACCTTCATGCCGTCGGGCAGCCCTTTTCGTTTCTTGGCCAACTCGGTCGCATCGAACAAAACCCGGCCATTGGCAATGCTCCCGTCCGCTTTCACAACGTAGGCCATCCAGATCGCCCATTTGGGGTCCGAGTTCGCCACGTAGAGCGTTTTCTCGTCGGGCGACAAGGCGATGCCATTCGGCCGTGTCAGTTCTGCCGTCAACAGGGTTAAATCGCCTTTGGGGCTGAGCCGGTACACGCCGCTGAAGACCAGTTCTTTCTTCGGATGTTTATCCAGGAATTCATCCCGACTCTTGGCCTGTGCGAATACTTCCGCTTCCTCGGTTTCGTTTGTCAATCCAATGAAGCCGTAGGGCGGATCAGTAAAATAAAGGTCCCCGTTTGATTTATAGACCAGATCATTCGGGCTGTTCAGGCGCCGGAATTTGTAGCGGTTGGCCAGAGTTGTTTTCTTGCCATCCTTTTCCAGGCGGGCCACTCGACGGTCGCCATGTTCGCATAGCACCAGACGCCCCTGAGGATCGAGCGTGAGGCCGTTCGATCCCGGTTCACCGCCCCGAGCGGTGGCGCCGGTGTAACCGCTCGGCAGCAGGAATTCGCGGGTGCCGATGCCTTCCTTCCATTTGAACACAACGTTGTTGGGCACATCGGAGAAAAGCAAATACTCCCCGCTCCGCACCCAGACCGGTCCTTCGGCCCACTCGAATCCCTCGGCCAGCAACTCGATGACGGCATTGGTGGACACGAGCCGGTCGAAAGCCGGATCCAGCCGTTCGATCTCTCCCGCGTGAGGGTAGGCATGCTTTTGCGCGGCCGCTTTCGCAGCGGCTTTGGGCTTGGCCGCTTTTTTCACTGGCGCGGTTTTTTCGGCTGCCGAGAGCGAAAGGGCCGCCAGCAGGCCAACCACCGGCACGATCAGCAGGTGACGGATCAAACAATTCATTTTCATATTGCGGAATTGATTTGAGCATTAGATGCCACGCCCATGGGGTCAAGGCCAAAAGGCGGCCAAAAAGCGGCTTCGTCGGTTTACCGTTAGGATCAGTTTTGCAGGGCAAGAACAGTTGTTGACAAATTGCGGCATCCCGTCGGTTAATCGCGCAGGTTGCTGAAGATTAATCCCTCGTTCCCAGCAAGTTGCTCTCGAGGGCGAAGACCGCAGTGGGGTTTTCCGCTCACGCTTCCGCTCATCCTGCTGGCCTACGCGCTGAGCCGCTCAGTTCTCCACTGGCACCCGACAATGTCTCCGTCGCTCCCGCCATGCCGCTTGTCACTTCCGCCGACTTCGCAGGTTTTCCAACACGGCCGACAGCTTTTCCCGCTTTCGGGCGAGTCCTTCCCGCAGAGACGGGACTGATCCCTGCACAACCGCCAGCTTGTCCGTCAGAGATAGCAATCGCTCCCGCAGCCACGGAAGCCAGTCCCGCCAAGCCACCAGCCTTTCCCGTAGATACGCGAGTCTCTCCTTCCAAGTCACGGGCCATTCCCGCCGAGCCACCAGCCTTTCCCGCCGAGCCACGAATGGTTCCCGCCGAGTCGCGAGTGACTCCCGCCAAGCCACAAGCTTCTCCCGCTGGGCCACGAATGGTTCCCGCCAAGCCACGAGCATGTCCAGCAGAGCCACCAATAGCTCCAGCAGACCCGGAAGTGCTTCCCGCAGAGCCACGAGTGGTTCCCTAACGTTTACATAGGGTTCCCGCTGAGCTCGTGGCGACTCCCTTGGAGACGCGAATGCCTCCCGCCAAGCCACGAGCCTGCCCCGCGGACCCACCAATAGTTCCCGCAGCAACAAAAACCTTTTTGCGATTGCCTGAAGACGCTCCCGCAGAGGGGCTTACGAACAGCTCGTGCCGACTTGGCCGCAGAAAAGCGCAGAGAACGCAGCACGGCGGAGTAGCAACCCAAAGTATAACCGCAGATGAACGCAAATAAACGCAGATTTGCAGGGCAGAAAGATGGAAAGAAACTGTATTCCTGCCAGACATTTCATGGCCATCACCGCTGATGCCCATCTGCGTCCATCCGCGTTCATCCGCGTTTATCTGCGGTTCAACTGCGCTGCGGGATTGCTTTCTGATTCCAAATGCGGCAGGCTCGACGCGTTCGGAAGGTGCGGGTATGGCAAACGATTTCAAATGCGACGTTTTCCTCAGCCACAGCGCGAGGGACAAGGCGGTGGTGGGCGCGCTGGCGGAGCGGTTGCGCAAGGCTAGGCTGAAGGTGTCGTTCGATGAATGGGTGCTCAAGCCCGGCGACCAGACCCCAGAAACACGTAGCAGCCGACGTGAGTCGGCTCAAACTTCCATGCCGCTAGGGCAAAGTATGAGCGGACTCACGTCCGCTGCTACGAGGGAAGAGAAGATCGAGGAAGGGCTGGAAGACTTCCAATTCGGATTTCGGACTTCGGATTTGCGCAGCCCGGCATGTCGGCGAATGCGTTTGGCTCGGACTGGGCGCAGTTGGAGGCGGGCACGCGTGGGAGGGGCAACTTGCCCTTTCGCGACCCGCTGAACCAGGATCGCCGCTTCATGTCGACACTTCATCCTTCAGCATTCATCCTTCAGCCTTTTCTTGACGCCCCCATCAAAGGCTCCCTGGGGCAATCCCTTCCTTCTCATACCTTGACCTCTCCGGTAAGCCGGGTAAGAATTCGACCATGAATAGCGCGACGATCTCGACGAAAGGCCAGTTGGTCATACCCAATCGCATTCGGAAAGCCCTGCATCTCCAAGCCGGTGACAAGGTTTCATTCTCGTTGGAGGGGCAGAAGCTGTTCCTCCAGCGCGAGCAGCCCAAACGCGCCCGGCTCGTTCGCGGCAAATTCGGCCGGCCAGTCCTGGTCGCGCCGCCGGGAGCGCCGCCCATGACGCCGGATCGGGTCAAAGCCATCCTCAACGAAATCCCGTGAGCCACCTGCTGGACGTCAACCTCCTGCTGGCTTGTGCGTGGTCAGGCCACGCCGAGCACGTCCGGGCCAACCGGTGGTTGAACTCGGTGGCCGAATTCGCCACGGCTCCGGTCACGCAAATGGGCTTCCTGCGTGTGAGCATGAGCGTGGCCTACGGCGCTTCCTTTGCCGACGCCCAGACCGCTCTCCGGGCCATCCTTCAACTCAAGTCGCACCGTTTCCTGACCGACGCCGTGCCGGCGGATTCGCTGCCTACGCTATCCAGCGGCAAAGACGTGACCGACGCTCATCTGGTGCGATTGGCGGACAGCCAGGGCCGCAAACTGGCGACCTTGGACGGAGGCCTGTGCAAGAAGCAGTGGGCCGCCGGCATTGCTGAAAACCCGCTTTGACCTGCGACCATGCCCGACGAATTCCACTACGACGTTTTCCTCAGCCACAGCGTGAAGGACAAGGCGGTGGTGCGCCCGCTGGCGGAGCGGCTGCGCAAGGACGGGCTGAATCCGAAGGCAGAAGGTAGAAGGCAGAAGGCAGACATTCTTCATTCTTCATTCAACATTCCTCCTTCGCTTTGCGCGTTCGGCTCGGACTGGGCGCAGTTGCTGCCGCACCCTCAACCATCAACTCTCAACCCTCAACCAGCTTGCGCCCCGCTGAACAAGGAGCGCCGCTTCATGTCCGAACTTCAGCCTTCAGCATTCATCCTTCAGCCTTTCCATGACGCCCCCATCAAAGGCTCCCTGACGCAATTTCACTACATCAACTGGCGCCGCAAGGACCGCAAACCTGTATATCCGAAGCTGCTCGAAGCCTGTAACCACCGACGAAGCCGCCTACAAGCTGGAGCAAGATGCTGCGATGAAACCGTAGGAATTGAAGCACGCTGGCCGCTACGATGCGAAGTCCGTCAAACCAACGGTGGACCTGCCGTGGCGAAACACTTCGAGCCCAGCAGACTGGAAAGACTCTCATCGATCCAGTTCCACTTCAGAGAAATGAACAACCGGCCCATAGATTCTGGTCAGCAGTCTTGACACAACCGATTCAGTCACGATGAAGCCTGTCTCTGCAAGTCTTCTTAAAACATGGTGGAACCAGACGACAAATACTCTGGGAACTCTGTTCGTTGGCATCCTCTCAATAACCTCATTGATCGCAGGCATCCTTTTGACGAAGATTGCTTTTGAGTCGATTGATTTCGATCGAAAGTGCCTGGCAACTATCGGAGTTCTTGACAACACCTACACTGAGGTAACGCAAAACATCTTTGTTGACTATAGGGTAAAGTATCATTTTGAGATAGATGGACGAGTTTATCATCAGCAGTTCTCATTTTAATTGCCCAGGCGGCGTGGCTCAGGGTTGTGGGCATC
>ERZ1292640.47-Hain-H43-02um-R1-47-length-91179-cov-11_pt2 | contig 23110 bp, 27 predicted proteins | sample MGYA00564404_ERZ1292640 | MGnify/ENA primary metagenome ERZ1292640 (study PRJEB36523, sample SAMEA6512636) | groundwater metagenome | collected 2019-01-08 | study: AquaDiva: Metagenomics assemblies of 32 groundwater samples
TTTAGGCACTACACTCCCTCGCGTTTTAGGCACTACGCCCCCCCTAGTTTTAGGCACTACACTCCGCACGGCACCCCCTGCGCGGCCCAGGTACCTCACGACTTTCTGCACCACACGGCCGCCCACGCGCGAGTTCTCCACGAGGTATTGGTAAAGGTTGCCGTTCACGATTTTGGTGCGCACAAACGCCATTGCCAACGCCTCAATCCACGCGGAAGTGCAGCACCTTGCGCACTTCGTTGAGCACGTGCGCGTAGTCGTTGAAGTGCGCCAGCGCGTATATCTTGAGCGGGTATTCGCCGTTAGGGGTGCGTTGCGTGCCCCACAACGGCACTTTGAAGAACTTCACTTCGCCGGGCTTTAGGAATCCTAGGCGCACCTCGCGTTGTTTGGATATGGCGCTGCGTTCGAACCCCAAGCCTGGCGGTACGGAAACCACGATGGACGTTAGTTGGGGCGCGTCGGAGGTGTTCTCGAGCTTTATTTCGAGCTCGACGAAATCGTTAGTGTTGGCTTTAAGTGAGTAGGGATGCACTTCCGCCCGCAGGGAGAAGACTCCTGACGCCTGCGCTTTCTTCTTGCCGAAAAGTTCGAAGATTCCCAAATTCATCGCCCCCCGCACGCCAAGTTCAGCCAGCTCGGCTCACCTTGCTGATTGCTAGATTGGCGCCAAGCTTATTTTACCTACCGATTGATGCGGGTTGGTAATAATTGTGCAAGCGGGTTTGCGGCCTTGTTTCGGCAATTGCACCACCCCCCGCGCCGGCCGCCCGTGCCGTCCTTCATTCTAGCCAGCCGCCCCGGCTTCCAGCCGCGCATTCTCCCCCACACCCGCAACTCGGCGGCTGACGCAGGCGGGCAACTGCCGTTACGCGCCTTCCTTTGCTGAAAGCCATTTTGCCCACCATTCGGCGTAGGCTGAGAGCGTGCGGCAGAACTCTTGCGACAGTGTAAAGGGCGAATCGCGGCCGCCCGGCCGTGTGATGAGGCCAGACCGCTGGAGGGAAAGGCACAGTAGATAGAGCGTGCTTTTCTTGACGCCAGTCGCCTCAAGCAGTTGAGTGAATGTACGGGGCCGTTCGCGGAGAGCCATCAGCACTGCTACCGAAGCTTCTTTTTTAGTGGGGGAGAATGAAAAGGCGTTTGTTATGAAATCATAGATTGTGAATTGCGAGGCGGCCATCCTGCCAATGTCTTCGGGGTTGGCGCGGAAGTATGCGTAACACTGGCCTTTCTGCCGAAGGTAATGCTCTCTTGTTGCACCGGTTCGGGACACACTCCTCACTTCCACTATTCGAGCCTTTGGCGGCCGCAGGCTTGTTGGCCGGCGGCTTGCAGGCCACTGGTTTGCCGGCTGGCACGCGTTTTGATGTTTTTGGCGTGTTTTTTAGTGTTTATTTAGCTTCGCCCGACGTTTTAAGCGCCGTAAATCTCTGCGCGGCCAGAAACATTAATCAATTCTGGCATTAAGTCCAACCCCCGCAGCCGCCCCAGCCCGCCCACGGCGCAGTCGCGTTCGCCGAACTTGCGCGTGCAATCCCGCCGCACACCCTTGCCGTAAATGAGGAGTGGCACGGGGTCTCCTGAATGTGCCTTTAGTTGGCAGGGGGTAGAATGGTCGGCGGTAACAGCAACAACCGTGTTTTCCAGCGTCAACAATTCTCGCACTGCCGCGTCAACTCTTTCTATGAACGCCTTCTTGCCCAACGCGTCGCCATCGTGACCGTAATCGTCGGCACCCTTCACGTGAACGAAAATAAAGTCTTTGCGGGCCAATGTGGTTTTCGCAGCGTTGATCTTTGCTAGTATATTCGAATCCTTGCCGCCAGTTGCACCGTTGACGTTAATCACGTCCATACCGAGCGTTTTAGCCACGCCGCGGTAAAGCCCTCCCCCCGCAATACCGGCGGCGTCCAAGCCGTACTTGTCTTTAAACGGAGTTAGTTCGGGCGCAGCCCCCGCCCCCCGCAACAGAATGGTGTTCGCAAGCGGAAGCTTTTGTTTCCGGCGCTTCTTGTTCAACGGGTGGTTGGCAAGACAGCGCCGCGCTTGCTTCAAGTACGCTTCAACCGCTGCAGCCGTTGCCTTTGCTTCAGGCGCGCTTGTGGTGGGCTTGATTTCTTTCTCCCGGTTCCCTTCAACCCCCGGATCGTTACCATTAACTTCTGACGAAACCCCTTTTCCACGAACAACGAGCGCGCCGCGGTGTTCACAACCCGCCTTGAATGTGAATTGAAAACCTGGCACTTTAATTTTGTTGAGCGCGGGCTCGAATGCCTTGACACTCTCAATCCTGCCCGCCCTGCGGTCTACCACCTGGCCGTTTCCCATAATTGACGCGAAATTCGCGCGGAATGCAACATCCCCCTTGCCAACAGCTATCCCCACACCCGCCGCTTCTATCGGCCCCCGGCCGGAATAGTATTTGGCCGGGTCATACCCTAACAACGCCAAGTGCGCCGTGTCGCTGCCCGGCCTCACACCGACACCAACAACATCCAACAAGCCCGTTGCCCCGCGTTCAGCCATGTAATTCAAGTAAGGAGTTCGCGCGGCTTCAAGCGGCGTTTGGTCATTAAGCCGCTCGTCCGGCCGGTCTCCCAACCCGTCAAGTACCAGTAACAATATTTTTTGTTTGTTCATACTACCCCCCGTCCAAAAACTTTTCCAGCATAATACCCGCGCTTGCCTAACGCCGCGTTGATTTCAAGCAGCCGGTTGTATTTCGCCGTCCTCTCGCCACGACACGGCGCGCCGAGCTTTATCTGCCCGCAGTTCGTGCCGCAAGCCAAGTCTGAAATGAAGTAATCCTCCGTTTCTCCCGACCGGTGGGAAACCATGCAACGCATTCCCCCTTGTCGCGCCGCAGCCATGGCCTCCAACGTTTCTGTTACCGTGCCTATCTGGTTTGGTTTTATTAACGCGGTGTTGCACGCCCGCAAGTTCGCGGCCTTGCGAATGCGTTCGGGGTTCGTTACCAACAAGTCATCCCCAACCACCTGCACTTTACCGCCAACCTCGCGCGTTAACTGTGCGAACCCCAACCAGTCTTCTTCCGCAAACGCATCTTCTATAGAAATAACATCAAAAGCATCAATCATTTTTTCGTACACGTTGGCAAGCGCATGCGCCGTCAACTGCCTTCCATAAACCACATATTTGCCTTTGTTGATGAAGGAGCTTGCGGCAACATCCACCGCCATTTTCACGCTTCCCGAATACCCGGCAGCGGCTATTGCGGCGTCCATAAGTTCCAATGGTTCTTCCACGCGCCTGCAGGGGGGAGTGAACCCTCCCTCATCACCAACCGACGTGAACGCTCCGCCACACTTTTCTTTTATGCGTTCCTTAAGCGCGTGGTATGTTTCAGAAACCGCTTGAACCGCGGCGGGAAACGAGTTGAACCTTACCGGCACCAACATATATTCTTGAAAAGGCAGGCCGTTCGACGCGTGCTTGCCGCCGTTTATCACGTTGCAAAACGGCACTGGAAGCCTGTTGCCGCCCAACCGCGAGTACACTTCCTTACCGCGCAACGCCGCGCCCAGCTTGAAGCACGCCATGCTCGCCGCGATGGTGGCATTCGCGCCAAGGCGCGCCTTGGTGGCGGTGCCGTCAGCCGTGATTAGTGCCTCGTCAATTGCGGTTTGGTTGAATGCGTCTTTTCCTTTAAGCGCTGCGGCAATCTTTCCGTTAACGTGGCGCACCGCCTTGCTAACGCCCTTGCCGCCGAAGGCTTTCCCCCCGTCGCGCAGCTCAACCGCTTCAAACGTTCCCACGGAAGCTCCTGACGGGGCGGTAGCGACTGCCGTACTGCCGCCCGCTGCTATTTCACACCGGACGGTAGGGCAGCCGCGCGAGTCAAGCACCCACCAGCCCCGTACGGAAGTTATCGCGCAAGATTCCATTCGCCAGTATTAGGCCTTTGTTTTTTAAATGCCTTGAGGCTCCTTTTTAAACTCAAAGGCGGTAATTGGGGTGTGATACTCTCGCGCGGCGAAATACTGGCGGCGGTGCGGCAGGGTGGGATTGCCATTACTCCTTTTAATCCAGCTAATGTTGGCGCGTGTTCTGTTGATTTGACTCTTTCCTCCGAGTTTCGCACCTTCAAGCGCGGGGGGTATGCGCGGCTGTCGGAAGGCTTGGATTACCGAAAGTTCACCACCCCCACGGTGGCGTCGGTCGCGCGGCCGTTGAAACTCGCGCCAGGCCGGCTTGTGCTAGGGGCTACTGCCGAACGCGTGCGGCTTTCCGACCGTTACTGCGCGTGGATTCAAGGCCGCAGCCGTGTGGCGCGCCTGGGTTTGTCGGTGCACGTGAGTTCAAGCCTCGTTCAGCCTGGTGTGGACAATGTGCAGGTGTTGGAGGTAGTGAATAACGCGCCTTTTCCAATAGCGCTTGTTCCCGGCGTGCGCGTGTGCCAATTGGTTTTCGAGGAGTTGAAGGGTCGCGCCAGGTACTCCGGCGCCTTCCGCACGCAAGCGACGCCGTGATTTCAGGAACCCCACGGAACCCGCGCCTTTCAAGGCGTGGTTTGCGGGTTCCGTTCGGTTCATCAGGCTCGTGTGATTTTGCGAATCAAATTGCGCGGGTCGCGTAGAAGCCCCCGATATCACCGTTCGTATCTGTTTAGCTAAAGACGGAATATTTAGCTACTGGTTTATTCCAAATAAGAATATTTACCTCTAGCAGAAGACCGCCGCCGTTGAATGGCAATCAAACACAATTACCGCAAATCCTAGAGGGAGCTAAACAAGTACCGCCGTTCGGTACGGCGGTAGTTAACGGTTGATTAGGGCATTACTGGCGGGTAGCTGGAAAGAACAGTCTTTGGGAGTTTCGTCATTGGCGTGTTGCCGCAAGCCCGCGTTGCCGCAAACCCGTATTACTGGAAGTGAGGGGAGGGGGGTGCGAGGGTCATTCGGGGTTGCGCGCAAACCGGCAGGCCGTTGCGAGGGGGCAGCCGGTGCACGCGGGATTGCGCTTGAGGCAGTGTTTTTTCGCCAATTGCACTAGGAGCGCGTGGAATTCCGCGAGTTCCATCAGCGAAAACCCAGCCTCGCCAGCTATCCGCACTATTCCCTCATCACCGCGCTCCAAGCGGCAAACGCCAGTCCTGCCGAAAATCCTGCGGGTGTACGCGTCGACTACGAAAACCGGCCTGCCGAAGGCATAAAGTAGTATAGAATCGGCGGTTTCCGGCCCAACGCCGTTGAGCTCAAGCAGTTTTCGCCGCATTACCGCCGTTTCCAGTTTTTCAAAACCCGTGTTTTCCACCCAAAAGGCAGCTAGGGTCTTCAGCCGCGCGGCTTTTTGGCGGTAATATCCACTTGGCCGCATGAGTTCCGCCAGCCCCCCCACATTTGCGCGCGTCAGCCGCGCGGCGTTAACGAGCTTTGCTTGCCTCAGGTTTTCCACGGCTTTGGCTGCGTTATTCCAACTCGTGTTTTGCGCGAGTATGCTGCCAACCGCAACTTCAAAACGCTGGTTTTCCGAGAGTTGCCGGGAGTTGCGGCCGCGTTTGTACTCTGCCGTGCCGCCCGGTTCGGCTACCGGCCACCAGCCTTGAGGCCCGAATGCGGCATAGAGCGTTTCGCAAGTCCAACGCGCGCTTGGATTGCCGTCCGCGGCTCGAATTTCTTGCGCAAACGGTTTTTCAGCAGCGTTCTTTCGGTGCGTCACAAGGTTTTTTAGCGCTTGGGCGTATAAACCGTTTGTCATGACTGCTTATTCTTGTTCGGATTGCAGGTTTCGTTTCGAGGCTGCAAGCCCCGCGGCCTGCCCGCGTTGCGGCAGCGCTGGAATCGGCGAGTTCAAGAGTGGGTTTGGCGGGGCGAAAATCATTCGCGACGGCAAGGATGGGTGGCAAGACTTTCACTCCCAGCGGCAAGTGGCTTGCCCTAATTGCGGCAGCCGGGATTTAGAGCTTAACTACAAGCGCAAGGAACGCACCTGCCGCAAGTGCGGCGAAGTCTTGGCGTTGCCCCGGCGCTTCGCGTGAGTTGTAGTGCCTAAACCGTCTTGCGTATTACGTTCCCACGGCCTTTCTTTATCTTTACCAGCTTGCCTTCAGCCTCGAGGGCGGTGAGCACCATGCTCACGCGCGCCTCCGACCACGCGTTCAGGCGCTTGCGGAGTTCTTTTTGCGTCGCAATGCCTTGCATCGCGTCAAGCGCAGCCATTAATTCCCGGGTTTCATTCGTCTCGGGCATCCTGCGGGGCGCAAGCGCGTGGCCATTGGCTGGCGTTGGTGGTTGCGGGGGCTTGGTGGTAAGGGGCTTTCTGCGCAAGTATGCCCACGCCGCGACTGCCACGATGATTGCAGCTATTGCCGCTGCAACTGGCAAGTAATTTTGCGTAGCCGTGCCCTCATCCGGCAGCGCCATCCCGCCGTCGTCCAGCGTTTCCGCAATTGCCGCAACGGGTTCAGCGTCCGGCGTGCTTATAACTATGAAGTCCAGCTTGTAAACGCCGGGCGCGCTTGCGGACACCACTTGGTTTTCAGTGCCCCCGTCGCGCGTGGTGACTGTAACGAGGAACTCGCCGGCCGGCACTTGAAGCATATAACTGCCGTTCACCGCAACCACTATCTGTTCAGGCGTGGTGTTCACCATTACCACACTAGGCACTGGCGCGAACTGGTAGTCGTACACCGTGCCTTGAATGACTATTTGTGCCGATGCCGCACCACTCGCCGCGAGCAGCACCAGCAGCGCGAATAGGCGCGCCATATTTCCTTTAGGGGCGCTCGGCATTTTTAATCCCCCTATTGCCAATCGCAGCGTTCCCGCAGTCTTGCCGTTCCTAACATGGCTGCCTGAAGCTTTACTGTTCGCGCGCCTGAAAGCTTGTTTAAATAATACTTTGCAGGAAGCATTGTTGCGGCAGTTGCCGCGTGGAGGGATGTTCGCATGAATTTTGGTTTCCTTAAGGTTGTTCTCGCCGCGTTCGTCATCACCGCGCTTTTCGGCACTGCGCTAGCTGCTGCAGCCACCAACCTCGAGGTAGGCGCACCTTCACTGGCGCCGGGCGAGCTCGCTGTTTGCAACGCGATAAAAAACCCAACCGACCGCCGGGGTTGTCTCCTCAGGCTCTTGCAGGGCTCAACGGGAGCTAACGCTAGTGCTTCGGGGGTAAAGGCGGAGGCGGCAAAGCCCGGCGCGCAAGCAGGCGGAAAGTTTGCGTTGGTGAAGGCGCGTGAACAGCGTTTTCTAGCGGCTGAAGCTAACTTCAAGCGCCAGTTTGCGGCTCTTGAAAAGATGCGCGCCAAGTCATTGGTTGCGATGAACGCCACCGAGCGTGCGGCGGCTAAACAGTTGGTCAACCTTACCGTCACCGGCCATTTCACTAGGCTGGCGAGGGCTGCAGACCATTTGGAGGCGTGGGGCGCAAACGCGTCGTTTATTGCCGCAATTCGCCAGAGCATTAACGAGAGCCGAAAAGCGTGGGTGAACGCGTCTACCCCTGCGGCGCGCCGCGAAGTTGTGGCAGCTATGAACTTGGCGTGGCGCGAGTTCCAGGCCGAGGGGCATAAGCAGCTTATTGCCGGGGAAGTGCGTACTATGGCGGTCGGATCGCGTCAGGCGGTCGTGAAGGTGCGGTTGGCGTTGGGCGTGTTGGCTGCCCGCGGGGTTAATACGACTGCGATTGAAGCGGCGGTTTCGGCGGTTGAAAAGCGCGTGGCCGAGCTTGAGTCTGCACCTACGCTGGGGGTTGTCAAGCAGCGCGCGATGCAGCTTAACCAGTTGTTCCGTTTCATTCGCAACGCGTTGAACAGGGCGGTTAACGGCCAGCCGCTGCAGGCGGCTCCACAAGCCACGCCGGCTGGGGCGTAACTGCCTTGTTTTTATTCCCCATTGCAGATTACTTTGAAAGGGTTGGCGTATGTATAAATGGTTCGCATTGCTGTTGGCGGGAATCCTGGTTGCCGGGTGCATTCAAGCTGCCAGGAGCGAATCCGCGTCGCCTTTGCCAACGCAGTACGCCACGCCCACCGTGACTGTCGCCCCCGACTTTTCCGAAGCAGAGGCGGCGATGGACTCTGCGTTGTCCGAGCTTTCCGTGGCGGCCAACTCGACTATTCCTGGCGTTGGGGACTTGGTTTTGGTTGATGACGACTACGTTGCTTAAGGATACAGCGCCGCGCGGGCTTGCCAACGTTTATTAGCCGCCGCGCCCTTAACTTTTTGGGCGTGCGCCCACTGGTGCAAAGCTTGAATTTTGGTGGTGCCAAGCCGCTTAACAAGCGGTGGATGACTTCTTTCCGCAAGGACAAGAAGATGGATGACTACTTGCTTGTAGGCGAGCCTTTGATACAGTGGCTCGCGCTCAAGGGCGAGTGGCGCAAGCTCGCGGTGCGCTGCACTGCCACTGAGTGTCTTGCGGTTCTCAAGAGCGAGAAGACCAGCAAGCGCATTTACATCGTCATTCGCGGCAAGGGTGGGGAGCACTCTAACTTTACCGAGGCCGTTGGCGAACTACTATTGCTTACCGACAACGTTTCTCCCAAGGATTTCTTAGGCTTGGCGTTTCCCGGCGAGGTGAAGCCCCTCGTAGTCACGCAGATGAAGGGAATGCCGAACAACTGGAAGAAGCTCGCCAAGCACTTCAACTGCGCCAAAGTGTTCTTCACTTACGAGAACGGCGAAGTCGAAGTGTACGACTGGCTGAAAGTGCTTTTGGTAAAGGACGTGTAGCCCCCGCCGTATCGCGTTCGCCCCCGAGTTTTTTATACTGGGCTTGTGGAATGCATTTATGCTCATCCACGCAGATTACCGCGAGCGCCTCAAGCAGCATTTCCCGCCGTTGCTCGAGCGCATTGCATCCGCGCGACCCGAGATAATAATTTTTCCCGACAATAGCGCGCGTCCGTTCGCTTGGCTCGCCAACAAGCTATGGCGCGCCGAGTGGGGGTCGAAGCCACGGTTTTTGTTCAGGTCGCCGCCCAGCCTCACCGCGCATTATTCGGAATGGCAAGAGTTTGTCAAACAGCTCAAGGCCGACCGGCGTTTTGCGGGAAAGCGCGTTTGCGTTTTCGACGACACTACCGCCGGCGGCACTACGCTAGACGCTTTCTTTTGGGGCTTGTCGGGCCACGCGAAAGAGTTCATTCCGGCTGCTTTTGCGGATCCCGCCCGCTCGACGGCGTTCAGTGCGGTTGACGAGTTGATTAACAGTCCGTTCAAGTTCGCGCTTTCCGCGCTCGACCGTACAACCCCCGTTGCGTCATACCGCGCGTCAAAAAGATCGCTTGCGGCCGCCGATTGGAAAGAAATTCACGCCGAAATCAACGAGCTTGCCGCGGAAATCTTGCGCGAGAGGCGCGCCCGGGAAGGCTCGCGCTGAAGAGTTTGAAAATGAAAAACAAGAAAACAAAAAAGCTTACTGCTAGAGTGTCGCTTAACCTGCGATGCCTTTGCTCTTTATGACTTTCCACAGTTTCTTCGTCATTTCGCTGGGCGTGATTGCGCCGGTGCCGAAGACTTCGCCAAGCGTCATGTCCTTAATCTTGGCAAAGCAGACTGTGTATCCCCCGAACGGTTTCTTTCCCATTTGTTTCACCAACTCCATTAGCGACCTGCAGCCAAAGCCGTAGGTTCTAGAGGTAAAACGCAGAGAGGATTTAAAAAGGCTTTGTCAGCGCCCTCTGGAAAACGTGCGGCTGGCGCCTTTTTGAAGGAAAAATCGGGGATAGCGGGGGGAAGATTTGAACTTCCGGTCTCCGGGTTATGAGCCCAGCGGGCACTCCTGGCTACCCTACCCCGCTTTCGTAATTGAATATGCCGCGCAAGCGTTAAAAACGCCTCGCACCGCTCCGTTCAGTTGCGCAGTTGGCTTGCAATTATGTTTTCAAGCGCGCTTAACTTGGATTGCAGGCTTTCAAGTTCCTTTGACCCGTCGGTATTCTTTAGCTTTCGTGAGCACTTGGGGCAGGCGAATTTGTTTTCGAAAGCGTGTTCGAACGGCAGGCGCACGCAGCCTTCCGGGCACTTGTACACCCCTGCGCCTTCATCCGCAGTTTCCCGGCAAAGTTGCAGGTACTCGTTTCGCGTGTTGGAGAGTTTCTTCTGCAGCGCCCTCGACGCGTTTATGCGCCACGTGTAGGTGAACCAGCCGGTAGTCATGTTTTTCTCGCGGTTGTATTCCACCGCGCCGTAGTTCTGCAGGAGGTTGAGCAGCGAGCGTATTTCCGAGAGCTTGAGCCGCGTGTTCTTCTCTATCGTCTCGTCGGTAGCGCCGTCGCCTATTGAATTGACGACTTTAAGCCCGGCCGGGCCTGACACTTGCTTGACGAAATCCTTGAATTCGGAGGTCGCAGAAGTTTTTTTCATGCGTAAAGGCATTAGGTTGCAGGCCTCGCTATCTTGACGAGTTCTCGCGACACTCTTCCTTTAATCACGCTGCGCATATATACTTTTTGCAAGCGGGCATCAACCGTCGCGCCTCTCAACTTTCTTTCCGTGCGGCGACGGCACCACGCGCATGCTGCCGCAAAAATCTTTTTCAAGTTCCTTGCCGTTAAAGTACTCGTGCAGGAACACTGCCAACGCGGCTACTTCCGAGTGCGGTTGGCTTCCGACTGCGATGTTGTAGTCCGCACGTCGGTATATTGCGCCAGGCACTTTCTCGCCACCTATCACAATCGTGATTTCGCCTTGCTGCCTGATTTCCCGCAGTTTTTTCGCGAGCGGCTCGCCGTACATCGTGAGGTGCACGACTTTGCCGCAAAGCGCTTTTCCCGTGCTTTCGCAGTGCGTTATCTTGAAGTTTCCTCCCCAGGCATTAACCACGCCGCTCACACTGTGCTCAAGGTTGCCGTCGCGCGCGCCCGTATACGCCATTGCGTCGGCGCCGAAGGCGCGTGCGACGAGCGCGCAGTGAGTCGTTATGCGCTTGTCGCGCAGAGGCCGATGGCCTAGCCGCAGGATGTTTATCATTTCTAAACCGGGTTGGTTAAGGAGAGTTAATTAACTTTTGCCGGGCCATCTTACTATACGGGCTCGTAGCTCAGCTTGGTCAGAGCGGCTGGCTCTTAACTCTACGCTTTCCCATTGGGAACGCGAGGTAGGCACAGCATGCCGGGGGTTCAAATCCCCCCGAGCCCGCTGCTTTAGTTTTTGGTGAAGCTTTTCGAGCGCTGAGCGCTGCAGGCGAAGTGCGAAGAAAAGGTTCTTCAAATCCCCCCGAGCCCGCTTCGCCCGCGCGTTGTCTTGTTTTTGACGCTTTGCCAAGCTTTTTATTCCGCGTTTTCCTGAGTTCTTCACGAATTCTGTGAAGGTGGGTTGAACTGGTCGCAAATCCGGTGCAAATCCGGTCTGCTTTTAGAGAGCGGCCAGTTCTCTTTGAACTCCAGCCCTAGCGCTCGCAATTCCGCAGCAGCCCTTCCGGAAAGGTTTTTCTAGGCGCTCGGCTTAATCGTTGCGTGTCTTTTCAGATGCCAAGGTTGAAGTTTCCGTTAGGCACTGCGCTCCTCGCCGTGCTTATGCTAGCTTTTCACTTGCATCTTTCTCGCGGGTTGCTTTACGCCAGCGAGGCCGCGCTCCTGCCGTTCGTGTTGCACTATACTTCCCTGCCAACCTCTTTTTTCACTTACCCATTCGTCCACGCGGGAGTGTTGCACCTGGCCGGCAACCTCGTGCCGTTTCTGTTGTTCGGCGCGCTGCTGGAGTCCATTGCCGGCACTGCCGTTTTTCTGCTCGTGTTTGCCATATCCGCTTTGGCTGCAGGCGCGGTGTTCCTGCTTGCCAGCCCCAGCGTGGCGTTGGCCGGTGCGAGCGCGGGGATAACCGGCGTGATTGGTGCGGCCATAGTCTCGCGCCCCAAGCTCACATTCCTGCTGGTGCTGGTGAGCCTTGTTCTTGCGCACTTTACAATCCTACCATTGGTCGACAATGCGTTCAACCAGCAGGTGGATGGTTTTTCAGAGGCGCGCGACGACCTCTCCAACCTCGCAGGCGTCCTGGCTGAGCGGAACGAGTCTGAAGCAGCTGTCGCAGTGGCTGCGCAGGCGGCGGAAGCCGGCGGTAACGTGGCGCGCCTCGAGGCCGGCCGTTCGCTGGAGGCTTCGGCGCCAAGCGATTTTCTCGCGCATTCGGTTGGCGCGCTCGTAGGCGTGGCGTTCATCTTGTTTTTCCGCAAGGACTTGGCGGCCGCTGGTTCGCGCGAGTTTTGGCAGGCTGTCTCGAAAGTGCGGGGCTTTAGGCGTTCAGCCTTCAGGCTCGGACGTTAGCGAACTGCTAATAAGTTTTCTTGCCGCCCAATTTACTCAAGCGGGGTTGGCAGAGCAGCCATGCGCTCGACTGCAGACCTCAAGGGCGTGAAGGCAGTTTTGCCGCCCGTGGCGGTAATCGAGATAGAGGGGTGCAACTCCCCTACCCCGCTTTCTTTTCCCATCGCGCTTTTTTCCGCAGGCGTTAAAAGCCTTACGTATCATGCTATTGACATGTCTACCGCAAGTAACGTCGAGCTCGGCTTCCTGCAGATGCAGGTGCTGTGGCTCTTGTCGAAAGGTTCGCAGCACGGGTATGCCTTGATGCGCGAGCTCTCGCGCCTGAAGGGCTGCCGCGTGGGGCAAGGCGCGCTTTACCCAGCTCTAGCCCGGCTTGTGAAGGCGAAACTTATTCACATCGTGAGCAGGGGGGCACGGGGCCGGATGTCTTACGGCCTTACCCCTGCAGGCAGGCGTACTGCTGCCCGGTTTTGCCGCGAGTTCGTGTCAGTCTACCGTGGGATTTTCTTCGATTACTGTTGCAAGGCGTGCGGGAAGCGTTGAAAAGGTGTTTTGTAGTGCCTAAAACCGTTTATTTTGACGCCTCAGCAACAACGCCCCTCGATCCCGCGGTGGGGCGGGAGATGCTGCCTTTCTTCAAGGCTAGCTTCGGCAATGCGGGCAGCCTCCACTCGAAGGGTTTCGAGGCTTCAGCCGCGCTTGCAGGCGCGCGTTCGCGCGTGGCGGCAGTGCTCAACTGCGCGCCTGAAGAAATTGTTTTCACCGGCTCCGGTACCGAGAGCGTGAACCTTGCGTTGAAGGGCGTTGCGGAGAAGCATGCTGGCAAGGGCGGGTGCATAATTACCACTTCAATTGAGCATCATGCAGTCCTCGATTCTTGCAAGTGGCTTGCTTCGCGTGGCTTTGACGTGACGGTGGTGGGCGTGGGGCGTGAGGGCATAGTGAGCGTCGATGATGTTGTTGCCGCGATCAAGCCTTCCACCATTCTAGTTTCCGTGATGTACGCGAACAACGAGGTTGGTGCGCTGCAGCCCGTTCGCGAGGTTGCTGCCGCGTGCCGGGCGAATGGAGTGCTTTTTCACACTGATGCTTGCCAGGCGGGCAACTCGGAGGTTCTCGCCGTTCGCGAGTTGGGCGTTGATTTGATGACTCTCAATGGCAGCAAGATTTACGGCCCCAAGGGAGTGGGTTGCCTTTACGTGCGGAAGGGAGTGGCGGTCGCTCCGCAGTTGCACGGCGGCGGCCAAGAGTTTGGCTTGCGGAGTGGCACGGAGAACGTTGCGAGCCTAGTCGGTTTCGCGAAGGCGCTGGAACTGGCGCAGGCGAACCGCATTGCGTACGTGGCTAAGCTTGTTCCCCTTCGCGATGAACTCATTGCGGGGCTTCTCAAGATTCCTGGCGCTGTTCTCAATGGCGGCGCCTCGCGCAGGCTTGCGAACAACGTTAACGTTTCTTTTCCCGGCGCTGAAGGAGAGTCCATCGTTTTGCGGCTTGATGCCGAAGGCATTTGCGCCTCTACGGGTTCTGCGTGTTCTTCCAAGTCGTTGGAGCCTAGCCACGTGCTGCTTGCGTTAGGCTTGTCTGAAGAGTTGGCGCACGCGAGCGTGCGTTTTTCCTTGACGAAGCACGCCACGCGGCAGGATGTGGCGCGCGTTGTCGCTGCAACTGCGCGCGTTGTTTCGGAACTGCGCGCAATGTCGCCGGTTGGGAGTGTTGCAAATGGCTGAAGTTGGTGCGGAGGCGGTTAGCGGGGCTATTGGGGTTTCGGATGTCGATGGCGTTGCTGCGAGCCAACCGTGGCTTTATTCCGACGTTGTGAAAGAGCATTTCTTCAAACCCCGCAACTTCGTGCGTTCGCGCGAGGAGGCGCTTGAGCTTGACAAGCGTGCGTCGGGCGTGGGCACAGCGGGTTCTCCGGCGTGCGGGGATTTGATGAAGCTGTGGATTGTCGTGAAGGACGGCCGGATTGCAGAGTGCAAGTGGCAGACTTTCGGCTGCGCTTCCGCAATTGCTTCCACTTCAGTGTTTTCTACGATGCTCACCGAGCACGGGGGTATGCTTGTGGAAGCTGCGCTGAGGGTTTCGCCGCGCGACATCGTGGCGCGCCTTGGCGGTCTGCCGGCCATAAAGTTTCATTGCTCGGTTCTCGCCGACCAGGCGTTCAAGGCGGCCATAGCTAATTGGCGTAGTCGTGGCGGCGCGTAGCAAGGCGCGCGGGATAATTGCGGCAGAGCCCCGCCCCGCGTTTGCCAACTTATTTATTCCGCCATCGGGCTAATCCGTGAGTGAAGCAAGCTAGCGATTGGCATTTATGGCTGTTGGGTTTCTTTTCAGGCTTGTTATCAGTCACGCTCGGGGTTGGCAGCGGGCTTGTCATTACCGCCGCGTTGACTTTGGCGCATTACGGCATCAAGCGCGCTGTCGGGGTTGCGTTGGCGTTGCTGGTGGTAACTTCGTTGGCGTCTGTTGCTGCGAGGTGTGCCGTTGGATCTTGCGACGCCAGCGCCGATGTGGCCGCGCTTGTGGTTGTGGGCGGTGTTGTTGGCGCTTGGGTGGGCGTGCGGTTGTTGAAGGGCATTAGCGAAACGCTTCTGGTTCGGTTGTTTGCGCTGGTGTTGTTGGCAACTTCGTTGCGCCTCGCGTTCGCGGCGTGGTTCGGGACTGGCGGCAGCGTGGGCGCGCACGCAAGCCCTTGGCTTACTGGGTTGGGTTTTGTCGGAGGCTTGGCGTCGGCGTTGTTCGGCGTGAGCGGAGGGGTTGTTTTCGTGCCTGCCTTGACGTTGCTGTTCGGGTTTGGCGTGAGCGAGGCGGTTTCCAACTCGTTGGTAGTTGTTTTTCCCGTGGCCGTGTTCATCACTTGGCTTCGCCAGAGTTCATTACCGGTTGACTTTGTTATGGTGCAGCGGCTTTTGGTACCGGCGTTGGTGGGGGTTGTTGCCGGCGCGTTTCTAGTGGGCGTGCTTTCGGAAAGTTTGATAATGACGGGCGTTGCGCTGCTGTTGGCCGTGGTTGCCGTGAGGCTCGTCTTGAAGCCGCCGGCCGCAAAGCGTCACGGCATAGAATAGCGTTGCGGCGGCAGTTTGCTTGCGGCAGGATTACTTATTTCACCGGTTTCATTGAGAATTCGCAGTTCGCGTCGCCGGCGGCTATGCACTTTGTTTCTACGCACGTTATTTCTTTCGAGTATATTTTAGAGAATATCCCGGCCATGAAGCCGCAGAGGTAATAGTCGACGCGTTCCTTCGCGGCCTTTCCCGACTGCTTGAGCATGTGCCGGGCTATTGCCGAGTTGGCTTGCACCGTGACAAAGCCGCCTTCTCTAGGCGAGACTGATATTATTTTTGCCGTGCCGCCGAGTTCTATGACGTTGTGCCAGAGGTTTATCGAGTCTATGCCGCTTACCTTGAATTTCTCAAAAAGCTGTTTTGATACGTCCTCGGCGGCGAGCTTTCCACAGTCGTAGATCGCCGTGCGCCCCTTGTCGCCAAAGCGGTCTTGCATTATGCTGTGCATTTGCCAGTGGTAGTTTGCCGGGTGCATCACGTGGGGTATTTCGAATATCGACACGTCGCCTTCCGTAAAGTTCAGTTGCCTAGTCATGAGCAGCCGCTTGAAGAATCCTGAGAGCATGTCAATCGCCTTCGCGAATCTGTCGCATCTTGTCCCATTTGTCGTAGGTGAGCTTGTAGGCTTCCTCTTCGTTCACCACTAGCGTGTTCACCATTATTTCCGCCGGTTTGGGGTCGCTTACGGTCTTTTGTATGGCGTGCTTCAGTGCTTCGGCAAACTTGTTGGCGCGGTTTATGCCTATGAAGTGGGCGGATATGGCGACCGGGACGCCCGTCATTATCTCGACGAAGCCGCCTTTCTCGAAAAGGAAACGTTTGTAGAACTTCTCGCCGATTATGTCCTCGCCTATGAACACGAGCTGTTCCCCGAGTTTCTTTTGCAGTATGTTGACGAACGCGAAGAGCTTTACATCGCTTTCTTGCAGCTTCTTTTGGGCGGCATCTATCTGCGCAAGGCTCGCGTCTTCTTTCGTGGATTCTATGCCGAACGGCATGGCTTCAGGCAGGTCTATGAGCGTTACGTATGCGTGTTTGGGGCGTGGTTTCATCATTTCACCAGCCATAATGGTAGCGGTGCATTGTTTTTAACCATTCCTTCCAGGCTAGCCGTTAGGCTTGCCGCGGCGAGCGGTGGCTTATTGCCGTTTTCGGTGGACTTGCGGCACGGTCAGCCGGTGCAGGTAGTCGTTGCCTTCGTGGTAAAGCACGTCGAGCTCTGTCGAGTGCCGGATGCGTTTTATGTGGTGGGCGTGCAGGTATGTTGAAAGTACCTTGTCCTCGTTGTCGCAGAAGACGCTTACGGATATGCGTTTGTCGCTGCCGCTCGATTCGTTGAGTTCCGCGACGGCTTCCTTGAACGACGCGCACTTTTTCATCGCCAGTATGTAGAGCGAATGTTCCTCAGCTAAGAATTCCGAGTGCCGGTCGGAGGTCTCGAGGAGCAGGGGTAGCGCTTGCTTTTCCGATAGCGTGCGGGCGGGTAGCACTTCCTTGATTAGTGACAGGCGCTTGAGTTCGCAGAGCCGATTGTTTACGTGTTTGAGCAGCCTTGGTTCGACGAAGCCCACGCGCGTGGATTCCTTCATCGGGTCGCCTGCGTAGGCCGCGAACTCGCGGCGGGTTATGGCTGCAATTAATGCTGCGAGTTCTCCGTTCTTGCCGCTGGCGTCGAAGAGCGCCTTTAGGGAGTTGCAGGCAACCGGCCATTCGAATGCGGATTCGGCGATTATTCGTGCGGACTTCTTCAAGTCTGCGTGCTCGTCGCACACTCCCGCGCCCCTGCCGCTTGCGTGGCGTAGTATGGTTTTGCCGGTAAAGTGGTCTATGCGCGTTCCATTCTTGTCTTCCAAGCGCAGGCGTTGGTCGACGGTGTTGTCGTCGCCGAAGGCCCATACGGCGCTTGCGGCATCGACGAGTGAAAAGTTCTTGGTTTGCGCGTCGGCGGCGGTGGTATCCCACATTATTAGGTTCAGCCCGCTTTCGGGGTAGCCTGCGTTAAGGATGGCGCTTACCGTCGCGTGTGCCCCCATAAGGTCGTTTTTGCTCGGTTTTATTACTGCGGGAATGCCCAGGGTTGCGCACCATGCTGCCACGAACGCCGTTGCGCGCGGGTCGTTGCCGGGGGTTACCGAATACAGGAACCCGTCGAGTGGGTGGTAATTTACGTAATAGTCTTCGCCCGGAACAGGGTGGTGGTGAAGGCTGCTTGTTTTCAGGTTCAGGCGCTTTCGCACCAATGCTGGCACGTGCGCGATGACGTTCGCCGCGTCTCGCATGTGCTTTCGCGCGTAGTGTAGGGGCATGCCGGTCATTTTCACTACGTATTCGAGTAGTTTCGGCGAGTTTGCGTCTAGCTTGCGGGCTGCCCGTTCCAGGATTGCCTGGCGTTCGTCGAAAGACAATGCTTGGCAGTCCTTGGCTGCGGCGGATGCTTTGGATGCGATGTTCTTTACGTCAAACAATCCCGAATTTGGGGCTTGCGTCACGTAATCCGCGTAGAACGGGCTTGCCGCATCGAACCGTTTTCCGCTTAGGAGCGCAGGTTTTCCCGCCACTAAATTATCTAGTACTATCTTATCCATGCAGTTCGCCTCAACCTATGCAGCAGCCGGTTTGAACCACGTCTTCAGGCACGTCTATGCGCCCGACGTCGGTGATTATTTCGCTCTTAAGCCCGCAGCTGCACTCGCCGTGGTTTTTCAATACCATGGCGGAGTCTCCCGGCAGGTAACGCAGGTAGATGGTGCCTTCGCGCGCTACTGTCGTGTACGCAAGTATTCCCGGCTCGCCTTTCTTCGCGGGTACGAGCACGCCGCTTTCCTCCTTTACGACTTCTATCAAGTGGGGGCCGTTGAGCACGTGGAGGTTGTTTTCAGTGCAGAAGCGGTTTGCGTCGTTGTTGAATGCGGTGTTTGTGGCTTGCGGTATTGCTTCAGACGAGCCTAGCAGTGTGACTAGCGGCATATGCGCCGATTTAGTCCATTCCAACGCCTCGGGAATGAGCCGGTATCCGCCTAGGAATAACACGCGGATTTGTTTGGCGAGCACGTCGCCCCCGGCTTCAACGAGCTTGAGCAGGTTGACGCCCGGGCCTTTCTGTTGGGCTTCCGCTTCATTGACTGGCCCTTGCACAGTGTAGAGCACGTTCACACCGTAGTCCTTTATTATTTTTATGACGTCTTCGGCCTCTTCATTCGTGCGCTTAAGTATGCACGTCACGCCCGCCTTCTCGAGGCTTTCTTTCATCTCCTCGCCGCCTTTGTGCGTAGGGTTGTAAGTTATGAATGCCACGTCGCCCGCCGTTATGCCTTCGTAGCGGGTTCCGCGCGACCATGCGGTGCTCTCGATTTCGCGGTCAAGGCGGGTTATGAACGTGGGCGTCGGTACCCCTCGCGTGCCGCCAGACTTGTATACGAAAGTTGCGCACTTGAGGTCGTTAGGCCGCATGACGTACGGGTCTTGCTTGACTTTTTCCCGTATTCCCATTCCGCCGTTTTCCGTAGCATCCTTGATTAGCGCAGGCAAGTGGTAGAAGTCGTCCATGGTCTTAAGCCCGCGGCCGGTTATCTTGCGGTCGGCGTAAGCCTTGCGGTATAAGCTTGGCATTACTTTTACGGCTCGGTCTACCTGCCATTTTGTGAACTGTAGCAGTATCTCCAGCATGGTCTTGCGGTCGATAAGCTCCCATGCGGTGGAGCCCCATACGCCGACCGGAACTTGCAGCGGGGTTTCGTACTTTCCTGTCTCGAAGTCTTCCAAGAATTCCTTGAAGCCTTCATCGACCTTGAGTTCCATGCCATATTCCTAGTTTATTTCGTGCAGGAGCTTGTCGTACAAGGCGAACAAGTCGGCCGTCAAGTGGCCGAATGCGGGCGGCAACCCGGGTTTGGAGCCGATTTCTCCAAAACACGAGTAGCCGACGAGGTTTGTGCCTCCGAACTCCTTCCGGAGCGTTGCCAGTTCCTTGCTTACGCCCTTATCCTGCAGTATTGCGCGGCGTGATGCGCACAGCGCAGCTATTACTAGGGAAGGCTTAGTTTCTTTAGTGTTTTCCTTCAGGTCCCGGACGACTTCGATGGGGGCATTCCGGATATACTTGGCGTCGGCGTCCATTATGTACGCAGACCAGCCCTCTACAAATGGGGCTACGTACTCCAGTCGGCCGTTGTTGTGCACGCCTGCCCCGCGGATTACGAAGTTGCCGTAGCTATCCGGGATGCCTAGCGGGTGCATCTGGGTTATCATCATCGAGTTCTTTATAAACTCGTCCTTCTTCATGCCCAGCGCCTCGCAGTACCAGTCCACGACGTTCTTGCCGGATATCTCGCGCACGGCATAACCGTTGGCCTCGACCTTGGTTATGGCGCCGAACGTGTCAGTGCGCTTGCAGCCGTGAGCCAGCGACTGGGCGTATACTAAGCTGCAGGTGTTGAATAGGATGATTATACCATCCTTCAACACTTTGCCGGAGTGCAGCATCCATATGTCGTAAGGCTTGCCGCCGAAAAGCTTCTCCAGGCTGGTGCCGAAGCTGCCGCCCCATATGGGTACGTTGAGGCCTATCTCTTCAGAAATGCCTTGGATTATCTTAGTTTCATCACCCATTACCGGCAGTTTCATGCCGCGGGAGAATACTTGCACGTAGAACGAGGGGTGTTTCACCATCTCTTTCATGCTTCCCTTGCGCATGCGGGTGAACAGCAGGTACGGGTCGAGGTACTTGTCAATGGCAACCTTGCCCAGCGCGTCCACTACCGTCTTGCGCGCCACGCCTTGCGGATCCTTCGACACGTTGTCGTTGGACGCTGCGCCGACGTGCAGGTACTCGCTTTGCACGCACGCCACTACTACCCCCGTTCGCATTACTTTGTCCCCGTGGTAAACCGCGTCTGCCGAGCCGCCTATGAACTCGGAGTCCTTAAGCACGCTTTTGGCGCCTTCACTGAGTTTGTTAGGGTCGTATTCGCCTGCAAAGAACACGTAGCTTAGCGTAGGCTTCGGCATTCCTAACATCTTCAACGCGGATTCAGCCGCTTCCTTGCCTGCCTTGAACGCGTCCTTGTTTTCCGAAAAGCCCGTTCCCACATTCAGTTTAGCCATATCTTTTTCACACTCCGATTATTCAAGCATCGAATGGATGATTCTCATCTTTTCCATTTCATGCGGCCACGCTACGACCGCCTGTCCGATTTTTTTTACGTTTATCTTGTCTTCACGCGCGAGTTGGTCGAAATGGTATTTCAGGTGCGTCAGCACGGCTTTGCGTTCTTTCCCACTGCTGTTCGCTGCAAGGTAGCCCATAGCTTGTGCAACTTCCGTCATGTGCGTCGGCCACAGGCGTTTTATCATGTCGAGAACCGCGTTCCTATCAATCGTCCTCCGATGGCTTTTTGACATTCTCTCACACTCCAAACTTAAGATACTTTCTTAGGCCACTACCTTATGGCTAGGCCTAAAAACTGTGCTCGCGGTGCTTAAAAAACGTGTGTAAAGCCTTTCTAGGCCGGATTCAGCCGTCAAAACCATACATTATGGTGTGCCTTGAATAGTGTTGGTTGGGGCTAGGCCGTAACCATTTCACGCACCCGACGCGAAGCCCCAGCCTTCAGGCCGAGGTAATTCACTAAGCTGCCCACCGCCTACTTGAACACTTCATCGATTTTCCTTATCACGATGCCTTTGTCGGTTATTTCCAGCGGGTGTATGTCTATGGCATGCTTCGTGCCGCGCATCTTGCGTATGTACGCCGTGCGCGTTGCCTGGGAGCCTATGCCGAGAAAGCTAAGCATTATCACGCCGTCGCTGACGTACTCCTCAACATCGAACTTTGAGAAACTCATATTGTTCCCACTGCCGAGGCTCTGTTCAGGAATTTCGGTAGTCATTACTGCAGTCATCCCCGCCCTGCTGATTATGTACGAGAGCTTCAGGATCACCTTGCGAATGTCGTCCGGATCCTTCAAGTGGAATGCCAGGGCCGGAATCGAGTCTATCGCGATGCGCTTGGCGCCGATGCTGCGCGCCACGCTCACAATGTCAATGAGGATGCGGTCGACGTCCGCCTGGCCGGGCAGTATTGCGTGCTCCTCGTCGCTGGGCGCGCCTGCCCGTGCGCTCGTGCCGTCTATTATCGCTATCTTCTTGCGTTCTTCGAGGTCTTTAGTGTTCCACCCGAAGTTGAGCATGTCTTGCCGCAGTTTTTCAGGCATCTCGTCGAACGTTACGAACACGCCGGGCTCGCCGTACTCGGCGGCGCCGCGGTAGATGAATTGCATTGCGAATATGCTTTTGCCGGTGCCGCACGCTCCGCTTATCAGCACTGTGCGGCCTTTGGGGTAACCGCCTTGGATTAGTTCGTCAAGGCCGTAAACGCCGGTCTTGATGCGTTCGATTGCCATCTCTTGCCCGCTAATCCATTAAGCGCAAGACGTTAAAAGGCTTTCGGGCGGGCTGGTTTCGGCTAGTTTTACTGCTTGCTTTCAGGCGTTTTCCTGCCGCGCGCGGTGTCGGACGTACTCCGCAAGCAAGTGGTGGAAGACCGAGTATTTACCTCGTTCGACGCGCTTCACCGCGCCTTCCTGCACGAGCTTGCCTAAGTATGGTGATAGCTCGTTGGGGTTTCGTCCCAGCGCTGCCGACAGTTCCGAGAGCGCCGCTTCCCCGCCTTGCGCAGCCATATGCTTCAGTATTGCCTTGCTCGCGGGGCTTGCTTCGTCGTAAAACCGCGAGAAGAACGGCGCCAGCACGCGCGCAGTGAAGTCCAAGTCCGTAGCGTTCAAGTGCGCGGCCGAAATCGTGTGTTCCTGCGCCTGCAGCTTGTCGTAAGCCGCGGCCAGGTATGCCGTGAGCACGTAAGGGTGGCCTTCGCTCACTTCGTGCGCGCGCCTTGCCGCTTCGCCGGTAATCTCCGCGTTCGCTTGCGCGAGTTTTTTTCCTGCGAACGTGAGGCTTTCCGTTTGGCTGAAGTTCTCCATGATTGCAGGGGGAAACGTGCGCACGAGGGGCGAGAAGCCCGTGCCCGAAGGGCCGGTTATTGCCAGGTTGCCTGCAGGCACTATCATCACCGGCGTTCGGCTTACTTGAAGTTGCTCGAGAACCGCGCGCAAGTATAGTACGAGTTCCGCGCGGTTCCTTTCCAGCGCCCTTGCTTCGTCTATGAGGAACACTATTGCATTGCGGTGGCCGTCAAGAGCGCCCCACGCCTTTTGCAGCGCAGCTTGCAGGTTTGGCGTCTGTTCGCGTTGCCCGATGCTCACCTCGACGCCAGACTCCGTTTTAATCCGAATGCGGCTCAGCACGTCAAGCACGCCGTCGGAAATGCGTTTGAGCATCACATCTCCCCGCACTTTTTCAGTAATCCTGCTTATGAGTTCGCGCGCCAATGAAGCCCTGTTGAGGTTGTCGAGTTCGTTGAGCGAAAGGTATATTGTAAGCGCGCCTTCCTCCTCGGCGATGCTGCGGCACTTGTGCAGGAACGAGGTTTTTCCCACGCCGTAGCCGCCAATCACGGACATGCTTGCCAGCGAGCCTTGCGCAGTCTGCCGCAGCTTTTGCGCGAAGTCGCCGAGCTGCCTCTGCCTGCCGACGAATTCGGAAGGGTCGATGGGCGATCCGGGGTTGAAAGGGTTGGGCGGCTTGAGACCACCATCCGCTTTTTGCATACTATTTTTTCTGCAGCATAGTATATAAATTGCTTTGGTCGGCCTATTGTTGTAGGAGTTGCCGGAGGTTATTCCCACGCAGCCATCAGTAGCGGTAGTGCGATTGTCGCGTCGCACTGGACGTAGGCCGTGCGTGCGCCGGGCTTGATTTT
>ERZ1292640.1036-Hain-H43-02um-R1-1036-length-23063-cov-5_pt1 | contig 23063 bp, 24 predicted proteins | sample MGYA00564404_ERZ1292640 | MGnify/ENA primary metagenome ERZ1292640 (study PRJEB36523, sample SAMEA6512636) | groundwater metagenome | collected 2019-01-08 | study: AquaDiva: Metagenomics assemblies of 32 groundwater samples
GTCAACAATATCCCTGTCGATAAGCGTTACTTTTCCAGCGCCCATGCTTCCGAGTAGTATAGCTGCCCAACTTCCTAAAGAGCCGACCCCTATTATCGTGAAATGGGTTTTCCTGATTATCTTGTGGCCTTTGCTTCCTATTTCAGGCAGCCTTATTTGCCGGGTAAATTCCATTCATTATCGTGTTTGGGGTAAATATTTAATGGTTGCCTCTTTCCCAGCAATATGGAATCGCTTAATGAGCTCATTAGAAGGCATCTCAATTTTGAGGGATATAGGTTAGAACGCAATGGAATGGAATTAACCACTGACTTCGATTCTTCATTGCCAAGAATTTATGATAGCCGTGATTCCCAACTCGAAATCGCACTTGAAAATATAACTAATTCAATAAAAACGTCAGGAGCAAAAAAGGCGTTTTATCAGACTGCTTTTGATGGAGAGCTGCAAAGAATTTTAGTGTATCATGATAGCGACAATATTCCGGGCGATTATCTAGCTAGTTTGAATCTTGGTCTGAGAGAAATAGCCGCCAATATGAAATACAAAGGCCCGAATAGTAACTATCTCATCGTTGCCGCACAACAATTGGCAGAGTTTGGTGGTAACGTTATTGTTGAAAATATCACTTCAGAGGCTTATACGATGAGAATCACAGTTGAGCTTCCACCTATAGCCTCATTTAACGATCATTCTGAAATGTGATATTATCTTGAAGGATGGGCTCGTTGCATATGTTTTTATTAGTGCTATAGGAAAATAATTATTAATAAAACAAATCGCCCTCAAGTGGCGGGCGGCCTTAATTAGCAACACTTTTTTATAATATCGCAAATTACAAATTTCAATGAAATACCTCTACAGCTCAGTCATCGGTACTTTTGTATTCGATGAATCATTCAGGGTATTAATGGAGATCCCTTTTGAGGATAAACAGAAAATATCTTGTGGGTTGGCTTTGGGAAATGGAGACTGGATCCCTACCGAAGAGCAGGCCATGAAAATTCATTCACCTGTCACAATTGTAGGTTTCAAGGAAGATAAGAAAAATCATATTTTTTCAACTGAAGAAGCAGTCATTAGCGGAATAAGCAAGTCTTTGCGAGGAAGGTTGTTTGAAATCGCTGCCGCTGATATTCTTATTGCAAAGCAGTTGGTAAAGGGATCTGTTTCCAGCGATGACATCGTTCTTGAAGCAAGCAGAGGGCTCAAGGAACTTGAAAAAACAATCAACACAATTGTGAAACGGCTAAGGGGCTGGTATGAGCTTTACAATCCTGAAACTTCGAGGACAATCTCAGATAATGAGAAATTCGTTGCAGAGATTCTCATTAAAGATAAAGACCAATTGCTGTCAGAATTGAAAATTACTCATGAGGAGTCTATGGGTGCAGCCTTCGCTCCTCATGACTTGACACCAATAATGGAATTAGCTAAGCAATCTCAGGATTTGATAAAAACAAAAGAAGAGCAAAAAAATTACCTTTCACATTTAATGACAAAAATGTATCCTAATTTATCTGCTGTCGCAACTCCGTTAATCGCCGCTGAACTCTTGGCTTCGGTAGGCTCATTACAAAGAATGGCTATGATGCCATCTTCAACTATACAGGTTCTTGGCGCTGAAAAAGCGCTTTTTAAGCACTTGAAAAACAAGGCGGTCAAGCCGCCTAAGCACGGCCATATTATCAATCATCCAATAATGTCCAAGGTGCCTTTTGAAAAAAGAGGAAGGGCTGCAAGAGTTCTGGCCGACAAGATAAGTATTGCAATCCGAATTGATTATTTCAAGGGAGAATTCATTGGAGAAAAATTGCTCAAGGAAGTGGAGGATATGCTTCTAAAATGAACGAAATTTTCCCGGGAATTTTCGTGCAGGAAGGAAAAAGAAAACGTTTGCTTACTAGAAACCTAACCCCTGGAAGGAAGGCATTTCAGGAATATTTGCACACTATTAATGGTACTGAATACAGGGAATGGAATCCGACCAGGAGCAAACTTGCTGCAGGAATTGTAAAGGGCGCAAAGCTGCCTGCAATTGGTGAGGGAAGTACAGTTCTTTACCTAGGCGCTGCTTCCGGAAATACAGTTTCTTACATTTCTGACATATTAGGGCCTGAAGGGATGGTTTTTGCGATCGAATTTTCTCCAAAAGTAACAAGGCATCTGGTTTATTTGGCAGAAACAAGGCCGAATATTGCTCCAATTTTGGCTGATGCTAAACATCCTGAAAAATACTTACCTTTTGTTTTGCAATCAGATTTCATGTTCCAGGACATTGCGCAGAGAGAACAAGTGGAAATCTTCCTAAGGAATGCAAGATTGTTTCTCAAGAAAGGAGGCTATTGTGCATTAGCGTTGAAAGCAAGGAGCATTGATGTTGCAGAACTTCCAAAGAAATTGTTTATCCAGGCTAAAGCCCAGTTGCAAAAGGAGCTAATAGTCCATGACATGATTTCTTTAGAGCCTTTCGAGAAGGACCATGCGTTGTTTGTTTGCCAGAAGAAATGATAGGTTTTTTAAAATATGGTTTTTATTTAGGTGTTGAATGAAGAAACAAAAAAGTTTTTTTGTTTGGTTTATCTTGTTTCTAGTAGTTTTTAATCTGTTCCAAATTATCATATCTTTAAAAAAAGAGTTATTTAATCCAAGACAACAATGGAATGATTCATATTTGGTGCTGTTATTCATATTTTTTATTGTTTTTTCAACATTAACGTTTGCAATTTACATGATTTATTTCTTTAAACTTTTTAATTTAACTAAAGATGTTATTCGTTGGACAAATATTGCATTTGGTTCCACTCTGATTTTAGACTTTGTTAGATTTATTGTGGGGGTTAGTTCATATGATTCTTATTGGATTAGATTTTATTTAATTTTTGGTGGCATGATTTTTATCTTTTACTCCATTGTGCTAATTGTTTTGTGGATTGTTTTTGTCAATTATTTAAGTCATTCTAGGCTTATGAATTAATGCCAGAAGAAACAATTTAGAAACTATTTTATAATGAAAATTCCTGACACTCCTTATGGGCAAACTGGCAAATCAGGTTGATAGCTTACTTAAAGGTACTGAAAATTTATCCCAAGAGAATTTTATTAAGCGTCGCGTGAATTCCAAAGAACTAGTTGAATGCGAAGATAAGCTAAATGAGCTCATTAAATTACTGGATCAATATTGTAATAATGCTGATGAACTAGCTTCGCTACTTAAAGAAATGAGGCGAGATTTGAAAGGAGTTCCAAAAGGCGGCCCATACTCGCAGCAAGCAATGAGCTTGATTGGAAAGGTTAAAGCCAAAGTGCCTGATGTAATCAAAAGCATCCAAAAATTGGAAAAGGACTTCTCGCAGATTAAGTGATTGCTAAAAAGGCTTATATAACGAATTATTAAACTCATGTTATGCTCAAGTTCCACAACACATTAACACGAAAAGAAGAGGAATTCAAGCCCCTTCATGCAAATAAAGTTGGATTCTACTCTTGCGGGCCAACCGTGCACAACTACGCCCACATCGGCAACTTCCGTGCTTACATTTTTGCAGATTTGCTTAAGAGGTATCTAAAATACAAAGGTTATGAAGTCACCCATGTGATGAATCTTACCGATGTTGATGACAAAACTATAAGAAATTCGCAGGAGCAAGGAATTTCATTAACAGAATTTACAAGAAAGTATTCAAAATATTTTTTCGAGGACTTAATTACCTTAAATATCCAAAAGGCGGATGTCTATCCGATGGCAACGGCTCATATCCCTGAAATGATCGCCATCATAGAAAAATTACTAGAGAAAAAAATCGCCTACAAAACTGAAGATGGTGTATATTACGATATCAAAAAATTCAAACATTACGGCGAATTAGCCCATATTGAAGTCGGAGATTTGAAGGCAGGAGCGAGAGTTGCTAATGACGAGTACGACAAACAGTCTGCCAATGACTTTGCATTATGGAAGTTCTGGACTTCTAAAGACGGTGATGTTTGTTGGGATGCCCCTTTCGGCAAAGGCAGGCCCGGCTGGCATATTGAATGCAGTGCAATGTCATCAAAATACTTGGGAGAATCATTTGACATCCATACAGGCGGCATTGACCTGGTTTTCCCTCACCACCAAAATGAGATTGCGCAGTCAGAGGGCGCTTCAGGAAAGAAATTCGTAAAATATTGGATGCATAATGAACACTTGATAGTTGAAGGGAAGAAAATGTCAAAATCCTTAGGCAATTTTTACACTCTAAGGGATGTTCTGAAGAAAGGGCACTCTGCGAAAGCTGTTAGATATCTTCTTTTGTCTGTCCATTATAGACAGCAACTGAATTTCACGTTTGAATCAATTGATGCAGCAGCAAATTCAGTCGAAAAAATCAACGATTTTTACAGGAGAATGGTTGATGATTCAGAAAAGTCCCATGCCAATCATTCCAAGGATATTCTGGAAATAATTGAAAAGTTCAAAAAAGACTTCGACAATGCGTTGGATTCTGACTTGAACATTAGCGAGGCATTGGCTGCCCTTTTTGAATTCATGAACCACATTAATAAAGTTGAAGAAACATTATCCCAATCAGATGCGAAAGAAGTTATTGCAGCAATGGATACATTCGACTCTGTTTTAGGATTAATCAATTATGCGAAAGACGATCTTGAGCCTGAATTAAGAGTTTTAATAGAAAAGAGGGAAGATGCAAGGAAAAATAAGGATTTTGCCCTTGCGGACAAGTTGAGAGAAGAGTTAAAGAACAAAGGAATCCAAATTGATGATGCTAAAGCCGGTTTTAGATGGAAACGCCTAAAAAAGCTTTAAAAGCCCCTATTATATAGTTTATTTCATGGTAGAAAGCTCGCTTTTATTCGATCTCGGCCTTGTTATTATCGCTGCGAGCGCTATTTCGCTTTTAATGAAATTATTGAGGCAACCACTCGTCCTCGGTTATGTTGCTGGTGGGGTTTTAATAGGGCCTGCTGTTTTTCAGTTCGTTAAGAATCCCACTGAAATAGCTGTTCTTTCTGATCTTGGAATTGCATTCCTGCTATTTGTTATAGGCTTGGAGCTGGACTTCAAGAAAGTAAGGCAAGTTGGCGTTGTCTTTTCCATGATCGGTTTGTTACAGGTCATTCTTACAGTCGCTGTTGGCTTCGCAGTCGGCTTAATTATGGGTTTCAATCCATTAACTTCCTTCTATATCGCTTTAGGCGTTTCATTCTCCAGTACTATGGTTGTTATAAAATTGCTTTCTGATAATAAGGAGCTTGAGTCTCTGCACGGCGAGCTTGTTCTTGGAATAATGCTCGTTCAGGACGTAATTGCAATTTTTGCTTTGTCTTTGCTTCCATCAATACAATCTATAGGCTTTTCATTCCTTTTTTTCTTCGTGCTAAAGGTGGGCTTGTTTGCAATCCTGATTTTTGTCGCGAATGCCTTATTGCTTCCATGGCTCATGAGACAAGTCGCGCATAATTCTGAGCTTCTGTTTCTCGGCGCTCTCTCAGTGATTTTCTTTTTTGCTTATCTTGCAAATCTACTCGGCTTTTCTTTAGCGATTGGAGCATTTATTGCAGGGCTTGCTTTATCTGCAAGCCCGCTTCATCTTGAAATAAGGCAGAAAGTTGAGCCATTGAGGGATTTCTTCCTAGTGATGTTTTTCGTTACATTAGGTATGCAGGTAAGTTTCCGCAGCCTTGGCTCTCTTATAGTCCCGCTTATTGCTTTCATTCTTGTTGGCGTATTTGCAAAAGGAATAATCACTTACTTCTTGCTAAAGTTTTTCAAGTACGGCAACCGCACTTCTTTTTTTACAGGTGTGCAGATAGCGCAGGTTGGAGAGTTCTCGCTTGTGCTGGCAGCTCTTGGTGTTAGTCTTGGCCATTTGACGATTGAAGTCAGCTCATTATTGACTTTCGTGACGCTGATAACAATCCTCATTGCAACTTACCTCATTCGTTGGGATGATTCCCTGTTCAATTTGCTTCCTAAATTTCTTCCTTTCTTTGAAAAATCCGGAAGCCGTGAGGATTCCTTAAGCAAAGTTGAGCGAAATTTGAAAGACCATATTGTTGTTTTTGGGTTTCACAAAATGGCTCCAATAATAATGCGCTCTTTAATAAAGAAAAAGATGAAGTTCGTTATTGTCGACCACAACCCGGAAAAAATCAGGACGCTTTCACTCAAGGGAATTAACTGCATCTGCGGCAGCATAGCTAACGAAGACGTTTATGAAAAGGCAGGAATTGAAAAAGCTAGCATTGTAATTTCAACAATTAATTTTGTTGACAAGAATAAAATCATGCTCAAGAAATTGAAATCAACCAATCCTAAATCATTGGCAATAGTTGCTGCTTCCAACGCTTCAGAAGCAGTTGAGCTTTACTCTGCAGGAGCAGATTACGTAATTGTTCCCGATTCACTGAGCGGAGAAAAAGTCGCCAATTACATGGAACACTTGTCTCCTCAAGGCATCCGTGACTGGGGCAGAAAGCATTTTGAAATAATAAAGCAGGAATTGAAAGAAAGCGAGAGATGGAAATAGTCTGGAAAGGTTATTAAGGATTTCTAGCTTCCCATGCAGCATGGAATCATTGAACGACGTGGTTAGCCGATATATTAAAGGCAACCAGGAAAGGCTTCGAGCTCATGGAATAACGATCGATGCCAATTTATCCGACAATCTGCCTGCAATCTACGAAGAAGAGCTAGATATCTTTGCACCCGGGCCAGTTTATCGGGTGTTAGATTTGCTGACCCGGGAGATCGAGAGTTCATACCCGAAATGGTTAATTTATGTGACCGGACGGACTGATACAACTCAAAGATTGCTCATTATTCATGATGGTAAAGCAATTCCTGACGATGAAATGCTCAATATTAACCTTAAATTAAAGCATGCTTCATCAGGCGGGCTTGCAAGCCTCGTAGGCGATGATAAGTATTTATCGGCTGGTCAGTTAGTTGCGCAATTAGGAGGTTCATTTAGTCTTGAGAATATTAATGAAAAGGGGTACACAGGAAGAGTTACAATAGAGCTTCCATTAAACCGCTGATTATTATTCTTGCCTCAATTAATTTTTCCGGAAATCTTAGAATTTCTCGTATATATTTCATTAATTCCATAAATCTTTCGGGAAATTCTTGTAAAGGCATATGAAGAAGTTATACTTACAAGATAATGCCCGGTGTGGCAGGTCCGCTGCCGGCAAGTCTGAGAAACTTGTTGTCGAAAGACAATGGGGTTCAAATACTTTTCGGTGTGAACCGATTGGATGAAAATCCCCCACCGGGCGACTTTTAACTAATCTCAGCATTCAACGCAATTCCTTTTATCGCTTCTGTTTTGCCGAACTTTATTTCTTTTACAGAAGTTATTGCCTTGATGTCTGTCTCAACTGCTTTTAGTTTTTCAACTAATGGCTCTTCAACGTCAATTTTAATTAATTCCAATGGCGCTTTTTGCGAGACTTGCTTTTGCGACTTGTATTTTCTTACCATTGCAACCAATTCAACGATTACATCACCGACTTTTTCTGCTTCCTCGTCGATGTCTTTCTCATTGTAAATTGGCCATTGTGATAAATGGATGCTCTTTGCTCCTTCCTTGTCTTTGAACAAGTGCTGGTAGATTTCTTCTGTAATGTGCGGCATAATTGGCGCGAACAGCTTTAACGAAGTTAGCAGTGCTTCGTACAATGTTCCAATTGCTGCCTGCACCTGTTCCTTGTCATAATTGTCTGGGTTATAGATCCTGTCTTTTATGAATTCCAGATAATTGTCGCATAGTATTTGCCAGAAGAATTTTTCTGTGTCCAGTCTTAAGTGGATGTATTCGTATTCTTCGATTGATTCGGTGCAAGTCTTGATTAGTCTTGCCTGCTTGCAAATTATCCATCTGTCCAGCAAGGTTAGCTTTGCTGCTTTTCTTCTGTCATAAGTTTCTAACTGTGCGCTTACGAATCTTGATGCGTTCCAGAGCTTTGTTATGGTTCTCATTCCTGTAACAAACTCTTTTTCTGCGAACCACAAATCTTCTCCCAGTTTTGTGCTTGATGCCCAGAATCTTAGCGCGTCAGCGCTGTACTTGTGAATCATTTCTTCAGGCTCTATTACGTTGCCTTTTGATTTTGACATCTTCTTTCCTTTTGCATCCAAGGCCCAGCCTGAAATCATTGCGTTCTGCCAGGGCAGTTGCTTGTGGTGGAAGTATCCTTTTACGACTGTGTTGAAAAGCCAGAAGCTGATTATGTCGTGTGCCTGCGGTCTGAGGCTCATTGGATACATTTTGTTGAAGAATTCCTCGTCTTCAACCCATTTTAATGCGATTTGCGGGCTTAATGATGAGGTTGCCCATGTGTCCATCACATCTTTTTCTGGCGTGAAGTCTGTTGAGCCGCATTTGCAGGGCTTCTTTGGCTTTGCTGTTAATGGGTCTAGTGGCAAATCGCTTATTTCTGCAACAATTGTTTCTTCGCATTTCTTGCAGTACCATGCTGGAAAGGGAACTCCGAAGTATCTTTGCCTAGAAATGCTCCAGTCCCACTGCAGGCCTTTGACCCAGTTTTCGTACCTGTTCTTCATGTGTTCTGGGCGCCATTTCAATTCATTTCCTAATACCAGGAACTTGTCTTTCAGGTCTAAGTATCTGATGTTCCATTGCTTTGTTACTACAAATTCTATTGGCGTTCCGCAGCGCTCGTGGACGTTTACAACATGAGTTATCTCTTTTTGGGCTGTTAATTTTTCTAAACGCTTTAAGTCTTCTATGACTTTCTTTCTTGCTTCCTTTATCTTTAATCCTTCATAGCCTTTTGCTGTCAGTTTTCCGTCATTTGTTATTACTATTCTTAATGGCAGGTTGTATGCCTTCCACCATTCCATGTCTGTCTGGTCTCCGAAAGTGCAGCACATGACTATTCCCGAGCCTTTTTCTGGCTGTGCGCGCTTGTCTGCCAATATGGGAACGTGCTGGCCGAAGATTGGCACAATTGCTTTCTTTCCGAAGTATCTCTTGTATCTTTCATCATCTGGATGGGCTATTACTGCTACGCAGGCTGCTAATAGTTCTGGCCTTGTTGTTGCTATCGTTATCTTTTCTCCTGATTCAATTTCGAAAGTTACATCGTTGAAGAAAGAACTTGTTGTTTTGTCTTCCAGCTCTACCTGTGCAATGTTTGTTGTGCATTCAGGGCACCAGATGGAAGGCGCTTCCTTTCTGTAAGCCCTGTTCTGGTGGAAGAGCTCTATGAATGAGCGTTGGCTTGTCTTTATTGCTGTCTTGTCAATTGTCCTGTAAATCCAGTCCCAATCACAACTTATTCCTAAACGCTGCCAGTCAGCAAGCATTTGTTGCTCTGCTTCTTTTGTTTCTGCCAGGCATAAGTCGCTGAATTCTTGCCTTGACATATCGATTGCTTTCTTGTTTGCTTTCTTTTCAACAAATCTCTCTGTTGCTAAGCCGTTGTCATCCAATCCAAATGGCAGGAATACCCTTTCTCCTTTCATCCTGTGGTATCTGGCTATGAAATCAATGTGAGAGTACGAGAATGCATGCCCCATGTGCATCTTTCCAGATACTGTTGGCGGTGGGGTGTCTATGCTGTAGACTTTGCCCTTTCCATGCTTATCAAACTTGAACAGCTTTTCCTTTAGCCAGAACGCTTGTATCCTGGATTCTGCTTCCTTTGGGTCGTAGGTGTCTGGGAGAGGCATAATACTGTGAAGCTAGAAGAGGTTTATAAGGGTTTTTAGATTGATTTCTTCTTGGTTCATATGATTCAAATACGAATCAGTTGTATGTGCATGTTTTGGCTATGTTAACTAACTGTGCTATCATATCTATTTTAATAGCCACATAATAAAAAGCCTTGGCATCAAGAAAGGCGAGGACGTGTATGTATCAGTTCCTAATAAGAAACATATTCCGATTGAGTTAGAGTAAAGAGGGTTGTGAGAGGAATTAAAGGTTTTAATGATAACGATTTATTATTTTCATTAGCTCTTCAATTTTATTTTTCTCAGAAAGTACAGCGTGAGTATATTGTCCATTACTTTTTTTAATAATCCCTGTAATTTTTTTAATCTCTTCAATTTGGCTAATTGTTATTGTGGCTTCTATCTTATCTTTAAAAAATACCACGTCTTGATACCCTCTGATTTCTTTTCCCTCTTTCCAACCAACTGCTTTTTTTATTTCTTCAGTTCTATCAAATATGTAGTCTATGTAAGTAAGGATGAAAATATCCTGACTTTTTTCAACCACAAAAATTACTGTATCTTCAAATCGCAATTGTTCCCTTACCTTAATCATCGCTGCCCAAGCAAAAATTTTACCATATCTATCAAATAGTTCAACTACTTTTTTTCTATTTTCTTTATCGACAATTTCATTTACAATGTTCGGATTTAAAGGTTTTTTAATAGTTTTTTCTATGTTATTCAAATTTACAAAAATCTTAACACCGATTTTTTTACTTTCGTTTAACATATTTATACATAAACTAAGCTATTGCTTCTGCCCAATCTTTTCCTATTACCTGAGCTTGCTCTAATACAGTTTCTATTGCTTTCTGTTGTTTGTCTGGCGGGTAGCCATGTTTTTTAAGTATCCTTTTAACCATGACTCTTAGTTTTGCTTGGACGCTTTCTCTTGATGTCCAATCAATTGTCACGTTTTTTCTAACAGTTTCAACAAGTTCTTTAGCAATAATTTTCAAATTATCTTCTCCTAAAACTTTAACTGCGCTGTCATTTACTTCAAGCGCATCGTAAAATGCCTTTTCATCTTCGCTAAGGCCCAATTCAACTCCTTGTTGTTCATCGGCTTTCATTTTCTTTGCAAGCTCAATAAGCTCTTCGATTACTTGAGCTGCTTCGATTGCCTTGTTCGTGTATCTTTTTATGGCTTTATCGAGTAATTCCGAAAATAATCTGGCCTGAACCACATTTTTTTTGGATCTGATCTTGATTTCTTCATTAAGGAGCTTTTTTAGCATCTCAAAAGCGAGGTTTTTATGAGGAATTATTTTAACATCGGCCAGAAATTCTTCGGAGAGGATTGAAACATCAGGTTTCTTTATCCCTGCTGATTCAAAAATGTCGATTACTCTATCTGAAACAAGCGCTTTTGAGATTATTTGATTTATTGCTGAATCCAACTCATCGTTTTCTTTTCCTTTTGTTTCTGTTGTTTTAACAAGCTGGCTTCTGACTACTTGGAAAAATCCAACTTCTTCCTTTATGTCCAGCGCTTCTTCGTGGGGAACTACTAATGCGAAAGACTTTGTTAATTCAGTTACGTTTTTCAAATATCTCTCTTTTCCTTCTTTTTGTTTGATGATGAAATCCATTGCACCCGGTATAATGGAAAATTTGGTTTTCGGTGGGTCTGAAAAGAAACTTTTGTAATTAAACCCGTGGAACATTTGACGAACAACTTCACACTTTTCATCCATTAAACTAATTGCTTCTTCAAGTGGCAATCCTGTATCTTTCTTATCATCTTTAGAATAATCAGCTAAGGCTTTTTTTAATTCTGGAGCAATTCCAATATAATCTACAATTAACCCTCCAGGTTTGTCTTTGTAAACTCTGTTAACTCTTGCAATTGCTTGCATTAATCCATGACCTTTCATTGGCTTATCTAAATACATTGTATGCATTGATGGGACGTCAAATCCTGTAAGCCACATATCTCGAACTATGGTTAGTTTTAGAGGATCATTAGCATCCTTCATTCTATCTCCGATTTCCATTCTTCTTTTTTTGTTGCGAATATGTTCTTGCCATTCTGCCGGGTCGGTGGCTGAGCCCGTCATTATAACTTTTAGAAACCCTTTCTTGTCATCTTTTTCGTACCAATCTGGTTTCAATTTGATGATTTCATTATGTAAATCAAAGCAAATTCTTCTGCTCATGCACACAATCATACCCTTACCTTTGATTGTTTCTAATCTGCCTTCGAAATGTTTTACAATGTCTTTTGCAATTCTCTTAATTCTTTTTTTGCTTCCAACTACTGCTTCAACTCTTGCCCACTTGCTCTTCAATTTCTCTTTATTTGCGGTTTCTTCTCCTTCAGTTACTTCTTCAAAATTAGCATCAATTTTTGGTCTTTCTTCTGGTTTTAGCTCCAATTTAGCTAACCTGCTTTCGTAATAGATTTTTACTGTCGTTCCATCAATATATGATTGGTGAATATCGTAAACATCAACATAGTCTCCAAATACTGCAGGAGTGTTCTTGTCTGCCTTCTCAATTGGCGTTCCTGTAAAGCCAATAAAAGATGCATTTGGTAAAGCATCTCTTAGGTGTTTTGCGAAACCATCAATGAAATCATATTGGCTTCTGTGAGCTTCATCGGCTACTACAACTATGTTGCTTCTATCTGAAAGAAGAGGAAATTTTCCTCCTTTTTCATCTGGTAGAAACTTTTGTATTGTGGTAAAAATTATTCCTCCTGATGCAACCTTAAGCAGTTTCTTGAGTTCATCTCTCGAATCTGCCTGTGCTGGTTTTTGTCTTAACAGTTCTTGCGCTTTGCTAAACGTATCAAATAATTGGCCATCTAAGTCATTTCTATCTGTTAGCATGAGTATCGTTGGGTTATCTAGGTCTAGGACAAGCTTTCCAGCATAGAAAACCATACTCAGGCTTTTTCCTGAACCTTGAGTGTGCCAAACAACACCAGCCCGCTTATCTCCTTTTACAGCCTCTTTTGTTGTTTTAATTGCTTTATTTACCGCATAATACTGATGATACGCTGCTATTTTCTTTTGCAGGCCATCTTTGTTTTCTTCAAAAACAATGAAGTGTCTTATTAGATCAAGAAGAGTTTTTTTATTTAACATCTCTCTTAAAAGAACTTCCATTTGGGTTATTTTCGACTTTTCTGCATCTTTATCCTTCCAAGGAATGAATCTTTCCCATTCAGAAGTTATTGTACCTGCTTTTGCTTGATTACCATCGCTTCCCACTAGAATCTCATTGTATCTGAATATTCCAGGTATTAGAAGTTTGTATGTTTGGAACTGATTGAAAGCATCTTTTATTGTCGTATCTTCATCTGCAATATTCTTTAATTCAATGATTACAAGAGGGATGCCATTTACAAATAAAATAATATCTGGCCTTCTATTTTCAATATTTCCTCTATTTTCTATTATGGTGAACTGATTTATTGCTAGGAATTCATTATTTTCTGGTTTATCGAAGTCAAAGAGCCAAACCTTATCTCCTACAATTCTTGAATCTTTTCTGTATTCAATATCAACTCCATCAACAGCCATCTTGTGAAAATCACTGTTGTTAACAGCCATATTTTGAGAACTTGTTCTAAGAATTTGCTTCAAAGCCTTTTCTCTTTCTTCTGCAGGAATCTTTGGGTTGATTTTTGCTAGAGCTTTTCTTAATCTCTCTGTTAGAATAACATCTGAGTATTTTCTTTCAGGATTTGGTCCACCTTCAGTAATATCTGGTCCATGAAGAATTTGATAACCTATATCTTCGAGTATTGCAAGTGCGGTTTCTTCAACGTGGGATTCTGTGATTATTGGCATTTTTGTGATAATGTCTCGTTAAACTTAACAATTCTGTTGTATTGGACTTCAAATAACTCATTAAACTCCTTATGATATTTCTCAACAGTTTGCGAAATATATTTTCCGTCGCTTTTTAATTCATCCATGTAATGAATATCTCCATTTTCTGTGTCGACATAGCTTGACTCATGAGCAAATAAATTTCTAATATTTATTATTCGATGGACTTTGTCTATATCGAAATCTTGTTTCAATTTTAAGTTTATACAGAGAGACTTAATGATTCTTAGTTTAGCTCCTAAAGGAATAACGCTGCTATTTAAAATTACATTTTGAAAAAAAGCTACATTTTTCGTAGGCAAAATAATGTTGTGAATCATGCAATTTAATTGATATTCTATTGATTTAGTTTTATCTATGACTTCTCCTATTTTTTCTTGAATGTTCATTTTTTAGGCACCCTTATTTTTCCAGACATTAATTTTGGGAGTAAAGAGTCTCTAATTTCTGATAAAGTCATGATTTCTCGCCTTGTATTCAATATTTTATCAAAAACTGGCTTAATGTTTTGGTGAAAAGTTTCCATGCATTTTTTATCAGGAGTAATTATTTTGATCCGTTCAAAATCTCCGGTGTTTAAGTTAAGCGTGGCAGTTCCTCCGAGACCCATTAGTTTTACTTCTTCACTTTTTAGTTTCATAGTTAAATAGATGAAGTAGGGACTAATATCTGAGTTACACACTACACTATTAATTTGTTGATTCGTGTAACTTGGTTCCGTTGTCAAAACAACAATGCCAGGTGTTGCGATGCAACTAACGCAGATAGTCAATGAAGGTAGTTCTTTCTTTCTTTGTGTATCTGCTCCCTGTTTAGACAATTTTCGTTCTGTTGAAGTAACAAACACCTGATTGTGCATATCTGGAATCGTTATAAAAGGGTAATCTGAACCGTAATTATTTTTATCATGAGTTGGAGGAGTTTTTCCGCAAACAACTTTTCCACAATCCCTGATTTTATAGGTATGCCACGTTTTAGGTATCTCCCCTAACTCTGAATCAACCATCTCTCCGCCATTTGATTTGTAAGGTTTTCCTTGTTTATTTGGGAATTCAAAGTCAATGAACCAATGCTTGAAAATTGCTTGGCCAATTTGTTCAAGAGTTTTGTTCATTTGTTCGTTCAGTTCGATTTTGGAGTCGAGATCGGAGAGGATTTTGGCGATTGAGCATTGTTCCGTGACCTTTTTGGGCATTCCAAAAGTAAATTGTTTTATTCTGTCAGGAGAGGTGTGTTTAACTGTCGAACCAGTTGCAGATCCAACAATAAAAAAGTTATATTTTTTTGTTCTTAGTATCCAATAAATGAAATTTGGTGAGATTTCTTTTAATTTGAACTTTAACAATCCAATTCGTTGGTTATGTAAGTATTTTTCTTCAGTTGCGGAAGGAACTTTTGCGGAATACCCCAGAGTATCCCCTTCTTTGCTTAAGTCAGTCATTGTAACAAGAATATCGTCTTCTTTCAGAACATAGTCTGTTGGTAATTCTTCTTTCGTATACTTTAGTTTATCTTTCTTAAATCCACCACCTATTTTGAAGTTACCTGGTGTCAATAATATATTTCCATTAGGAATATCAGTGAAGAATTCTCCTTTAAACGCATACCCATGCTTAATATCTACAAATTCGCCGATTTTTCTGACTTCCCAGTCTTCAGGAATCAATCCTATTTCAGTTTGCTTGAATTTTTGTTTTATCATCTGTCCCACTTCGTGATTTGTACGTATGGTTTAGGAGCGAATTTTTTACGCAAAATCGGGTTTTCAGAATATATGTATCTCTTTTTTTGATGAAGTCCACCAGAGAGTAGTTTATCTGTATGCTTTTGTGTTTTCCTTATTCGAGGATAAGTGTTTATTTTACCAATTTTGCTCCTTTTTGCAGAAACTCGAATTAATAAATCATTAAATATTTTTTCAGATATATTTCGTTTATATTTATTTTCCGACCTTTTTTTACTGCAACAATTCTTACAAGATCCAAGAATGAGATCTATGATATCAACAAAAACGGCATATTTAGCATTTTTCTTTTCTTCTTTTCGCGGGTCAGAATCTATGTAATCTATATTTTTAGGTAGTTTTGCTTTTGATCTTGTCAGAATTTTACTTAATGCATATTGTTGAAAAAATGAATTATCGGTTTTCCCTCCTTTGTCGATGGTTATTTTCTTTACAACTATCTTTCGATATTTGTATGAAAACCTATTAATTGAATAAGTTATTGATAGTCTGGTGAAAATCGTTTCAATATGCGTGTCGCGTTTCGCCCCTCTTTTTTCACCAGTTTTTAATTTAGATTTATCTGCAATTACAATGTTAAGAAATATTTTCTTTTCATAACTCTTGTCAGCAATGTAATCAATATAAGAGTTAGCTAAATTACGTTTTTTATTGTCTGCTCTATCGAATTCTTTATAGTGTATTTCGGGCAGTTTAGAAAGAATTCCATGTTTTTTTCTAATTTTTTTTACAAGGCTGTCAAAGGTTTTTTTTTCAATCGCCAAGCTGCATATCATTACCGTAGAAGCATCTAAATTTGAATCGTCTACAAAAACCATCAGTTCTATTAAAGCCTCCTTTTTCATAATGGATACCCTGCAGTTCTTAGGTTATTCTTTATCTCAACATCCAACTTTTTCCCTTCTTCCATTTGCTTTGCAAGTTCAGAAGTCAATCGTTTCATCTTCTCATCAAATTCTTCGCTATCTTCTTCCTCTTCTTCTGCGCCGACATAGCGGCCTGGAGTTAGAATCCATTCATGCTTTTGGATTTCATCAAGTTTAACAGATTTACAAAATCCGGCTACGTCTTCGTATTTTCCTCCTTCGCCTCTCCAGGCGTGATAAATCGAAGAAATCTTCTTCACATCTTCATCAGTTAGCTCTCTATGCCTTCTATCGATCATGGCGCCCATTTTTCTAGCATCAATAAAGAGAACTTCTCCTTTTCTGTCTCTGAACTTATGATTTTTCTTATCGCGAGCAACGAACCAAAGGCAAGCAGGAATCATAGTATTGTAAAAAAGCTGAGAAGGAAGAGCAACCATACAATCAATTAAATCTGCCTCAACAATATTCTTTCTAATCTCCCCTTCGCCAGAGGTATTAGAACTCATTGAGCCATTAGCTAAAACAAACCCAGCTATGCCTGTAGGTGATAAATGATGAATAAAGTGTTGAACCCAAGCAAAATTTGCATTTCCGGAAGGAGGAACTCCGTATTTCCATCGAGCATCATCTCTAAGCAATTCTCCTTTCCAGTCGCTGACATTAAAAGGTGGATTTGCAAGAATAAAATCAGCTTTCAAATCTTTATGTTGGTCTGCATGAAAGCTATCCCCCCATTGGATATTGCCATCAATTTTTCGAATTGCAAGATTCATTACTGCTAATCGCCATGTAGTTTGATTGGATTCTTGTCCAAATACGTGAATATCTCCAACTCTTCCTCCATGCACCTCAACAAATTTTTCACTTTGAACAAACATGCCACCAGATCCACAGCAAGGATCGAATACTCTGCCTTTGTAAGGTTCAATCATTTCAACAAGAAGCCGAACAATAGATTGGGGAGTGTAGAACTGTCCTCCTTTTTTTCCTTCAGCATCTGCAAATTGGCCTATGAAATACTCGTAAACTTTTCCGAGAATGTCTTGGCTTTTGCTTTCTTTATCTCCAAGGCCAATTGTTCCAATTACATCAATAAGTTCACCTAATCTGTGCTTGTCCAATGCAGGTCTTGCATAGTTCTTAGGTAAAACCCCTTTGAGAACTTTATTATCGCGCTCAATAGCGTCCATTGCATCATCAACAAGCTTTCCAATAGTTGGTTGTTTAGCATTTTTCTGTAAATAATCCCATCTTGCTTCAGGAGGAACCCAGAATGTGTGCCTCATACTGTATTCGTCTTTGTCTTCAGGATCTCCTTCAGGATCGCTTTTGATTTCATTATAAGTATCCTTGAAAGAATCCGAGATATACTTAAGAAATATCAAGCCTAGAACTACATGCTTGTATTCCGCAGCATCCATGTTATTTCGAAGCATGTCTGCGGTTTGCCAGAGCTTCTGTTCAAAGCCTAATTCGCTATTATTTTTCATATATTTGAGTGCCCCCTAAATAGGGACAAACGCTAAATGACTTATAAATGTTTATTTGAATATAATGTGCAAGGGCTCACGCCCTTGCTGGTTCACTTGAAGGGGATTATCGGGGCTACACTATCCGATAAATTCTTCAAAGCTCCATTTACTTGAGCTTCTGTTCCTGGGCTGGACAATGATATTATGACGTATATCACTATCAACGCCAGTAACAACGTTCCGAACCCTATATGCCAAATTCCTTGTTTGTTTTTCATTTCTCCTCTACAAACCGCTTTTTAGAAACAAGGACCAAAAGATTAATATACCATATTAATCCCTTAGTATCTCTATGAAAAATAAGCTTGCGACAGCTTTTTTCTTTCATTCTCATAGAGTTGGAGTGGTCTTTTGTTTGAAAGCGGAGACCACTCCCTCTGTGTTTCTTCAATATTTACTGTAGAACTTGCTAATAAATATTTGGATGCCTATATTCCCTTAAATTAAAATAATTAATTATTGGCAATAGAATATTATCATGCTACCCAAAACCCATAAAAACCAGCAAATAATCCCCTCTTCATATGTCCCTTCCATGGTCAATTAAACACCAGCCATCTAAACTAGATGAAATAGTAGGCAACAAAGAAAACATAGTGGAATTACAAAAGTTCATCAACAATTACAAGCCAGGAAGCAAGGCATTAGCATTGGAAGGTCCAACTGGAACAGGAAAGACAGCTTCCATAATAGCGCTGGCAACGCAATTCAATTATGAATTAGTAGAAATGAACGCGTCTGATGTCAGGAATGAAAAAGGAATCACTGCAACAGCTGGCGCAGCGTCAAGGCAGATGTCATTATTCTTTAAATCAAAAATCATACTAATCGACGAAGCAGATTCAGTCAGTGGAACCAAGGACAGGGGAGCTCCATCTTCAATCGCAGAGCTGATAGAAAGCTCGGCTTTCCCAGTCATACTCACAGCAACATCATTAGATGAATCAAAGTTCTCAGCAATAAGAAAGAAGACAAAAAGGCTGCAATGGAAGCAGCCAACCGCAGCTGAAGTTGAAATAATCTTAAGAAGAGTAATAAAAGAAGAAAAGTTAAGCTGCGATGAAGACGTAATAAAAGGATTAGCAAACCGTTCAAATGGAGACATAAGGGCAGCAATCACAGATTTACAGGTTCTTGCATCAGCTTCAAGGAAAATAACAAAGGCAGACCTCAACTCAATGGGAGAGAGAAATACACATGCAGCCTTAAGCACTCTTTTAATAAAAATCTTCAAGAATTCAGACCCGAAGATAGCGATGCAGGCTTTAGAGGAAGCAAACGAAGACCCGGATGAAGCAATGCTCTGGATAGATGAGAATCTACCTTACGAATACAGCGGAAAAGACTTAAGCGATGCGTATGACTTCCTGTCAAGAGCAGATGTGTTCAAGGGAAGGATTAGAAAGCAGCAGCACTGGAGATATCTGGTTTACGTAACAACATTCATGGCAGCTGGTGTTGCAGTCTCAAAGACAAAAAAGAATTCTGCAATGAGAGAATACAAGAGAGCAGAGCGTTTATTGGCAATGTGGATGGCAAATCAAAAAAACGCAGCCAGAAAAAACCTTGCAAAAGCGCTGGTGCCTCATCTGCACGCTTCAGCAAAAGAATTATTCACAATCTCAATGCCTTTTCTAAAAGAATTGGCAAGAAAAGATGATTCTTTCGCAGATAAATTGAAGGAGAGATACAAGCTGGAAGATGAGCAGATGGCTTATTTAGAGAAATAATGCATTATCCTTATCCCCTGCTTATCTTTGGTCAATAATCCTTGCTTTCCTGCGGTTATCTTGAAGTCTTTGGCAACTTTTATTGGAATTCTTACAGCTATGCTGTTTCCCCACTTCGCAAATTTAACCTCTTTGGCATTCCTAAGAGCGCGATACTTCTCTGCAAGCGATTTAAGCTGGGCCATGTTCATCAATTCCTCGCCGCATTTTAAGCATCTGAAGGCCTCAAACTCAATATCATCCATCTCATCCTTTTTTTTCTCCATTTTTCCGCTGCAAATCGGGCATTTCATTTTTTTTCAACCGTTTTTATTATGACATTGCTGCCTAAATCATCGCCAACGCATATTATAGTTCGGCCAACAAACTTTATTCCACGTTTTCCAAAACGTTTTACTTTTCCTGTGTTCAGCACTCTGAACACCTGGTCAGGGAAGGCAATTTCCCTTTGCCTCGCCCTTTTGATTGCATGGACTGTTATGAAAACAGGCTTATTCTGGAAATAAATTCCAGTTTCTGGATATACAAGGATATACAAATATAAAAGCTTTATTGTTGAAAGCATCGTACTTGGATAAATCGGAGTCTTCTTATCTTTTTCATAGAGATAATCGGAAATATTACGATAGTCGTCGGAAATCTTCCGAAATTTCCGGACGAGGTTTTATATTCTAGTTCTTTACTACAGTTTTCATGACTAGCAAAATATTCCCTGAAACCAAATTTGAGGAAGATGCATACCTGACTCTCAAGGATGCGACAGACAGAATAAAATTGTTAAGGTATAAATTGGGCCTGCCGAAGAGATTTAGAATAGATTATCGCGTAACATATAGCCATATTCTCAGGGTGGCAAGAAAAAGGCCTTTCAAGTCTAAGGATCCAGCGTTAAAACAAATACTAAAAGCACTCAGAGATGAGGCATATGCTCAAGGCAAAATAAAAGCCATCTTATTTTACAGGACGGAGGCAAAAAGTGGTCAGAATGTTTAAATACGATAAAGCTTATGCTTTGGCTATGAAACAGCTTACTGCAATCATCCAAAAGGATGAGAATATGTTTGTCGCTAGATGCGCGGAAATAGGAACAGTAAGCCAGGGAAGGACTGTCAAGCAAGCTTTAAAGAATTTAAAGGAAGCAACCGAGCTTTATCTGGAAGAAAAGCCCATCAAGGGCATTTCTAAGCCAATTTTCGCCACTTTCGAGGTTGTCGAAAGTGTCAGGACTTAAGAAGATTTCGGGCAAAGATTGCATTAGGATTCTTTGCAACAAATTCGGGTTCAAAGTCAGAAGGCAAAGAGGAAGTCATGTTGTTTTAAGGAAAGAGACTGAAGCCGGAGCAATTATCACAGTTGTCCCGAAGCACAAGGAGTTGAAAATAGGCACATTAAAAGGAATCCTTGAATTAGCCAAAATCGAAGAACATGAATTTGCTGAATATCAATAAAATTATTTGGAAAAATAATTTTTGCGAGCAAACTTCTTGACTTTAACAAAATAACTTTAAATGCCACCTTCATAATCGTGTTTTATGAGCAATATTTTACCCTCAACCTCAAGGATTGAATCATTTAGTGACGGTGTTTTTGCAATTATTATTACTCTGCTCATTTTTACGATAAAAGTGCCTTTATTGACTGACTTAACCCCCCAGGCGGTTTTGGAAGTCACCTTGCGGCTTATGCCTCAATTCATAACTTTTGCAATAAGTTTTTTCACAATCGCCATATTTTGGGTCAACCACCACCATTTTTTCCATCAGGTCGACCATTCTGACTGGAAGCTGATGTGGTGGAACAACCTCCTGCTGTTTTGGCTCGCCATCGTCCCTTTTACAACGGACTTTTTTGGAAAATATACAAAGATTCCGATAGTTGTCTCAATCTACTCAGCAATTCTTTGCCTGGCATCTCTCACCTTTATGATTATGGTCAACTACGCTTTCCTGCAAAGCGATTTGATTCACAAAAAGATACCAAAAGAGTTCAGGATTAATGAGCGGAATAGGACAATGATAGGTGTTGTTGCGTATTTCCTTGCAGCAGTGATTGCCATTTTCAACGTTTGGATAGCTATTTTCATCATTTTTGTAAACCCGATTTTTTATTTTATACCGACACTGGTTGAAGAGCAAATGAAGAATCATAAGCACTGATTCTTGTATGCGGCAAATCCAGCAAGAACACCGTTATATTTGTAGCACGTCCCAGCTTATTCCTTTTTCCACTTTTTGAATACTTGATTTTATAAACTCAGGATGAATATTATAATTATGCGCAAGCTATCAACTACTGCATTCAAAAAAGATTTTTCACCAGAACAACATGAAGAACTACTCAGTGCATTGAAAGTCCGTTTTGAGAAAAACATGAACCGCCATAAAGGTCTTGAATGGGCTAAAGTACAAGCAAAGCTGGAAGCTAATACTGAAAAACTGTGGTCACTCAATGAAATGGAAAGAACCGGTGGTGAACCGGATGTTGTTGGTTATGATAAAAAGACGGGCGAATACATTTTTTATGATTGTTCAGCGGAAAGTCCTAAAGGCCGCAGAAATGTTTGTTATGACCGTGAAGCGCTGGAGTCAAGGAAAGAATTTAAACCAAAAGATACCGCTATGGATATGGCAGCTGCCATGGGCATCGAGATTTTAACGGAAGAACAATATCGAGAGTTGCAGAAACTTGGAAATTTCGATACGAAAACGTCGAGCTGGGTGAAAACACCTTCTGATATTAGAAAACTCGGTGGCGCCCTCTTTGCTGATCGCCGCTACGGCAATGTCTTCGTGTATCACAACAGTGCGCCCTCTTACTATGGCGCTAGGGCGTTCCGTGGCTCGCTAAGGGTCTAAATTTTGCACAGACAGCGAAGTGGGGTGTTCCTTGTTACACGTTTCAGAAAAGTAACATAGTTTTGGATCGCAGATAACACTACGTGAACTGGGATTCGGCGAGGGACTGGCGCGCCACTATAAAGCGCGGCGGCGGCACTGGTGGAGGCTGTGGTGGTGTACCATGTCCATAAAAATCAAATGCGGGCTAACACAGCGTGCACTGGACGGCGGGGATTCTGCGGCGTTTTAGATCATTTTTCTGGCTTCGAGTTTTTCCTGCTCCCAATCATTGTCCACGTCCGCCCCGCCGCCAGTAACGCAAACCGTTAGGCGCTAAAACCCGCTTTATGAAAAAACGACCCACATCTGTAACCGTAATCGCTTGGATTCTGCTTGTCACAAGTGGACTGTCTTTGCTGACGAGCACCATGGCGATCAACAACCCAATGGCGCAGGTACTGATGGCTAAGAGTCCCATTCCCGTCCCGCTGCAATACGTTATGCTATATCTCGGGTTGGCCATTTCCATCCTCTCCGCCATTTTCATGTTGCGAGCCGCGAACTGGGCACGCCTGCTATACATCGGTTGGACCGGTATCGCTTTGCTGGTCCTCCTTTTGACTTCGCCGGTCAAACCTATGCTAATTCCCGGAATACTAATGTATGCGGTCTTCGTCTTCTTTCTCTTACGCCCGAAGGCCACAGCATATTTTACACATTCTGCCAATTTCCCAAACGACTAAAAGAGAATTTCAAAATGG
>ERZ1292640.1038-Hain-H43-02um-R1-1038-length-23038-cov-7_pt1 | contig 23038 bp, 26 predicted proteins | sample MGYA00564404_ERZ1292640 | MGnify/ENA primary metagenome ERZ1292640 (study PRJEB36523, sample SAMEA6512636) | groundwater metagenome | collected 2019-01-08 | study: AquaDiva: Metagenomics assemblies of 32 groundwater samples
GCAAACGATATGCATGGTTAGTTTACTCTTCCACAGCAACTCCGCCGAAATCCTTTTTTTGCACCTCTTTATAAAGCGGATTCGGTACAAGCGTCGGCACGCCGCCTCTATCGACGACATAGTACGCGAAGCCGCGCATCTTCTTCACCATCTCATAATCCGCATGCCCCGGCATTGAGGCGGAATCTCCCGCGCCTTCGACGGGGCTATCATCGGCTGTGACCAGCCATTGCGGGCCCGTGTTGACAACCAAGTGCCCGTATCCTGACGGCATATACACAGAGTCACCCGCCTTTACGGGAATTGCTTTAAACTCCTCTATCTTGTCCGGCTGCGGCACATCGTTTTCCACGACCATCTTTTGAAGCAGAGCGATGCCCTCCCCCTGCACAATCCAATACGTCTCGTCTAGCTTGCCGACGTGGTAGTGGCCGTATGTCTTTATGTACTCACCGCCGACGGTCCCCGATTCCCACACCGTAATATTCCGCTTCTTCGAACCCCCGCGAATCATGTAGTAATGGATAGCGGGCCCCTGCGCACCGGGCTTCATGAGCACCTCTTTCATCTTCTCGTGTGTGCGAGCCGCGTATGGTTCGAAAGCCATAGATTTGAGGATTGTACCACACCACGGAGAGCCCCGTAGGACGCAGTATGGTAGTCTTTTAGTCATGCAGTGTCCGCGTGCGGTATTTTTCGACCTCGACGATACGCTCGCGGAGAGTTTCCATGCGCCCTCACCGCAAGCGCTTGCGGGCGTCGGGAAATTGCTCACATATGTGCCGGTCTCAATAATCTCAGGCGCGACATTCCTGCGCATGCATAAGCAGTTTCTCTCTACCCTTGAGTCACATCCGCACGCCAACCGTCTCTATATTTTCGCTACAAGTGCCGCGCAAGCTTACCAGTTCAGTTCGGGGACATGGGAGCAGCTCTACGACCTTGCGCTCGACGAAGAAGCCCGCGCCCGCATTAAAAAGGCCGTCATCGACGCGGTGAACTCGCTCGAAGTGTTGCGTGACATTCCGCACTACGGGGAACAAATGGTTGATAAAGGGTCTCAAATCGCCTACACGCATGTCGGCGTCGATGCGTCGAAGGCGGTGAAAGATTCATGGGATACGGACGGTTCGAAACGGGGGCTTCTCTGGGAAACACTCAAACAGTCGCTGCCCGAATTCGAGGTCCTCATGGGCGGCGTCACAACCATCGATATCACCCGCAAGGATGTAAACAAATCCCACGGTGTCGAGTGGCTCTCGAAAAGACTTTCTATCCCCGTACAAGAAATGCTCTACGTCGGCGACGCACTCTATCCGGGAGGCAACGATGCGGTGGTTATTCCGACGGGCATTCAGACACTTTCCGTCTCGGGTCCCGCCGAAACCGAAAAAATCATCGACGAGCTCCTTACGGTCTGCAGCGCACAGTAGTTATCTTACGGGCAGCGGAGTGTAGAGCTGCTTTGCTTTCTCCCAAAATTCCGGGTGCCCTTGTTTCTCTTTCAGGTAGTACCACCATTCCGCGCCCCAGAGGTATTGCTTATCAAATGAGGTCTGCCGCGCGTAGGCGACTATTTCGTCGAACTTCGCGATGTCCATGCGCTCGAGCTGCGTTTCGAGCGAAGCTTTGCCCGTCGGCTCGACGAGCCACGGCTCGAGCGACAGCTCGATGAGAAATGCCGGCTTTGTGCCGTACAAAATCTCCATGAGGCGCTCCTTCGCGCGGTAGACGAGCACGGGGAGTTTGGTCTTGAATTGTCCGAGTTCGGGACTCCAGAAATACATGTAGAGGCTGGTGCCGAAAGCATCGCCGTTCTTGTACGGCCCCGTCCAGAGCCCTAGATTTCCGCTGTCGGTCACCAACACGGGGCGAGTATCAAGAGAATGCACTAGTGCGATTTCTTCCCGCAAAAATGCTTCATCGAGTTCTCCGCAATGCTCAAAGGCGAACGCGCTCAAATACGGCTCGTTCTCCACCTGCCAGTACGTAATGGCCGGATTGTTCTTGTATCGTGTCACGACCGCGGTCAGATACTCGCGCAACTCCCCTTTCTGCTCTTCCCACGAGAGCTTTTGCGCCCACCCGGGAATATGACATTCCGGCCATCGCGGAAGACGCCGCCCGACCGCGAGGACCACGCGCGCATCGCGCGCTCGCGCTTCTTGCAGCTGGTAGTCCAGCTCGCTCCAATCGTACCCATCCCGCTTGGGCTCTACGCGCGGCCAGTACGCGGGGATGCGGATATCGCGCACCTTGAGGTCATCCAGAACCGCACGGTATGTTGCGTGCCAGTCGAGTCCCAATTCTTCGGCGTGCATCGCGCTAAACGTGACACCGTACGCGACGCGCGACGGTACCGCATGCAGTGTCAAAAAAAGAAATCCCGCCCCAAGCAACGCAACGACCAGAGCCATTATCCACACGGTGCGCATCAGGCTCATACGAGGAACAATGCGGCGAGACCCCCGACGATGCACAAAATCCCGTACACCTGGTGCGGGAACTGATGTTTGTGTATCTCCCCCTTGAAGATGCCGGGAAACCAGCGGGCGCAGAAGAATGCGAAGGAAAGGAGAAATACAAATTGAAGGCCTGCCAGGGCATTCACGATAGTGACGCTTCCCATACTGATGGCAAGGAGCGTGAGAAACGCCGCGACACCGCCGAGCGCCTTGTTGGAGACGACCAACCACTTCATGCCGTGCGATGACGCGCGGTATCCGTGGAAAATTGCTTTACGGTTCGCGGGGACAGCGAGCAGAAAGAGTGCGCCGATGACATTAGTCATGCGCGACCAGAAGAATCCGTCGATAAAACTCGTCTCTTGAAAAATAAGTTTGATGAGGACGGCGGAGGCGGCAAAAAATACACCCGAGACCACCACGAGCCCAAGCGAGTTCCAGGTGAGCTTGAAGTGCGAGATGAGCACGGTCCCGATGACGAGCAGTATAAATGCGGGAAGGAAGGCGCGCGGGAGGTCCTGATTGAGGAAGACGAATGCGAGGTGGGCCGTCACGACCGCGGATACGGCGCCGACAATCGGCACTGCGTCGGAGGCGTTGCCCCGCTTGAGCGCCGTATAGAGAAAAAGTACGGAAAGGATGAACGTCGCGGATGCGAGCAGGGACAACGAGATGAGTGTGAACGACGGCACGGAAATGAGGCCGAACGGCACCAAAACGAGCACGAAGCCCGACATGATGCTGATATAGAAAGCGTACACCACGGGTTTCCCCAGGTGCTGGTGGCTCACGAGCACGTATTTGTCGACGAGCACGATACCCGCCGAGATGAGCTGGGCGAGCACGGCAAGCGCTATCCAGGTGACCATGCCGTCAGTCTACCAGAGCATTCTTCTCGCAGATCTGTTTATACACGTATGCGGATTCCCGGATACGGCGCGTCTGCGTCGCGTAATCCACCTCGACAAGCCCGAATCTCGGACCGAATCCTTCCGTCCATTCGTAATTATCGAGCATTGACCAATGCAGGTACCCTTTGACGGGCACACCATCCGCGAGCGCGCGGTGCAGCGAGCGCGCGGCGTTTCGTATGAATTCCGCGCGCCTCGAATCCGCCGCATCGGCAAGCCCGTGCTCCGATACATAGACGGGAAGTCCGTAGCGTTTGAGTCCGACGAGGCAGTGATAGAGCGACGTCGGATGCAGTTCCCACCCCATGTCGGAGCGCACTGCCGCGGCCCGCTCACCCGCGGTCGCGCCGAATTTGCGGTGATGGTAGTGGTTGAGCCCGATGAAGTCCTGATATCCGGCGATGAGCCGGAGAAAGCGATGGTTCCAGAACCGATCGGAGAGCGCGCACCGGAGCATATTGAGCGGATTCCAATTCGATTCGAAAAATATATTGTGCTTTGCAATCCCGACCTGAATAGCCGGCCGCGCCTCCTTCATCGCTCTGTAGGCTGCGCGGTGCGCCGCGGCAATCGCCGAGATGACACGCAAATGCCGCAGAGGATTCTTGAGAAACGGCGGCCAGACGCCGTCCCAATAGCCCTTGGCCGAATACACCATCGGCTCATTGTGCGTAAGCCAGAGGTCCGCTTCGCTCCCCAAGCGCTCCACGACGAAACGGCAGTAGCGCGCAAAAACCTCGGGCGCATCCTCGTGCAAAAAACCGCCCCGCTGTGAAAACCAGAGCGGAAGCGTGAAGTGCCACAGATTCGGAACGGGCGTGAGGCCCCGCACCTTAAGCGCGGCAAAGACGGCCCGGTAATGTTCGATTTGCTTCTCGTCGAATTTCCCTTCCTCCGGCTCAATGCGCGCCCATTCGATGGAGAAGCGCTGCGCGTTCATGCTGAGGCTTGCCGCAATATCAAAATCGCTTTCGAAGCGGTTATAAAAATCGGCCGCGCGGCCTGCGGGCGGCACTTTGCCTTCCCGGGCGGCCTGCGCCCAATCAACGTTCTCGATACCTCCCTCGACTTGGTACGCGGCAGTGGAAGCACCCCATAAGAATCCTGCAGGAAACTTGAGCTCGGCCATTGGCCTATTCTATCAGACCCGATTATGAAGTCGCCGCGGAGCGTCGGACGAAAAACATGAGCACGATGAGGAAGGCGAAGAGCGTTGCGGACATGAGAGGAAACGTGATGTAGCCGAATTCGAAGAGGATGCGCTGCGCGCAATCGCCCGCGCCGCTCGCGGGGCATGGGACGAGCGCCTGGCCTCCCATTTGCAGGTAGTGCTGGTAGAGCGCCGCGATACCGCCGAGAATCGAGAAGCCGATGGAGTAATCCGCGACGGAGCGGTCATTCTTCCACAGAGCGAGCGCGAAGAGGACAACCTGCGGCCACAGGAATACGCGCTGTACCCAGCACCAACCGCACGGAGCGAATCCGAGTATCTCGGAGTAGTAGAGCGTCATCACGGTCGCGCCAAGCGTAAGGAGGAATGCGAGCCACAGTCCCCAGCGGCTTAGAAGCCCCGCAATGTCCTGAAGGTCGGTGAACTTCTTTTGCAAAAAATACAGCACAAGAAATCCGGCGCCGGCGACCTGCATCGCGAGCGTCCCGAGTGCGAGCAGATAATTCAGTGTTTCAACAGACATGGCTGCTTACGGAAGCGGACAACCGCTTGCGTCGGAAAGTTCTTGCAGCGTGCGCTCACCCGTAAGGGTCGTCGTGCTGTTGGGGAACGTCCATGTCGGGTAGCTCTGGATGCCTTTATCCTTGCAAACCTGCAGTTGCTCCTTGCCGTCGGGAGTCGAGCATTCGACGTACGGCAAAAGGCGCGCGGCGGTGCCGAACATCCTCTTGGTCGCCTGGCAATGCGGACACCAGAACGCGCCGTAGAAAACGACGCCTTTGTCCTTTAAACATTGCGCAAAGGGGTCGAGCTTGCTGGGAGACGAGCGGACGACGAGCGACATGCCGATGCCTGCGACGATAAGCGCCACGATGATAAGCCAGAATATAAGCACTCCCCTTTTCATTCCGCTTATGATACCGCCATGTCACAGAAATGCCAAACATCGTGTTTCTGATAGAATGTCTTCATGTCGAACCCTATCGTCGAGGTGGAGAAAGCTTTGCACGTGGAGGATGTCGACCGCGCGTTTCTCCTCAAAGTCGTTCAGCCGTCCCTGGTAGGGCTTATTGACGGCTCTATTTCCACACTCGCGCCGCTTTTCGCCGCCGCGTTTGCCCGCAACAGTCCGCATATCGCCTTTCTCGTCGGTACCGCGGCCGCCATCGGCGCCGCAATCTCAATGGCATTTGCGGAGGGACTCTCGGACACGGGTGAGCACACGGGCCGCGGGCACCCCGCCATCCGCGGAAGTATTGTCGGCATCGCGACCTTCATCGGCGGTATCTTTCACACGCTCCCCTTCCTTATCCCCGACCTTACGACTGCGCTCTATCTCGCATACTTTGTCGTCGGTATCGAACTGCTCGCTATCGGCTATATCCGCTACCGCTATTTCAAAATGGGATTTTGGTCATCTATCGTGCAAGTTGTTTTTGGCGGCGCACTGGTCTTCATGGCCGGTATCTTTATCGGGACGGCTTGATTTTAAAGATTGCATCCAATGGAATCTTTAAAATCACGGGCGATTTTTCCAAAAAATCGACCGCGAAACATTAGACCTGTGCACAGTGTGCGCATTTGCACCCGACGGGCCGGATGAATTCGTCAAAATATTCGGTGTCGTAATCGATGGTCAACTCCTCCCCTTCTTTTATTGCACGCACGGCCGTAATCATGATGTGTCCGCCGTCTATCTCGGCCTCCGTGTTGGGATCGCAAGAGTGATTAATGTAGCGTGCGGTATTGCTGCGCGGTGAGCCGTCGATGGTCCATTCCTCATCTATCTCGAAGAGATAGCGCGATGTCATCGTATCGGCGAGCGCGGTCGGTATCTTCTTGCCCGTATATTCCAGAATAAAGTCGCCCTTTTTGATGGGTGTAGCGGCGAAGAGCCCCTGTCCCATCCCCGGCTTCGACCGGCGTATCTCAAAACGTGCATCTATCGCTTTCATGGAGGCGAAGTATAATACAGGGCATGACCAAACGCGAAAAGCTCTCTACCGAAAGTTATAAGGGCGTACGCGATTTCTACCCGGACGACCAGTTCATACAGCGCTATCTCTTCGAGCATATGGAGCGCGTATGCGAGCTTTTCGGATACGAAGAATACAACGCTTCCATACTCGAGCCCGCGGAGCTCTACCGTTCAAAGACGAGCGAAGAAATCGTCAACGAGCAAACATACACATTTACCGACCGCGGCGGCAGAGAGGTCACGCTGCGCCCCGAGATGACCCCTACCTTCGCGCGCATGGTCGCGGCGCGGCAGCGCGACATTCCGCTCCCCGCGCGCTGGTATTCCATCCCCAATGTGTTCCGCTACGAACGGCCGCAGAAAGGCCGCTTGCGCGAGCACTGGCAGCTCAATGCCGATATTGTGGGCGCCGAAGGCGTCGAGGCGGACGCCGAGATAATAGCGGTTGCTCACGGCGTCTTACGCTCGCTCGGAGCTGATGAGCGCAATTTCGAGATACGCGTATCGGACCGCCGTATTCTCGACGCGATTTACCAGTCCGTCGGCATTGCCAAGGAGTACACGGGTAGCGTCACCCGGCTCCTCGACCGTCGCGCAAAGATAGATGACTTCGAAAAGGAGCTCACGACGCTCATCGCCCACGAAGAAAAAGCGGTAAAGCTCATCGAAGAGCTCGAGCACATCACCTCCACCGCCTACCTCGAGGAATTGCGGGTGGCGCTCGAACACCTGGGCGTGCGCAATATGGTCGTGGACACTTCCATCACCCGCGGCTTCGACTACTACACGGGCATGATATTCGAGGTATTTGACACCGACGAGAGCAACCGCCGTTCGCTTTTTGGCGGCGGCCGCTACGATAATCTCTTGAGCCTTTTCGGAGGAGAGCCTATCCCCGCCGTCGGATTCGGCATGGGCGACGTCACGGCACGTGACTTCCTGGAGACGCACAATCTGTTGCCCACGTACACGCCCTCTACCGAGCTCATGATATGCATCGTCGAGCCGGAGGCCACCTCGCACGCGGTACAGCTCGCACAGGGACTCCGACGCGAGGATGTGACGACCGCCGTGAATTTCTCCGGCAAGCGTATCGGCGACCAGATACGGGGCGCCGATAAAATGAAGATACCGTTTATCATCGCCGTCGGCGCCAAAGAGCGCGACTCCGGCCGCTACACGGTGAAAAATCTTTCGACGGGTGTCGAGATTACACTCCCCGCCGACCGCATCGCGGAACATCTGTTCTCGTCTCTCGGCTAATACTTGCATGCGGGTCGTCACTTTTGATATCGAGACGGCGAATTGGATGTCGGATATCGGCTCTTCCGACCCCGCAGACCTGACGATTGCCCTCGTGTGCATCCACGATTCGGAGACAGATACCTACTCGAGCTACCTTGAACCCGAGCTCCCACAGATGTGGAACATCCTGGAGCGCACCGACGTACTCGTCGGCTACAACTCCAACCACTTCGACATCCCGCTTTTGAACAAATACTATCCCGGCGACCTCACCAGGATTAAGAGCCTCGACATCATGCAGGAGGTCTATTCCGTCATCGGACGGCGACTGAAACTCGATTCGATTGCCGAAGGCACGCTCGGTGAGAAGAAAAGCGCTTCGGGCGCGCAATCACTCCAATGGTGGCGGGCGGGTGAGATTGAGAAGGTACGCGCATACTGCTTGAAAGACGTTGAGATAACCAAAAAGATATTCGATTACGCGCTTGCAAAAGGTTCACTGAAATACCAGGAACTAGGTCGTGCACGCGAATTCAAGCTCGATACCTCGAAGTGGCTCACCGAAAGCGGCGGCGCCATGACCTATACGCTGGGGCTGTAAGCGTTTGACAAGGTGAACGCGACTGCTAGGCTTCTCGCGGGCGGGTGCATTCCGCGCCTTGTTCCTTTCGGGAGGAAACTCATGTCTGATACGACAAAGAGGCCTCTCGTCCACCGCGAGGCCTCGTACTGGCGGCGTGAAGTTCTCACGCTGCCGAACCTCATAACGTTATTCCGCGCCGGGTGTGCCTGCTGGATGCTTGCGGAGCCGTATGCGCCTCTGCAAGTTGCCATTTTAGCCTTCCTCGGCTGGACAAGTGATGGTCTCGATGGCTGGGTGGCAAAAACCTTCGGCATGACGAGTCGGTTCGGAGCGCGGTTGGATCAGTATGTTGATTGGCTCTTCGGCATCGCGATGCTCTATGCTATCTACGTGGCAGAACCGCCTACGTGGTATAGCATCGGCATCATCTGCCTAATCAGCCTGTATCTGCTGGTTCGCATGCGCTACTACGACGCCGACACGCCTGAGGTCGCCAAGCTCAAGACGTTCCTCCAGTTCTTGGGGGGTGTTGTCATACTGATTGGTGACGCCGCCGGTATCGGGTTTATTACCGGCATCGGCTACGTCATAATCATTCTTTCACTCCCGCTGCTAGTGCTTTGCCTGCGGGAATACCACCTGCAGAGCAAGCAGAGCGAAACGACTCGGCCCGGACCCTAGCGGTTCGGGCCGGGACTTTTTGTGCTCCCGGCCCTAATCCCAAAATTCGCTTCGCTCTTTTTGTGCTTGGGGCCGGGATCGAACCGGCGACCCTTCCCTCTTCAGGGGAATGCTCTACCAACTGAGCTACCCAAGCCCCGACACCAATTTTGCCATTGTTTTTATTGCATCCCGAGCAAATCGGTAATACATACTCCCGGGCAAACGATGCGTATCAGCATCATCTCAGAAGAAAAACATAAATGCAATTATGGCAAATTTGGTGTGGGGGCAAGCATCCTACCGCGTGCCCGTCGGGACGCCGCCGAATCTTGCCTGGATGTCTTTCCACATGACTTCGAAACTCCCCATCTGTGCCTGCGCTTTCGCGCTCGTGCCCTGTATTTGCTGGACGGTTTTCATCATGTCGTCGACAACGGGCGCGAGGTAGGTCATATAAAACCACAGCGGCGCGAGGAGGATAGCCATCCAAAAAATGAATTTGATGATGCCACCCCAAATAGCATTGCGGCGCATCTTGTGGAGCATTTTATTGTTCTCCTTGGTAAGGCGATACATCTCCTGAAGCGTTTGTTCGTCCATGGCCATATTCTAGCACTCTGCTGCCACCTTCTATGCCCTCGGCAGGAATCGAACCCACATCTCTCCCTTAGGACGGGATTGCTCTATCCATTGAGCTACGGGGGCAAGCTGGAACCTTGCCAGCTTATCACACGAGCTACCGGGGAAGCGAACTATATAGCGAGCAGCTCGCGCAGTTTGGGCTCGTCGAATCCGACGATGAGGTCTTGGCCGACGGTAATCACGGGCACACCCATTTGGCCGCTTTTTTCTATCATCTCCTTGCGCTTGGCAAGGTCGGTACCGACGTTGTAATCGGTGAATGCGACGCTATTTGCTGTGAAGAAATCCTTCGCCGCGTGGCAGAAGTGACAGGTCGGTGTCGAGTAAATGGTGACTTGAGCTTTTGTTGCCATAGGTCTGTTGTTATTTCTTAAGTGACGTAATTATATCATTAATGCGTCGCGCTTAGAATCCTAATTTCTCCTTTACCAGGATAACGATCGCATTGCGCTTCATCATGGAGCTTTCGCCGTGAAGAACCGTGGTTTTGTTGTGTTGTGTGCCCATACCGTAGAGTTTTTTCATATGTTCGTCCTCAAGCGGGATGACATGCTTTTTGAGGCGCTCGAATGCAGCCGCAAGATCGGGGACGATTTTCTGCGCGCCGACCACGAGAATAAGATTGGGCGAAGTATAGGCGAGGTGCGGCAACTGGCTTCCGGTATTCGATGCGATGACCAACTCCCCCTCCTCGGTGACCGCATGCACGCTTCCGAGATAGTAGTCGGAAACGACGGAATGTTTGCGCAAGTGCGCCCTCTTTTCTTCGTCGTCTTCTTTCAATACGGCTTCGTGCAGGTTGTGCCACCCGTGCTCGCCCGCCTTCAAGTGGTCCACAAATCCTATCTCCTCGAGCGTTACCGACGAGCCGTTCATGACTGAGGCACCTTCCGGTATGAGTTTCTTGATAGTTTCAAAAGCTTCCTTGGCGTTCTCTACGACGATGGGTGTGAAGCCGTGTGCCTTGAGGGCTTCCGCCGTCTTTTCGACGGACTCGTGCGATGCAAGCTTGCTGTAATCCATAAATAGTGTAGCTAGTTTACTTTGTAAAGTGATACGCGAGTGCCCATCATAGTCTATGCACTTTACTTTGTAAAGTAGACACAACTGTGCTAGCATGTGGATATCTATGAAAAGAGGCGCGGATGACTGCCCTATCAGCAAAGTCGTCGGATTATTCGGCGATTCGTGCTCTATTCTCATCGTCCGCGACTTGCTCGAAGGCCCGAAGCGCTACAGCGAGCTTGAATGCTCTCTCAACGCGTCCTCCCGGACACTTGTCAAGAAATTAAAGCTTCTCGAACATGAAGGACTAATCAATAGAAAGAAACTTTCGGGAACGAGCGGATACGGCAAATATCAACTCACCAAAAAAGGAGCTGCATTTCAGAAGGTGGCCGACGCCATGCGAGCGTACGGCAAGAAGTACCTCTAATGTAATCTTTCAAGTACAATAAAGCCCTTGCGGGTATATTCACGGGTTCATATACCCGCGTCGCTCGGACAAAATCCAAGCGAGCTTTGATTTTGAATCCTCACTAGCGGGTATAGTTTAGTGGTAGAACGAATGCTTCCCAAGCATTAGATCGGAGTTCGATTCTCCGTACCCGCACTAGGAGCGAGGGAAGTGAGAGCTCGCTCTCACTTCCGAGTGACGACGTGCGGTCGAGTGAAGCGTTCCCCGCAACAACTTTAAGCGAGGTCGACAGGGGGTTTTGGGAGACCCCGCAGGGCTTGGCCCGAGGACAGTACATTTTTCAGCAGAAAAATGTTGTTCTCCCAAAACCCCCTGTCGCCGAGCGCCCCTTCACCACCACGTAAATGTTTTCTTGAGCCAATCGACGAAAGACGAGGTTGCGTGCGTCGGGGCTACGGGCGGCGTATCCACTATAACGATGAGTCCCTCGCCGCGGGCTGCAAGCGCGTACTGTTCGCGCAATACCTGCTCCTTGCCGCGATCGGTCTCGAGGCTCGCGATATCGGCGTCGAGCTGTGCTTGTCGCTTAGATAGGTCGCCGAGCTGCATTTCCGCCTCTTTCCGCAGCAGGCGCGATTCCTGTTGCTTCTTATATGCGCTCCATACACCCATGGCGGAGAGGACTATGAGCGCAAAGAGCCCCAACAAGATAAGGCGTCTGCCGAAGAGCCGCACCGGATCATTCCTTGGACGCAAAACTGCCATACGATATACTATATACCTTACCCGATATACTATTCACATGAGCTTCCTTTTCGACAAACGAACCAAAACGGTCATCCGGTGGGTATGGAGCGTGGTCGCTATCGTCGTCTCCATCGGTATGGTCTTCTTCTTCGCCCCCGGGCTTCCTGAATGGCTTGCCAGCCTGTTCTAGCTCTCACGCACTACTTTCAAAAACACGTCGTGGGGTATATCTACTTTCCCGCGGGCGAGCATCTTTTTCTTGCCTTTCTTTTGCTTTTCCCGCAGTTTCATTTTGCGCGTGATGTCGCCGCCGTACATATGCTGCGTGACGTCCTTCTTCATGGCCGACTTGCGGCGCGAGGCAATAATGCGTCCGCCCGTCTTCGCTTGGATTTTGAGCTCGAACATTTGTCTCGGCAATAGTTTTTCAAGACGTTCCACCATTGCTTCGGCTTCCACATTGATGCGTCGCTCGGAAACGATGCGGGAGAATGCCGGCACCACCTCTTCGGCGACCAACACGTCCAAACGCACCACATGTGCTTCGCGGAGTCCGAGTATCTCGTACGAGAGTGATGCAAATCCTGACGAAGCACTTTTCAGACGATCAAAGAATCCCCGCATGAGCTCGCGAAGGGGCATAAGCGCGTGAAGTTCCGTTTTTCCGTCCGGCAGTGTTTCCGTATTCCCTACCTCCGCTTCATGGTCGTACAAAAGCTGCGAGATTCCTCCGATGTATGAGGGCGGCGTCAATATCGTCACGCTCGCCCATTTTTCCCTCACGCTCTTGACCGTGCCGTCGTCGGGAAAACGCGCGGGAGAATATATTTCTTCGACGCCGCCGTCCGTCCGCGTGATTTCATATACCGTCGTCGGCTGCGTAACGACGAGCTCCATGTTGAATTCGCGACGCAAGCGCTCGACGATTATTTCAAGATGTAACATCCCCAGGAAACCGCAGCGGAATCCCCTGCCCATAACGCCCGAGGATTCCTCCTCGTACGACAGCGACGAATCCGAAAGCTTAAGTTTGTCGAGCGCCTGACGCAACATGGTGAGATCATCCTGGCTCGCCGGATAGACGCTCGCCCAAATGACGGGCGTCGGCGCCAAATAACCGTGAAGTGCCTCCGCAGGCCGCTTGCTCTGGGTGATAGTGTCCCCGACCGACGCGATTCCCGGCTTTTTGATTCCCGTCACGATGTACCCGATCTCGCCTGATTCCAGAGATTCACGGGGAGTCTCCTGCGGCGTGAGTACGCCGACTTCGAGTGCGATGAAATCCGCCTCGGCTGCGACAAAGCGCAGGTAGTCGCCTTTTTTAAATTGGCCGCCGAAGATGCGGAGGTACACGATGATGCCCCGGTGGTCGGAATAACCGAAATCGAAGATTAAGCCTTGCGCGCCGGTTTCCGCAGTCCCCGGCGGGGGCACCCGTTCTACCACCGCATCGAGAAGCGCGGATACGCCCTCCCCCGTCCTCCCCGAGCACCCCAAGACCTGCGATTCCTCGACACCGAGCAATGTCGCCAGCTCTGTCGTAATCTCCGCCGTCCTCGCGTGCGGCGCATCAATTTTTGAAACCACGGGAATAATCACACGGTTAAGTTTCTTTGCGACCGCTAGTACGGAAAGCGTCTGCGCCTCAACCCCTTGCGTCGCGTCAACGAGGAGAATGACGCCCTCAACGGCTGTAAGCGCACGCGACACTTCGTACGAAAAGTCGACGTGACCCGGAGTATCTATGAGATTAAGGACGTACGGAGCGCCGTTTTTCTTCCACTCCATGCGCACCGGTGCCATTTTGATAGTGATGCCGCGTTCGCGCTCCAGATCCATCTTGTCGAGCACTTGCTCCTGCATGCGTCGCGGCTCTATCGTCCCCGTCAATTCAAGCATGCGGTCTGCAAGCGTGGACTTCCCATGGTCAATGTGAGCGATAATTGAGAAGTTACGAATGTGACTTGTCATATTTATTTATCGCTCGCATTGCGAAAGGGGTCGGGAAAACTGTAGTTTTCCCGTGTCGGAGAGCAGGGCGAAGCCGCTGAGAACCGGGGGTTCTCAGGGAGAGACGTACTCGTCGCGACGATTTGGGCAATGATAGAAAAATTTCTGATGTTCATAAGAAGAAGTGTACCTTACCAAAAAAGAGAGCGGGGCGCATGTGCGTGGGGTGTCTCGCAGGCCGCAGGCACGCGAGTGCCGAAGGTGTCGGCGGGAGTACCCGCCGACCTGACGAGCGCTACTGCAGAGTGGTCGGTGTGCTCTCTTCCGATGAGACCACAACGCTGCGCGGGACGGGTACAGAAATGCCGCCCAACCTCCCGCGAATGACCTCGGTAATTTCTGCGAATTCGTGGCTCCGCAGAAGCGCGTACACGAGTCCAGCGACTATAATCCCAAACACGCCCGCGACAAAGCCCCGCGTGAAGACCGAGAGCGTCGTCGAGGCGAGCGTGATAGGCCCGATGGCGACGAGCACGCCGTACGCCGCTGATCCGGCGAGGAGCGCGGCGACGGCGCTCTCTACCCACGCCCGCCACACACGCGAAAAGAATCCCGAGAAACGGTGTTCAAAATGTACAATCAGTACGATAGAGCCGAGTATCGAAACGCTTGTAGAGGCAAACGCAAGCGCCAAAACGGTGCTTCCCGGAACATCCACCACACGCAGGAGTCCCTGGGCAAGCTTTGAGATGAGCTCGTTCTGAAATACGCCGATGAGTATCGCGCCAAGACCGACCGTCCCGAGCGAGGTGCCGAGGGCCACCAGGAACGGCACGAATGTGCGCCCGGCGGCGTAGTACCCGCGCACGAGGAGGTAGGTAATCCCTTGCGCGGTGAGCGAAAGCGACAAAAGCGCCAGAACCGCTGCGGTAAGACGGGTATCTGTCCAATCGAAGGCACCGCTTCCCAATATGACACGGACGATGTGTGCGCGCAGCACGATAAAGAGGGCCGTCGCCGGAAGCGACCAAAAGACCACGAGCCGCGCGGCGTTGGCGATATGCTCGATGAAGTACGCTTTGTCCCCGCGCGAAAGCGCCGCCGCAAGTACGGGAAATGCGGCAACGGAATACGACGCACCGATAACGGCGAGCGGTACCGCCTGCAGGTTCGAGGCAAACATGTATACGGCGATGGAGCCGGGAACGAGCGTCCCCGCCAGCGCGACTAACCCGATAAACGAGACCTGGTTCATCGAGAGTGCGAGCGCCCGGGGTATCGAGATTTTCACGGTCTCAAGGAATACGCGCGGTTTGAAAGCGCGCGGCAGTGCATGAATGAATCCGTCGGCGAATACCGACGGGAGTTGTATACCCACATGCAACAACGCGCCGAGCACCACGCCTATTGCTAGCCCCGTCAGCCCCCACCGCGGGGCGAAAAGAATGACACCGCTTATGATACCGACATTATAGAGCAGCGGTGAAAGCGCATACAGAGCGTAGCGTTGTCGCACTTGCGTTATAGCGCCGAAAATGTTGGAGAGTCCGAGGAATATCGGCTGCAGGAGCATGAGACGCGTGAGAGCGACGAGCGCGCCACCCTGCCCCGCCGCAGTAATCTCCGGAAAGAGCACCGACAATATCGCGGGCGCAAAGATTGCGGCAATAATCGAGATGGTGACCGCAACGAGCGAAAATCCGACAAGTATCGTATCTATGTACTCCCGCTGCTCCTGCGTGCTGCGCCGCGTGAGTTCGGGAATGAGAATATAGACGGAAACGAGTGCACCCGCACCGACAAAGATTAAATCGGGAATGCGGAAGGCCGCGTAGTAAATGTCGAGCGTTGCGGAAGCCCCGAAAGAATGCGCGAGCAGCCTGTCGCGCAAGAGCGCAAGCAGAGACGAGAGCAATGAGGAGAGCGCGATAACGTACACGGCTGTATGAAGTCCGCGCACCTCGTATGAAAGGAGCTGAAGAGCCCGCCCCGTTAGAGCGAACATACAATGATTTTAGAAATTAAACCTGTGCGACTTTGCGCGGCATTAGGACGCTCTAACGGGGCCCGGTTCATCATATGAGCTATTTGGCCGGCGCCGTCGCGGCAGCTGTGGGAGACTTACCCGCCCGGAGATTTTTAATGGCGTCTTTGACGACTTGCTGGCCCGGGTCAAGCGCACCGAGTGCCTCGAACACCTTGAGCGAATCGGCCGCACGTCCCGCGTCGTAGTACGCCAATCCAAGGACATATGCGGCGTTCGCGTAGTTTGACTGGAGTGTGAGCGCCTGTTCGAGGGCCACAATGGCATTGGGATAGTCTTTTGCGGCATAGGCAATCGCGCCGGCGTTGTACCACGCAAGCGGATCTTGCGGTGCGTACTGCGTTGCGAGCGCAGCAGCCGCAAGCGCGTTCTTCAGGTCATTAGTGGAGGCATATATCTGCGATGCGGCGTAGTAGGCGGCGGCGAAGTCGGGCTTCAACTGTGCGGCGGCGGCAAGGTTCTGAAGTGCGGCGTCTTTGTTGCCGGCAAGCAGTTCGATCTGCGCGAGCTGGAAAAGCGGTACGGGGCTTGAGGGATTTTCCAGGCGGGCACGCTGGTACGCAGCCCGCGCATTTTCGTATGCCCCCTCGACTTGGACGCCGGCAAGCTGCTGATACAGACCCGCGAGCTCAAGCCAATTCTGATAATCATTTGCATTGATGGCGACCGCGGCGAGTCCGTGTTGGATGGTTGCCTCAAGGGTGGCTTGGAGCTGCGTGCGCGCCGCCTCATCTTGCGTATCTAACTCCGCGAGCATTTGCTGCAATTGTACGAGGCCGAGCTGCACCGCCGAGCGGTGAGCACGCGCGCTTCCCGGATTCACCCGGAGCGCCTGATTGATAAGGGCGGACGTGGCCGCCGTGTCTTGTGTCCCGTTGAAGACGACGATGCCGCGGTTCAAAATAACTTCCGACGTGAGCACCCGTGCCACGCCCAGGGGTGCAGCGATGATGATGACGCCAAAGACGGCAAGCAGAGCGGCGTGACCGATGCTTCGCGCGCCTCCCGCGCCGAGTGACACAAAGAGGGGCCGTCCGAGACCCGCATGACGGGCGAATGCGACAAGCAGTCCGGCGGCGAGGAACACGGATACGCTCAAAGCGGGGCCCGGCACGTACAGTGCGAGGAAAACGGCAAGATATACGGAGCCAAGACCGAGAGCGGCGACGTAGAGCGTGTCGGGTACATCATGCGCGCGCCGTACGAGTGCGCGGGCGGCCGTCCACAGTAGTGCGGCAAGAAACACGACCCATGCAAGGGTGCCGAAAATGCCCGTCGTGACAAAAGATGTCGGAATGGCACCGACGCCGGCATTGAAATCGGCGTTCCAGAAAAGCGTCTGATTAACGCTCGCGGGTTTGTAAAGACCCCACTCGCGGGCAAATGTGTTCGGTCCGGAACCGAAGAAAAGCGAGGCGGGCTGCGTGAGTGCCGCGCCGCCTATGCCCATCGTCCCCTGCCAGGAGGGACGTACCTCGGCATGAGAAACCTTGATACGGGACGGCAGTACGTTGTTGATGTAGCCCCCGAACACCATTGAGAAAACGGCGAGCGCAATGACGGCTACCCACACACCATGCGCCGACAAGGAAAACGTGAGGCGACCGGAGCGGGCACGCACCGCAAAGAGCTCTGCGGCGAGTGCGATGAACGCGAGGGCGGCGAGAACCGCCCATACATCGAAGAAATCCGCGATAACCAGAAATCCGAGTGACGCGGCGCACACGAGGTAAAAGAGATATTTCCATATACCGGCAGCAGCCGCGGTCGTGCGGACGGCAAGACTAAGCAGAACAAAAAAGCCGAGGATGATGGCAAATTCATGCCAATTGCCGAATGCGTTGCCGGTTTGCGAAGCGATGACCCCACCGAGGCTAAGCCCAGGCATCGCGAAGTGAAGGACCTCAAGTAACAGAAGGAGGGACGCACCGAGTGAGAGTCCCCGCACAACTTTGACCGCGCCATGCTTTCCTTCCGAAAAGATGAGCGCACAGAGGGCAAACGCGGCAAACAGGATGCAGGCGAATGCGAGCGTGTCCTGTTCGACGCCGCTGCCGACGAGAGATACCTGCGAGACGCCGGAAAATGCGACGGAGGATGCGTACGCAAGCGGAATGAGCACACCGCTCACCAGAAGAAGGCTCCCGGGTATACGTACGCTCCCTTCTATAAAACGAGCGGCAATCCACGAGACCGCAGCGAGCAAAAGGAAAAATACAATAAGGATAACCTTGGCCTGTACCAGCGTTACCCAGAGAAGCGGTACAAAGAAGATGGGCAGCAGCGAGATGAGCAGCAGCATGCTCCACTGCGCGACTAAATCGAGTTTTGATGTGCCGGTGCCCATAAGATATGCGTAATTGGTATGGTTCGTAGTGTACCACAGGCTCCCGGCCGGTGTTAAAGGCGGAAATTCACGAATATTCCCCGTAACACACGAGAAAAGAGAGTCCTTGCGGACTCTCTTTTCGTTTCCTGCATAGTGAGCCGGATTCTGTCTGATTCCGCCAAAGGCGGAACGAGGCAACCATGTATCTGGGATAAGTGTCGCCACTCACCTCAAGCGGCTCTCTCAGTCACGCCGCACTACACTCGTTCCTCAAAATGTAATGCGGCGCGACCAAGCACGGCCTTGCACGCAGGTAGGATTTTTGCCGTTGCATCGAAGCCCTTGGCGTAGATCCTTCGTAGCTTTACGCGAAGAAGGACTTACGTTATAGGTTCGCTCGCCCTGCTCCGCATAAAGCTTCGCAGGGCGGTTTTTCACTCTCGCGAAAAACCGTCTCTGTTCGCATCCCTAGGATTACCCCGGCGGGCGTTACCCGCTACCGTGCTCCACCTTTTTTGCAAAACGTGGGCGTGTCCGGACTTTCCTCTGATAGCTTGCGCTACCAGCGGCTGCCTAATGCAGACGCTGATTGTAACACGTTTGACGCATGAACTCAATACTGGTACAACCTGTGCATACTTGCACAAACTCGTGTAAGTCGGTCTGAAGGAGTGTCCAGATGAAAATTCATCTGATAACTGGCGGCTCAATCGTCTCCCCGGCACCTGATGGATCGACGATTCAACAGATTGCCAACGCCATGTTCATTAACGACAGCTCTGTGGTCACCCGAGCTTTCGATCATCGAAGTGGTGACGAATTCCCCTTCCATAATTGGGGGGAAACCACCCCGAAGGGCGATATACGAGTCGATATCGCATCTGGCGGGTAAGGGCCACAGAAAGGGGCCGAGCGGAGAGTCTGATGACTCCCGTCTTCGGTCTCTTTGCTTTTATGTACCTGCGCTAGATTATTTCGCACGTCCCGCCCACACACGCCAATTCTTTTTTCTGGTCGGTCTCGTCGGTTCGCTCGTAGATGATGAGTTTGGAGTAGTCTATTTTCGGGAAAGTCGCGGCAAGCCGCTCGTACGTCTTTTTGTCGATTGCCTCGTACGGAGCGAGGCGGTAGACGTGGTTCTCGCGCGGCAAGAACGACAAGCCGCCGATTATGTCCCAGTTGTCTGATATCCACGCGACAACCGCTACCCATTCTTCATCCCCCACTGATATCGTTGCGGACGGATTGTGTTCAGTGTAATTCAATTTGACCATCTTCCAGTACTCAAGCTGCTGCATCGCGGTGAGGTCGTTCTTGAAGACCGAACCGTGCGGCGCCTTCACCGGGAATTCCAGTACGAAGGTCGTCGCCTCGTTCGCGTTCTGCCCCACCTCCGGGTGTGCGACGACGCCCTGGTCGCGCATCATCTTGAAGAGCGAATCGGTCGCGGAGATGCGAACGCGGCGGATGTAGTACTGCGAGTGGCGCGGATGAATGCCCGAAGAGCAGTCAAACGTCTGCGACACAGTGCCCGAAGGTTTGACGCACGTGATGGATTTCGATGCATTGATGCCAAAACGCTTTGCGTACATGTCGTTCGCCTTCACGGTCGCTGCGCGCATTTTGCGCATGACCTTGGGGTCGCGCACGACGGGCGAATCCCACTGCCCCGTGATGGAAACTCCGAGCAAGCGTTCGGCCTCACAATTGTCCGTCCAATCTTTGGAAATGTAATTGAATTTGGTCAGCGTCGATTGGTAGGTACCCAAGAGCGTCGCGAGCTTCGCCTTGCGCAAGAGCGTCGCTTCGGTGTCACTCTCGCGGGCGATGACCTCCGAGAGATTGCAGAACTCTTTTGATTGCAGAATTATCTCGCCGCAGGGATTCGTACCTACCTGGCCGATGAAGCCGTTTTTCTTGCCGTGTTTCTTCTGGAGGTACTTGAGACGGCGCTCGGGCATGGTTTTCTCGAGTGAGCCGCGGTTGAAGATACCGCGCTCGCCGGTGCCGCTCTTCATGAGCGCTACCCATTCGTCCATGAGCTCCGCATTCGAGGGCTTGGATTCATAGACGGCCGAGTTGTTGGCGACGCTGCGGTACGGATCGGTGAGGAAGAACTGGCCTTTTTTGGCGTCGCGGATATCCACGTCGTCGAGGTCCGAGAGCGATATCATCGCCGTGCGGCGCACACCTCCTGCGACCACGCACTCGCCTATCTTGCAGATGATATCGTGCGCGTCGATGTTGCGCAGGCGCCTGCCTTGGCGCTTCAGGATACGCTCGCGGGCAAATCCCAAGAGGGAGCGCAAGGGCTCCGGGCCCGATGCCTTGCCGCCCATCGTTTTGAGGCGTGCGCCGGCCGGCCGGATGAGCGAGTAATCAAATTCGATGTCTTTGCCGGAGTACCAGGTGCGCAATCCGAGAGTGAGCGCGTCGCACCAGCCTTCCTTGGTATCGGTCACGAGGTGGACGGGAAGTTTCTCACCCGCCTGCTTTTCTATCTGGGGCAGCTGTTGGACGTTTTGACTTTCCACCGCATATCCCACGCCGCATCCTTGCATGGAGAGGTACATGATCTCGGCGAAATCTTCGAGCTTGACCGGTGCGGTGAACGAACAATTATAGAAACAGGTGTTGCACTTGCGCGCGGGACCGCCCGCGAATTGCATCGCGCGCATGCTCGGCATTACTTGCTGTGAGAGAATGGCCTCGCGCACTTCCGCATATTCGCGCTTGGTGAGTTTGTCGCCGAGATTTTCTTTCATAAAGCCGACGTACCTGTCGACGGTCTCTATCCAGGTCTCGCGGCGCTGCTCGCTCTCAATCCAGCGCGCGTAGGTACGCAGGTAGACGAACTCACCGAGCGGATTATTTTTGAAATATTTCTTGGATTCTTCCGCGAGCTTCTTGACGTGCTCGGGTACCTCGCCCTGCTCTTTGCGTATCTTCGACCGTTCCGCACGGTAGAGGATGTAGGCCTTGGCCGTAGCCACGTAATCGCTCAAAATCAGCTGTCTTTCCACCTCGTCCTGGCAGCCTTCGACTGTGGGGAGGAAGTTCTTGTAGGTTTTTGCGATGCGCATCATCTCGCCCGCCACCTTGTGCGCGACGACCGCCGCTTCGTCCTGCGAACCTTCGTTGGAGGCGACCATCGACTTGTGAATGACGTTGACGAGCTTCTGAAATTCAAACGGCACGACGCGCCCATCGCGCTTCTGGATGTTGGAAAGATATTTTTTGTATACACGTATCGACGCCGTATCGCCTTGTGGCAATGCAGCGACTCTTCCTCTACCCACACGTTTTGCGGTTCTTGTTGTCATGCGCATTTCACTTACCTGCTAAACCCCTCTCACGATTGGGAGATTCATTGTAGCGCCGTGAGGATCGAGCGCCAGCGTTTTTGAAAGTGGATAACTCCGCTTTCTTCACCCTAGAGTCGCACAATGTCCCCGATGCTCACCGTATGCTCTTTTGCATACCCCGCCGGGAGCTCTAAAACGTACCTCGCCGGGACGTTGGGACGAAAACTCTGCGGGTACGTGTCGGGGGACACATTCTGAGCCATATATACGACGACCGCTTGCCCTGAGCCTGTCGAAAGGCTCTCTCTAAGCCATAAGATATCGATAGAGAAGCGCATGTCCTTCATCCAAAATGCATGTTCCCCGTCCTGCGCGAAGACAAAAAGCATTCCTTCGTCTGCAGCGAGCCCTGCACGTCCGCTTAACCCCTTCTGTCGGGCACTTTCAGTGTCTGCGACCGTCACGCGGACCGTCTGCCCCTTTAGTTCTATGGTCTGCAATTCTTCAAGTGGTGCGCGTACCACGGGAGCGGAGCTTAGATACCCGGCATAACCAATTGCGCCAAAAAGAAAAATCGCTGCTAGAGCGACTATTAGGAGAACCCGTTTCATACAGTGCGCTTACTCGCCCAAAAACTGTCCCGTCGCATCAATTTGTGTATCGTACGAATTTGCGAGCGACGTCTGCGACCCGAGCACGAGGATAAGAGCCATCGCGATGAACGTGACAAGCCAGTAGAGCGTGTTGATGAGGTAGAGTTTGAACGGCCGCTGCTCCCACAGTATGGTACCGAGCGATGTAGGCACGATAAATCCGAGCCAGCACCACAGCGCGAGCTCAAAGATGGCGCCCACCCAATCGAAGATGTGGAATGCGATGCCGACGTAATTCATCACGTACGCGATGAGCATGCTGCCGATGAGGCTCAAAACAACGGAAAGCGGCATCATTTTCTTGCCGCGCTCCGCCATCTCGGGCGTCACGTTTGCGAGACGCATCCACGTCGTACCGAAAACGCGCGGGTGGTACCAGACCCACCCGATAAGGACCGACGCAACGCCCGCAGCGACTATCGGCCAAAATGTCACAACCATAGTAAAACAATCATATCCCCTCCCCGCTTACTGTCGAGCCCGAAGTGTGCATTACCCGTATAGTATCGCGCCGAACGCGACGGTGAGGTTGATGATGAACCAGAGCGTGTACGTCATGACGATGGGCGGCTCCTTGTGCACAAGGCCGTAGAGTATCCAGACGATATTGAGCGCCGCCCAGCCGAACCATGACACCGCGGAAATGTCCGATGCGTCTTTGTTGGAATAGATGAGTATTATCTGCGGAAACGACAGGATGGGACCGACGACTCCCGCAACGAAGATGAGCTTGTCGAGCAGCCGCTTCCACGGAGAACGCGCGGGATACGGCTCGAGTGATTTCGACATCCGCTTGCGAATATGAAGGTGGTGCAAGTGCATTGTTATTTCTGCTTATTATACCCCGCCCCGTTCCGCAAAGGTCTGACCTTTGCGGGTCATTCAACGGTGGTCTTTGTAAACAATATCTTCTTCGCTCTTTACGCCTTTTCCCA
>ERZ1292640.1039-Hain-H43-02um-R1-1039-length-23034-cov-6_pt1 | contig 23034 bp, 11 predicted proteins | sample MGYA00564404_ERZ1292640 | MGnify/ENA primary metagenome ERZ1292640 (study PRJEB36523, sample SAMEA6512636) | groundwater metagenome | collected 2019-01-08 | study: AquaDiva: Metagenomics assemblies of 32 groundwater samples
AAAATCTCTCGTGAAATCACCGAGAAGCTACCGACATCTCGCGAATGCGCCCGCCGTGGGGCATCTTCCTGGTTGAGTTTGCCGACGTGCAGGTCTATCGCACTGCGCTTCGGCAGGTTCTGCGTGGCCTTGTGCCCAACCGCCGCCGCGATCCCAATCTGCAATCCTGGCAGCACGAAAATCTTCTCTTCATCTGCGCCACTGCCGATTACGAACGCATCACGTTCGCCCACTTTCGCGGCGAGCAGGCCGGGCGTGCCCGCCTCGCCACCTTCGACTGGCGGCGCGGCAGTGATTATCTCCGCACACTGCTGGAACACAACCTCCCCAAGCTCGCCTGGCCCAAAGACGATGGCGCTGATTCCGCCGCCTGGCTCGCCCAATGGGCCAGGGCCTTCGACAAAGAGCCGGTCACCAAAAAGTTCTTCGAGGACTTCAACGACACGTTCAAGAAAGTCTCCAACGACATCGCCAACCGCCACGCACGCTGGTCCAAGGAAACGGTCGAGCGCGAGGCGCAAACGCTGCTCAACCGCCTCCTGTTCCTCTGCTTCATCCAGCGCAAAGGCTGGCTCAACCGGCAGCGCGATTATCTGGCCGGCCACTTCCGCGAGCATTTCCGCACCGACCCGTGCGGCACGAGTTACCTCAACGACTTCCTCAACCCACTCTTCGTCAAACTCAGCACCAAAGGCCCACAGGCTGACATCCCCGGCCACGACCTGCCGTTCCTCAACGGCGGCCTCTTTGCCGACGAATACGGCGCGGAGCAGCGCGATGACGATGTGCGCCGCCACCACGAACTCAACGTCGGCAACGACACCTTCCAGCACATCTTCGATGACTTGCTCGAAGCCTACAATTTCACCGTGCGCGAAGACACGCCGCTGGACGTGGACGTGGCGATTGACCCGGAAATGCTCGGCAAGATTTTCGAAAGCCTCGTCCTGCAACTGGAACAATCGCAAGTCGGCGGCAAAAGCTCCCGTCACGACACCGGCAGCTACTACACCCCGCGCCCCATCGTCCATTACCTCTGCCGCGAGAGCCTTTGTGCGTGGCTGATCGATCAGCCGTTCGGAGTCCCGCCTTCAGGCGGTCCGGCGTCCGCGCAATCCAATCCCGGACCGGCTAAAGCCGGGACTCCAAACGGCTGCTCCGCCCGCGTCGCGAACCTGCTCGCCCTCGACGCCTCTGACGGCATGGACGCCGCCGAACGCTCCACGCTCGACTCGCTCCTCACGCCCGAGCAGGCCCGCGCCCTTGCCGACTCCCTCTACGAACTGCGCGCCTGCGACATCGCGGTCGGCTCGGGCGCGTTCCCCGTCGCGCTCCTGCACGAACTCGTCAACCTCGCCCGCCTCTGCGAAACCCGCGCCCGCGGCAAAGACCCTGTCGCTGCCGACCCGCGCTGGCTGTTCGACACCAAGACCCGCTTCATCGAGCGCGTCCTCTACGGTGTGGACCTCCAGGAACGCGCCATTGAAATCTGCAAACTCCGCCTCTGGCTCTCCCTCGTCGTGGACTACCCGCTCGACGTGGACGTGGACACCTGCGAGCGCCACAGCTTCCGCGACGCGCTCAAGAAGCTGCCAGCCCTCCCGAACCTCGATTTCAAAATCCGCCGCGCCAATTCCCTCGTGGATATGATTCACGGCGAACCCGTGCCGCTGGGCCGGCTCCACGCCGGCGCGCAAGCCCAGGTCGCGCTGAACAGGCTCATCAGCGCCAAGCGCGAGTTCTACAACGCCGATTCTGTCCCAGACAAACGCCGGCTCCGTTTCGAGATTTACCACGCGCTGGCGGAGCTGGCGCAAATCGAACTCACCGCCGCCCGCAACGAACTCGGCCTCTTCCCCGACCCGGCCAACGCGGAGAAGGTCGCCGAACTCGACCACGGCTTGAAGGAAATGGCCTGGGTGCTCGCCCACATCCGCGATGCCCGCAAGATGAAGGCCACCGACCAGGACGAAGCCCTGGAGCGGCTCCGCGCCCGCTTCGACGACGAGAAGAAACCCACCTTCGTCTGGCAACTCGACTTCGCGGAAGTGTTTCATCGCGATGCTCGTAGCAGCCGACGTGAGTCGGCTCTAACTTCTCTGGTGAGCGGGAATCCGGCTGAGGAAAAGTTTGAGCCGACTCACGTCGGCTGCTACCAGGGTTTTGATTTGCTCGTCGGCAACCCGCCTTACGTGCGCATCCAGGTGCTCAACCAGGCCGCGCCGGCGCAGGCCGCGTGGTTCAAGGCGCACTACGACGCCGCGAAGAAGGGCAACTACGATCTCTACGTCGTCTTCGTCGAGCGCAGCCTGCAACTGCTCGCGCCACGCGGGCAACTGGCCTTCATCCTCCCGCATAAATTCTTCAACGCCCAATACGGCGAACCGCTCCGCAAGCTCCTCGCCGCCGGTAAACATCTCCGCCACGTCGTCCATTTTGGCGACCAGCAGATTTTCCCCGGCGCGACCAACTACGTCTGCCTGCTCTTCCTGGCCAAGGGCGGCGCGGACGAGTGCCGCTGGATGCGCGCCGACGACCTGCCCGCCTGGCTCGCCACGCCACGCAGCCCCGAAGCTCACCTGCCCGCCGCCCGCCTCACCGCCGCCGAATGGAACTTCGCCGTCGGCCAATCCAGCGGCCTCTTCGACAAACTCCAGCGGATGTCGGTGAAGCTGAAAGACGTGGCCGAGCGCATTTTCCAGGGAATCATTCCAGGCGCGGACAAGGTTTATACGGTGCAACTGCAGCAACTCGGACGAGACAAGGCCACGTGCTTTTCGCGTGCTCTCGAACGTGAGGTGGAACTTGAAACGGTCCTTCTTCGCCCGATCCTCAGTGGGCCAGATGTTGGGCGATTTCTCTTCACGCCGTCGGAATGGCGCGTCATCTATCCTTACCGTGCCGCCGCCGGCCAAGCCTCGCTGATTCCTCCGAAACAACTCCGCAGCGACTATCCGCTGGCTGCGGAGTACTTCGAGCAGACAAGGAAACTACTCGACCAGAGAGACGGAGGTTCAGCCAAGGGGTCGGAGTGGTATCGCTACATCCGCACGCAGAACATCGGACTTCAGCCGCTGCCGAAATTTGCCGTGCCGAGACTCGTCCGCAGCCTCAAAGCGAGCTACGACGCCGAAGGGGCGGTTTGCCTAGACAACGTCGATGTTGGAGGAATCACACTGCCAAGCTCCTCACAACTCAGCCCACTCTTTTTGCTGGCCCTGCTCAACAGTCGCGTCGTCAATTTCTTCTTTGTCAGAAACGCCGCCCCATTTCGCGGAGGTTTTCGCTCGGCGAATCGGCAGTTCATCGCCCAACTCCCCATCCGGCCGATAGACCTCGCCTCGGCGTCGGAACGAGCGGAGCACGACGCGCTGGTGGGCTTGGTGGAGCGGATACTGTCCGCCAAGCGCGCCGCCCCGTTGGCGGACACGAGCGCGCTGGAGCGGGAGATTGACCAGCGCGTCTATCGCCTCTACGCCCTCACGCCGGACGAAATCCAACTGGTGGAGGAGGCGAGCCGATGAAACTGCCCAACGCGCACTGGGCCACTGTGCCCGAGCAGAAAATGACCCGCTACCTGCTCAATCCCGCGCATCCCGCCGGCGGAAGCAAAGCGTCGTTTTTCCTGCGCTTCGGCTTCACCGTGGCTGAGTGGCGACGGCTGGCAGAGGCGTTGCTCCGGCACGCCCGCGAGAACGAGGTGGTCGAGACGGAACAAACGCGGCACGGCACTCGCTACGTCGTGGACGGGGCGGTGACCGCGCCGGACGGAACAATCTTGAACGTGCGCAGCGCATGGTATATTGATCCCGGCAGCGATGCGCCGCGTTTCGTGACTGCACATCCGCTTCCAAAACTATGAGCAACATCAAAGAACTGGATGCCGTCGCTCTGACGGGGGATTTACCTGAACACGGGTTGAAGCGTGGCGACGTGGGCACCGCCGTGTTGGTGCATGGCGACGGGGAAGCCTTTGAAGTTGAGTTCGTCGGCTACGATGGCCAGACGGTGGCGCTGTTGACGCTGGAACAGGCCCAGGTGCGCCCGCTTCGGGCTGGCGACATTCCTCATGCCCGCGAACTTGCTTCGGCGTGAGCGGAGGCGGAGGCGCCGGCTTCGCATTTCCGCCTTTCCCGGCGCCGCCCGCCGGAGTAGAAGTGGCGGCGTGAAATTCGCTTTGGGCATCGTCGGCGCACTGGCGGCTGTCGGCTTCGTGGGATCCGCCCGCGCCGTTTCTGTCACTCCGGACGAACTGGCGGAATCCCGCCGTTGGGCGGCCGCGAAGTTCGAGGCCCTCCCGCACCAGCCGTTGGCTGAGGAGACTGGGCGCACGCTCTTTGCGGCGGAGCCGCCGTTCTCTTTTGTCTATGGCGGCCAACCGTCAGCCGAGTGGCTGAAAAACCGGGAGCGGAAGCACACGGCCGAGAAGCTCGACGACCGGCGCACCCGGCACACGCTGGCCTGGACCGATCCCAGGACCGGGCTGGAACTGCGCTGCGTCGCCATCGAATACCGCAACTTCCCGACCGTCGAGTGGACGCTCTACTTCAAGAACACCGGCACCAACGACACACCGATTCTCTCGGACATCCAGGCCCTCGAACTGCGGCTGGACCGGCCCACGCAGGGTGAGTTCCTCCTCCACCATCACAAGGGTGACGACTGCGCGCCGGACAGCTACGAGCCGCGCCGGTTGCCCCTGGCTCCGAAGTCCGAGCACCGTTTCGCGCCCGTCGGCGGTCGGCCCACGAACCAAGGCTTTCCCTACTTCAACCTCGAATGGCCCGGCGCGGGCCTCATCATCGTGGTGGGCTGGTCCGGCCAATGGGCGGCGCAGTTCACCCGCGACGGCAGCAATGGACTGCGCGTGCGCGCGGGCCAGGAGTTGACCCACTTCACGCTTCGCCCGGGCGAGGAAGTCCGCACGCCGCTGATCGTCCTGCAATTCTGGAAGGGCGACCGCCGGCGCGCGCAGAACGTCTGGCGCCGCTGGATGCTCGCGCACAACCTGCCGCGCACCCGCGGCGGCCAACTGCCACCGCCGATCTTCACGTCCTGCAGCGGCGGCTTCTTCCCGGGCCTGAAGTGCAACGAAGCAGACGAGTTGCGGTTCATCGATGCGTTCACTGGGGCGGGCATCAAACTGGATTACTGGTGGATGGACGCGGGCTGGTATCCGTGCGGCGACGGCTGGCCCAAGGTCGGCACGTGGACGCCGGACCCGGTTCGTTTCCCGCGCGGCTTGAAGGCGGTGAGCGACCGTGCCCACGCCAAAGGCATGGGCCTGATCGTGTGGTTCGAACCGGAGCGAGTCACGCCCGGTACCTGGCTATACGAGCACCACCCGGAATGGCTCTTGGGGCAGGACGGCGACACGAAGCTGCTCAACCTCGGTGATGCCGCCGCGCGCCAGTGGCTCACGGACCACGTGGACGCCCAGCTCAAGGAGCAGGGCATCGACTTCTATCGCCAGGATTTCAACATGGACCCGCTACCCTACTGGCGCGCCCACGACCGCGCTGATCGCCAGGGCATCACCGAGATTCGCCACGTCGAAGGCTACCTTGCTTACTGGGACGAACTGCGCCGGCGTCGTCCCGGCTTGATCATCGACAGTTGCGCGTCGGGCGGCCGGCGCAACGACTTGGAGACGCTCCGTCGCGCCGTGCCGCTCCTGCGCAGCGACTACCAGTCCTTTCAAGGCGACCCCGGCTACGCCCCCGGCAACCAGGGTCACACCTTTGGCCTTTCGTCGTGGATCCCGTACTACGGCCAGGGCGCCTACTACAGCGACCAGCAACTCGTTTACTCCGTGCGCAGTCACCTGTCGCCCGCATTTGGCTTCTGCGCGGACGTGCGCAAGCCGGGGGTGGACTGGCCGGTCATCCGCCGCATCGCCGAGCAATGGCGCCGTGTCGCGCCCTGCTTTCTCGGCGATTTCTATCCGCTCACGCCGTATCGGTTGGACAACGACGTTTGGATGGCGTGGCAGTTTGATCTTCCTGAGAAGGGCGAAGGCATGGTCCAGGTCTTTCGCCGCGAACACAGCGCCTACGAAGCGGCGCGATTCCCGCTGCACGGGTTGGACGCGAGCGGGCGTTACGCCGTGATGAGTCTGGATGAGCCCAGCGCACAGCAAGAACTTGCCGGCAGGGAGTTGTTGGAGAGCGGGCTTCAGGTGCTCCTGAAAGAGAAACCCGCCGCCGCCATCTTCTTCTACAAGCGCGCGGCCGCCAAACCGTGAGTCGATGCAGCTTGGCAGAATATGGAAACGCTCTGGATTGAGGAGAAGCAACTGTCGCGGGCACTCCGGCGCAACGAAGCGTTCTGGAAGGGCGAACTCGAGGAAGGCCCGCTGCTGTGGCTGACCGCACCGGGAGCGATGCCTTCGCCGTCCGTCCCAGAGCCTGCCTCGGAGGAGGAATTGTGGACGAACGTGGACTACGTGATCGCGGCCACGGAAAGCGCCCTCGCGGGCACGCACTTTGCCGGGGACGCGCTGCCCGTGTTCTGCCCGTGGCTGGGGCCGGATCAGTTCGCCGCCTGGCTCGGCGCGGACCTCGTGCTCCGACCGCGCCAGTCCACTTCCTGGAGCAAACCCTTTGTGCGGGATTGGGCCGGGCATCCTCAACCGCGGATTGATCCGGACAACCGGTGGTGGCGGCTCTACCTGCAATTGCTGCAAGAGTCGGTTCGCGCGGGCAAGGGCAAATGGGTCACCGGATATCCTGACCTGCACTCGGGGATCGACGCGCTCTGCGCCATCCGCGGTCCCGAGAACCTGGCGATGGACTTGGTGAACAACCCGGAGGCGATCCATCGCGCCCTGCGGCAGGTCACCGAGCTGTGGAAGTTCGTCGTGGATACGGCTTCGGAAATCATCCTCCCGGCCGGACAGGGCACCTCGAACTGGACCATGGGGTGGAGCAACCATCGTTTTCTGTGCCTCGGTCAGAATGACTTTAGCTGCCTGATCAGCCCGGCGATGTTCGAGACCTTCTGCTGGCAGGACAACTTGGAATGCTGCGCCCATGTGGACCATGCGCTGTATCACCTGGATGGCCCCGGAGCGATTCGGCACGTGCCGTTGCTGCTGCGATTGGATCGGCTCAACTGCATCCAGTGGATTCAAGGCGCGAGCCGTCCGTGGCCGTCACAATGGTTGGACCTCCTGCGGCGAATCCAGGCGGGAGGGAAATCCGTCCAGCTTTACTACGGCGAAGGGCACGGTGGCGACGCCGACCTGAAACGCGAGATGGATGTCCTCTGCGGCGCGCTGGACCCGACGCGGCTCTTCATCTGGGCCACCGCCGATTCGGCGCAGACTGCTGAGGACATTGTCCGCTACAGCCGCCGCGTGTTTCGCGACCGTCACGCTGGCTGAGAAGCAATTGGAGTTTCTGCCGGGACTTTATGCCGGCCGATCAAACTGGGAGGCCAGAATCAGGGTCCGCAGCGCGACCGCTGTCCCGCCTCCCAGGTTCTGGTTGATTTGCGGACGGCGCCTCAATGGGTGTGCAGTTTGTTTTCTCATGGGTTGCTTGGGCGGGTTGTCCTGGCTTTGGGCGGCATTGGCTCCTGGGGTGCTTCCTTGAGATAACGCACTTCGTAGGCGTAACGCGCCTGCTGACCCTTTTCCAGCGGCACAATCTGCGCGATCATCTCCAGATTGATCTGCTGTCTGGAAGGATTCCAGAAAAGCCCGAGCGTGCTGAAATCCTTCGGGTCGAATCGCTGTTCCACGCCGAACTTCGCCTGGTGGTTGTAGTAGGCGAAGGCGCCGCCACCGACCGCGTTCTTGAGGACGGCCAATTGCTGGCCGGTCGGCAGCGCCTCGCGCCATTGACGGTTGGCGTGCGTCCACCCCGGCTGCTGGACGTAGATGCCCAGCACAGCGGGATCATCGGACATCGTGGCGGTATCGTACTCCGGATGCACGAGGAAATCGAACAGGCGCGGCGCATCCGCGGTCATCGTGGTCTCGAATCGGACCGTGTCGTCCGTCAGCGTGATGCTGCGTACGAACCGGGCGCCGCCCTTGGCGGTCAGGGACAGCACAGCCTTGGTCGGTTCCGCCTGGGCATCGAACGCCATGATTTGCTCTGCGGTCGGCCCTTCGCCTTGGCGCACCCATTCCTCGTGGCGGAAACGATTGAAGGATCGCGGGGCGCGAACCACATTGCGGCCGGTCGGCTTGTAAGTCATCTCCACGACCTTGGCGTTGCTCTCGGGCAGCACGACCACGCGCCAGAACTCGTTCTCCAGACGAACCGCCTTCAGCCCGGCGTGCAGCAGGCGCATCGCGCCGAGGTATTTCTCGGTCGAAATGTGTTCGTCCTCCATCGCGACACCGAAGCGCGCGCACAAGGCTGCATAGCGGTCCAGCAAGTCCGGGTCAAAGCCTTCAAGGTCGGGGCGGCAAACGCCATCGCGGCAGACCAACCGCATGCTGGAGGCGCTCAGCGCGGCACGATAGGCGCACAGGGACGCCTTTTCGACGCGGGCGCGCACCGCATCGGAGCGCGCCAGCGACAATGCTTCCTGGAAATACGCCATCATGCGTCGCGCCGACTCCGGCGTGATGCACAGCGCCGACTCCGTCGGAAAACAGGTGGGATGCACCCCCGCCTGGCCGACGAGGTCGTGGTAGTACTTCAGATAAGCGAGGATCGGCCCGGCGGCCTCGGCGTAGTGCAGCCGGCAGAATTCCTCCGCCTCCTTCCAGCTATCGCGGCCCGGTTTCCAAAGGCAGCGCGCCATGACGTAATTGCGCAGGTCGCTGAGTTCGGTGGAAAAGCCGTTGCCCGCCGCCTGCATAAAGACGCCTTGGCCGTTGTTCTTGGCAAAATAGGAAACACTCCGGCCCAGGCTGCGCAGGTTCGGGAACGGCAGCAGGTAGCCTTTGAAGTTCGTGTTGTAGTGCCAGATGAAAATGTGCTCCGCGATTCGCTTCCAGCCTGCCATGTCCGCGCAGAATGACCGGTTCAACGGACACGCGGGATCATCAATCGCATGGAGATCACAGCACTCGATGCTGCACAACTGGATCATCACGTTGCCTCGCGGCTTGAGGGTCTTGGGCGGTTTGCGGGTGTACTGATACGCGTAAGTGCTGATCAGCACGTCGGGATGAAGCTTCTCGATTCGCTCCGCGACCGCGTTGACCAAGGCCAGCGTGGCGCCAGCGTGGGACTCCTGCCGTTCGTCCAGCGCGGCACAGCGCGGGCAGGTGCAATAACTCTCGTTGTCCATCTGCGCGATGTTGATGTTCCGGGCGGCCGGGTTCTTCTTGATCTCCTCGAGCACGGCGTTCACGACGACTTCGATCAACTCCGGGTTGCTCATGCACAACTGCGGTCCGCCGCCGGGCTGTTCCAGCCTCCGCTGCCCGGCCACCAGCGCGTAATACTCCGGGTGCTCCTTGCCATATTTCGCCGGCGGCACCAGGTAAGCCACATTGTGGCTCACCAAGCGGTAACCCGTGCGCCCGCCCAGCTTCGGGTCGTCGCTCACCGTGTTGACGCGCAGTCGCGCGGCAAACTCCGGATGCCGGCTATTCTCGCCGTAATACGACCAGCGGAAGGCGAACGTGGGATTCACCGCATACGTTCCACAGGGAATCTTTCTCGCGGTGGCATTTTCTGGATAATGCGTGTCGTCAAAAGTCAGGAACCGCACGCCGCACAGCTCCTCGAAAAACTCATAGACCCCGTACAGCGTGCCTCGTGGCCGGCCACCATCAATGCACACTGCCTTCGGTCCAACACGAATGCGCAATGCTTCCTCGCCCAAAGCGCGACGGTCAGACGGTTGGCCGGAACGGGCGACCGCGTCAGGTCCGATGAACACAGCGCCCGCGCCGGGGCGCGCCGCTTCCACGACCGGGAGGACCGCGCCGGTCATCTCCTTCAACAGCCGCTGGAACTCCGTGGCGGCGTACCGCTCCGATTCCGTCGCGGCGGGGTCACAAACGATTTTCCAAGAGACCATCGCTGCTGGTGAAATAGAACCTTTCTCCGCTCGTGCGTTCACCAACGCTGCCAGCAACACCAAGATCAACAAGTTCATTCGCATAAGCCATCTCTTGGTACAATCACACGGATATCTCGTTACATCCCGATGCCGAGGTAGGTAGGGCGCGTCACTCCGTGCGCGCCGTTTGGAGGACCGGTCCCGGTTTGCGGCGCGCACGGAGTGCCGCGCCCTACCAATCATGTTGCAGAAGTTATTTGTCACAGCACCAGATTCACTTCGAGTTTCCCGCGGCTGCCTCAACGCACTCGATCATCTCATGGCGGAACGCGCCGATCGTCGTGTCGTTATTGCTGGCGTCTATCACGCTGCGGCCCAGTCCACGGGTCATCTCCTTCAAACTTTGATCCAGCATCCCGGGCAGGCTGACTTCGAGGAGATGCTTGATTCGACTACGGGCATCGTCCGTCAGTTTCGTTCCACCGTCAGCCGTGAGTCGCTCGCGCAACGCTGCGAGCACACGGTAATCCTCGATGCCTTCGCGCACCGCTTCCCAACGGCGGCTGGTGACTGGCTTGCTGCGCCCCGGATAAACGAGCATGTATTCCATGTCAATGCGCCCCCACGGATCGCCGCCCTGGTTGTAACACCAGAAGCCGATGCCGGTCGCCCCATGCCGGAAAGCGAACAGCGCGGCGGCGCGATAGTCGCCAATGAGATTCATGTTCTTGAGATTCGGACCGACGGGGCGGCTGTAAGCGTAGGCGCAGTTGTAGGACCAGAGCATCTTGCCGCTTTTGCGCACCACGTCCATCAGCGGAGTTTTTTCGGCGAGCATATAGACGCCCGGACACCAGATATCAATGCAGGACGACATGGCTTGAAACATCGGCAATTCGCCGCCGCCATCCACGTAGATCATCACGCCGGAGTGCGCTTCCCGCACCTGCTTGCCAAACGCGACAAGCTGGTTGACCAGGTTCCAACCCACGCCGCCCGGCTCGTCGAACGGATACAACGCAAAATGATTCGTGTCGAAACCCGCGCCGGCCATGTGCGCGACCAGTTCGCCGAGAAACTTTTTCAAATCATCCCGGTAGCCGGCGCTGCCGACTTCCCCGCGCAAACCAGGAAGGCCCTGGAGCAACAGAATGACGTCCTTTCCGCGCAACCGGCCCAGCACTGGATCAAGCTTGCTGAAATCCGAGCCGGCCAGCCGGCCTTGCGCGTCGTGTTTCACTTCGGGCAGCGCCACGGGAAAAACATTGTTCCCGTGGGCCAGAAGGTCCGGCAGGTTCGCTTCCTCGGGCGCGGCCCACGTGCAGAGCCGGAAGTCGCCCGCGGGAACCGTGGTGAACGGCAGGACCCGGAGCGATAATTCCACCGCAGTCTCCGGTGGAGGCACCGCGTGGGGATGCGTCGGCGCGTCGAGCACGCCGGCGCCGTTGAGCGCTTGCAGCCGCAATTTGATTTGATGCTCGCCCGGCTTCGCTGCGCCGAGGTCCACGTCCAGCCACAACTCGCGGCTGGCAAGCGACGGAATCGCCAGCGTGCCGGTCTCGTCCAATGCCGGCAGCGGGTCCCACGAGACATCGCCCAGCGACGTCGGCACACCGACCGAGCGATGCGGCGTCACGACCACGCCGTTGGTCAGCGGGTCCATCCGCACGCGCACCAGCAATTCGCGATCGGTCACATTAAACAGATTTAGGGCGACCGGCTCGTGTTCGCCCGGAACGGCGGTGCGCGCGAGGCGGAGCGGGTTTGCGGCGCCGACCGGCAACTGCTCGTCCACCCGTCGGTTCTCCCACATGGTTGCCTCAAAGGCCACCAGGCTCGTCCCCGGCCCCAGCGCCGTCGCCGACCGGATCACGTCGGCCATCGCGAGCGCCCGTTTCGCGTGCGCCACGAGCGCCGACGTTTTTTCCAACACCGCCTGCACCGCGCCGCGGTCGCTGCCGGGCACGGCGTCCTGCAACGACGAGACATCTTTCGCTTCGAGTTCAAGCGCCGACGCCTCGCGTAACATCGCCTTCGCGGAGAGTGGGAGCTTTTCTTCCGCAAGGTCCGCCGCGGAACGCAACGCGGTCAGTGCGCGGGCGGCGAGCGCGCGGTCGTTAACGAACGGTTGGAGAAAGATCGTCCGCTCGCCCGAGGCCAAGGTGTGCCCGTCTGCGCCAGTCAGCGTCCAAGTGAAGCGAAAATTACCCGGCGCGACTACATCAACCGGAATCAACAACTCGCCGTGCTTTCCGAGCACGATCGTGGTCGCCACTTGGCGCGCGCCATCGGGCCGGACGCAGACTGCTGTCGCCGTCAGCAGTTGCTCGCCCGGCTGGGGATTTCGGATGGCGAACCGAAGGCTTTGGCCTGTGAGCATCTCGTCGGCGTTCAGGTTCACCGGCGACATGTGAATGGCCGCGCCCTGCCGCAGGCCGAACCACGACCCGCTGTTGCGCACGTCGCCGCGGTACGATTTCCAATGCGCGACCGCACTGGTGGCCGCCGGCGTGCCGAGGCAGAACGCGATGCCGGACTCGCCGCCGGTGATGAGCATTTCGAGGCCGGTTGAATCCGTGGAGAGGTCGCCGAAGGTCGGCGTTACGTTGATCGTCCGGTTGTGGAAGTGGAAGCGGTGAAGGAACTCGCCCGCGTGGTTCAGGACTTGCAGGAAGCCGTCCTGCGTGCTGAGCGCGTAGTCGAGTTTGCCGTCGCCATCCAGATCCATCATCGCTCCCGGCGCGAGGCTGCGGCCCTGCATGTCAATCTCCCAGATCACACGTCCGCTTTCGTCGAAGCGATAGATCACACCGACCTGCGTGATCAGGCAGATGTCCGCGCGGCCATCGAGGTCGAGGTCGCCGACGGAAATCGTGGATGCAGCCGCCCCACGCGTGGTTCGTCGCCAGAGCACTTCGCCTTTGCTGTTGAGACAGTAAAACTGGCCGTCGCTCGATGCCGCTGCGACGCGCCCTTGTCCATTGGAACCAGCGAAGATGACCGGAGCCGATGTAGCCCATGACAGCGAAGAGCCGCCCATCTTCCGCTCCCACAGCACCTGGCCGCGATGGTTGAGTGCTGTCACGGCGCCATCGCCCGTGGCCACGACAATCTCCGGCTTGCCGTCGCCGTCCAAATCGCCGACCGCCGGGCTGACGGGGATGCCCTTGATTCTTGTCTGCCAGACGACTTGGCCCGTCAGCGCCGCGAAGGCCCAGACCGCGCCGGTTTCGTCGGTCTGAATGACTTCAAAGTTCCCATCGCTCTCCAGATCACAAAGCACGGAGGCGGACCAACTCGACGGCCCGTTCAACTGCGCGTGCCAGACTTCCTTGCCCGCGCCGTCGAGGCAAGTGAACAAACCGGCGTTGTCCGCCGCGTAAATCAGGGACGGCTGCCCAGGGCGAACCAGCACCGCGGGATAGGTCATGAAGCGGCCCTGGGTGCGCCAGTGCCACAACAACTTCCCTTGGCCATCGAGCACGAACAGTTCTTCACGTCCGGCGATCACCGCGCGCGCGCGGCCATCGCCATCAAGGTCCGCGATGATTCCTGCGCTTTCGAGGAACGACTCCAGATCGGTTTGCCAAAGCACCGGGAGTTTGAGTTCCGCCGTCCGACTCGCGGTCATGCTTGCGAGTAGAACAGTGAAGCCAATCACGAGCCATGCGGCCGCCGTGCGCCGTCCTGGCGGTAGCATCGCGACGCGAGGCGGCAAGCGGGTGGCTGGAGGCAACAGGTCTGGCTTGGGCGCGATTGGCATTTTCATAGGTCGAACTGTTCGCAACGAGTTCTCGTTGTGACAACGCGGAAAGCATAACGACAAAGGGACACGGATTACCACACCGAACTGAATTCCCAGTCCAGAGTTGCATCTTAGCCAAGAGATCGACATAACTCATGCCGACACGATGAAAACCAACCGAGCATCCACGCACGCTCACCCGCAGGCCATGAAAGGGACCCGCCGCCAATTCCTGCAAACCACCGCCCTCGCGGCTTCAGCTTTCACCATCGTTCCCCGTTCTGTTCTCGGAGGCGGCGGACAACTTGCCCCCAGCGAGAAGATCACCCTGGCCGGCATTGGCCTGGGCGGCCAGGGCCTGCAGAACATGGTCATTTTTCAGCAGCTCCCGGAAGTCCAGGTTGTGGCGGTGTGCGACGTGAACCGTGAAGGCGGCGGCTACCTCTCCTGGAACTGGTCCGAGGGCCGGGAGGGGCAAACGTGCGGACGCGAACCGGCGCGGCGCTTGATGGACGACGCTTACGCCAAACAACAACGCTCGGGGCAATACCGGGCCTGCAAGGCCTACAACGATTACCGCGAGCTGCTGGCCAAGGAAGACGTGGACGCGGTCATGATCGCCACGCCCGACCATACCCACGCGGTCATTACGATGGCCGCGCTGAAACGCGGCAAGCACGTCTATTGCGAGAAGCCGCTCACCTGGTCGGTCTCTGAGGCGCGGCAGGTCACCGAAGCGGCGCGCCATGCCAAGGTCGCCACCCAGTGCGGCAACCAAGGCCAGGCCTCCGAGTCCGCGCGTGTCACGCGAGAGATTATCGCCGACGGCGCCATCGGCCCGGTGCGTGAGGTGCAGGTGTGGTACGGGGACCGCTTCTGGAGCTGGCCCACGTGGGAAGGCCGCCCGCCCGACGCGCCGCCGGTGCCCGACGGATTGGATTGGGACCTCTGGCTCGGCCCGGCGCCTTATCGCCCCTATCATCCCGCCTATCATCCGTGGACGTGGCGCAACTGGCTCGACTTCGGCACCGGTCTGCTTGGCGACCTCGGTTTGCACAAGCTCTCGACCGTCTTCAAGGCGCTGAACCTCGGCCATCCGGTCAGTGTGGAAGCGAGCGCGACGAAATTGAGCACGGAGACTTATCCACTGGGCGAGATTGTGCGCTTTGAGTTTCCCGCGCGCGGCCACATGCCGCCCGTCACGCTCAACTGGTATGACGGCGGATTAAAGCCGGCCCGCCCCCCGGAACTGGAGGACGACGATCCGATGCGGGACATCATCTACATCGGCGACCGCGGCAAGCTCATGGGGGATCGGCTCATCCCCGAGTCGCGAATGGACAGCTACAAGAAACCGCCCAAGACACTGCCGCGCTCACCCGGGCACCATCAGGAATGGATTGCCGCCTGCCGCGGCGGCCCGCCGGCGGGGTCCAGCTTCACCGGCCATTCCGGGCTGGTGACGGAAGTCTGCCTGCTGGGCAACATCGCGGTTCGCGCGGAGAAAAAGCTTCTGTGGGACGGCGATAAAATGGAGTTTAAGAACGACCAAGCCGCCAACAAGCTGCTGTACCGCGAATACCGCCAAGGTTGGTCGTTATAGCTGCCACGCTGGCAAGGAACTGATCATCGTGCTCGGCGAACCGGAGTACGACCGGCGGTGTTGGCGCTCGATGCCGTGCCATGAAAACGAGATGTCATCGAAACTGGTTGCCTTGGCTGTGTATTCCGCGCAGCGTTCAATCCAATTTTATGAGAAATCATCTCTTCGCGGTGCCCAGCCTGCGTGTTGTGCTGGCGGCAAGCATCTTGTTGAACACCTTGACCTCCGGCGCTCCCGGCCACGCCGCCGCGCCGGATTCAACCAACCCTCTCTCGCTCACCCGTGCGTTCCCCGTCGAGAAGCTGTCGGCGATTCTGATTCCGCGCGATCAGTGGCATCCCTTCCCGGCCCTGAAAGACCGCGAGCGCTGGCAGGCGTTGCCCAAGCCGGTAGCGGCTCACCTGATCGCGCGCGGCGAAGAAGCGTTGGCCAAACCGTTGCCACCGTTGCCGGCGACGCTTTACCTCGGCTACGCCCGGAATGGCAACCGCTCGGATTTTGAGGCCGTCTTTTTCGAACGCCGGGTGCTGCTGCAGACTCTCGCTCTGGCCGAGTGTGTCGAGGCCAGGGGACGGTTTTTGGATGCCGCGGCGGACGCGCTCTGGGCTCTGTGCGAGGAATCCACCTGGTGTCTGCCTGCGCACGTCGGCGTGCAGAAGGCGAAGGTGGGATTGCCCGACATCAACGAACCCATTGTGGATTTGTTCGCCGGCGAGACGGCGGTGACGGTGGCCTGGACGCTCTACTTGCTCGGCCCCGAGTTGGATCGGATCTCGCCCCAACTGCGCCGTCGCGCCGAACTCGAACTCAACCGCCGCATTCTTTCGCCGGTGTTCGAGCGCGACGATTTCGGATGGATGGCGCTGAACGTCACCCGCGCGGATCGCCGCCCGAATAACTGGACGCCGTGGATCTCAGCGAGTGTGCTGACCGCCGCGCTCCTGACGGAACCGGACAGCAACCGGCGCGTGCAAATCGTCCACAAAATGCTGCGCAGTCTCGATGGCTTCCTGCGATTTCACCCGGCGGATGGCAGTTGCGACGAAGGCCCGGGTTACTGGGGCCACGCGGGGGGCAGCATGCTCGATGGTTTGGATGTCCTGCACAGCGCCACCGGCGGCAAACTTGACGTCTATGCCGAACCCATCATCCAGGAGATCGGCCGCTTTATCTACCGCGCCCACATTGACGGCGATTACTTCGTGCCCATCGGCGATTGCGCCGCCCGCTTCGCGCCAGAGCGCGGCCTGGTTTTTCGCTACGGCAAGCGCATCCACGATCCGAACTTGAAGGCGTTGGCCGCTGCCGGGGCATCGGTTGAGTCCATCCTGGGCGACAGATTCATGGGCCGTCAGTTGAATGCGGTCTTTGAGGCGGCGGATATCCTTCAGTTCGCCCCAGCTTCCCCGCCGCGGGTGCGCGACGTCTGGCTGGCCAGCGAAGAGTTGCAACTGATGGCGGCGCGTTCCCACGCCGGCGCTCGCGAAGGTCTGTATGTGGCGGCGTGGGGCGGGCACAACGCGCAAAGCCACAATCACAATGACGTGGGCAATGTCCTGGTTTTTGCCGATGGCCAGCCGGTGTTCGTGGACGCCGGCGCCCCGACCTACACCGCCCAGACGTTCAGCTCGAAACGGTACGACCACTGGGCTTTTCAGTCCGCGTTCCACAACGTGCCAACGATCAACGCGGTCATGCAGAGCCCTGGCCGCGAGTTTGCCGCCCACGACGCAGTCTGCGAAACCAACGACTCGACGGCTCAACTGCAAATGAACATTGCTTCGGCCTATCCCGCCGCCGCCAAAGTCAAATCATGGCTCCGCACGGTGCGGCTCAATCGAGGCCGGAATATCGAGATTGTCGAAGCATTCGAGCTGACGGAAACCGCCGGCGAAACCGCGCTGAATTTTCTCACGCCGCTCGAGGCCGACACCAGCCGGCCGGGCCAGGTCAGATTGCGCTCAGCAGCCCAAAGCGGCCAACGGGGGGTGGCGGTGCGCTTGGAATACGACGCCACGAAGCTGGCACCCAGTGTTGAGCGCATCGCCCTGACCGACGGCCGGCTCGCCAAATCGTGGGGCCCGCACCTCCATCGACTGGTCCTCCGCGCCAGGTCGCCAGCGCTCAAGGACACGTGGACGTTGCGGATCGCTGACGATGCAGTCCAACCGATCGCTCGATAAGCATCCTTTCACTGATAAGGTTGATTTCGATCAAGGCGGCTTTTCCCTCCCTGGCCGAATCTTCGGAGCATGCAAGCGCGGAACCATTGGCTGATCCATCGAACCATGCATTGAGAAAGGAGACCATTCCATGAACCTGTCCAGACGGGATTTCCTGAAAAGCACCGCCGCCTTCGCCGCCGCCGGTTTTCTCAACGAACGATGGCTGCTGGCTTCTTCCACAAGGGCGCACCGGATTGTGCGCGTGCACAATCCGCTGGCGAGTTTTTTTGATGTGGTCAGCTTCGAGTTTCAGAAAAACGCCCCGGAGAGCTACTACGGCAATTTCGTCCAGGGACAAACCGTGATTCAGATGCTGGATGCGGCGCTGTGCTCGTTGACCGGCGAGGACGATCCCATCCGGGCCATGCGCCGGCTGGTTCCTTACCGGACCGGCGAGCGCGTGTTCATCAAGATCAACGTCACCACCTGCTTCAAGCTTTGGTCGGGGCAATGGGACCGCATCAATTGGGACCTGCACTACAACGACATGGATGCGCTGGCCGAACCGATCAACGCCACTGTCCGCGCGCTGGTCCGCATGGGGGTGCCCCAGGAAATGATCGGGATTTGTGATCCCACCTGGACCGAAGGAAGTCCCGATCCCGAGAGGCGGACGCCGCGCCTGACGCCCGACCGCGTCGCGAAGCGCATCAAAGCGGCCTTTCCGTCCGTGGTTCTCTACCGCTCGTCTTTCATGCCCGGAGGCGACGGCATCACCTGGAAGAGCAACGACTCACACGCCATCGTGGAATTCCGTGATCCAGTGATCAACGCGCGGAAGGCGCGGAACACGAGCCACCGCCTGCCGGACCAGTTGGTGGAGGCGGAGCACATGATCAATATCCCGATCATGAAAAGCCACAGCATGGGCGGTGTCACCGGGGCGTTGAAGAACAACTTCGGGACGGTGGCGAGCTGCCGGGGCTTTCACGAGACCTTCAAGGAGGACAAGGAAAAAGTGAATGCCCTCCTCAGCGACCAAGCCAATCCGGCGGTGGACATCTGGCTCAACCGCCACGTGGGCGGCAAAACCCGGCTGATCGTGTGCGACGGGCTCTTGGGCGGCTGGGACTGGGGCGAAGACCCGCCGATCGGCTGGAAAAAGTTTGGCGGACGATCGCCCAACTGTCTGCTGGTGGGAACGGATCCCGTGGCCATGGACAGCGTCATCTATGACCAGGTCTGCGAATCGCTGCCGGAGAAAGTGAAGAACTTCTCGAAACCCAACATGCTGGTGGATGGCGCCCGGGTAGGCCTGGGGAGTTACGAGACGCGCCAAGGTCCGAAAGGCGGCTACAAGACGATCGATTACGCGGAGATCAATCAGAGCGCGGACGACGCCAAGCTCGCGAAGCTGGCTGAACTGGCCCGGCGCTACCAGGCTGGCCGCAAGACCTCCGCCGAAATCCAGGACTTGCTGGCGGAATGCCAGGCGTTGCTTTAAAGCGTGTTTCAAAAGTTGGAGGCGACGTTAAGAGACTCACTTTGGTCGTCCTTGCCCTCGATGGCGTGCCCTTCGCGGAGGTCGCCGGAAACACGGCTTGATTTTCCTCGGCACGATCAGGAACATCGGCCAGAGCATCGCGGCACGGCAATCCCGCCGTGCTTGGCGAGAAAGAAAAACCTTAAAATGAAAAATACAACCGCACTGCTTCTCCTGGCCTGGATAACCTGCTCCGTCCCTGCCAAGGAGTTAAATGTCTCCGTGAATGGAAACGATGAGTACGACGGCTCCCCATCCAAGCCGTACCGTACCATTTCAGCGGCCGCAAACATTGCCCAGCCAGGAGATGTCATCACCGTTCATGCGGGGATCTATCGTGAGCGTGTGACGCCACCGCGTGGCGGCGAGTCCAACACCCAGCGCATCGTCTATCGAGCCGCGCCGGGCGAGAAGGTTGAGATCAAAGGCTCGGAGGTCGTCAAGGGCTGGGTGAAGGCTCAGAACGATGTCTGGAAAGTGACGTTGCCCAATTCGTTCTTCGGCAGCTTCAATCCCTACAGCGACCTCATCCGCGGCGACTGGTTTAATCGGCGGGGTCGGGACCATCACACGGGCGCCGTTTATCTCAACGGCGACTGGCTGATCGAAGCGGCCAAGCTGGAGGAAGTGTTGATGCCGGCAGGGACCGGCCCGGCGTGGGTCAACCGGGCGAGCCAGGAGTATCTGCTGAACGTGGCGTGGCTGCGTCCCGGCGACGGATCGGGGAACGCCGGGCGGATTCCGGCGACGGGTTTTGCGGCCAAACACGGCACGCAAAACGCGCCCAGCTCCGAGGGAGGAGAGTGCATCGGCTTTATTGCGCATGGCGACTGGGTTCGCTACGAGCGGATCGACTTCGGTCAGCGCACCGAGCAGATGGAGATTCGCGCGGCGTCGGCCTCGGAGGGCGGGATCATCGAGATTCGGCTGGACGCGCCGGACGGTGAACTCCTGGGAACGTGTTGGGTCCCGAACACGGGCGGATGGCAGTCGTGGTCTTCGTTCAAAACCAAGCTCAAGCCCGTGAGCGGGGTCAAGACGCTCTGCCTCGTGTTCAAGGGGCAAAAGCCGGCGGCGTTGAATTCCCAATTGTGGTTTGGCCAAGTGGACGCGTCGAACACTACGATCTGGGCGCAGTTCAAGGGCGTCAATCCGAACGAGCAACGGGTCGAGATCAACGTCCGCAAGACGGTCTTCTACCCGGACCAGCCGGGCCGGAACTACATCACTGTGCGCGGCTTCACGCTGCGTCACGCGGCCACGCCCTGGGCGCCGCCGACTGCCGAACAAGTCGGCTTGATCGGCACGCACTGGAGCAAGGGTTGGATCATCGAGAACAACGTCATCAGCCACTCGGTCTGCTCCGGCATCGCGCTTGGCAAACACGGCGACCAGTATGACAATACTTCGGCCGACACCGCCGAGGGCTACGTCAAGACCATCGAGCGCGCCCACGCCCATGCCCTCCCCTGGACCCGGGAAAACATCGGCCACCACGTTGTGCGCAACAACACCATCTCGCACTGCGAGCAGACTGGGGTGGTGGGCAGCCTCGGCGCCGCGTTCTGCACCGTCACCGGCAACACGATCCACGACATTCACGTCCGCCGGCTTTTCTCCGGGGCCGAGATGGCCGGCATCAAGTTCCATGCCGCCATTGATTCGGTCATCGCGAACAACCACATCTACCGGACCTGCCTGGGACTCTGGCTGGACTGGATGGCCCAGGGTACGCGCGTGTCGAGGAACCTCTTTCATGAGAACGCCGGCCAGGATTTGTTCGTCGAAGTGGACCACGGGCCGTTCCTGGTGGACAACAACCTCTTCCTGTCCGGCGTCAATCTGCTGGACATGTCGGAGGGCGGGGCGTACGCCCACAATTTGTTCGCCGGGAAAATCACCAACCGGCCGGAGCCGTCTCGCGACACGCCCTATCATCCGGCGCACAGCACGACGGTCGCCGGCCTCGTCAACACCAAGGGCGGCGACGACCGTTTTTACAACAACCTCTTCGTCGGCAATGGCGAAGCGCTGACCAGCCAGGCCAAGGGCAACTTGAAGGAGCTTCGATGGATCAGCAGCTTTGGACTGTGGGGGTACGACGGCCGCGAATTTCCGCTGCAGACGGGCGGCAACGTCTATTACCGCGGCGCGGAACCTTACGCCCGGGAAGCCGGCCCCACGGTCCTGGAGGGAACCGATCCCAAGGTGAAACTCCTGCAACAGGGCGACCGGTTCCTTCTCCAAATCAGCCCCGGTTCGGAACTGAAACAGGCCGGCACCGTGTTCGTCACGACCGAGATCCTCGGCCAGGCCAAGATTCCCGGGCTTCCTTATGAGAACGCCGATGGTTCACCGCTGAAGATCGACACCGACTTCTTCGGCAAGAAGCGGAGCAAGGCGAAGCCAACTGCCGGGCCGTTTGAGAATCCCGGCAAGGGAGACCTCCGACTCAAGGTCTGGTGATCAACGGCTGATGGAGGAGCACGCCTGGAGGTGAAACCACTCCTAGTCGAATCATGAAGCCACGGACCTCTCCCGCTTGCACCCTGCTGCTCGCCCTGACCTCCGTGGTGCTGCCGCTCGCCGTCGCCGCGGCGTCGCCGACCTACCAAAACCCGGTCATCCCGGGCAACCTGGCCGACCCCGCCGTGATCCGGCACGACGGCGTGTATTACCTCTATGCTACCGGGGAAGTGGACGGCGACCATGGCACGCGGGTTTATACCTCGACCAACCTCGTGGATTGGCAGCGCGGCCCCGTGGTGTTCCAACCCGGCCAACCGCACGTCTGGGCGCCCGACGTCTGGCGCGATCCGGATTCGGGGCGTTTCTATCTCTATTACACCGTCAACCAAACGGTAGGCGTCGCCGAGGCGGACGGCCCGCTCGGCCCGTTCACCCTGCGCCGGAAGTTCTTCGATCACGCCATCGATGCGCACCTCTTCCGCGATGACGACGCGAAACTCTACCTCTACTTCGTCCAGTTGCCCGGCTTCCGCATCACGGTGCAACCGATGGCCAGCCCGACGGAACCCGCAGGCGAACCCAAGCTGATTCTGCAGCCGGAGGCCGAGTGGGAGAAGCGGGCCGGTCACGTGACCGAGGGACCGTGGATGATCAAACGCCAGGGCCGCTACTACCTGCTCTACAGCGGTTCGGGGGCCGACACGCCGGATTACGCGGTCGGTTACGCCACAGCGGACAGTCCACTGGGACCGTTTACACGCGCGGCACACAATCCCATCGTCCGGCGTGCGGAAGGTCTGTTCGGTCCCGGCCACGGCTGCGCGGTGCAGGATGCGGCGGGTCAGTGGTGGCACGTCTATCACCAGAAGCGAAGCGACCGAATCGAGTGGGATCGGTTCATCGCCGTGGACCCGCTCTGGTTTGACCAGCACGGAGACCTCCACAGCCGCGCCACTCGCGGCACAATGCAGGCCAGGCCCGCCGCCGACGCGGCGCCGCGCCTGCGCCAGGACTTCGCCGATCCGCCCCAGCGCTACTGGCCGCGGCCGCTGTGGTTCTGGAACAATACCCGGGTCACGGTCGAGACGGTGAAAGAACAGATGCGCCAGGCCCGGGACCGCTGTCGCTATGGCGGATTCGGCATCCTGCCCTTTGGAAAGGGTTTCTTCCCGGCGTATCTGAGCGACGAGTATTTCGCGGTGTATGGCGCGGCGTTGGAGCAGGCCAAGGCTCTCGGGCTCACCCTGTCGCTCTACGACGAATACGGTTTTCCCAGCGGTTCCGCCGGATCGCAGAACTCGAGCGACACGAGTCTCTTTGCGCAACGCTGGCCGGAGCTGACCATCAAACGGCTGGACAAACACGAGTGGGAGATCACCGGCCCGGCGCGGTTCCAGACCAACGTTCCGACCGGCAAGTTGGCCGCGCTGGTCGCGATGAACATCACGAACCTTCAACGCGTGGATCTGACGGACACCGTGCGCGCGGGCCGGCTCGATTGGCAAGCGCCCGCCGGTTCGTGGAAGGTCATGGCCTT
>ERZ1292640.1040-Hain-H43-02um-R1-1040-length-23017-cov-5_pt1 | contig 23017 bp, 16 predicted proteins | sample MGYA00564404_ERZ1292640 | MGnify/ENA primary metagenome ERZ1292640 (study PRJEB36523, sample SAMEA6512636) | groundwater metagenome | collected 2019-01-08 | study: AquaDiva: Metagenomics assemblies of 32 groundwater samples
GGCCCCGTAGCTCAAGTGGATAGAGCAACAGCCTTCTAAGCTGTAGGTTCCGCGTTCGATTCGCGGCGGGGTCACGAGAAGCCAAGCCTCTCCAGCACCCTCACCACATGCCGAAGGCTTGTCTTTGTCCTTGATTGACTAATCCTAACCTGAACTACTCGCACGCAATGGCACGCAGACACATCGTCGCTATCGGACTCGTCGTGGCGCTCCTGGTCGTGTCCCTGATTCTCTCGGGACCCATCAGCGCCATCGAGGGCCAATTGCTCGATACGCGTTTTCGTCTGCGCGGGCAGACACCTGCGGACACAAACATCGTTATCCTCTATTTCGACAATGACGATATCGCGTCGCTCGGCGGGTGGCCGCTCAGGCGAGACTACTACGCGCTGCTCATCGATGTGCTGAACAAGAGTGCCGTTTCCGTCATTGGCCTCGATGTCTTTTTCGGTGACCACAGCCTTCAGTTTCCTGAACGCGATAGCCTGCTTGCTTCAACGACGGCTGCATCAGGAAATGTTGTCGTCTCCAGCTATTTTCGGCGCATTGATTCTCAGCCCCCTGCCTCGTTGGACTCGGTGCCGCCTCTCAAGCTTTACCCCGCGGTCACCGGAACAGCAATCTACGGCAGCCATCTCCAGCTTCCGTATGATGAGCTGCTTCAAGCTGCAGCCGGTGTAGGCCACACCAATTTTGAAACCGGTGTCATGACTAGCGTCCCGCTTCTCGTGGGATTGCGGGATGGGAGCGTTCCGGCGTATGCCCTTGAAGTGTTCCGGCTGTCCACCGGCACACAAAGGGAACAGGTTCGGATAGAAGGGGGTCATGTCGTCGTCCCAGCGCAAGGCAAGGAGTACAGAATACCGTTCGACCGACGGGGGAACGTTGCCTTGAATTTTCCCGGTCCCCTTTCATCATTCAAGCGATTCCGGTGCGTCCAGGTGTTGCGTTCTTACCAGGTGCAGCAATCGGGCAAAACCCCGCCAATCGATCTATCGACTCTGAAGAACAAGATTGTCCTCGTGAGCGTCATTGGAGAGGGTAGAAGCAAGTTGGTCTCAACGCCTTTTGATCCTGAATTTGCTTCCGTCGGTATATACGCTACCTTCATCGACAACGCGCTTCACAACCGTTTCCTCCTTCGGCTAAGTCCGGCGCTTGGCGCAGTCATCTCGGTTGCGCTCGCGAGCCTGGCTCTCGTGCTGATCTTCCGGATCGGTTATCTCCATGGGCTCAGCCTCACGGCATTACTCGCGATCCTTTATGTCTCAGCGAGCCAGCTTGCGTTTTCGTTCTGGTGTGTCGTGCTGCCGGTTCTCCAGCCTCTTTTCCTGATTGCGACCGTCTGTTTAGGAATGGTGCTCTTCGAACATCTCATCGTCCGGAGAAAAGTGGAGCAGCTTGAGCTCGACAAAGGAGCGATCGAGAGCCAGTTGCGGGCGAGCGAATTGAAGCTCCAAATGCTCGAACAGGAGTTGCTCGATCAGAGAACGACCGCTCAACCAACCCGCGGCATCGAATTGGTCGAGGAGATCAAACGATACAAACAGGATATCAAAACTCTTTCCGCTCAAGTGAGCGATCTCGTCCGATTCGAACCGGCGGAAACCGAACAGCCTGAGGGAAGAGTAGTATTCGAGGGGATCGTTTACCACAGTGGCGGGAGAATGCGAGAAGTTGTCGAGATGATCCAAAAGGTTGCGACAAGTGACGCAAACGTGCTGATACTTGGCGAGAGTGGGACAGGTAAGGAATTGGTTGCACGGGCTGTCCACAACTTGAGCCAGCGGAACGGAAAGGTCTTCGCCGCGGTCAATTGTGGTGCGCTCACGGAAACACTTCTCGAAAGTGAGCTGTTTGGTCACGAACGTGGATCATTCACGGGGGCCGTGAAGGAGAAGGTCGGCAGGTTCGAGTATGCTGACGGTGGCACGATCTTTCTGGATGAAATCGCTGAGACGAGCGAGGCATTTCAAGTGAAAATGCTCCGAGTTGTGCAGTCGGGTGAATTTGAGCGCGTTGGCTCGACGACTATGAAAAAAGTGGACACGCGCATCATCGCCGCGACGAACAAGAATCTCCGAGAACTTATCGGGGAAAAGAAGTTTCGCGAAGATCTATACTACCGGTTAAACGTGTTCAGTCTGGAGCTGCCGTCGCTTCGAGAGCGCAAAGGCGACATTCCCACTCTGGCGGAGCACTTCCTGCGACGGGAGGACAATTCCCTGTCTCTCTCCTCGACCGTGATGGATGCCTTTCTGCAGTATCCGTGGCCGGGAAATATTCGAGAACTCGAAAGCGCGATCACGCGCGCGACCATCCTTGCCCGATCGGAAAAGCGGGAACTGATCCAGCTCAAAGACCTGCCGGAGCAAGTTGCTGCCGCGCTCAAGGGTCAAGTCGATTTGGAGGATCAGATTATCGAACTTCTGCGGGGGAAGAAATTCTCTCGAAGCTCGATTTCGGAGACCGCCGAGGAACTCGGAGGACTCAATCGCGGTACGGTCGCTGAATATTTCCGAGGTCTTTGTTTCAAACACTTCTTCGAAAACATGTGGGACACGGGAAAAACCGTACGCGCCATTTCGGAGAGTGAAGATAGCGAAACGAACGAGAGGGTCGGGAAAAAGCTTTCGGAATACCTCTCGAACGTCGTTGATGGAGTTGCCGCTGGATCTTCTTTCGGCGAAGTGAAGCCAAACCTCAGGCCTAAGTACAAAAATCTTCCCCACCGTTACCACACAATTCTTGACGAGGTAGTGCGATCTTACCTTGCCGGCAAGTGGGAGCAGGGTTAGACCTCTTCATCTTCGCTCAGACCCTCTGACTCAACTATTGTAATTTCTACAGCCCCGAACGCGGGGTTCCCCCTCATTCCCGCACTTCTATACCCGAATTCCCGCACTTATCTTGTCACAATGCAAGAACCCATCCAGTTCTCGTTTTCGGATAACCCGTTGTGCCTAAAGTCGTTAAAGAACAGTTACGCTGATTGGCTCACTGACGTTCGATGGCATAGGAATTGGGTATTGATTGGACAGACTTCATAAAGGGTTGATAGGCTTTGTTCAAGCAGAGGGGGATGGTTATGAGTCCGAAAGACAAAGAGTATCTAGAGTTCGTCATCGAGAACAATCCACTGCTCAACAGTGATGTGGTTCCTCTGGACGACGGTGACGCATACTCGTCTGACTATTGTGGTGGATCGACACGCTTGAACGAGCGGGGCTATCCGCTTCGCTGGGGGAGAGTTATTCGAAAGGTATCGAAGTCAGTCGAATTCGATGAACCGAGTGAGGAGTGCATCATCGCGACGGTAACTCGGACGTTGAATGGAATCTTGAAGATCTCGGCGCCGTATCAGTTGAGCACGCGGATGCGACATTCGATCATCTCCAAGCCATTCATCGAGCGGAGCGCGCGCAAAGCGCAGTTTCTCCGAATTGGAAGAGTGAAGGACCCGTCAAAGAACTGGAAGCTCAACGCGGTTTCGATTGTACGAGGTGGGACGGAGAACACCAATGTGGTGATCGATGAGCTCGTGATGCGCGCTGACGGCGGGGAGAAAGTATCGCTCAGATCGCCGGATGAGAACATCTGGCCATTCGGGCTGGACAGTTCCACAGTTGCAACCGTTGAAGCCGAGAGCGATCTGGACGTTGCGGTGAAACTGGAGACGACCGAGGTTGAGCCGAATATGGTTGTTCTCCGTTCCGGTTTCCGAGGAAGGTGGGGTCAGCGCACACTTCTTCCTCTCACGTTTGAGAACAGGTCTGGAAATCATTACATCCACACATATGAAAACACAGTCCGGCCGCAGCCTCGACCCGGCGTGTTTCATGCAGTGGTTGAAGTGATAACACGGGAGTCATTGTGCGATCTGGACGCTCCTGTATGCACGAGTTTTTGCGGGGTACCGTACGTCATTCGATGACGATCGAAGCGTGGATGGGTACCCCAGGCTTCCGCTTTTGTGGGGAACGGCGGAGGCCAAATTTTGCGGTTCGTGGTTGGAATCGTGGGATGAACCACCGGGGATGGGATCAATCTATTCGCGTGGATTGACCTTAACTAACTCATTAAACAACGCCCATCCCCGGGGTTTTACTATGACCAGGATTTTGTTATATTGAAAAGGGAGTGAGTGGGTCACATGAAACCTAGGGTATCCCATATTGCTGTTGTGGCGTTGCTGCTGTTGCTTTCAGCGTGCCGGGAAAACAGCCCTATAGAGCTTGCCGAAAACTCCATTCTCGAGCCGATCGAGGTTTTCCTTCCAAAGGAGCGCGATACCACTGTAGTCCAAGAGACGACGCTTGATTTGACCGGTTTGATCCAGCAGGATAGCGACAACTATCCAGGCACGGTGCTGGTGACCGGAGTGAAGAGCGATATCGGCGGTAGTCGAACGCAACTCGCCTATTCACGCATCCTCCTGAAAGATCTGCGGTCTCCGAAGACCGTCAGAGGAAATTTTGGGAGCTACACGGCCTACGACCATCTGGATGTCGGGAAAGCGAAACTCGACAGTGTTCAATTCGATTTTGCGGAATGGATTATCCAGATCAAGAGCGTGACGCTGCTACCGGTGAAAGCAGGGTTCTTCTACAAGCTTGGATACGACGGTTATCGAATCACCAAGCCGATTGACTATCTTCCGAGGCACCGGTATGTCGTTGAGGCAGAAGGAAAAGGACAGATTGGATCCTTCGATTTGACGTTTGATAGTCCGGACGAAGTGACGCTTCTGAATCCCAGACCCCAGGCGCTTGTGTTTCGTGATGAGGATCTTGTGATCCGGTGGAGCGGCCAGGCTGGGAATTTCGTCCGGGTTATCATCAGCACCTACGACGAGACACGAGGCCGAGCCGTCAATCCGTTAATGGTTATCAAAGCGAGTCCGCATTCGAATTCGCTGCTCGTCTCGTCCAAGCTTCTGAAGCTGGTCCCGCCGAGCGCCAATGGGCGCTTGATGATGACCTTTATGTCCGCGAACAGGCGGGAGGCAACTCTTCAGGGGTATCCGGACAAGGTACTGTTGCAGGCAGCGTCGATTCACAATCTGACGATTTCCCTGCGCTAGTATCTCCCCGGTGCAGAGGGCCAACGGCGTTGCGTAACACCCTCTAGTTCACGCGAAACGAGTGTGCTGCCGACGGAGGGGAGTACCGTACTAAAGGGGTCTAATGAAATTCCGTCTTCTCATTTACTTCAGTATGCTTGCAGTGTTGCCCTCTCTTCTTCTCGGGCAGCATCTCAGCTCTTCCCGAGGCGTGAGTCTTGGGGCTTACACCGCCCTCGCGAACGACCTGTCGAGCCTCGACTGGAATGCAGCTGGACTCATCTCGGTGCGAGATTGGGAGATTAGCGCATCGAATCTTCTCTCTTTCGGGCCGAACGCCAGCTCCAGGGGAATCTTTCAAACCATCGGAGGCAGCAAGCGATTCTTAGACCACCACGCGTTTTCTCTACGCTATTCCCCGGGGCTCTCGATGGAGTTCGTTGTTCCGAGCACGTTTCAATTTCAGAATGGACAAAAAATCTCGTTCGATAAGCGGATCAACTATCGTGAATCGTACGCCTTTGGGTATGCGTACCAGATGACTTCCACCGTCTCCGTTGGGATGAGTGCTCGTCTCAGACAAGAGTTCATTACCGACACGGAGCCATTCATTGAACAGGATACGATTGCACGTATTCGCAATATCGACTATGGTGCGAGTTCCTGGAATGTTGATGTCGGAATGCTCTGGGTACCCCGGCCTGATTTCAGCCTCGGCATTGTTGCGAAAAACTTGTTCAGGATGAACGAAAGTGAATTCCCGCTCGATGTGCGGTCGTACGCTTTCCGATCCATCAAGACCCTGCGCCTGGGGATGAGTTACAGACCTTTTTCTGCCGGGACGTTCATGGTCGATTTTGACACCGAAAGGCAAGGTGGGCTCGGCGCGGAGTGGAGCATCCTTGACAACTTGAAACTGCGTCACGGCACGATCTTCGGCGCACGATATTCACCTTTCTTCGCTGCGATGTCGGCGGGCTTAGGGTGGACGTACGAATCGATCCGCTTCGATGTCAGCTATCTCCACTTCTTCAACCGCTCCGGGCGACCGACGCCAACGGTTCAGGACTTCGTCTCGGAGGGGGTGAAAGACATCGCCTTCAACCAGTTCACGAACGACCAGTTGATGTTGACGGTGAACGTTCCGCTCGGCCGCACGAGGGAGTTCCTCGCGAAAATCGAGCACGTGACGATCTCGAGTGAAGTATACCCCTCATCATACCAGATTTTTGCCTTCCGGCCGCTCGGGAGAGCGAGAGTGCGGAACGTCTCCCAGAAGCCAATCGAGGCGCGCGTGGCGTTTTACGTTGACCAGTACATGGACTCACCGACGGAAACACGCCCCGAGTACATTGCTCCGAACGAGGAGAAAGAGATCCCCTTTTACGCGATTTTCAACGAGGCGATCAGATTCGTGCCGACGATGGTCTTGCGCGCTGCTGATGTTTTTGTGAAGGCTTCGCATGTCGAGGGGTATGATGACCGCAGTCAAGCCAAGTTGATCATTCGCGGAAGGAACGACTGGGACGGCGATGCGCTGTCGCTGCGCTATTTCGTAACGCCTGAAGATCCTGATGTTCTCCGTTTCAGTCGAAGCGTGTTGAATCAGCAGAAAGATGCCCTCGCCATCACTTCGAAGCAGATGGAGAAGTTCCGATCGGCTCAGCTGTTGTTCAACGAATTCGCCTCTCGTCTTTCGTATGTCAACGATCCACGCAACAGCAAAGACAGGGTGCAGTTTCCATCGGAGACGCTGGCACTGCGGGGGGGCGATTGCGATGATATGACGGTGTGCTTCTCCTCCTTGCTGTCGAGCATTGGGGTGAGTACCGCGTTCATCGATGTGATTCCGCCCGAAAGAGTCAACGATGCGCACATCTACTTGTTGTTCGACACCGAAGTGCCTGCTTCGCAGTCCAGCACTATCAGCGATAACCAGAAGCGGTTTGTGATCCGGAAGAACGAGCGCGGGGAGGAGACCGTGTGGATCCCTGTGGAAACGACGCTTATCACCGAGGGATTCCAAAAGGCGTGGGAAGTTGGTGCACGAGAGTATTTCAACGATGTCGAACTTGGATTTGGGGTCGTCAGGGGCTGGGTGCGCCTCGTTGATGTGAGGCCCCGATGAACACGTGAAGCGAAAGGAGATTCATATGCGTGACCGAATAATGTGGTTGATCGCTCTCTGCCTGCTGGCGGTTCCGCTCGTTGCGAAGGAGTTCACGGTGAAGGCCGTCAGGGGCGTGGTTGAGGTCCGGCGCGGCGTCTCCGAGGAATGGAAGCAGGTCAAGGTGGGAGACCTGCTGAAGCCTGAAGACACCATGCGCACGGGCACGGGCGCTTCCGTGACGATTGAGTCTGATGCGAAAAGGCTGACGGTTCCTTCGTTGACGATGCTCGATCTTTCGGACGTTCGCCAGATGAGTCAGGCGGATTTCTTGCTGAAGTTGGCCATGGAGAACATCCTTGCTGTTCCCCCGCGTGATCGCGATGAGATCATGATTCCGTCCGCGGCAGTGCTCCACGGCAGCAATAAAGCAAAAGAGGAAGCAGAGGTATTCGCCAGCGTAGGAGCTGGCCAAATGCAATTGCAAGGGGCAAGGGTCTTATTCGACAATGCCTACTATGCCACGTCGATTCTCAAATCCAAAGCGACGCTTCGCAACAATCCGGATTTGCGGTCCAACTTTGATGCCCGCATACTCGTCGCGCAGGCATTCGAAAAGCTGAAGCTAAACAACGAGGCCATCACAGAGTATTCGTTACTGGCAAAAGAAAACCTCGCTGCTCCACAGATGAAAAAGGTTCAAAGCTCGATCGAGCGACTCAAGCAGAGTAAGTAGTTCCGATTCCCCACGAAATTGACCGACGCCGCAGCCTTGTCTGCGGCGTTGCTGTTTTAACAGACCTGACAGGTTTGGAAAACCTGTCAGGCCACTCGACCGCTCGAAGCTTATCCCGCCAATCACTCGCTTCTTGAAATTCCTTCAAATTAGTTCTACATTGCGGCGAAATTTTTCCTCCTCAGCTCTTGCATTCTCTTGACCGGCGACGTTATTCTCCAAACAAGGAACCTCGGAAAGCAATACAAGCAACGATGGGCTGTTCACCATCTCGACTTGGATGTCCATCGTGGAGACGTCTTTGGCTTCCTTGGCCCAAACGGCGCAGGCAAAAGCACTACGATCCGGATGCTGCTTTCCTTGATCAAGCCAACCGAGGGCGATGTGTTTCTCTTCGGTTACTCTCTCAAGAAGGAACGTGACAAAGCTCTTCGTTCTATCGGAGGAATCGTTGAGAAGCCTGACTTCTATCTCTACTTGACGGCGCACCGGAATCTAGAAATTGTCGGCGCACTCAACGGCGGAACCACGCGCAAACGTATCCTCGAAGTCCTGGGGCTTGTGGGTCTTGAGCAGCGGGCGTTCGACAAAGTGAAAACCTATTCGCACGGAATGAAACAGCGGTTGGGTATCGCTCAGGCGCTCCTTTCCGATCCCGAGATGGTGATCCTCGATGAGCCGACAAGCGGATTGGATCCGCAAGGGATGAAAGAAATCCGGGACCTCATTCGGCATCTGGCTCACGATCAGAAGAAAACGGTAATGCTCTCCTCGCACTTGCTCAACGAAGTTGAAATGGTTGCGAACCGGATGGCAATTATTAGTCAGGGGGAATTGGTGACGCAGGGGGAGGTGATGAAGCTCCTTGAGGAGGGGGAAAAATATGTTGTCGTCCGGGGCGAGCCGGCGGCGAAGGTCCGATCGGTGCTGGAGAAGCAAAAGGTTGTCAAGAAAATCGTCGAGCGGGGAGATTCCTTCGAGGTGACAATGTCGTTTGACGATATCCCGGCTCTAAACAAAACACTTGTCCGGAGTGGAATCGCCGTACAAGCGCTCGTTCCGCGCCGGTCACTGGAAGATTTCTTCCTGTCAATCACGGAAACCGAATCGAAGCTGTAGGAATCCCAATTGCCCCATATGGGTCGTCTCGTCTATTACGAGCTCATCAAGACGTTTCTGAAGAAGCGCACGTACATCGGGTTTCTGCTGGTGGCCGTTGTTGTCCCGTTGATTGAGGTGGCGATGAAGCTGGAGGGAGGGCGATTTCTTCAGGTCACGACACGGTCGCTGCAGCAGGATTTCTTTTTCATGGGCAACCTCTTCAATGGCTGGTTCGTGGCCTACACCATGATGAACAGCCTCTGGGTGCACATTCCTTTGCTCATCTCTTTCGTCGCAGGCGATCAGCTTGCTGGCGAGGCGACAGCAGGCACCTACCGGCTGATCCTCATCAAGCCGGTCTCACGGACGCGTATCTTCTTGTCGAAGTACTACACGACGATCGTCTACACGGTCATCTTCGTGGTATTCCTCGGGGCGTTGAGTGTCGGACTTGCGTTGCTGCTGCTCGGGGCTGGCGATCTGATCATCTTGGCGCGGGGCATCCTCATCTTGCCCGGCCACGACGTAGCCTGGAGATTCATCGTGGGATACGTCCTTGCCGCGTGGGCTATGTTGACGATTGCTTCGATGGCGTTTTTCTTCTCGTCGTTTGTTGAGAATGCGATAGGCCCCATCATCAGCACGATGGGAGTGAACATGATCTTTCTCATGGTAACCGTCATTCCCGTTGAGATGTTTGAGGAGATTCGTCCATATCTCTATACGAGCTACATGAACGTGTGGCAGAAGATATTTGAAGATCCCATCCCGTGGCAGAGCGTTGGAACTTCGGCCGCGATCCTGGGCGGGTACTCTCTGGCGTTTGTTCTCGCGGCGTGGATTATTTTCCGCCGCAAAGATATTCTCTCATGACTCATTCACTACAATTTAACCCGGGAAGGTAAAACCACACTATGGATCCCTACATCATAGCGGTCATCATCTACGTACTCATTCTCATGGCCGTAGGTATTTACAAAAGCCGTACGATCAAGACGCAGGACGATTTCATGGTCGCAGGGCGGAAAACGTCAACGCTCTTTCTCGTGGGAACTCTGGTCTCGACGTGGATCGGTACAGGGAGTCTCTTTGGTGGTGCCGGACTCGCGTTTCGCATGGGATTCTCCCAACTGTGGATGAGCGCCGGGGCCTGGCTCGCGATTATCATCGTCTACTTCCTTGCCCATCGTGTGCGAAGGATTTCCCAGTACACGGTGCCCGACATTCTTGAGAAACGCTACAACTCCACGGCGCGCGTACTTGGGACCGTGATTATTATCATCGCGTATCTGACGATCGCCGGATACCAGTTCCGCGCGGGGGGACGACTGCTCAACATCTTGCTCGGTATTGACCCTCGGATTGGCGGGGCAATTGCCTGCGGGGTTGTCATCATCTTCACGGTTGTAGCCGGGATGGTGACGATCATGTCCGTTGATATCTTCAACGCAATGATGAAGACATTCGGTATGATTATAGCTCTCCCGCTTGTTTACCTTGCCATCGGCGGCGCCGATCAGATCGCAAAGCTTCCAGCCGACCGTTTCGAGATCTTCGGTCAAAACGACTGGGTGTGGGCGATGGGAGTGTTCTTCCCGACATTCTTCCTCCTACTGGGTGAAAGCAGCATGTACCAAAAGTTCTTCTCGGCGAAAGATGAGGCCTCGGCCCGCAAGGCCGTGATCGGAATGGTCATCGGCGTGCTGGTGCTTGAGACGATGCTCTGTGCGCTTTCTGTTGTGGGCAGCTCGAAGTACTTCACGCTCCAGCCGTTTGCCAATCCCGACGGGACCCTTGACAAGGGAACAACGGAAACGATCATCCTCCAGCTCGCTCGGTTTGATCTTCCGCTTATCGCAGGGATGATTTTGCTTTGCGCAGCCGTAGCCATGATTCTCTCGACAGCGACCAGTTTTCTCATGACTCCATCGACCAACGTCACTCGCGACATCTACCAGAGATTCATCAACCCTGAGATTTCGAAAACCACGATTGTACGGTTCCAGCGCATCACAATCGTCATTCTTGGCGTCACTGCCTATGTTCTTGCAAGCTTCTTCAAAAGCATCCTCGACATGGCGTTTACAGCGTACACGATGGTTGGAGCTGGCATTACGCCTGCGTTGCTGGCGGCGTTCTTGTGGAAGCGGGTGACAGTGCAAGGCGGTGTTGCATCAATTCTTGCGGGACTTGGTGTACCCCTTGTTATCACGATCGCGAATTTTATTCTCACCGAGCCGCTTATGGACACGGACTACATCATTCTTCCATCTGCTGCTGCATCGATCATCTGTCTCATTGGTGTCAGTCTGATGACAGCTCCTTCTCCCGAGGAGAAATGGAAGCCGTTTATGGAGAACATGAAGGCATGAGAACGAAGCTGCGGGGTACTACCATCGGTCTCGCACTCTACGTCGCAGTCGGCGCTCGCTGCCTCGCTCAGGTGCCGAGCGCTTCCGACATTCTGCGGAATGCCGAGCGCACGACGGAGGGAATTCATGATTTTGAGGTGACGATCGAGGCGGCTGTCAACATGGAGCGCGTTCGCGTTCCGAAAATGAATGCCACGATGTACTTCAAGAAGCCAGACAAGGTGCACTTTACATCGCCGAGCTTCGTGATGGTGCCAAGGGAAGGCATAGTTGTCAATCCATCCCTACTCCGTGAACGATACAACGCGTTTGTGCTCGGCGAGGAAAGTGTTGAGGGGAGGAAGCTCTTTAAGCTTCAGCTCGCGGCCAAGGAGGCCAAAACCCGGTTGCGGCAGATGTTGCTCTGGGTTGATCCGTCAAATTGGACGATCGTGAAGATGGAAAGCGTTCCGTATCAGGGGAGAGTGTTGAGGCTGGCGTTTACCTATGCGCTGGAGGCAGGCACGTATTGGCTGCCGCGAACGCTTGAGGCTTCATTTGAAGTGGCCGCTCGGGATACCTCAAAGCGCACCGAACTTGATATGCCCGAAGCACCGCAATGGAACGAAATGCAAAGGCCGTTGCGGAGCGGCAGCATCACGGTCACTTACTCAAACTACAGGGTCAATGTTGGATTGTCGGACGAAATCTTCGAGCGCCGAGACAGTCCGGTGAAGGAGTGAATGATCAGAAGTTGGAGAGAATGGTCGTAGATGCGACGGCGTTAGTTCGGCTCCGGAGTCGGGAGCTTCACCGCGACCGTTGTTCCCTTGCCCACCTCGCTTTGAAGCGATAGCGTCCCACCTTGCAGTTCCGCCAGGAGTTTGGCGATTGCCAGACCCAGACCAGAACCCTGCTGCTCGTGCTTGGCCCGGTTGAACTGCCGGTAAGCGCCGATCTCCTCAGTCTGTTTTGCTTCCATCCCAACACCTTGGTCGGAGACAGTCAGCACGTGGTAGGGCCCCTCTTGCTGAGTGCGGACTTCCACCGGGGCACCGGCTTTTGAGAACTTGAATGCGTTGTCGATGAGTTCTTCGGCGATTCGTTTCAAGTTCTGATTCGAAATTGCTGCTTCACCGCCGCCGAGTTTCAGCACAAGATCGTTCGGACGTTCATATTCCTTTGCTTTCTTTTGAGCCAGCTCCTCGATGTGCAGGTTGAGCATCGAAGTCGTTTCTTTTTGGATCAATTCTCGCTTCTTCGGGTGGGCTGAAAGCAACTCCAGCTGTGCGTAGGTCAAGAAATTCTCCATGAGGTGGCCGAGACGTGTCGCCGATTTCAGAATAATGCTTGCCATTTCACTGATTTCGGTCGGCTTGAGGTTTGTATTGTCGTCTCGCAAGACCTCGGCAAAGCCAATGATTCCGCTGAGCGGCGTACGGATCTCGTGGGGAAGGGAAAGGCTGAGACTAATGCGCAGCTCGTCGAGCTTGCGCTCCGCTTGTTGGTAAACTATGCGCTGCTTCGCAAGTCGAGTGCGGACAGTGGTGAGCAGCTCGGGTATGGTAAAGGGCTTTGTGAGGAAGTCGTCGGCACCGAGATCCATGCCGTGACGCATGGTGCGGCGTTCCATATTTCCCGTGAGAAAAACAAACGGGATGGTTGCCGTTGAGGGATCCTCCCGCAGCACTTTCAGAGTTCCGTAACCGTCGAGGTTCGGCATCAAGATGTCGCAGATGATGAGGTCCGGCGAGGACTTGCGCGCAATATCAATGCCTCTGAGGCCATCCTCAGCCTGCAGCATTTCAAACCCTTCTATCTGAAGTGCAGCGGCAATGAGCTCGCGAATCGACGCTTCGTCGTCTATGACAAGAATTCTTGACATCCCTGCGCTACGTTTGCTGTCGTTCAACACCTGGTTTCGAATATAGGGAAAGTTGAATGAGAAACAAGGATAAGCAATTCGGTCCTTCTTGGCCTACCGGTCCAGCCCCCATCTGGCTTCGTCAACCATATCACGCCGCTGATCTGGTCGGACCCACCGCCTCCCGAGCTTGAAAGATTTCTCTTGACAATGCCGACGCGTTGACATATATTTAGGCTAACCTAAATTGGTTTTACGGCAAGCCATATTTTTGTGTGAGAGAAGGAAGACTCGCGTGTGTGATCAGCTTACGAAAATGTTTGCAAGAACTATGGTGCTCGGAATTCTTTTGGCTGTTCACCTGGCCGGTTGTGATACATTGTTTACCGAGCCCGTTGCTGAGGGAGAGGCATTTGACCAACCTCTACCTGGCTTAACTCGTGCTCAACGACTCGCGTTCGCCCGTGGTGATGAGGCGTTTGAGCATGTCTTTTCGGTTAAAGAGGGTCTCGGTCCCATTTTCAATCAGCCATCGTGCGAAAGCTGTCATTCAGGTGATGGCAAGGGACATCCGCGCACAAACCTCATTCGATTTGGAAGAGCTGAAGGGACCGTCTTTGATCCCATGCTGCTCTTGGGTGGACCTCAACTGCAGGAGCGGAGTATTCCCGGAGTTCCAGCCGAGACTCTGCCAGCGCATGCAAATGCGGTTTCCGCTCGAAGCGGTCCTATCGTCTTCGGGTTGGGTCTCATTGAAGCAATCCCAGATTCTGTGATTCTCGCCAACGCTGATCCGTTGGACAAGAACGGGGACGATATTTCGGGACGACCCAACATGGTCATTCCACCGGAGTGGGTTGGCGCACCTCAGCGATCTTCTCTCGGTCGCTTCGGACGCAAAGCGGGTGTTGCGATCTTGCTTCAACAAGTGGTGACGGCATACCAGCAGGACATGGGCATCACCTCTGAATTCATTCCTTACGAGAACCCGCATCCGCAGACGGGCGTGCTCGGCGACGATGTGGCAGATCCCGAGGTTTCCACAGCAACGGTTGAGGATGTGCTGTTGTACCTACGAACGCTTGCACCTCCGAAGCGAGGACCTATCACGGCGCAAGTTCAACGCGGTGAGCAAGTGTTTACTCAGCTCGGCTGCCACGCGTGCCATGTTCCCACGATGAAGACAGGGACGCATCCGACGATCACTGCTTTGAGCAATGTTGAGGCTCGTCTCTATTCGGACCTGCTGCTTCATGACATGGGTCTGGAGCTTGCGGACAATTTCGTTGAGGGTCAGGCCACGGGGACGGAGTGGAGAACGACGCCTCTCTGGGGACTCCGCTTGGTGGCCGATCATCTTGGCGGTACGGCGTTCTACTTGCATGACGGCAGGGCGTTGAACTTGCGCGAGGCCATAAGGCTTCACGGGGGCGAGGCTGCCGAAGCTCGTAACAGGTTTCTGGCCTTGTCGGCTGCAGATGCTGAAGCGCTGCTGGCATTTCTTCTTTCACTCTAGGAACTCACTGTATGGAGAGGATTGGGCGGAGGGAATTTTTCCAAAGGCTCGCAACAGTCGGCGTGGTGAGTTCTCCGCTTGCCCTGTCTCTAATCGGATGTGCAACTGGGCTTGTGAGCTATGCCGTGAAAGCAACGGATGGAAGGATCGTCCTTTCGATTCCGGACTATGCTGAATTGGCCGAGGTCGGCAATGGCATTGAATTGGAAGTCCCGCCTCTGTCCGATCGAATTGTCATCCTGCGAACTAATACCCATTCGTTTATCGCGCTCTCACCAGTTTGCACTCATCTCGGCTGCACCGTGAGGAAGGAGCCCTCCTTCTTCCGATGCCCGTGTCACGGATCAACCTATACTCTTGACGGGAGGGTTGTTCGGGGTCCCGCTGAAAGGTCATTGGAGCGCTACGAAATCCAGGTTGCCGGCCAACAGTTAATCATAAAGATCTGAGTATGAACGCATCTCTCCGAACGGGTTTTGCAGTCGCTGGTTTCGTGATCGGCGGGGGTTTCGGTCTCTCAGCGCAACAACAACCTGGCGCGCAAGATACATCGGGTGCCGGCTCCCAGAGGCCTTTTGTGAAGGGTGGCTATTATGATAAACCCTTCGTGACCCGCTCATTTGGCCGCACGGCCATCGGCGGATACATGGAGGCTCTGTGGAAGTTCGAGCGCACCGGTGGCGTAACGGAAGCTGTCGGGTTTGAAGCGCGTCGTTTCAATATCTTCACTCACTCTGTGATTGCGGAACGACTTCGGATCGCCGCGGAGCTGGAGTTTGAACATGGAACTGAGGAGATCAAGCTGGAGTTCGCCTTCTTGGATTTTGAAATCCATCCGGCGGTAAACTTCCGCGGCGGCATCATTCTCTCGCCCGTCGGTAAATTCAATCTGGCGCATGACAGTCCCCTGAACAATCTGACCGAACGGCCCATCGTCAGCACTCAGATCATTCCGACAGCACTCTCAGAAGCCGGCCTGGGATTCTACGGCTCGTTGTTTCCGTCGGCGGAATCAAGACTAACGTACGAATTCTACGCCGTGAACGGGTTCCACGATGGTGTCCTGACAAACGGTGAAGGGACTCGCATTGCAGAGGGTCGTGGCGGACTTGGGGAAGACAACAACCCGCTGCCATCCTTCGTCGGCCGCGTGGCCTACAGTCCGATGGTGGAGCTGGAAATTGGAGCCTCTCTGCACACCGGTCCGTACAATCGCTACAAAGTAGATCAATTCGTTGTCGATGACAGAAGAAACTTGACAATCGCCGCGATCGATTGGGAGTACAGGTCGACTCAATTCGATGTACTCGGGGAATACGCGTATGCCTCGATTGACGTTCCGCCAACGCTTCGGGGGTTGTTCGCTGAAGCGCAACAAGGCGTGTATGCGCAGGTCAATTATCATCTCGGGAAAGGTCTTCTGAGATTCTTGCCCCGGTCGCGGTTTACGGTGGTTGGCCGGTATGAGTTCGATGATTTCGACACCGAGCTTGACGGCGATTCCATCCGACGTCTTAGCATTGGTCTGAACTTTCGGCCCGTCGAAGACACAGTCTTTAAGCTTGATTACGTGTACAACTGGCGCTGGAACAGGGTGGAGGTCCTTGAACGGGGGATTGGGATCAATTTCAGCGTCGCAAGCTATTTCTGAAGCTTTGAAAGAGAAACGCCATGCCAAGCGAACAGGTTGAAAACTACCTGAAAAACATTTACAAGCTCCAGGAGTCTGAAGGAAAAGTCACCACGACCTCGCTGTCCGAGCGACTGAGGATTTCTCCTCCCTCAGTGACGGAAATGATCAAGAAGCTCGCCGACGAAGGGAGCGTGACCCATACGCCGTACAAGGGCGTCGAGCTCACGGCGGAGGGGAGAATGCGAGCGTTGAGAATTATTCGTCGCCACCGCCTTTGGGAGCTTTTTCTGGCTGAGGTGTTGAAGTATCCCTGGGATGAAATCGACGAAGAGGCTGAGCGGCTGGAGCATTTCACCTCCGAGCGGCTCGAGCAGCGGCTCGATGAGGCGCTGGGACATCCCCGGAAGGATCCCCACGGCCACATCATTCCCACCGCGGGAGGAGACGTCGAAGAGGCCGCCCTCTTGTCTCTTGCCGACGTCGAGCCGGGCACAACGGTCGCGGTCGCGCGTGTCAGTGATTCGAGCCCCGAGATTCTCCAATATGCGGCAAAATTGGGAATCATCTTGAACAAGAAAATCAAAGTCAAAGATCGCATTGAGTTCGATGGCTCGTTGCGCGTCGAGGTTGGAAGGAAGGAGCAATTCGTCAGTTCGAAGCTCGCGAAGAACATTTTTGTGGAGGAGATGTGAATGAGCGTGCTCTCGAAGCATCCGGCTGTATCGCTCTCCGAAGTTCACCAGACTGTTGTCATTCCGAAAAATGCGCGTCTGCTGAAGAAGATGCTCGCATTTGTCGGCCCGGCGTATCTCGTCAGCGTCGGCTACATGGATCCGGGCAACTGGGCAACAGACCTCGAAGGCGGCGCCCGGTTTGGCTATCAGCTGATCTGGGTGCTGCTGATGTCCAATCTGATGGCCGTGCTGCTGCAGACTCTCTCCGCTCGCATGGGCATCGTCGCTGGTCGCGATCTTGCCCAGGCCTGCCGGGAAAACTATCCCAAACCAGTGTCGTACGTCCTCTGGGTTCTGTGCGAGGTTGCCATCGCGGCGTGCGATCTTGCGGAAGTCCTGGGAACCGCTATTGGCTTGAATCTTCTCTTCGGACTTCCGCTCATCTACGGCGTCATCATCACTGGTTTTGATACGATGCTGCTGCTCGTGATCCAGCAATATGGCATCCGAAAGATGGAAGCATTGATCCTCATACTCGTCTTTACGATTGGCATCTGCTTCATTATTGAGGTGTTCCTTGCCAAGCCAGTCTGGGGCGAGGTTGCAACGGGTTTGGTTCCACATCTGACATCCGAGAGTCTGTATGTGGCGATCGGCATCCTCGGGGCAACGGTGATGCCGCACAACCTCTATCTCCATTCCGCGCTTGTGCAGACTCGCGTTGTTGGATCTACGGAGGAGAGTAAGCAAATGGCGTGTAAGTATAATCTGGCAGACACGGCAATTGCGTTGAACGGCGCATTCTTTGTGAACTCAGCCATCCTCATCGTTGCCGCAGCAGTGTTTCATAAGAATGGGATTGTGGTGACGGAAATTCAACAAGCCCACGAGTTGCTTAACCCTCTTTTGGGCACAGCCCTTGCCGGCGCGCTGTTTGGCATTGCACTCGTTGCAGCCGGTCAAAGCTCAACACTGACCGGCACTCTTGCAGGTCAAATCGTGATGGAGGGCTTCCTGAGGCTTCGGATACAGCCTTTTCTCCGCCGACTCATCACTCGTCTCATTGCCATTGTGCCAGCGGTGACGGTGATATCCATGAAAGGTGAGCAGGGCTCCTATGATCTGTTGATTCTCAGTCAGGTCGTCCTGAGCCTGCAGCTCCCATTTGCTGTCATTCCTTTGATCCGATTCACGAGCGACAAGTCGCTCATGGGAAGCTTTGCCAACAGATGGTGGGTCAAGATACTGGCATGGGTTGCTGCCGCGGTCATCATTGGCTTGAATACCAGCTTGCTGGTGAATCAGATTTCGGAGTGGATTCAAGGAGCTGGGTCAAGCGCCATCTGGTTGTGGATAACAATCGTTCCTTTTGCAATTTGCTGCGGACTGCTGCTCGTTTACATCTCCTTGCCCAAATCGTGGCTGTTCTGGAAGAAGCCGGCGCCGGTAATGCCTGAAAGGATAGAGCTGGTGCCCCAGTCGTATTCGAAGATTGGTGTGGCGATCGACTACGGCATGTTGACTGCCAAAGTTCTTTCGCACGCACAGATGCTGGCGAAGTATCACGGGGCTACCATGTATCTTTTCCATGTCGTTGAAGGAGTGAGCGGGCAATTGTTCGGTAAGGAGGCATATGATGAGGAAGCCAGGGATGACCAGGATCAGCTGGAAGCGCTTGCCGAGCAGATTCGGAAATCGGGTGTTGAAGTGGTTTCGGTGCTTGGGTACGGCCGGGTTCCTCCACAGCTCATCAGGCTTTCAAACGAGCACGGCATTGACTTGCTGGTGATGGGAGGACACCGGCATCGTTGGCTGAAGGACCTCTTGTTCGGAGCGTCGATTTCCAAAGTGCGTCACGCGCTTGCGATACCTGTCCTGGTGGTGCAATGAGTGATGAGATGTGAGATGTGAGGAGAGGGCAGAACGCAGAACGCAGAACGCAGAACGCAGAACGCAGAACGCAGAACGCAGACAAGAAATGTAGCCTTGGACTTCCCCGACCCGAAGGGTTCCTTTGGAAAGGGGTACTTCGGACAGTCCGAGAGAGAAAGAAGCAGGACGTAAGCCGTGGATGTGAGAAGTACGAAGTCAGAAGTAGTAAGTAAGAAGTAAAAGGCAAAAAGCCCGTCGTGACGGTTGATGGGCGGTGGTATTTTATTGAGAAAAGGAGATCCACCTATGCTCGGTATCACCTGATACTATTTCAGCACCATCATTGTTTTCGTTTGAGTGTATCCGCCCGCAGTCAAACGGTAGAAGTAAACGCCGCTCGAAAGATCTTCGGCATTGAAGATTCGTTTGTACCTTCCGGCAGACAAATGATCATTCACCAGCGTTGCAACTTCCCTTCCTAACACATCAAACACTTTGAGGCTTACCAATGACGAATGACTAATCACAAATGACACTGTTGTTGTCGGATTGAATGGGTTCGGATAGTTTTGCTCGAGACGGAAGTCTTGAGGAGCGTTGTTCTCATGAACGCTTTGCACTACCTGCTTGCTGTATTGCACAATGCGCGACGAGAATTTCAATTCGCCAACCCACAGTTGATTTTGGAAGGCGGCCAGCGATGCAGGCATGAACAAACGATTGATACCGATTGCCGGTTTGATTCCACTTAACGAAGATTGCCCCAGCACAACCACTCTGCTTGTGTCTCCAGCGTCGTTCACGTCCCTCCAGAGGAAGACTGAGTTGTTGCTTGTATTCGCTATCGCAAAGCTCCCGTCGAACGTGATCGCACTCGCAGGAAGATTGAGGCGCAACGTCGGTGTTGACGTAATCGTCTTGAACGGCTGAACCGCTCCGGGCAACGCAATATCCGAGACGCGATACACATACACAGTTGGAGGACTACCCAGTTGAACGGCTGCAGACAAATACGTCCCATCACTGTGGAGATGGTTCAACGGAAACGTTGAAACGTTGATTACTTTGTAGGGCGTTTCATTACCGGCAATGGGAATTCCGGCCCACACATAGATATTTCCCTGATCGGCGAGATACAGATACAGTCCATCAAGCGCAACGCCTTTGATGTCCTGAAATGCAATTCCGCCGATGCTGTTCGCGAAAATCCGGGAAGGATTTTGCCCTTGCAGCGGAATCGAGTCCCAAACAGCGATGCTGCGCTTTCCTGCAACGACGAAGCGGCCATTGTGGAGCGCGTTGTCCCATGGCGCGAGCTGCAATGTTCGAAGAGGAATGCTGATATCGGGAGGGAGACCACTTTGTTGCGGCAGGGAACGCCATATCCACAACTTCGCATCAAAGTCGGACGTCGCAAGAAGACGAACACCATCCGTGGCAAGAACAGGGTTCTGAATGTAATGGATCGAGTCAAGTGTATTAATCTGTACCGAAGGGCTTCCAATCGCGAAGTCGGGGATCTGTGTAGAAGATGTTGGAATTGCATTGAACACATGTACGTTGTTGCCATTATAGTTGTTGATGTACAATCTTCCCCCTGCATAGACAACATCGGGACCATCACCGTTTTTGTACAGACCGTTGTTGACTGTCAGGTTTGGATTCTCGGTTGCTGATCGCGGCATCGTGTTCCAGACATACACCGAACCGAGCCCGCCGGCAACGAGCTTTCCATTCGGGAGTTTGATCCCCTTGATCCACTCACTTCGGTAGAAATCATACGGCTGGTTCGCTTGTGTTGGATATGAATTCCAGAAGTATGTTGCCGGCTGATTCCCCGTCGCCTGTGCGTTGTGATCCCCTACGAAGAAGTACGTTGCGCCGTCCGTGGAGATGTTGCGGGGCGTGCCAAATTGCAGAAGGCGGATCATATAATCCGGCGGCTGGTCATCAACCGTCGGAAGCGAATTCCAAAAGAGCAACGCCGCTCCGCGGGTTGCAACCGCTGCGACTCGAGTCCCGTCAGTCCACACGCCCCAGGGCCATTCGAGACGGTTCGATAACGGCGGGGTGAGCACGGGAAGAGAGATGGAGATCGATGCGGCTTGTGCATTCTGCGTCGGGAACTGCCGCCAGATCAGAATGCGGTCATTCTCTGTATCTGTGACGCCAACAACACCGTTGCTCGCCACCGAAACATTGCCCGGCCAGTTGAGTGAGCTCTTCGCTGTTCCGGGATTATTCGAGGTAAAGTTGGGCTGGCCCAGGACGAGATCGGGGGGCGTGTTCCATTGTGTCGGCAAGGAGTTCCAGACGAGCACTCTATTATTGAAGCGATCGCACAAAAGAAATCGACTCCCGTCGCTCGCGATTCCGCTGGGGTGGTTGTACAAGTATGGACCGCCGGAATTATTGAAGTCGACGCCGGAAAGCATCAAATCCGCATTCTGACCCGTCGTGAACCACGGCTGCGCATGTACCACGCTGAAGCAACAGCAAACAAAGAACACAAATCGGGCGATGATCTTAGCCTCCTGCCGTTTTGTTATTGTATGAGTGGAGATTCATTTCAGCAATTGCATAACACGAGTTTGCGTGAATGTTAACGTGTGAAGACGGTAGAAGTAGACTCCGCTCGCAAGATTTCCTGCGGCAAAAACTCTCGTGTATCTCCCTGAAGCCAATTCCTCATTCACAAGCGTTGCGATTCTTCTTCCCAGCAAATCAAACACATCGAGCTTCACCCAATTGGAATTTGGTACTTGGAATTTGATATTTGTACTCGGGTTGAATGGATTAGGATAGTTTTGTTCAAGAAGAAATTCGGAGGGTATGTTCGCCCTGCTCTCGTCACGAACACTCGTTGCTCCTTGCGCCCATGCAGCAATAACCTTCGGCGGATCAGTCTGTCCCCTGAACGGCGCGGCTCCGATATAGCAAGCGATTCGACCGTTCGGATATCTGATGACAGCAGGATCAAGTTTCAGCGCAGTAAACGCTGCACCATCAGCAACGAGAGTGCGAGTTGTCGTCGTGTCGAAAACGAGTCCATTGCCATCCGTAAATGCAACTCCTGCCGGCGCCGAGCTGCGACGATGATACATGCGAACCTGCCCGTTGGTCAAGTACACGGGATGAGGGTCAACGTCGCCGCGACGGAGAATGTTGCCGTTTGATTCTGCCGTCCATGTCCATCCCCAATCTGCGCTGAGTGCGGTGCGAATGCCGTTCGTGCGATACCAGTCGCCAACATAATACATTCGCCATACGGAATCACTCACCTGAAGAGTTGCGGGCACACTCGCAATCGAATCGTCTGAGGAACCGGGCTGATACCGCTCGCCTGTTTCTCTCGTCCAGTTGATGCCGTCGGATGAAATCCAACTTATGATGTGACTCTTATGAGGCTGCGGCGGACGGTTGGGCAATGGCTCTTCTGCAACGAAACGCGTGCGCCCATCAGGAAGATAAATGAAACCACCATCAACATGCATCGCCTGTTGTATGCCTGAGAAAGGCGTGAATGTTCTGCCGGTGTCTGTTGTGAACCCTGCTCGTCTTCCTCCGCCTGTGTAATATCCCCAACCGAGGATGACTCTGTTATCGTTGGCGATGTTCAATCCCGGCACTCCAGCGTTCGGAACAATTGCCGCGCTGTCGGCAACGAACGACGTTCCCTCGCTCGGCGCAAGTGTGAAGAACGGTTTCCAGTTGATTGGCGACAGTGGAGCAACACGAAGAGCAAACTTACGGACAAACACTCCGTTTCCGCCCGCGTCATACGTCATGTACAAGCGCTGATTATTCAACAGCAAGTGCGGTCTGTACTTTCGCTGACCTGTGATGTGCTGGCGTTCGAGCAAGCCGAAGTTTTCATCAAACACAGCCACGTCGATGTGCTCGTACTCGTTCGGGTCGGAAGCATAGAGATGATGGAACGCCACATACCAACGCCGGGTTGCTGCATCATACGCGCAGCCCGTTGCAAACCAGTTGCCGTCGCCGCTTATACTTTGGATGAGTGTTTGAGGTGAACCCGCTGCTGGTGTCCAGTCCTGATTCCATTTGGTGAGAACGAGATTTGAATTTCTCCCAAAAATA
>ERZ1292640.1043-Hain-H43-02um-R1-1043-length-22964-cov-44_pt1 | contig 22964 bp, 15 predicted proteins | sample MGYA00564404_ERZ1292640 | MGnify/ENA primary metagenome ERZ1292640 (study PRJEB36523, sample SAMEA6512636) | groundwater metagenome | collected 2019-01-08 | study: AquaDiva: Metagenomics assemblies of 32 groundwater samples
AGTTTCATTCGCACCGTCGCCTTCAACTGGCCAACGGACGCCTTCGCTTACAAGATGCGGCAGCAGCAACTGCTCCTGCTCGGCGGCCTGCTCGCCGGCTTGCTCCTGCTGCGCCTTCTGTTCTGCCTGCTCCCGCGCCAGCGCTACTTCTGTTTCCTGACGCTGGCGACCTTCGGGTTCGGCTACATGGCCATGGTCTTCTACTGGTGGGGACTGAACACCATTCCCGAGTCCCGGCGTTACGCGCTGGAATTCGAGATGTTCTTCCTGCTGGCGCTGTGCGAGTTGCTGCGGCTGTTGTGGCGTCTCCACCCGGCGTTCAGCCTGCCCGTTGCGGCAGCTCTGGGCTGGGCGCTCTGGCCGGCCGTGGTAGACGCCGGCCGCTATGTAGTTCATTCCCGTGACCTGCGGCCGTTACCGAAAGAATCATCAGTGGAATATCAACTGGCGCACTGGCTCGAGGAGCAGCGCCCCACCGGTCGTGTCTTCGCCACCGGCGGGCTGCGTTTCCGCCTGAACTCCTGGTTCGACATCCAACAGGTGGGCGGCACGTTCGAGACCGGGCTGGGCAATCGGATGCCGGTGCACCTCGCCTATCAGATCCGCACCGGCATCGGCAGCCGCCCGGAGGGCGAAGGGCACGACGCCGTCCTGCAACTGAGGGCCCTGGGCGTCGAATACCTCGTCATGCACGGGCCAAAATCCAAGGAGCACTGGCGCGATTTCAAGAACTGGCGGAAGTTCGACGGCCTCCTCGAAAAGGTGTACACCACCGGCGAGCAAGCCGACGCCGTTTACCGTCTGCCGTTCGTGTCGCTGGCGCACCTGGTCGAGGCGGCTGAGCTGCCGATGCACCCGCCGCTGCACGGCTACTGGCGATTCCTCCAGCCTTACGTGGCGGCACTGGATGATACCTCCCGCCCCAAGCTGAAAGCCGTCTGGCGCGGCAGCAGCCAACTCGAGATCGAAGGACCCATTCCCAACGGGATGCTGGTGTCCGTGCAGGTGAACCACGACGCCGGCTGGCAGGCGACCCAGGGCGGCCGCCGCGTCCCAATCGAGCCGGATCAACTGGGCTTCATGGTGCTGCGCCCGCAGCCCGCTTCGCAGGCGCGCATCGAACTGCGCTATCGCGGCACTTGGGAGCAGCGCTTCATGGCCATTCTGAGCGCGATGGTGTGGCTCGGCGCGCTAGCCGGGCTGGTTCTGCGCCACCGGGCTACACTGAAATCAGGTGGGACAGCGCCACCAGATCCTCGCACGGCTCAAGACAGAGGTCTTTGATGTCCTCATCCTCGGCGGCGGCATCAACGGGGCCGGCATCGCGCGCGACCTGTCGCTGCGGGCGCGCCACGCCGGCGCAACGCTGCGCATCGGCCTGGTCGAGCAACGCCACTTCGCCTCCGGTACCAGCGGCAAGAACTCCCAACTGATCCACGGCGGGCTGCGGTATCTCAAGCGGCTCCAGTTCGGATTGGTGCGGGAGGCGCTGCGCGAGCGCGCGATACTGCTCCGGCTGGCGCCGCACCTGGTGGAGCCGCTGCCGTTCCTGATGCCCCTCTACAGCCAATTTAGTCGCCTCTACTACGGTGCGGGACTGGCGCTCTACGACCTGCTGGCCGGCTCCCGGCGCCTCGGCCGCCACCGCGTCCTGCCGCGTGAAGAAGTGAGGCGGATCGAGCCGGATCTGGCCGCCGAAGACCTGGTGTGCGGCATGATCTTCCACGACTGCCGCGTCCACTCCGCCCGCTTCGTGCTGGCCAACGTTCTCGACGCCATCCGCACCGGCGTGGCGGCGGCCAACTACGTGCGCGCGGAGCGCTGGCAGCGCGAGGCCGGCGTCTTTCGCGTCGAGCTGGTGGACGCGCTCACCAACGAGCGCTTCGAGGCGCGTGCCCGCAAGCTCGTCGATACCACCGGAGCGTGGAGCCAGGGGACCTCGCTGCGGCTGGTGCGCGGTTCCCACATCGTGCTGCCGCGGGTGAACAAGAGCGCGCACGCGGTGGCCTGGTTCAATGACGACGGCCGCATCGTGTTCTTCATACCTTGGGGGGAGACCAAACACCTGACGTTGGTCGGCACCACCGACATCGACCACTCGGCCGGACCCGAGGACGTGCGTATTTCGCCGGAGGAAACACGGTATCTGTTGCGCGTAGTCCGGAGGCTCTTCCCTTCAGCCGATCTGACGCCGGTGGGCGCCTTCAGCTCGCTGCGGGCGCTGGTGCGCGGCGAATCGAAGGCCCCGTCGCTGGCCAGCCGGGAGCACCGCATTTGGAATTCTCCGGACGGTGTCCTGCACATTGCCGGCGGTAAGTACACCACCTACCGCGCGATGAGTGAGGAGGCGGCCGACAGGATTTGCCGCGAGCTGGCCCCGGCCCTGGCACGTTTGCACCTCACGGCGGAGACGCCGCTGGAGGACAGCCCGCGGCCCAGCCTCACTTTCGCCATCGAGCACGAGATGGCCCAGACTCTGGCCGACGTGTTCTTTGTCTCCACTTACTGGGGTTACGAGCGCCGCTGGTCCGCTGAAAGCCTGGCGCCCTACGCCGATGAGATGGCGCGGCTGCTGGACTGGGACGCGGCCCGCACCGAACGCGAGATCGGGGCGGTGCTCAGGACCACGGCGCTATCCTGAATTTGTGGGGCGTCACCTGCACACCTTTTCGTTGTTGCTGCGCCGGACGCTGGTCGCAACCTACCGCCACGGCGGACTTGGGGTCGCCAAGGGCGTGGCCTACTCGGCGTTGCTGGCGTTCTTTCCGCTGCTGGCCACCACCGTCATGCTGGTTGTCCAGGCCAGGGCCGAGTATGTGTTAAACGCGGTGTCAGCGTTCCTCTCGCAGATTCTGCCTCCGGGCACCGAAAGCCTGGTGATCGATTACCTGGCGGTCAAGGGACGGCGGCCCGTGCTGCTGCCGGTGAGCGCGATGCTGTTGTCGCTGCTGGCCGCCTCCGGGGCTATCGTCAGCCTGATGGAAGGCTTCCGAAGGGCATACGGCATCGCCAGCGGGCGCTCTCTGGTGCACGAACGAGTGGTGGCCGTTCTGCTGGTGTGCACCGCGGCGGTGCTGGTGCTCGGCGCTTCGGCGGTAGTCGTCTCCGGGTCCCGTGCCGAGCGCTGGATCGGCGCCTGGGTGGGGCTCGCGCCGGCCGGCGCCCTCGGCACGCTCGCGCGCGACCTGGTGGCGCTGGCCGCCATCGTCCTCGGCGCTTCGATCCTTTACTACTTCGGCCCGAACCGCCGCCAGCGCTGGCGCGGCGTCTGGCCGGGCGCGGTCGTGGCCACTGTCCTGTGGTTCGGCGCCACTTCGCTATTCGCCTGGTACGTGCGCAACATGGCCGGCTACAACGTCATGTACGGCGGCATCGCCGCCTCGATCGCCCTGCTGGTCTGGATGTACCTGCTGGCAGTGATCGCGCTGGTGGGGTGCGAGTTCAACGCCGCCCGCGAGAGGGAGTGTGAAGAAACGCCTTAAACCGAAACCGGGAAACCGAAACCGGGAAACCGGGGACAAACCGGAAACCGGGGACAGCCTGCATGTTTCCCCGATAAGAACAGTGCACACCGGGGAACGTTCCGTCTGTCCCCGGTTTTCCGCCTCCCCCTATACTGGTTAAATATGGGCTTCCGCCTGGTCATTGACTACCAGCCGCGCGGCGATCAGCAGCAGGCCATCGACCAGCTCCTGCGCGGCGTCGTGGACGGCGAGCCGCACCAGGTCCTGCTGGGCGTGACCGGCTCCGGCAAGACCTTCACCATGGCCAAGGTGATCGAGCAGGTGGACCGCCCCGCGCTGGTGCTGGCCCACAACAAGACGCTGGCCGCCCAGCTCTATCACGAATTCCGCAGCTTTTTCCCCTCCAACGCCGTCGAGTACTTCGTCAGCTACTACGATTACTACCAGCCCGAAGCCTACCTGCCCGCCAGCGACACCTACATCGAAAAGGAAGCCACCATCAACGACGAGCTGGACAAGCTGCGGCTCTCGGCCACCCGCTCGCTGTTCGAGCGCCGCGACGCGATCATCGTCGCCAGCGTGAGCTGCATCTACGGGCTGGGCTCGCCCGAGGCCTACTACGGCATGCTGCTGATGCTGGAGAAGGGGCAGAAGATCTCGCGCCAGCAGATCCTTCAGCGGCTGGTCGAGATCCTCTATGAGCGCAACGACGACGACTTCCGCCGTGGCACTTTCCGCGTGCGCGGCGACGTGATCGAGCTGTTCCCCACTTACGACGACTACGCCTACCGGATCGAGCTCTGGGGCGACGAGATCGACAGCCTGGCCCAGATCGATCCGCTGCTGGGCCAGGTGCGGCAGACCTACCAGCGGCTGCCCATCTACCCGAAGACCCACTATGTGATGAGCGACGAGACGCGCGAGCAGGCGCTGGCCAGCATCGAAGCCGAGCTGAAGTGGTGGGTCCCGGAGTTGGAAAAGCAGGGCAAGACGGTGGAGGCGCAGCGCCTCTTTCAGCGCACGATGTTCGACCTGGAGATGATCCGCCAGATCGGCTACTGCCACGGCATCGAGAACTACTCGCGGCACTTCTCGGGACGCCTGCCCGGCGAGGCGCCGCCGACGCTGCTCGACTACCTGCCCCACGACGCGATGATCTTCATCGACGAGAGTCACCAGACAGTCCCGCAGCTCCACGGGATGTACCTTGGCGACCGCTCGCGGAAGGAGACGCTGGTCCAATTCGGCTTCCGCCTGCCTAGCGCGCTGGACAACCGTCCGCTCACCTTCGAGGAGTTCGAAAACCGGGTGACTCAGGTGATCTACCTCTCGGCGACGCCCGGCCCGTACGAGCTGACCAAGTCCGCCGGCGTGGTGGTGGAGCAGATCATCCGGCCGACCGGGCTGGTCGACCCTCAGGTGGAGGTTCGTCCGGTCAAAGGCCAGGTGGACAACCTGCTGCACGAGATCCGTTTGCGGGCCGGGCAAAACGAGCGCGTGCTGGTCACCACCTTGACCAAGCGCATGGCCGAGGACCTGGCCGAGTATTATTCCGAGGTCGGCGTCCGCTGCCGCTACCTGCATTCGGAAGTGGCCACCCTGGACCGGATCAGGCTCCTGCGCGATCTGCGCCGCGGCGAGTACGACGTGCTGGTCGGCATCAACCTGCTGCGCGAGGGCCTGGACCTGCCCGAGGTTTCGCTGGTGGCCATCCTGGACGCCGACAAGGAGGGCTTCCTGCGCTCCGGCGGCTCGTTGATCCAGACCATCGGCCGCGCCGCGCGCAACATCAACGGCAAGGCGCTGCTGTACGCCGACACCATGACCAACAGCATGCGCACCGCCATCGAAGAGACCAACCGGCGGCGCAGCATCCAGCGCCTTTACAACGAGGAGCACCAGATCACCCCGCAATCGATCATCAAGCCGATCGACATGAGCCTGGTGGCGATTGCCGAAGCCGACTACGTGACTGTCTCGGTGGAACCCGAGGAGCCGGTCGAGGAAATGACGCGGGAGCAGGCCGGGCGCCGCATCGCCGAACTGGAGGAGCGCATGCGCGAGGCCGCCAGAAATTTCGAGTTTGAGAAAGCCGCCGCGATCCGCGACCGGATCAAGGCGCTGAAGTCACACCTGGTTTATGAGGAAATCCCGACCGGTAGCACTGATCGGAGCCGGCCAGCTTAGCCGGTCCTTCGTCACCAAGCTTCCGGGGCTGCCCGGGCAACTGGGGCCTGTCATCGCCCCGTCGTTTCGCCTGGCCAGCCGCCTCGTCAATTCGATCCGGGCCGGCCACCCGGCCCAGAAGTACGAAGATCTGCACGGCTGCCGCAGTGTGCTGATCGCCGTTCCCGAGGCGCTGCTGCCGGAAGTGGTGAGCCGGATGGCCGCCGCCGGGATGGAATGGCGGCGCAAAGTGGTACTGCTTTGCGACAGCCCGCTCGACAGCTCGGAACTGGCGCCGCTGGCGGCCCGCGGGGCGAACACCGGCTCGCTGACCCCGATGCACGGCTTCGCTCAGCGTTTCGTCGTCGAAGGCCACCGCGAAGCGGTCAAGGAGGCGCGGCGCCTGATTCACGACCCGCAAGCGCGCCTGTTCGAGATCCAGCGCGCGCGCAAGGGCCTCTACCTGGCCGCGCTGTCGTTCGCCACCGGCCTGTTCACGCCGCTGGCCGACGCGGCCCTCCAGTGCCTGCGCGCGGCCGGCCTGAGCCGGGCCGCCGCCGAGTCGGTCGCCGAAGACCTGTTCCACAAGACACTCCGCGCCTACCTGCACGCCGGGCGCAAAGCCTGGAGCGGCCCGCTGGCGGTGCAGCGGGAACTGGAAGCCCTGGAAGACCTCGAACGGCCGCTGGCGCAATACTACCGGGCGTGCGTTGCCGCCGCCTTCCAGCGGTTCGCCGCCCCACGCCGATCTGGAAGAACGCCCGACAGTCTACACTAGATGAATGATCACAAACCCTCAGTCGGGTACCACCATTGACGAGATCGCCGACGGCATCTATCGCATCAGCACCCCGGTAACGGTTCTTCCCGGGGGCTTCACGTTCAACCAGTACTTGATCGCGGACGAGGCGCCACTCTTGTTTCACACCGGCCTCCGCCGCATGTTTCCCCTGGTTCGGGAGGCCGTTTCCAAAGTGGCGCCGGTGGAGCGGCTCCGCTACGTCGCTTTCTCCCACTTCGAGGCCGACGAATGCGGCGCCCTTAATGAATGGCTGGCCGTTGCTCCGGAGGCGGTCCCGGTCTGCGGCACGATCGCGGCCATGGTGTCGATCAACGACGTAGCTGATCGCCCCGCCCGCGCTTTGGCTGACGGGGAGGAACTCTGTATTGGCCGGCGCCGGCTCCTGTGGCTGGACGCGCCGCACCTCCCGCACGGCTGGGATTGTGGATACTTCTTCGACACGCACACCCGCACCTTGCTCTGTGGCGACCTGTTTACCCAAGGCGGAGCGGATCACCCGCCGGTGACCGAGTCGGACATCCTCGGGCCGAGCGAGGCGCTCCGCGCTTCCTTAGATTACTATGCGCACGCGGTCAACACCCGAGCCCTGCTCGAGCGTCTGGCCGCCCAGGATCCCTCGACTCTGGCCTGCATGCACGGGAGCGCCTGGCGGGGCGATGCCGGGGCGCTGCTCCGGTCTCTCGCCGGAGTGCTCGAACCCGGGAACACGATAAAGTAGGGTCTTCTGAGGCACAACCATGTCTGACTTCGACAAGGCACGCGAGCTGCTCCGGCAGTTCAAGGGAGACACGTATCTCTACGGCTTCGGCGTCCTGGACCGGACCGGCGGGATAGCCGCCGCGCTGGGCCGCCGGGCAGCATTAGTTCGAGACTCCTTCGCCGGCGCCGGCGCCTTCGCCAACATCATCCAGGAGTCGCTGTCATCGGCGGGGCTTGAGATCGCCGGGGTTGTGGATGGCGCGAGGCCCAACGCGCCGCGCGAAGACCTGGCCCGCATCACCGCCAGCTTGCGCGATCTGGAACCCGATGTGAGCGTCAGCTTCGGCGGCGGCAGCACCATCGATGCCGTCAAGGCGGCCGACGTCTTGTGCTCGCTGGGCGGCGGCATCGACGACTACTTCGGCGTGGGGCAGGTCACGAGGGCGCTAGCCGCTGCCGGCAAGGCGTTGCGGCCACACGTCGCCATCCAGACGGCGGCCAGCTCGGCCGCACACCTCACCAAATACTCGAACATTACTGACCTAAGTACCGGACAGAAAAAGCTAATAGTCGATCCGGCAATCGTGCCGCCACGGGCCGTCTTCGACTACCAGGCGACGCTCGGCGCCCCGGCCTCGCTGACGGCCGACGGCGGGCTGGACGGCATCGCCCATTGCCTGGAGGTGCTCTATGGAGCCGTCGGCAAGCCTTACTACGCCACTATGGAGCAGGTGGCCCGCGAGGGCATCCGCCTGGTGATGAACTACCTGCCCGGAGTGCTGGCCGACCCCAACTACGCCGGGGGCCGGGAGGCGCTGGCGCTGGCCACCGACCTGGGCGGATACGCCATCATGATCGGCGGCACCAACGGAGCGCACCTCACGAGCTTCTCGCTGATCGACGTGCTCAGCCATGGCCGCGCCTGCGCCATCATGAACCCCTACTACACGGTCTTCTTCGCCCCGGCAGTCCAGGAGCCGCTCAGAGTGGTGGCAGGCATCTGTCGCGAGCTGAGTTACGCGCCGGCCGCGATTGAGAACCTGAGCGGGCGCGAGTTAGGGCTGGCCGTGGCCGAAGCGCTCATCTCGTTCCAGCGCGGCCTGGGCGTTCCCGTGCGCCTGAGCGACGTGCCGGGCTTCACCGGGGGCCACATCGAGCGCGCCCTGGCCGCCGCCAAGGACCCGCAGCTCAAGATGAAACTCGAGAACATGCCGGTGCCGCTGACCGCCGCGATGGTAGACGAGTACATGGGCCCCGTCCTGGAGGCTGCCCGCACCGGCGATCTTCAGGTCATCAAGAACGTAGCGGCTTAAACCGGGGACAGACGGAACCGTCCCCGGTTTAGCGCCGGAGTTTCACCGGCCCCGCCGCCGCGATGTCTTCCCACCGGTAGACGAGGAAGTTCTTCGGACCGCTGTTCATGGCCACCATCAGGCCGTGAGGGAAACCCCAGCCCAGCGGCGCTGAGGTCACCTCGATTCCGTCGGTCCCGTCGGCGCCGCCGTAGAATGCCTTCAGCAGCTCCGAGTGGTCGTGCGGCCGGCCCGGCGCGCCTTCGCGCCGGTAGACGTGATACTTGGTGTTGCCCGGGAGTTGATCGGTGCAGACGATGTAGCCGGTCCCGTCCGGCAGGGTATAGATGGCGATGCCCTCCCGGTCGGCCTGGAAGCCCTCCCTGCCAAAGTGCGCCAGCTCCCGCGCCGCTTCCGGATGGTCGGGATCGGCGTGGTACTTGTGGATGCCGTCTCCCTCGTCGGCGTAATAGACGTAGCCCAACTGGTCGTCCACGGCCACGGCCTCGATCTCGGCCAGGCCGCTGAAGCGGCCGAACTGGCGCACCTTCACCGCCCTGACTTTGCCGCTGCCGTCATCGAGCAGGCGGTACTGCCAAAGATAACCGTCGCGGGGTCCCGTCTTTCGGCCCACGACGGCAAAGATCGCGCCGTCGCGAGGACGGCGGTACAGCGCGATCCCCATCGGGGCCGCCTCTTCCCCCTGACAACCCTCGAAGACCGCCAGGCCGGTGCCGGAGGAGACGTCCACGAGCTTGCCCTCCGGCAGGATCCGGAAAACGCGCAGGCGAGTCTTCAGCCGCTCGGTCAGCACCGCGATGTCCGCGGGCCGGCCGCCGAGCGGCAGGCCGTACTCGATGTCCACGTTGTTCGGGCGATCCAGGTTGGGAATCGCCTGGCGAATTTGACCGTCCAGACCGTACACGACCAGCGCGCCGCCCGGCGCCATCACCTTATTGGTGCCGACAATGAGGCTTCTCGCCGGGTCGGTGGGATGGACCCAGATGGCGGGATCATCCGGGTCGTCGGGCACCGGCACCGTAGCCAGCGCCGCCCGGACATCCACCCGCAGAGGCGCCTGGGGCGGGAGGCTGCAACCGAGAATCCACAGCCCCACCAGCAGCAAGCTCCGGCGGGTCATCGCGCTCAGAAGTTGAGGCGCATCGCGAGCTGCAACTGCCGCGACGTGCCGGTGCCGATGGTGCGGTTCAGCCCGCTGTTGACGAGGCCAAAACTCGCCGGCGAAGTGAAGGTCGTGCCGGGGTTGCCCGCCAGAGTGCGATTGAGCAGGTTGAAGGATTCGATGCGGAAGACCAGCGCCTTGCCTTCGGCTAAGCGTGTATTCTTCTGCAAAGCCCAGTCCACCTGCACCAGGCCGGGACCGGTAGCGATGGCGCGCCCGGCGTTCCCCCAGGTGCCCCGGGCCGGAATGGCGAAAGCGGCGGGGTTGAACCATTGAGCGAACGTGGGACCGCCCGCCGGGTAGATCGAAACGCCAGGTACGAGGTTGGGGCGCTGTGCGGAGGTGTTGCCGTCGGGCACGTCAGCGCTGCTGCGCGAAATCCCGATGGTCAGCATGCGTCCCGTGCGCGCCGTCCAGATGCCGCTCGTTTCCCAGCCGCCGAGGATCTTCGAAGCCGCCCCGGAATTCAGGAACTGCTGGCCGGGCCCGAAGGGGAGCTGGTACATCCAGTTGCTGGTGATGGTGTGGCGGACGTCCGTGTTGCTGTTGCCGCGGTCGCAAGCCCGGCAGAAATTGTTCTGCGGTTGCGACCCTTCGCCGCCGCCGGTGCTGTTGTCGTTGATGGAGTGCGACCACATGTACTCAGTCCCCAAGGTCAGGCCGCGCGCCACGCGCCGGTGCAGGGAGACCTGCAACGCGTTGAAGTTGCTGTTGCCGTCGTTGTTCTTCTCGTCCATGCGGCCGAAGGTCGGCAGCGGGCGCACCTTGGTGACCGGGTCGAGGTTGTTGATGTACTTGCGCGTGGTAACCTTGCTGGCCGAGCTGCCCACGTAGCCGATCTGGGTAATGAAGGCGGCCGGCAATTCCTGCTGGATCGACAAGCCCCACTGAGCGCTATAGAGGTCGCGGCGGTCGCGTTGCAAGGAGCGGGGCGTAGTGCCGACCGCCCGGGCCAGGGCCAGGAACGGCACCACCGGGTAGGAGAGGCCCGGCGCTTCCACCGCGGTCAGCGAGTAGTTGTCGGACATGTTGTCCAGCGCGGCGTTCTGGTCGTCAATCTGGCCGGGTCCGTGATAGATGCCGGCGCCGCTGCGGATGACGGTCTTGCCCTTCAGCGCCTTGGGCGCCCAGGCAAAGCCGATGCGCGGATCGAAGTTGTTGCGATCGTGGATATACCACGGGGTGCCATGCGGGCAGAAACCGCGGCATGCGTACAGGTCGAACACCCGGTAGCGGTCGTTCACTTCTCTGTTCACCCCGTAATACTCGTAGCGCAGGCCGAGGTTCAGGGTGAACTCGGGCTTCACCTTGATGTCATCCTGCACGTAGGCGAAGTAGTACCACTTGCGCGTGCCCAGCACATCGTTGCCGCCGGTGATGGAAACGCGGTCCACCTTGTTTGCGAGCAGGTCGTTGCGGTTCGCGTAGGTCACCCCTATGGAGTCGAAAGCCGGGTCGGCCACGTTGACGTGAGCGCGGCGAACCTCGCCGCCGATCTTGATCGTATGGCTGCCGCGCGCCATCACCAGGTTGTCGATGAGCGAATAAGAAGTGCCGGTCTCGACCAGCAGGTTCGAGTTGTTCAGCGTAGTGAAACCGGACACCGAAATCGACTCCTTGAACGGGGCGTAGCTGAAGCGATTGAGCGCCGAACGGTTGAAGCCCGCCTTCGTTTCGTTCACCACCGTGGGCGAGAAGAGCCGCTGGTACTGCAATACCATGTTCGAGGGCCGGAAGAAGCTGTCCTGCCGGTCGCCCAGGATCACCGTGCGCGGTGCAATGATCGTGCCGTCGTCTATGTTGTACCGCGCGAAGAAGGTGTTGCTGTCGTTGAAGCGATGGTCAACGCGCAGCGTGCCGGCATCTTCCCGCCACGCCTGGCTGACGTTTCCCAGGGCCCGGTCAACGTCGGCGGCGGATGTCCGTTCCGTGCCGACCGGAAAGGCGTCCACGATCTGCCGGACGGCCGGAATAGTCGCCCGGGCGCGGAACGCCGCGCTGGGTACCTCGTTGCGAAACGTCTGGCTCACGCGCTGCCGCAGCCCCTCGTAGTTGGCGAAGAAGAACGTGCGGTTCTTCACGATCGGCCCGCCCACGTTGCCGCCAAACTGGTTCAGGCGGAACGGCTGCTTCGAGGTGTCGAACGGGTTCCGCGCGTCCATGTGGTCGTTGCGCAAAAACTCAAAGACGCTGCCATGAAACTCGTTCGATCCCGACTTCGACACCAGGTTCACCTGCGCGCCGGCGCCGCCGCCCGATTCCGCCGAATACAGCGTGGAGTTGACCCGGAATTCGGCGATCGTGTCGGTCGAGATGACCAGGCGCAGGGCCGCTTCCTGACGCGGGTCCTTCACGCCGGTGGCGTCCAGGCCGTCGAAGGTCCAGTTGTTGTCGTCGCGGGCGCGGCCCACGAAGCGGATCGACTGCTGGTTGCCTTCCCCGGTGTTAATCGCTCCGGGCGCCAGGGCCATCAGGCTGGCCCAGTGGCGGCCGTTGAGCGGAATCTCCCGCATGTGCTGCGAGGCAATTACAGTGCCCACGGTCGCGCTGGTTCGATCCAGAGGCGCGACTATGTCCCGCACTTCGACCTCGGCGCGAATGGTGGCCACCTCGAGTTGAGCGTCCACGGTGCGGGTATCCCCGACCTGGAGCACGATCTTTTCGAAGCGAACCGGCCGGAACCCCTGCGCCTCGATCGACACCTGGTAGGAGCCGATAGGCAGTTGCGGGAAAACGTAGCCGCCGCTGGCCGAAGTGCTGGCTTCCCTTCGCAAGCCGGTGCCTTCATGTTGGGCCACAACCTTCGCGCTCGCCACCACAGCCCCACTCGGGTCGGTCACCGTTCCGGTGAGCGTCGCCAGGTTAACCTGGGCCAGCGTCAAACCCGCCAGGAGCAGGAAACTGGCCAATCGGACGAACAGCTTCCAAGTCATAAGACTCCTCTCTTGAACCCTTCTATTAAGGTAGATCGTTCTGCACACGATTGCAAATTAGAATTCTTAAATCCAAGCTTCCCGTGTGTTGAGTCTAACCGTGACGGTGTTCAGCCTCTGTCTTCAGAAACTCAGCTTCAGCGCGAACTGAATCACGCGCGCGGGCTGCGTGCCGCGGATGGTGCCGAAACCGGAGCTGCTGCGGCTGCTGTTCGGAGCGCCGAAATTGGTCTCGTTGAGCAGGTTGAAAAACTCGCCGCGGAACTCCAGCTTCCAGCCCTCTTTCCACAGGGGGAAGTCCTTGTGCAAGCCCAGGTCCGCCTGGTAGAAGGCGTAGCCGCGCACGATATTGCGCCCGGCGTTGCCGAACGGGAACAGGGGATTGGTCGGCGCCTGCACGTTGGCTTTGTTGAAGTAGTTGTCGATGTTGCGTTCACCGGCCGGAGCCATGGGGTCGCCCAGCAGGTTCGGGCGGGGACTCACCGCGCCGCTCACCTGGAACTGCGCGGTGGGGCCGTAGGTCAGGTTGACCGGCTGCCCGCTAGTCATGGTGTTGATGAGCGTAACTCGCCAGCCGCCCGCCAGGCCGTTCCACCAGGCCGGGGCAGCAGCGCCAAACCTCCGGCCCTTCCCGTAGGGCAGGTCGTAGACCAGCGTGCTGGTGTTGTTGAAGGGTTGGTTGTAGCTGCCCACGCCCTTGTCGTTTCTGAGGTCGCGGTAGTTCACGCGCGAGTTGTCGCCGTTGAACACTTCCAGGTGGCCGGGGGCGTTGTCGAGCACCTTGGACCAGGTGAACGAGTTCAGCAGATATAGGCCGCTCGAGAATCTCCGCTCCAGCTTGGCCTGCAAGCTGTTGTAGCTAGAGAAGCCGCCGCCCCAGGAAATCTGGATGTAGCTGAAGTTGGGGATGGGGCGCCGCGCCTGGAGCACCAGATTCTCGTTCGAGTTGTTTGGCCGCGCCTGGTTGTAGTCGCCCAGGATCATCAGCTTCACGCCCCGGTTGCCCACGTAAGCCACATCCAGCACCAGGTCGCGCGCCAATTCCCGCTGCACGGTGAAGTGCCAGCTCTGGACGTATGCGGTGCGGTTGTCCGCCGGAGTGTAGTTGGTGCGCGCGGTCAGTGGGCTGTACCTCTCGGGAGTGATCAGGTTCTGCGGAACGCCCATCATCGCCGGCCGGAAACAGTTGGGCGACGCTTCCTCCGCCGCGCAGATCCGGTTCGACGGCAACTGGCTGATGTTCACCTCGATCACCGTCGGCCCGTTGTAGGAGAGGATGTTCTCGCCGCCCATCCGGTTGAAGTGGATGTAGCTGACGCCGTAGCCGCTGCGCAGCACCGTCTTCCTGGTCAGGTTGAAGGCGAAACCCACGCGCGGCGCCCAGTTGTTGCGGTCCGGCCGGACCAGGGCGCGGTCGTAAATGCCGCCGCCCCTGGCCAGGGTCATTTTCACTCCCGCCGCGTCGAAGTTGCTCAGCCGGTTGTCGGCTTCCCACTGCGGCGTGGCGTACTCGTAGCGCGCGCCCAGGTTCAGGGTCAGCCGTGGCGACACCTTGAAATCGTCCTGGAAGTACAGAAAGTTCATGCGTTGCCGGTAGTTCACCACCACAAAGGTGGTCAGGCCGTAGGAGCTGCGCCCGCCGAATACGAAGTCCGCCACGTTGTAGATGTCGTTGGAGCGGGCCCCCGCCGGGCGGCTGAACTGGCCGCCGTAAGTGTCGGACCCATACTGCGGGCTGAAATCGTTGATCTCGGTGCGGATGGTCTGGAACTCGTAGCCGAACTTCATGGTGTGCCGCGAGAGGATCTTCGAGTAGTTGACCTTGGGGTTGACGAGCAACGGGTTCTGGAACTGCGGCACGCTGCCGCGGCGCCCCAGGCTGGCGTAGCCGCCGATGTTCTGAGTGTGGAGGCCGCCGGTGATGCTCTTGTCGGTGGGCAGGCCGGGTATGCCGTAGAGTTCCTGCGCGCTGGGCATGCCAAGCTGAAGCGGCCACTTGCCGCCGATGGTCTTGGTAACGCCCAACCGGAACTCGACGAGCGAGCTGGGACTCAGGGTATAGGTGACCCCGCCCGCGCCCTGCTTGTTTACGATGTGGACGTTGCCCTGGCTGGTGCTGATGCCCAGCGGCAGGGGAATCAGTGGATTGTCGATCTGGTTGTACTCCCGGTGACTGTAGCGGAAGAAGCCCGTCAGCCGGCTCGAGAAGTACTGGTCCAGCTTGCCGTCGCCCTTGTCGTCAGCGGTGGGCACGCGCGGCAGGTTGTCGTAGTTGTTGGAGAACCCGGCGCGGGTGGGCGGCGGCAGGTCCTTGAACACTTTTTGCGCGAAGCCGGTAATGGCCGATGGCGGAATGACGCCGTCAGAGTAAACCTGGCCCGTGTAGGGGTTCTGGATGGGCGTCCCGAAGACGCCCTGGCGCTGGTCCATTGTGGGGACGGTGGCGAAGCCGAGTTGCCGCTGCACCCGCCGCAGGCCCTCGTAGTCGGCGAAGAAGAACGTCTTGTTGCGCTTCACCGGCCCGCCCAGGGCGCCCCCGAACTGGTTCTGTTGAAAGACCGGCTTGCCCAGGCTCGGCTTGAAGAAGCCGATGGCGTTGAGCCGCGTATTGCGCAGGAACTCCCACAGCGCGCCGTGGAACTCGTTGGTGCCGCTGCGCACGCTGGCGTTGATGATGGCGCCCCCGGCGCGCCCAAACTCCGCGCTGTAGTTGTTGGTCTGCACCTTGAACTCGGCCACCGCGTCGGGGTTGAGTTGCACCACCTGGTTGGAGTACCCCTGGTTGCTGGTGCCGTAGGCGTTGTTGTCCACGCCGTCAACCTGGAAATTGTTGAGCGAGCTGCGCAGGCCGTTGACGTTGAACGCCGACTCCCGGTCCGCGATGGACGACTTGCGCACGCCCGGCGCCAGCAGCGCCAGGTCGGCGTAAGCGCGGCCGTTCAGCGGCAGGTTGACGATAGTCTGGCGGCCCACGATCTGCCCGCGGTCGCTCGAATCCGTCTCCAGCGCCGCGGCTGCATCCCGGACTTCCACCGTCTCCGTCACGGCGCCCACCGTCAGCGTCAGATCCACTCTCTGCCGGGCGTTCACTCTGACCGTAAACTCCTCGGCGACGGCGGCTTTGAACCCGGGCGCCTCCGCCTTCACCCGGTAGGTCCCGATGCGGACGTTCAGGAACTGGTAGTTCCCAACCTCGTCCGTCCGGGTCTCAGCGGAGATGCCGGTCTTGAGATTCTCCAGCGTGACCTTGCCGGCGGTGATCACCGAGCCGGAAGGATCCAGGACCGTTCCCAGCACGGTGGCCGTCTCGAATTGCGCCAGGGCGGGCGTCACCAGCAGACAGCAGGCTGCCGCCACAATGCAAACACTCAGCACCCGATCCATCACGACTCACCTCCCACAACCTGCCCTATTATACGCCGGCTGCACACGGTTGCAAGCGCAATGGCGTTCGAGCGTCAGCTCGCTTGACTGACAGCTCAATTGGAAATACAGTGGTAGAGCCCGTCAGTCGATGTGAACGTGTTCAAGACGCCGCCCAGACCCGCCTCCATCAAGGATATCGCCGTCGCCACCGGGGTCTCGCATTCCACCGTCTCGCGCGCGCTCCAGGACAGCCCCCTGGTCAACCGCGAGACCGCCGAAAAGATCCGGCGTGCGGCCCAGCATATGGGTTACCGGGCCAGCGCGGTAGCCCGCGGGCTCGCCACCAGTAAGACCAGAACGATCGGCGTCGTGGTGACCACCATCGCCGACCCGTTCGTCGCCGAAGTCGTCAGCGGCATCGAGGAAGCGGCCAACGACCACGGCTATTCGGTCTTCCTGGCCAACTCCAACGCCGAGCCCGAGCGAGAGATCAAAGTCGTTCATTCGTTCGGCGAACGCCGCGTGGACGGCATCGTGGTCACCGCCTCGCGGGTCGGCGCGCTTTATGTGCCGATACTCTCCGAGATGCGGGTCCCAATCGTCCTGATCAACAATCAGCACCCCGGCGAGTTCCTCCATTCGGTGATGATTGCCAACGTCGAGGCCAGCCGCGAAGCCGTCAACCATCTCATCAAGCTGGGACACCGGCTGATCGCTTACCTGGGCGACCGGTTTGGCCACCAGTCCGACACCGAGCGCTTCGCCGGCTACCGCCAGGCGCTGGAGCAGGCGGACCTGCCCTTTCTACCCGAACTCATCGCTCACGGCGACGGCCGGCCCGAGGGTGCCGAGCGGGCGACCCAGAAGCTGCTGGCGCTGCCCGAGCCGCCGACGGCGGTTTTCTGTTACAACGACATGTCGGCGCTGGGCGCCCTCAAGCGGATCCGCGCCGCCGGCTTGCGCGTTCCCGAGGACATCTCCCTGGTGGGCTTCGACGATCTGTTCGTGGCCGAGTACACCGATCCCCCCCTCACCACCGTACGCCAGCCCAAACGGCACATGGGTCGCCTGGCGATGGAAACTCTGCTCAAGCTGATGGCTGGCTCCCAGTCCGCGGAGCACATCCGGGTTCCGGGGGAGTTGATCGTGCGGGCATCGACCGCGCCGCCCCCGAGCGAGAGATGCCGATGACGCCTCTTCTCCGTCTGGAGCACATCTCCAAGGCGTTCAGCGGAGTGCCGGCGCTCGATGACGTGACGTTCGAGGTGCTGCCCGGGGAGGTGCATGCGCTGGTGGGCGAGAACGGCGCCGGAAAGTCCACGCTCATGAATATCGCCAGCGGCGTGCTGCCCGCCGATTCGGGCCGGACCTGTTGGGAGGGACAGCCGGTGACGCTGCGCAGCCCGCGGCAGGCGCAGGAACTCGGCATCAGCTTCGTCCACCAGGAACTAGCGCTGGTCCCGCAGTTGAGCGCCGGGGAGAACGTCTTCCTAGGCCGGCACCCTTGCCGCCGGGCCGGATTCGATTGGGTGCGGTGGGAAGAGATCCACCAGCGGGCAGGCGACCTGCTGGAGGAACTCGGCCACCGGATGGACTCGCGGCGAACGGTGGCAGAATTGAGCGTGGGCGAGCAGCAGCTTGTGGAGATCGCACGCGCGCTGGCCTTCCGCGCCCGTCTGGTGATTATGGACGAGGCGACGGCGCCGCTGTCGGAGCGCGAAACGGCCCGCCTGTTCGAGGTCATCGGCAAGCTGAAGCAGCGCGGCGTGGGCGTCATCTACATCACCCACCGGCTGAAGGAGATCTACCAGGGCCCCGACCGCGTAACGGTGCTGCGCGACGGCCGCTGCGTCGCAACCGCACCGGTGGCCGAGATGCCGCTGGAGACACTGGTGCGCCACATGGTGGGCCGCCCGGCCAGGGAGCAGTTCCCCGCCCCTGAATCGCAGGTGCAACCCATGGCGGCGCTGCGGGTGGAGGGGTTGTCGGTGCGGGGCAAGATTCAGGACATAAGTTTTCAGGTAAACCGCGGCGAGATCCTCGGCCTGGCCGGCCTGGCGGGCGCGGGCCGCACGGAATTGCTCGAAACGCTGTTCGGCGCCACCGCACACGGCCCCGGCCGGGTGTTCATCAATGGACGCCCGGTGAACATCCGTACCCCGGCCGACGCTGTCAGCCACGGCCTGGCCCTAGTCCCCGACGATCGCAAGGCCAAGGGGCTCATCCCCGAGGCGTCGGTGCGTTGGAACATGGTGCTGGCGTCGGAGCGGCAGCCTCGCATCCACGCCGCCCGCGAGCGAGAAAAGACCGACCGCATGGTGCGCGAGCTGCGCTTGCGCACGTCCGGCCCCGATCAACCGGTGGCCCAATTGAGCGGCGGCAACCAGCAGAAGGTTGTGCTGGCCCGCTGGCTGCTCGCCGATGCGAAGATCTTCCTGATGGACGAGCCTACGCGCGGCATCGACGTGGGCGCCAAGGCCGAGATATACGAGATCATCCGGCGCCTGGCGGCGCGCGGCGCGGCCATCGTGCTGGTCTCCTCCGAACTCGAGGAGATCCTGCGCCTGGCCGACCGTGTGCTGGTGATGCACCGCGGGCGCATCGCCGGCGAACTGGCCCGTGCGGACGCAAGCGAGGAGAGCATCATGCGCCTGGCGACGGGAGGAGACGGCCGGTGAAGACGGCGGCGCGAAGTCTCTGGGCGCGGACACTGTCGGAGGCGCTGCGGCGCTTCGGGCCGCTGGCCGCGCTGCTGCTGATGTGCGCCGCCCTGAGCCTGCTTTCCGAGCATTTCCTGGCCTTGGACAACCTGCTCAACGTCTTCCGGCAGTCGGCGGTGAACGCGCTGCTGTCGCTCGGCCAGTTGCTGGTGATCATCACGGCCGGCATCGATCTCTCGGTCGGGTCGATTCTCGGCCTGTGCTGCGTTTTGGCCGCGCTGGTGTTGAAGGCGGGCGCGCCCTGGTGGCTGGCCATCCTGGCGGCGCTGGCCGCCGGCGCGGCCCTGGGCGCGATCAATGGCCTTCTGTTCACCAAGCTGCGGCTGCCGCATCCGTTCATTCCCACCCTGGGCATGATGAACGTGGCCCGCGGGCTGGCACTGGTGATCACCGGCGGCTTCCCGATCTCGGAGCTTCCCGGCGGCTTCCGCTATTGGGGCGCCGGCGCCGTAGTCCGGATTCCGGCCCCGGTCCTGGTTGTGGTTTGCGCCTGCGTGCTGCTCCACCTGTTTCTGACGCGCACCACGCTGGGGCGGGACATCTACGCCATCGGGGGGAACCGGCAGGCAGCGCTGCTTTCGGGCGTCCCGGTGGACCGGCGGCTGATCATGGTGTACGCCATCAGCGGGGCGCTGGCCGCCGCCGGCGCGGTCGTGCTGGCCGGGCGCATGAATTCGGGCTTTCCGCTGGCCGGCGTGGGGGCGGAGCTGGATTCCATCGCCGCCGTCATCATCGGCGGGGCCAGTTTCTTCGGCGGCGTCGGGACGGTGCTGGGCACGCTGGTCGGCGCGCTGATCATGGGCGTGCTGCGCAACGGCTTGAACCTGATGAACGTATCGGCGTACTGGCAGACGGTGGTGATCGGCGCGGTGATCGTGGCCGCCGTCTGGGTGGACGTGGTGCGGCAGCGGGCCATGAGGAGGTAGGGAATGGACTTGAGACGTCGAGCCGCTCTACTGGCGGCGGCGGCCTTGGTCGCCGGCGGTTGCTCACGGAACGGGGGCGCCAAGAAGCTGGAGGTCGTGCTGGTGGTCAAGGCGCTGGACAGCGAATGGTGGCAGCGCGTCAAGGCCGGCGCCGAGACCGCGGCGCGTGCCAATCCTGACGTCAACTTCGCGGTGCTGGCGCCGGAGCGGGAGATCAACATCGATCAGCAGGTGGGCATCCTCGAAGACCAGATCCTGAAGAAGGTCTCGGCGCTGGCGGTGGCCCCGGCCGGCGTCTCCGAAGTGGTTCCGGTGCTGGAGAAGGCCAAGGCGGCGGGAATCCCGGTGCTGATCATGGACACCGACGTGCCGTGGCCGGGCAAGCTCGGCTTCGTCGGCATCGACAACCGGCTCGGCGGGCGGCTGGCGTGCGAGTACATTGTGCGCGCCATCGGCGGCAAGGGCAAGGTCGCGGTGATCCGCGGCGTGCTAGGCGTCGCCACTCAGGACGATCGCCTCGCGGGCTGCCGCGAAGTCCTGGCCCAAACACCCGGTGTGCAGTACCTGCCGGCGCAGCCGGCCAACAGCGAGCGGGCGCTCGGCATGACCGTGATGGAGAACCTGCTCACCTCGCATCCCGACCTGCGGGCCGTGTTCGCCACCAACGACCAGATGGCGCTGGGGGCGGTGGAGGCGATCGCCGCCCGCAACCTGGCGGGCAAGATCGTGCTGGTCGGCTTCGACGCCACCCGCGAGGCGGTGCGCGCCGTCGTGGCCGGGCAGATGAGCGCCACCATGGCCGGCCACCCGGAACGGCTGGGCCGGCGCTCCATCGAGGAGACCATCAAGGCGGCCAGAGGGCAGCCGGTGGAGAAATACGTGGACATCGGCACCGTGCTGGTGACCAAAGAGAACGCCAACGAATACTTGCATTGATACAAGGAGAATCCAACATGAAGACTATCGTTTTATCGGCTGAGTGGTCCCCCAAGCCGGGCTTCCGGCTGGGGTCCAAGGACATTGACGGGAAGCTTACCTACCTCGGCAGTCAAGTATGGCGCTACCCCAAGCTCTCGATCACCGAGCAGGACATCCCGAAGATCGGTCCGACCGAGTGCCTCGTACAGGTGAAGGCCTGCGGGATCTGCGGCAGCGACGTGCACATGGCACAGGCCGATCAGGAGGGCTACACCTGGTATCCCGGCCTCACGGCATTCCCCGTCGTGCTGGGCCACGAGATGGCCGGCGTGGTGGTCGAGGCGGGCGAAAAGGCGATGAACAAGCGCACCAGCCGGCGGTATGAGGCCGGCGAGCCGGTCTGTACCGAAGAGATGTTCTGGTGCGCCTACTGCCGGCCGTGTGCCGAAGGCCACCCCAACCAGTGCGAGCAGTTGCAGGAAATGGGCTTCAGCGTCGACGGCGGCTTCGAAGGCTACGTGGCGCTGGATTCCAGGTACCTCTGGAGCCTGGCGGAATTGCGGGACGCCTATACGGGAATCGACCTGTTCCTGGCTGGCAGCCTGGTGGAGCCGACCTCGGTCGCTTACAACGCGGTGATCGAGTGCGCCGGCGGCATCCGGCCCGGCGACCACGCCGTCATCTGCGGCGGCGGGCCAATTGGCCTGGCGGCGGTGGCCATCATGAAGCGCGCCGGGGCTGCCAAGGTCATCCTGGTCGAACCGGCCGAGAGCCGCGCCAACATCGGCCGGCGGCTGGGGGCCGACCTGGTCATCGATCCCATGAAAGAGGACTGGCCCCGCAAGGTCCTGGATTACACCGGCGGCCTGGGCGCGGGCTTGTACCTGGAAGCCACCGGCCTCCCCGACAAGATCATGCCGGCCATCGAAGCCGCCATCTGGGACGGCAAGTTCATCGGCGCCAAGGTGGCGCTGGTGGCCCGCGCCGACATGCGCGCGCCGCTCAACTGCGAGGTCTTCGAAGTCAAGAAGGCGAAGATCGCCGGCGCCCAGGGGCACTCCGGCTACGGGACCTTCCCCAGGGTCATAAGCTGCATGGCCTCCGGCATGGACATGACACCGCTGATCACCAGGAAAATCGGCCTCGACGAGGTGCCCGATCACATCCGGCTGCTCCAGACCGACAAGACCAACTGCAAGATCACCTGCGTGATGTGACGGAGTGCTTATGACTCAGACCTGGCTATCTACCAATCAACCCGATCTGAATTTCGAGAACACGGCCGTTGGCCGCATGAAGAAGGAGATCTGGGAGGCGGACGAGGCGAAGCTCGACGCCATTCTGGCCGAGTACGGCGTGCCCGCGCCGGGCGGCTGCGAATGGGCCAAGGCCGGCAGCTATATCCAGACGACGGTCCGTCACGAGCTCGAGCGGCAGCGGAAGAAGAATGACATCGTCATCATTCCGGTGGGCTCGACCGAGCTGCACGGCGACCACACCGTCTCGGCCATGGACACGCTGTTCGTCAGCCAGATCGCCGAGGGCGTCCGGCGCTACACCGCCAGCCGGGCCGCCCCGGTGGCGCTGGCGCTTCCGCCTTACATGTACGGCTGCCATCCGGCCCATCACATCGGCATGCCCGGCACCGTCATCATTCGCGAGGAGGTCGCCAAGGAGCTGCTCATCGACGTCATGCTCGGCTTGTGGAACGACGGCTTCCGCAAGCAGATCATCTTGAACAACCACGGGCAGCTCTGGGTGCTGGAAGCGGCCTTGCAGCAGTTCTGCAAGCGCTACCAGTTGCCGGGAATCTATCGCGTGATCGACTGGCACCGGGCCACGCGCGAGATGTGGCGGACCAAGGACCGCGGCGGCGACTGGGACACCAACTTCATCCACGCCGACGAGGCCGAGACCTCGGTCGGCCTGCTGCTGTTCCCCGAAATGGTGGCCATGCAGTACGCGGTGGAGACGGAACCGAAAGGGCTGCTTCCCGGCGGGCACATGGACACGGCGGTGGACGCCTTCAGCCGGCCGAGCCGCTGGTCGGAGTCCGAGGGGCACGCGGCCTTCGAGATCGCCGGCACGCCGGAAGGCGTGGTCGGCAAGCCGACCCTCGGCGAGGCGCGCAAGGCCAAGCGGCCGCTGGCCGCGATCCTGCGGTACCTGACGCTGCTGTGCGACGAGTGGCTGGAGGCGTTTCCGGCGGGCAAGGTTCCGCCCACGGAGATGATGAGCCTGCGCGATCCCGCGGCCCTGGAACCGTATCTCCGCGAACCCCTGAGCCCGGGCTGGAAGTCGGTGTACGGCCTGCCACCTGTTGACGCGTGAGCGGCCCACTTAAGATCGCCATCACGGCGACGCCCAGCCCGGCGCCGGGCGCTCCGCTGTTGCTGCGCGGCGACATCGCCGCCGCGTTCCGGCAAGCGGCCGAGTTGGGCTGCCAGGGCGTCGAGATCCATCTGCGGCGAGCCGAGGACGTCGATGTCACGACG
>ERZ1292640.1044-Hain-H43-02um-R1-1044-length-22963-cov-44_pt1 | contig 22963 bp, 22 predicted proteins | sample MGYA00564404_ERZ1292640 | MGnify/ENA primary metagenome ERZ1292640 (study PRJEB36523, sample SAMEA6512636) | groundwater metagenome | collected 2019-01-08 | study: AquaDiva: Metagenomics assemblies of 32 groundwater samples
TACTTAGCGTTCCAGTTGCTCGGCGATCTCGGCGGCCACCTGGCGTGCCGCCTCGACCTCGCCGGTCCGGAAGCTGATGGCGCCGACGCGGGCGTGCCCGCCGCCGCCGTAGCGTTCGCAAATGGTCGCCAGGTTGTGGCGGGGCGGCGCCGGGGCCCAGGGGTTGGAGCCGACCGAGACCTTGGTGCGAAAGCTGGAGGTGCTCACCGCCACCGAGTAGACCGAGTCGGGAAACAAGTAGTAGGGGATGAACTTGTTGTAGCCTTCCAGGTCGTAGCCGATCAGATCGAAGCTCACCACGCCGTTGCCGCGCCGGGCGCTGCTGCGGATGATATCGATCGAGGACAAGTGCCGGGCGTGCAGGGGCCGGTAGATGCGCTGGATCTCCGGGTCGCCGATGATCGCCTCCAGTGTCCGGCGGCGCATCCAGCCGATGACCTGCTGGACCACCTCGGATCCTTGGGCGCCTTCGATGACCAGGGTGAGCTTCATCGCCGCCGCCGGCATCTCCACCGCCGTCTTGGCGTCGGGGTACTGGGCGCCGTCGATGACGTCGGCCCACTCCACCAGTTCGGCCAGGTCGGCCGCTTCGTAGCCCCAGCGGCGGCGAGTGACCGCGGCGATAAACCCGGTGCAGGAGCGGAAGGAGGGATCGTACACTTTCCGCTCGCTGGCCTCCCGCTCGAAGTGTTCGGCGTCCGCAGGGCTGAGGAAGGCGCTCTGGTGATGATCGAACCACCAGGTCAAACGCGGGTGCGCGGAATACTTGAAATCCACGATGGCGTTCACGTCGCCGTCGAACATGGCGTCGTCAAAGAGTTGGGTAGCCTTGTGTGCCAGGCCGGTGAAGGCGAATTCGGCGCCGGGATGGAACTTGTCTTCCAGGAAGCGGCTGAAAAAAGCGGCCGCCGCGGCGCCGTCAAAACAGTGGTCGTGGTATAGAATTCTCACCCGCATGGGTAAAGCTCTCCAGCATGCCTTAATTGCGGCGGGTATTGCAAGTCAGCCAAACCGGGACAGTCACTCATTGTCCAAGGAGGGACAACGGTGACTGTCCCGGTTTGACGTCACCACTTCACCAGCTCGCGCTGGATCTCGCCCGTCACCCGGGCCGCGCGCTCGTCCACGAAGACGTTCACCTCCGAGCGGATGCCGAAGGCGGGCAGGTAGATGCCGGGCTCGATCGAGAAGCAGGTCCAGGGGATGATGCGGCGCTCGTCGTGCGTCTCCAGGTTGTCCATGTTGGCGCCGGCGCCGTGCACGTCGGCGCCGATCGAATGGCCGGTGCGGTGTGTGAAGTATTGGGCGAATCCCTTTTCGCGAATCGCTCCGCGGGCGGCGTCGTCCACTTCAAAGCCGCGCAGCTCGCGTCCGGCAGCGACGGCTCCCTCGACGAACGCCACCGCCCGGTCCCGCGCTTCCACCACCACGCGGAAGACGCTCTCCACCTCCGCCGGCGGCTCGGGTCCGCAGAAGCCGGTCCAGGTAATGTCGTAGTACACGGCATCCGGCTGGTCGAGCTTGGCCCAGAGGTCGATCAGCACGCAGTCGCCGCGCCGGATCTCCCGGTGCCTGGCCGCCTGCGGCTCGTAGTGCGGGCTCGACGCGTTATCGTTGACGGCCACGATCGGCCCGTGATCGGTGACGAGCCCGCTGGCGGCGAACCGTTCCAGGATGAACTGCTTCACCGCATACTCGGTGAGCGTTTCACCCGCGTGCAGCTTGTCACGGATCAGGCGGAACGCCTCGGCCCGGATCGCGTCCACGCGCCGGCCCGCCTCCAGGTGACACTCCAGATTCTCACGCGTCCACCGCGCCTCGAAGCGCTGGATCAGGTTGGCCGAGCTGGCCACCTCGACACCCAGCTTTCGCACCAGCTCCACCGTGCCCGCGTCCACCATCGAGACGTAGGGGATGGCGCACTCGGGCGAGTACTGCATGGCGACGCGCCGGCGCCCTGCCAGCAGTTCCGTGAGGCCTTCCACCTGCTCGGCCCAACTCGCGTAGCGGCGCATCGAGCCGGGCAATCCCTCAAGCACGAACGGCTCGATGCGGTGCACCAGGCCGCGCGGCTCACCCGCCGCCGGGATCAGGTAGTACCAGCGGCGGCTCACCACCCGCTCGGGCGCCAGGCCCAGCACGCGGTAGGCCAGCGGGTCCCGCTGGTGGTGATCGAAGAACAGCCAGCCGTCAACCGCCTCGTCCCGCAGCGCCGCTTGAATCTCCTCCAGGTTCATGCCCGCACCTCGACCGCCGGCTCGAAGAAGCCGCGCCACTTCTCTTCGGCCGGCGCGGGCGTGAGCAGGCTCACCACGATCAGGCTCGCCAGCGACGCCGCCACCGCCGGATACACCGCGTCCAGCCATTGGATGCCGGCCAGGTTCCAGGCCACCGTGATCGCGGTACCGAGGCCGATGGAGGCGATCGCCCCCTCGGTGGTGGCCCGTTTCCAGAAGAACACCGCCATCACCGCCGGCGTCACCGCCGCGCCGTAGACGGTGTAAGCATAGAGCGCCGCCCGCAGGATCGACTCGAAGTGGGCCGCCTGCAACAGCGCGAACGCGCCCAGTCCGATCACCACCAGCCGCGAGACCACCAGCTTCCGGCGCTCGGAGGCCCGCGGGTTGATGAAGCGGTCGTAGATGTCGTGAATGATGTTGGTGGCCGGCGAGAACAGGTAGTTGTTGGCGGTGGAGATGACCTTGGCGAAGACCCCGCCCAGCAGCAGCGCGCCGGCCAGCGGCGGCAGCCCCAGCCGCGCGCTCGCCGGGATGATCTCGCGCGGGTTATCGGGGTGGAACTTCGAGCTGCCCAGCACCGCGATAGTGACGATCAGCGTTTCCAGCACCAGCGTGCCGGCGATCCAGCCGGCCACCGCGAGCTTCGCGTCCCGCTCCGAGCGGGCGGCGAAGAACTTCTGGTACATGCCCTGGTTGCCGACCAGCAGCAGCATGGTCGGCAGGGTGAAGCCGAGCGCCTGCGTCAGCGTCAGATTCCCCAGCACCTGGAAGTGGCTGGCCGGCAGGCTGCGCCGCACTTCGGCCCAGCCGCCCACGTTGGCCAGCAGCACCGGCGCCGCGTAGAGCACGATCGCCGTCACCAGGCACCCGATAACCAGGTCCAGGTAGGCCACCGAGGCCATCCCGGCCAGGGCGGTGAACACGATCACGAAGGTCGCCATGATGTACATGCCGGTGGCCCGGTCCATCTCGGGAAAGATCAGGTGCAGGATGTCGCCGCCGCCCTTCATCTGGTAGCTGGTGATCACGGTGTAGGAGATGACGATGGCCAGCGTGGCCAGCACGCGCGCGACGGCGTTAAAGCGCATCTCCAGCAGGTCGGGCACGGTGAACTGCGCGAAGCGGCGGGCGCGGCCGGCGATCCGCCAGATGACGATGAGGCCGATCCAGCCGCCGGCCGGCTGCCACAGCGCGGCGAAGCCGTTGCGGTAAGCGTTCTCGCCGCCGGCGAACAGGCTGCCCGCCCCGATCCAGGAGGACAGCAGCGTGAACACCAGCACGAACCACGGCAGCTTGCGCCCGGCCACCAGGAAATCGGCCTGGCTGTGCACCCGCAGCGCCTTGAGGATGCTGACCAGCAGCAGAACGGCAACCACCAGGGAGATGACGGCGATGTAGATCATGATCTGAGCCGGCGGAACCTGACGTCGGTCACGAAACTGACCACGCCGGCGCCCCCTCTGGGATCTTCAACCCGAAAGCTTAGCACGTCGTCGAGCCAGTCCTGGCTGCGGCCGTCCCAGTGCTGGGTGGCCACCGTCAGCGTGTACTCCTGGGCGGTCAGCCGGCACTCGAAGCGGAACTCCAGCTCGAGCCGGTCTCCCTTGCGGAGCGGGCCGAGCTCCTTGCCCTCCAGCCGCGTGTTGGTGCCGAAGACATCCATCCCCTGCCGGTTGCGGATCAGCATGCCGACGATGGTCTGCTCCGAAAAGCGGTTGAACTGGGCGCGTACGCGCACGGTCACGACTTGCCCGCTGATCACCGTGCGCGCCGGGCTCATCATCTCGTCCAGCAGCCATACGCGCTCGATCTTGCTGGTCTTGTCGCCGTGCCGGTAGCTGGGCCGCAGCCGGCTGCCCTCCTCCTCGCCTTCGGTCTCCACCTGCTGCTGGGCCAGCACCATGCCCACGTAGCGGTTTACCACGTCGCTCGGGTTGCCCTCGGCCTCGATGCGCCCGTTCACCAGCAAAATAGCGCGGTGCGCAAGCCGCTTCACCAGCCCCAGGTCGTGCGAGACGAACAGGATGGTGACGTTCTTCTCTTTCAGCTCCTCGAATTTCTGGATGCAGCGGTTGGCGAAGATGGCGTCGCCGACCGCCAGCGCCTCATCGACGATCAGGATCTCCGGCTCGACGTGAATGGCGGTGGCGAACGCCAGCCGCACGTACATGCCGGTCGAGTATTCCTTCACCGGGCGGCCGATGAACTCTCCGATGCCGGCAAAGGCCTCGATGCGCGGCAGGGCCGCTTCCATCTCGCGGCGCGAGAGGCCCATGATCTCGCCGTTCATGACGGCGTTCTCCCGGCCGGTGAACTCGGGGTTGAAGCCCGCGCCCAGCTCCAGCAGCGCGGCCACGCGCCCGGCGGTGACCACCCGCCCGCTGGTCGGCCTCAGTATCCCGCTGACGATCTGAAGCAGCGTGCTCTTGCCGGAGCCGTTCGGCCCCACGATGCCGAGGATCTCGCCGCGCTCCGCCGTGAGGCTGATGTTGCGCAGCGCCCAGAAATCGCGGTGATGGCGCTTGGGGTAAAGCGGGAACAGCTCCAGGATGCGATCCGACGGCCGCCGGTACAACCGGAACATTTTGGAGACGTTGTGAACCCAGACCACAGCCGGAAACGAAGACTATAGCACGCTGCGGCCTCGCGGACCGCCGGGGGGCGGCGTTGCCGTCACGGGAGCGCCGGCGCCGCGCGGAGACCGTCGCGAAGCGGGCTCTCGCTGGCGAGCGCCACGCGGTCGCCCTCGGCGAGGCCTTCGAGGACCTGCGCGCGCGTGAGGCTGGAGACGCCGAGCTTGACCGCGCGCCAGCGGACGCGGTTGCCGGCATCCAGCACGTACACTCCTGCCTGGTCCTGCTCGCGCCGCACGGCTTCCCTGGGGATGATCAGCCCGTTGTTGACGACCTGGGTTTGGATCTCGGCATTGACGTTGGTGCCGGGCAGCAGCTCGCGGCCCGGATTCTCGATGGTGCAGATCACCTCGCCGACCTGCCGGGCGCCCAGCGCGACGATTTGGGTGGGCGTCTTCTCCACCGCCCCCTTCCACTGGCGCCCGGACAGGGCGTCCCAGGTGATGAGGACCGGCATGCCGGCCGCCACGCGGCCCAGCTCCGGCTCATCGACGTAGACCCGGACGCGCACCTTCTCCAGCCGGCCGATGCCGGCCACCAAGTCGCCGGGGCGCAGGTAGTCGCCGGCGCGGACGCTCAGCTCGTAGACCACGCCGCTCATCGCCGCGCGGATCGTGCTCTGCTCGCTGCGTCGAAGGGCCTGCTCGCGCGCGGTCTCGGCGGCCCGCAGCCGCGCCTCGGCGGCGGTGCGGTCCGCGGGCGAAACCAGCGCGGCCCGCCTGCTCTCCAGCGCCTTGATCTCGGCCTCGAGTTGCGCCGCGCGGTGGCGAGCCTCGTCCGCCTCCTGTCTTGTGGCGGCTTGCTTCTCCACGAGCCGTTCGAGCGCCTGGTAGTCCCGCTGCGCCTTTTCGAGGTCAGCGCGCCCGCGGTAAAGGCTGCCGGTGATCTCGGCCAGTTCCGCCGCGCGGCCGCCGCTCGCGAGGACTTCGATCTCGGCGCGGGCCTGGGTGATGCGGGCGTCGGCCGCGGCCAGTTCGGCTCGCGCGTCGCGGGCATCCAGATCGGCCAGCGGCGCGCCCTTTTCCACTTGGCCGCCCTTCTCCACGCGCACTCTTTCCACCAGTCCCTCGCGCTCGGCGCGGACCGTCACCCATTCCAGAGGTTCCACCTTCCCGTTGGTGGAGAGCGAGCTGACCAGGGTCTCGCGCTTCACTTGTACAAAGGAAACCCCCGGCGGCGAGGCGTACCGGCTGCGGACGAGCCACACCAGCAACACGACGGCGGCGAGAACTATCGGGACCGAGAGCAGCTTGAACCGGGTCACAGCTTCCACCCATTCTGCCAGATGAGATACTGGACTGCTTGCACGAGAGCACGCAGCACAAGAAGGCCCTGGTCCTGTCCGCCGGGGGAATGTTCGGCGCCTACCAGGCGGGAGCGTGGAAGTTCCTGGCCGGCCGCTTCCAGCCGGATGTGGTGATTGGCGCCTCGGTGGGGGCGGTAAACGGCTGGGCGATCGCCGGCGGCTGCTCACCGGAGGAGCTGATCCGGGACTGGCGCGATCCCGCTTGCGCCGCGCTCACCCGGCTGCGCCTCCTGCGGACGCCGTGGCGCGGCTTCCTCGATGGGGACCGGCTGCACGCGCGCCTGCGGGAGGTTTGGGCATCGTTCACTCCTCGGGTCGAGGTCGGCGTGGTGGCGGTAGAGCTGCCTCGCCTGCGCCCACGCCTGTTTCGGAATCACGAGATCGGGTGGGAGCACCTGGCCGCGTCGGGCGCGCTGCCGTTCTGCTATCCACAGGTGCGGATGAACGGCGTGACCTACACCGACGGCGGGCTGCTGGGCGCGCTGCCGCTGTGGGCGGCCGCCGCGATGGGGGCCACCGAGGTGTTGGCTATCCATCTGCTGCCGCAGCCGCTTTCCAGGACCCTGCGCGCGCTGGTGCGGGCGGTGCGCGCTTTCGCTCCGCGTCTGCCCGCCGTTCCGGAGAGCTTGAATCTGCGGACGATCGCGCCGGCCAGGCCGCTGGGGTCGCTGCGCGATTCCTTCACCTGGCGGCCCGACACAATTGAACGCTGGATCGACCAGGGATACCGCGACGCCGAGCGGCAGTGGGGGAAGTCTCCCGACTTGCCACTCCCATCCTGAGCGACAATGTCAGCTATGGCCTCTTACAGGATCTACCGGCTCAAAGACGCGCAGCAGCAGCAGTTCCGGTGGGCGCCGCACGCCGGCGGGGCCACGCCGGTCAAGCGCCGGGACTACCAGGAAGGGGACCGGATCGAAGCGGCAACGCCGTACGCCGCCTGGTCCGAGCTGCGCGAGCGCAGCACTCCGCTGCGCGTGGGAGACCTGCTGGAGGGCGAGGCTGGCGAACTGCGGATCTGCAAGTACGTGGGGCTGGAGGAGGCCCGCTGGGTGGTACCGGAAGCCCCGGCCGAGCCGCACACCGATGACATTAAATTAGTGAAAGCGTAGCCTGTCACCGAAATTAACGTGGGAGGCGGAACTCGACCTTGCGGCCCTGGTTCAGCTTCTCGGAAACGGCCCGGTCCACCAGGTCCAGCGAAACCTGGTTGTGCTTGCCCTGGGGAGTGATGTAGTGCAGCGTGTCGCCCTCGAGCCAGTAAGCGACGGCCGAGTACACCGAGCTGTCCTTGAGCGCAATCAGGAAGATGACGCCCTCGGGCTCGGGCACAGGCGGGGGCGCGGGCGCCTGGTAGGTTTGGATGGAGGAGCGCACCGGCTCGGGAGCGAAGCTCTGGTTGATCGTCACCGGTGGGACCGGCTGGGCCTGCGGCTGCGGCGGCATGATGATGGTGACGTTCGGCGGCTGCTGGTAAGCCGGCTGGTCGTACGGATAGAAGCCGCCGACGTAGACGGGGTAGATCACCGGCCACGCGGTCCCGCGCCTTTGCATCGGATCGACCGACGGCCAGCCGCTGACGGTGGTTCCCAGCCGGTGCGGGAAACTGGAGTAGACCGAAAAGGGAACTCCCTGCCGCGGCGCCGTCCCGGTCCCGGGAAAAACAACGTTGCCGAAGCCGTGCCCCGAGCCGTAGGTGCGCTGCTCGTACGGCCTGCCGACGATTACGCCGCGGTAGTCGCTGGCGACCGCCGCGCCGGCCAGGCAAAGAATGCCGGCCGTCCTGATGGCTGCTGTCGTCATCATTACCCCCACTTGAAGCATAACTCCAGCCGGGCGGCGAGGCAAGGGGGCACAGTGAGAATACGCTACGGCTTCGGGATCCGCCGAAACCCGCAGGCCTTGGCCCGCCAGTAGGAGTTGAACGGCGAGAGGTTGGTCCCCTTGCTGGTCTCGGCGTGATAGAACGTGGCCGGGCCGTTCATGATGCCGCAGTGCTTGGCGTTGTCGAAGAAGACGAGGTTGCCGAAGTCGTACTGCTCGCTGTTCGGCACGCGCGGCAGGCCCATGTAGAGCTTGCGGGCGGTGGTCCGCTTGATGAGGATGCCGTTGTCGAACATCACCCGCCAGACGAAGCCGGAGCAGTCGAAGCTCTTCATTCCGCAGGAGCCCCAGGCGTAGGGGCGGCCGAGGTTGCGCTCGATCGACACCCGGAACTGGCTCCAGAACTCCGGCTGCGGGCGGGAGGGCTCCTCGGGCGCCAGGTTCAATGCAAGCAGCAGGAGGGTGAGCATCACTTCACCGCGTTGCCCAGCAGCAGGCCCAGGCCGATGAACAGCCCGGCCAGGAAAATGGCCACCGAGCGGTTGTCCGCCTTGAGCTGGTCGGAGAAGTGCACGCCCGGCGTGAGCCAGTCGAAGATCTTGTAGGCCACGACGAAGCCGGTCATGCCGACGACCAGCGAGATCAGGATCGAAAGGAGATAGTTAACGAGGTCCATTGCTCTGCCTTCAAAGCATGATACACCCTCTCCAGTAGACGTCATGACCGTGTGCTGTGTCCAGTGACGCGCCGCCGGTGCGCGCAGCGCGCAGCCGCGGCGGGTAGCCGCTCAGCCGGCGGTGACCCGCACCTTGCGGCCCTTGAGCTGCGGCAGCACCTCGGGATTGAGCACCCGGCCGACGATGTTTACCGGGCTGGCGGCGCGGCACTCCTCCCCCTGGCTGGCCGGCGTCGGCCCCCAGAAGATGCACAGGCACGAGCCATCGGGCCAGAAGGCGACCGTGCCCGGCTCGACCAGGTCGGTGGCCACCGGCTCGCGCGCCGCATTCACCGGGACGGGAAAGTAGAACTCGCCGCCCCAAAAGCTGCCGGAGCTTTCGATGGGCAGGGCCTTGAGGATCTTCCCCGCCGTGGCCGAGGCGTTCCATTCAGCTTCAACTACGATGTCACCGATCTGGAAGTTCACTTGTGGCATAGATTTGTGTCGGACCGCTCCCTCACGGTCGCGGCCCGGAAACCCTCTGCTGAGCCGCGCGCGTCAGCAAGCGGTCCGGCTAGCGGGTGAGGACCCCGCAGGCGATGCGCGCGCCGGCGTTGCCGGCGGGATCGGTTTTCATGTCGTCCGGGGAGGCGTGGATCACCACCGCCGTGCCGCCCTGTTTGAACAGCGAGGTGTCGCCCTCGCCCAGGGTGGCGCCGGGGACGACCAGCGAGGCGGTGACGGCGCCTCCGGGCTTCACGGTGATGTTGGGCAGGTCGCCCAGGTGCGCGCCGTGCGGGTTCTGGATGCCGTGCTGCTTCATGAGCGGGTTGAAGTGCGCGCCGGCGGTCTTGAAGTCCGGCGGGTCGCACTGGCCGGTCTGGTGGACATGGATGGCGTGCTCGCCCGGCGGCAGATTGCGGGCGCTGAGCGTCATCCGGACGCCGCCGCGCAGCTCGCGGAAGCTCGCCGTTCCGACGCGCTTGCCTTGGGCGTCTTTGAGCTCCGCCTTGGCCGTCCGCGGGGCCGCCTTCTGCCCGACCGCCAGGCTGCTGGAGAGAAGCAGCGTTGCTGCCAGCAATAACCAGTGTTTCATCGGTGTCTGCCTCCTTATGGTTAACAGCATGGTAGAATCCTTGTGCTGAGTCAAGTCATGAACAGACGCGAAGCGCTCTTCACCACCGTGGCCGGCCTGGCCGTGCCCGGCGGGCTGCCTACCGTGAAGCTGGGCCCCCACAACGTCTCCCGGCTGATCGTCGGCGGGAACCCGGTCAGCGGCAATTCCCACCTCTCCGGCGGGCTGGGCCGCGAGATGACCGACTACTTCACCGCCGCCAATGTGAAGCGGCTGCTGAAGGAGTGCGAGGAGGCGGGCATCAACACCTGGCAGTCGCGCGGCGACCGCCACATCCTGCGGCTGCTCAACGAGTACCGCCTGGAGGGCGGGCGCATCCAGTGGATCGCCCAAACCGCCTCCGAGCTGGCCGACATCCCGCGTCACATCCGCGAACTCGCCAGCCGCAAGCCGGCCGGCATCTATCACCATGGCTCGCGCACCGACGCGTACTGGAAGGCCGGCAAGATCGAGGAGGCCCGCGAGATGCTCAAAGTGATGCGCGACACCGGCGTGCAGGTGGGCCTGGGAACGCACATCCCCGAGGTCGTCGATTACGTGGAGTCGAAGGCGTGGGACCTGGACTTCTACATGACCTGCGTCTACAACCTGAGCCGGTCGAAGGAAGAGGCGGAGCGGCTGGCCGGACGCAAGGTCGAGGACGAACTGTTCTGGGACCCCGACCGCGAGCAGATGCTCAAGCGGGTGCGGCAGACCGCGAAGCCCTGCCTGATTTTCAAGGTCTACGGGGCCTCGCGCAAGTGCGGCTCGCGCGAGGAGATGCTGGCCGCGTTGCGCCTGGCCGTGCGCTACGCCAAGCCGATCGATTGCGTGGTGATCGGCATGTTCCCCAAGCGCACCGAGCAAGTGCGCGAGAACTGCGCGCTGGCGGCGGAGGCGTTCCGGCCGGCGACGTGAATAGCGCCGACCGCCGGCGCCCGATTCAGGGCCGGATCTCCGGCGGCAGCAGGCTGTGAACCAAGGTGCGGAGGCGTCGCACCGTGTCAACATTGAGCCTCGCTTAATTGCGTGACGCCACCGCTGCCCGCTCCCTGACGGTCGCGGCTCAGTAAGCGCCTGCAAATACGCACTGGCCATACTGAGCCGCGCGCGTCAGCAAGCGGCTTTGGCGTCGCAGATCGCATCCACCGGGAGACCGTGTTCGATCCCGCTCAGGATCACCTGCCAGTCACTCTCTGCCTTCCGGGCGAGGGCGGCGGCCAGATCAAGATGCGTTTTTCTCATAGAGAACCCGGCCTTGACGGATCGCCTGACCGATGACGTGCTGCCTCACGCCAGACCATTCGTCCACTTCTTCCGGTGTGTACCAAAGAAGGTCTTTCGGCACGCCGATGCCGATCAGCGCGCGGTAGGCCTCGCCCGCCCGGCGGTGCCGGGGCTCGGTGGAAGGCTTGATGATCAGCAGGTCCACGTCGCTCTGGGCGTGAGTTTCGCCCCTGGCCCGGCTGCCGAACAGGATGATCTTGTCGGGATCAAGGGCCTCGACCAGGCGCCGCACGATCTCCTGGAGCTTGGCCTCGTCCACGACCACCTGGTACATGCCTCCATTTTCGTCGCCGCGCGCCGGCAATGTAAAGGCTTCGGCCTACGAATCGGCTGCCCGCGCCCCCGCCGGCTCGCGCCACAGGCGCAGGGCCAGGGACCATAGCGCGGCGGGGAACAGCGAGGCCAGGCCGGTCAGGGCGGCCATGGTGCGCACGCCGGCGCCGAGGTCTATGCCCAGACCGGCCGAGTAGCTGACCGCCGACAGCGTCAGCGTGTGGATGCCGTAGTCGGCCGAGAAGACGCGCCCGCGGAAGCGGTCCTCGGTTTGCGATTGCAGCAGGGTGGTCGAGAAGACCCAGATGGTGGAACCGCCGGCGTGGCCGAGGATCACGGCCGCGCAGGCAGCCCATAGCGAGGGCGCCAGGGCAAGCGCGACGTAGCTCACCGCCCCCACCAGGAACCCGAGCAGGATGCCGAGGCGCAAGCGGCTCTCCCGCTGCCCCGCCCAGTAACTGGCGATCAGGGGACCGATAAGCGCCCCCACTCCGCGCGAGCCCATCAGCAAGCTCATCCCCAGCATCCCGGCGCGGGCCGCGTCCAGCTTCCCGAGCGCCACCGGAAAGACGCGCTCGCCGAACAGCGGCAGCAGCACCCAGTTGGTCCCCATCAGCCCCAGCCCGCCCTTGACCAGCAGGGTAGCCAGCAGGCGCCGGTCGCGGCCGATGTAGCGCACCCCTTCCAGGAACGGGGAGAAATCGGTCAGGTCGCGCGCGCGCAGCGGGTGCGCCTCGGCCAGGTGCGTCTCCTGGAAATGCATGCGGCGGATGAGGGCGGCGGAGACCAGAAACGACAAGGCGTTCAGCACGAAAACCGCATCCCGCCCCAGGAAGACGGCCACCAATCCGCCCACGCCGGAGCCGACGGCCAGGCTAACCGACCAGGTGCTGGAGGACAGCGCGTTGGCCACCAGCGTCTCGCTGCCCCGCGTGATGTTGGGGATCACCGCGTTGCGCCCAGGCTCGAAGAAGGCCCACATCATGGTTTCAAGCAGCAGCAGCAGGTAGAGGATCCACTCCAGACCCGGCTGCCGCACCAGCAGCATGCCCAGTACGATGCCGGCGCGCGCCAGGTCGCTCAGGATCATGACGCGCTTGCGGCTCATGCGGTCGTTGATCACTCCGGCGGTGGGACCCACGAAGAACTGGGGCAGAACCTGCAACACAAAGGCGAGGCCGATCGACTTGGCGCTGCCGGTGAACTCCAACAGCAGGCTGTAGACGGAGATGGCGTAGAACCAGTCGCCCAACTCGCTGACGATCTGGGCGGACCACAGCAGCCGGAAGTTGCGGTTGCTGCGAACCAGCTTCCAGTAGGCGGCCAGCGACGCCGGGTTCTGCCGCTCCATCGTCAGGAGGCCGTGTACAGGCCCATGCGGCGCTTCACCAGCTCCACGGTGGCGTTGGCAATCGGGGCGACTCGCGCCGCCCCGTCGCAAAGGACGCGGTCCACGTAGCCGGGCTCGGAGCTGATTTCCTGGTACCTCCGCTGGAACGGCTCGAGATGCGCTACCACGATCTCGGCCACCTGCTTCTTCAGCTCGCCGTAGCGCATGCCGGAAAAATGGGCGCGCATCTGGTCGTCGTTCCACTCGCTGAAGGCCTGGTAGATGTTGAGCAGGTTGGCGACACCGGGCCCCAGGATATGGAAGTCCACGCCCGGGGCGGAGTCGGTGGTGGCGCGCATGATCTTCTTGCGGATCAGCTCGGGCGGGTCCAGCAGCGCGATGGCGTGGCCAGAGCCGGCCGCCGACTTGCTCATCTTCTTCTCCGGTTCGTCCAGGCCCATGATGCGCGCGCCGACCACCGGCAGGCTCGTCTCGGGGACGACGAACGTCTCGCCGTAAAGCGAGTTGAAGCGCTGGGCGATGTCGCGGGTCAGCTCGACGTGCTGGCTCTGGTCGTCGCCGACCGGCACCACCGCGGCCTGGTAGAGCAGGATGTCAGCCGCCATCAGCACCGGGTACTGGAACAGGCCGTCGCCGACGGTCTCCTGCTCGGCCGCCTTGGCCTTGAACTGGGTCATGCGCCCGAGCCAGCCGAACGGGGTTACGCAGGTGAGCATCCAGGCCAGCTCGGCATGGGCGGGCACGGCCGACTGCGCCATGATGGTGGTGACCTGGGGGTCAATGCCGGCGGCCAGGTAGAGCGCGGCCAGCTCGCGGATCTTCGCGCGCAGCTCGTCCGGCTCCTGGTAGATGGTGACCGCATGCAGGTCCACGATGCAGAAGATAGCCTCGTAGTCGTGCTGGATCTTGACCCAGTTCTTCAGCGCGCCCAGGTAATTTCCGATGTGGAGGTTCCCCGAGGGCTGCATTCCGGAGAAGACTCGTGGTCTCATGCTAAATAGAGCGAACTCCTATCCTACTGTGATGGCGCGCGGCGAAACAAACGGAGCCTTCGAGGTGCTGATCGAGAAGCTCGTCTACGGCGGGCGCGGCCTGGGCCGGCTGGAGGGGCGCGTGGTGCTCGTTCCACTGGTGCTGCCGGGCGAGACGGTTCGCGTCCAGGTCGAGCGCGAACGGCGCGGTCTGCTCGAGGCCAGGCTGCTTGAGGTGGTTTCCCCCGCCCCGGCCCGCGTCCAGCCCCCCTGCCCGTATTTCGGGCGCTGCGGCGGCTGCCAGTACCAGCACGCCGCTTGTGAGTTCGAGCTCGAGGCCAAGCGCGAGATTCTCCGCGAGACGTTCGAGCGCGTCGGCAAACTGGCGCCGCCGGGCGAGATCGCGGCCGTCGCCGGCCCGCCCTGGGAATACCGCAACCGCACCGGGTTCCACATCGAGCGCGGGCGCATCGGGTACTTCGAATCCGGCTCGCACCGCCTCTGCCCGGTCGATCGCTGTCTCATCTGCTCGCCGAAGATCAACGAGACGCTGGCGGCGCTCCGCGCCGGCCGTCTTCCCAGGGCGGAGTCGGTCGAGGTTTTTACCAATGAAACAGACGTGCAGATGAATGTTCCGGCAGCCGCCGGCGCGCTGGACTATGCGGCCGCCGGCGAGACCTACCGCGTCGGCCCCCGCTCCTTCTTCCAGACCAACCGCTTTCTACTGGACGAGATGGTGCGCTGCGCGCTGGAAGGCGCCGCGGGCGAGACGGCGCTGGACCTGTACGCGGGCGTAGGGCTGTTCTCGCTGCCGCTGGCGCGGCGCATCGGCAGCGTCACCGCGGTGGAGTCCGGCGCAGCCGCGGCCCGCGACCTGGAATTCAACGCGGCCCGCGCCGGCCTGCCCGTCGAGGTGAAGCATAGTCCGGTGGAAATGTTCTTGGCGGCCCTGGCCGGGACGCCGGATTTCGTGCTGGCCGATCCGCCCCGGGCCGGGCTGGGACCGCGAGTGGCGGGCGAGTTGCTGCGCCTCGGGCCGCCGCGCCTGGCCATCGTGTCCTGCGACCCGGCCACGCTGGCCCGCGACCTGGCGCCGCTCGCCGCCGGCGGCTACCGCCTCGAGCGGCTCACCCTCATCGACCTGTTCCCGCGCACGTACCACATCGAGACGGTGGCGCAGTTGCGAGCCGGTGATCGGTAGGCGCGCCTCCCCTTACGTGTACATGAATTCCGCGGTGATGGTGCAGTCGGCGTCGGTGACCAGCCGGACCCAGTGCGCGCTGAAGCCGGTGGGAAAAACGTGGTGGCGGTATTCGCCCGCGCCCACCAGGACGGTTTCGTACTTTTCCCAGGCGCCATGCCCCAGAAAATCCACTTCGATGGCCACACGCGTCTGCGAGCCGCGCTCGAGTTTCAGGTGGAGCACCTTGTGCTCGAAGCCGGTCATCAGGAACGGATCGGAAGGCTCGCCCGCCTTGAGGGCGGTGTGGCGCCACGGGCCGCCCCAACCTTTGGGCTTTCCGAAGCGCCACAGGTCATCGGTCTTGCCGAACCAGATGCCGCTCTGGGGCTGCCCGCCGACCGGGTTGGCGTCGTTGTTGGGGGTGTTCTCGTTGCCGGCCATGACAAACAGCCCGCGGAAGGAGCAGAAGTCCGGAATGATGCGCAGGTGGGTGCAGATGGGATTCACGCCCCAGACGGCGTCCTCGAAGATCATGGGGGACAGCTCGTAGAACATGCCGTGGCAATCCATCAGGAAGCGCTCGGTCTCGGCCTCGCGGATGCGCGTCCACTCGGTCTGCCAGTACTGATCGAAGGTGTGGCTGGCCTTGGGCAGCCGGTAGCGACGCCACGTGCCGTTGATCAGCACGTGGAACAGCGCCGAGGCCTCGTCCCAGCCCGTGGCAAACACCGCGTTGCCCATATTCGCCCGCGCCGCGGCTTCCATATGCGGCTTGCGGCTGATGATGTTCCACTTCTTGCCGTCCCACTCGGCCAACTGGCCCTGGGTCTCGTTCCAGGCTGTGTAAGTGTTGTTGGCCACCACCACGCGCCCCTGCCCCGTGCAGCCCCCCTTGAAGTGCGGCGGCTTGGTGATGTTGAACTCCTTGACCAGATCGTAGAGCACGGTAGCCTTCAACGTGCCGATGTCCATCTCATAGAACAGGCCCTCCATGGTCTGGAAGTAGACGCGGTTGGCGGGGTCGGTGAGGTGGATCATGGTGGCGGTCAGCCGCTCGTTGGCCAGATCCTGGATGAGGCGGATGTTGCCCTTCATGTCGATGACGTACGGCCCGATGATGACCTGGTTGGATTCCTTGTGGACCAGGCGATTGGCGTAAACGCCGTTGCTGACGTGGCGCTGCTGGATGTTCAGACGCTCGTCGATAGCATACAGGCCGGTACCCGAGCCGGTCTTGTAGTTGCGCGAGGAAACGTAGGTAACGGCCCACAGCACGTCGGCCCAGGGCATCAGCGCCCCCACGGCGCTCTCCGTGCGCAGGGGGCCGCTGTCGGCTTTCACTCCGACATTGGGGATGCCGGGCAGGAAGCTCTGGCCGGACGCCAGCGCCGGCGCCAGTCCCGCAGTGGCAAACTTCAGCAAGTCTCTCCTGGTGGTGCTCATCGTATCGGTCTCCTCACTCCTGGATGGACGCGCGCAGCTCGCGCAGTTGGTCTCCGAGCGCGCGCTGGATGGTTTGGTGCTCTGGCGAAGACGCCAGGTTGCGCATCTCGCCGGGATCCCGTGACAGATCGTAAAGTTCCTCGAAGGCGAGCCGGCCGGGCTGGTGGAGGTCGAAGGTCTGGACGTACTTCCAGCGCTCGGTGCGGACGGCGACCAGGGGCCAGCTTCCCAGCTCGGGCTTCAGCGCCTCGTACAGAACCGCCGAGCGCCAGGCGGTGCGCCGTCCTTCGAGCAGCGGCCGCAGGCTCCGGCCGTGCATGTTCCGGGGTACGGCGACACCGGCCAGATGCAGCAGCGTCGGCGCCAGATCGGCATTGAGGACCAGATGCCGGTCGGCGCCTGGCTTCAGGCCCGGGCCGGAAACCAGCAGCGGCACGCGAATCGACTCCTCGTACGGCAGCACCTTGCTGGTGAACCCGTGCTCGCCCATCATCCAGCCGTTGTCGCCCATCAGAAGGATGTAGGTGCTTTCGCGCAGGCGCAGCGCGTCGAGCGCGGCCAGCAGCCGGCCCAACGCGTGGTCCAGGTCGGTCAGGGAAGCGTAGTATCTGCGGACGTGATTTCGGATGCCGGCGGGCGTCTGGTAACCGTAGGCGGTTCCCCGCTCGCGGTGGCGGCCGGTGCGCAGGTAGGGCGGCTTCCCGGTGAGATCGTCCTGCCAGTTGCGGGGCAGAGGCGGCTCGAGCTGCCGGTAGATCGCCAGGGTTTCCGGCTTGGGGTCCCAATCAAACGACGGGTTCATGTGCGGCACCTGCGTGCACAGGTGCAACAGGAACGGAGCGGGCTTCTTGGCCGCGCTCTCCAGAAAACGGATGGACTGATCGACGAGGTAGTCCTCGATGAAGCCCGTGGCGACGCGCTCGCGGCCATGCTCGATGACCTTGCGGTTGTGGTGCGGGCCGTTGGCCTTGAAGTAGGTCACGAAGTCGAAGCCGGCCTCCGCGGGCGTGGCGGGGTGGTCCAGGTGCCACTTGCCCGCGAAGCCCATCTGGTAGCCCGCGGCTTTGAGGTAGGTGACGAGCGTCTTCTCGCCCGGGCGCAGGCCCCCGCCCAGGCCCATCACGCCGTTGACGCTGCCGTAGCGGCCGGTCAGCGTGCAGGCGCGGCTGGCGCTGCAAACCGAGGTCGATACAAAAGCGTTGGTGAAGCGGACGGCGCCGGTCGCCAGCGCATCCATGGCCGGAGTGCGAATGGCGGCGTTTCGGGCGCAGCCCAGGGCGTCGTACCGCTGATCATCCGTGACGATGAGGATCAGGTTGGGTGAAGGGCGGCGCACCGCCCACACGGTCCCGAGGGACCGCAAGAAGTCGCGTCGGCTGTCCATCAGAAGAGCAGCTTGAGCCCGAACTGAATCACCCTGGCATCGCGGGAACCGGTGATCACGCCGAAGCTGCCGCTCCGGTTTCGCCCATCCGTGCCGGGTACGAAGGTCGCGTTGGGCTCCCGGAGGCTGACGTGGTTAAGGAAATTGAACGCTTCGGCGCGGAACTGCAACCCGAGCCGCTCGCCAAACCGTGCGCTCTTAAGAAAAGACAGGTCCCAGTTCACCGTGCCGGGCGTCCGGACGTCGGGCAGCGCCCTGGGCACGTTGCCCCAGGTGAAATTGGGCGGGTTGACGAATTCGGTGGTGTCGAACCACCGAGCGGCGGTGCGGTTCTCCAGCTTCGCGCTCTGGCCGGTCGAGTTGGGCCGGTCGGCGAGGAAGTTGCTGGCGCCACGGACCACCAGCGGAAGGCCGGTTTGCATCATTCCGATCGTGTTGACCTGCCATCCGCCGAAGACCTGATTGAGGACGCGGTTGGAACTGCTCCACTGCCTTCCTGTGCCGAAGGGCAACTCGTAGAGCACACTGATCACCGCTCGCTGCGACACGTCGGTGGGATCCACCGAGCGCTCCGGGCGCCGGTTGAACTTGCCGTTCTGATAGCCGGTCACGCCGGTCTGCTCGATCAGGCCGAAATCCACGTTGGTGCGAACGCTGTCGCTGATCAGCTTGCCCGCCGTGTAAGAGACCAGCAGTGAAAGCCCCCGGGACATGCGCTTCTCGACGCTGAGCAGCAGCGCGTGGAAATTGAAATTCCCGAGCAAAGGGTTCAGTACCGTGATGCTGTCGTAATAGGGGTAGGGGCGCAATGACTGGCGGCGGGTGATGGTGGCGGCGCCGAGCGCACCCGGCACCCGGCCGGCATAGGGGTTGGGAACCCGGTCTTGCAGCGCCAGGCCCAGGGAGTTGTATGTGGGATCCAGTTGGTTGTAGTCATAACCGCCGGCGAAGAAGTGCGCGCCGCGGTTGGCCGTGTACGTGGCTTCCACCACCCAACTCGCCGTCACCTGCTGTTGCACGGACAGGTTCCACTGCTGGGACATCGAGGTGCTGCCATCGGGTTCCTCCCAGGTCACGCTCTGGCCCAGAAAAGCGCTGGGGCCGAGGCGGGAACCTTGAGGCGGAATGGGCGGGGTGGGAAAGCCGTTCCGGAACTGGAAGGCCGGGAAATTCGCGTCGCCTCCCGGCGGCAAGTAGTTGGTGTTGGTTAGGGCGAAGCCCTGCCGGCTGGGCCAGTTCGAACGGAAGAACATGTAGGGGTAGAAAACGGCGTACCCGCCGCGGAGTGAGGTCTTGCCGTTGCCGAACAGATCCCAGGCGAAGCCGAAGCGGGGCCCGAAGTCGTTGTGGTCCTCCGGGCGGAAGGAGCGGGGCTGCCCGTCCACGCCTGCAAACACGGTGCGTCCCTTCAGGCCGTTGTTCGGGTCGGTTCCGAAGGGATCGAAGTTGCTGATACCGTTGTGCGGTTGCACGGGCTTCTGCTGGAAGTCGTAGCGCAGGCCCAGGTTGAGCGTGAAGCGCCGCGTCACGCGCCAGTCGTCCTGGAAGAAGAAGCTGGTGGAGTAGGCTCGGAAGCCCTCGCCGACGTGGGTGGTGGCGCTGGCGCTGGAAACCGTACCGAGCAGGAAGGTGGCAAAACCAGAGCCGGTGCCGGCGGGGCGTAGGGGATCGCCGGTGAGGCCGCCCGCGAAGGTGAAACCGCCGGAGGGCGTGACCAGTTGCAGGTTGTGGGCGTGGATGAGCCGGTGATCGACGCCGAACTTGAGGGTGTGGTTGCCCTGGATCTTGGTGAGGGCATCGTAAAACTGCCAATAGAGGCTTCCCCGCCCGCCCACGGTGCCGGTGTAGAACCCGGGCAGGCCATTACTGACCTGGGGGAAGGTCTCCGGCGGATGATTCGCCGGCAGGCCCAGTTTCTGCGGCCAGCCGCCGCCGGAACTCCGCACCGCGAAGGTGAAGAACGAGCGGCTGAGGCCGACGCGGAACTCGTTCAGCCAGGTGGGCGTGAAAGTGTGGGTGTCGGAGAGAACGACGTGGCGGTTGCGCATGTCGTCATCGCGCTTGCCGACGACGTCATCCGGGTAGATACCGCCCCCGCTGATGCCGTTATCGGTGGCGTGCCGCAAGTAGGCGTAACGCACAAACAGGTTGTTCTTCGCCGATACCCGGTGGTCGATCTTGAGGGTGTATTGGCGCATCGACCGGCTCTCTCCGGCCAGCCGGTGGTAGTTGTTGGCATTGGTGAAGGGATCGGTGGGGGGCCGGTTGGGCAGCGGGTAGAACTTCATTACGTTCAGCGAGACGGGATCGAACCGGGAGGTGGGAATGGCGTTGTTGACGAAGGGGTCGCGCACGTAGCCGCTTCCGGCGGGATTGGGCCGGGTGGTGGCGGGATCGAAGATGGGAATCGTTCTGCCGCTGGTATCCCGCAGATCCGAGAAGTTCCCTTCCCGCTGCTGGGCCGTGGGGAAGGTTGCGACGTTGGGGATGGCCTGGCGGAAGCGGTACTCCTCCCAGTTACCGAAGTAAAAGGTTCGGTTCTGAATGACCGGCCCGCCGGCGGAAGCGCCGAACTGGTTGTAGCGGAACTTGGGCTTGGTGGCGGCGAAGGCGTTGCGGGCGTCCAGGGCGTCGTTGCGGAGGAAGTGGTAGAGGGAACCCCGAAGCTGATTGATGCCCGACTTGGTGACCATGTTGACGACACCGCCGGCGGTGAAGCCGAATTCCGCCGACATGGTGCCGCTTTGGACCTTGAACTCTTCGACCGCATCGACCGCCGGGCCGATGTTGACCTCGCCCACCGCGGTGAGGATGTTGGTCCCGCCATCCAGCAGTTGGGCGTTCATGGCACTCGGGCCGCCGTTGATGCTGACGGAGGAAAGCTGGATGCCCCGGTCGCCGAAGCCGCTGTTGGTCGGGCCAGCGTTGGATTTCACGCTGGGCGTCAGCAGCACCAGGGAAAGCGCATTGCGGCCATTCAGCGGCAGGTCCAGGATGCGCCGGTTCTCGATCACCTTTCCGAGCGTGCCGGTCGAGGTATCCACCAGCGGCGCGGCGGCGGTGACGTCGATGGATTCGGTGACCGCGCCCACCTCCAGCACCAGGTTGACTTGCGCCGTCTGGTCCACTTGCAGGGTGATCCCCCGCCGCACCGCGGTCTTGAACCCTGGCCGCTCCGCGGTGACCATGTAGTTGCCGACCAGCAGGCTCGGCGCTATGTAATAGCCCTCCTGGCTGGTCTCGGTGACGAATCCTGCGCCGGTGCCTACATTGGTGACCGTGACCTTGGCCCCCGGCACGGCGGCCAGGCTGCTATCGGTTACCGTGCCGCGAATCGCGCCGCGGCCCTGTTGGGCACTCAGCCACGGAGCGCTGACAACCACAAGCAGCCCCAAAAACACGATGGCTAGCATCCTGGGCATGCTCCACCTCCGCGGACATTCTATTTTCCGGAATTTCCATTTGGGATCCCGGACAGATCCAGTGTACACCGCACCCCCCCCCCGGCAGTGCCCCCAATGGGTCCATACCGCTGCCTGCCTCAAGTCGGTTGTCAGACACCTGTCCGCCCTCTGCCACGTCGTTCACCCCGTCTGCCCACAACCCAGGCCCCGGCTATCCCCCGGGCGCGGCCAAATCGCGCGCTTCTGGCCGCGCCACCGACGGAATGAAGGCCCACCCGGGCGGAGCATGAGCGTCTATAATCGTCTTATGACTCCGGTGGAGCTCTATGACCGGGACTTCTACCAGTGGGCGGTCCGCAACGCGGAACTGCTCCGCTCCGGAAAGATGGCGGAGGCCGATATAGCGCACATCGCCGAGGAACTGGAGGACATGGGGAAAAGCGAGAAGCGCGAGCTGGGAAACCGCTTGATCAAGCTCATCACGCATCTGCTGAAATACCGCATGCAGCCGCGGCGCCGCAGCCGGAGTTGGAGGGTCACCATTGCCAGCCAGCGGATCGCCATCGGGCAGCTGCTGGGCGACAACCCGAGTTTAGCAGCCGGTCTCGAGCAGGCGGTCGCTGACGTCTACCGCCCGGCCGTGCGCCTCGCAGCAGCCGAAACGGATGTGCCGGCCGAAGAGTTACCGCAGAGTTGTCCCTTCACGGCGGCCCAGATCCTCGACGAGGATTACCTGCCGCAATAGCGCGTCCTCACGCCGCCGCTTTGAGTATCTCCCGGATGCGGCGGGCCACGATGCGGGCCTCGTCCTTGCGCATCATCCATAGGCCGACCATCAACTGGTCGCGGCTGCCGGGCACCACTTCGATCGAAGGCCGGCCTTCGCGGAGCTGCTTGACGACCTCGGCAACCTTGATCTTCACCGCGCTCTGATCCCAGCGGATCCGCAGGTGCGGCACGTGGTTGGCGATCTCCGGCACGTAGATCTCCGCGGTGACGCCGCGGATGGAGGCGGCGTAGTCGGCGATCAGCTTCGCGCGCTTCTCCCACTCGCGAAAGTCGGCCTGGTGGTCGCGCTTGAGGTAGCTCTCGACCGCCGCCATCATCGCCAGCAGCTCTTCCTTGTTGACTTTCATGCCGCGGCCGACGGTGTCGGAATTGGGCGAAGCGTTCATCCGGGCGGCTTCGATCAGGTCTTTGCGTCCGAGCAGCAGGCCGGCGCTCTGCGGTCCCATCAGCCCCTTGCCGCCCGAGAAGGTCACCAGGTCGAATCCGAGCTTGAGGTATTTGGAAAGGTTTTCGGCCGGCGGCGCGTCGGCGGCGCAGTCGTTGAAGGTCGGGACCTTGAGCTTCTTACCCAGTTCGGCGAACTCGGCCACCTTGATCTGCCCGGCCGGATCGTTGTTGTTGAGGAACAGCATCAGGGCGGTGCGCTCGTTGACGGCGCGCAGCAAGTCCTCGCCCGTCACTACTTCAACGAGGCGGATGCCGCAGTTGCGCACCGCGTGGTCGTAGCCGAAGCGGTGCGACTTCTGGATGATGACCTCGTTCTTCATGCCGGTGGTGTCCGGCAGGCGGCGGATGAACTCGCGGTTCGCGCCGGTGATGCAGGCGGCCGTGCCGAGGGTGAGCGCCGAGGCCGCCCCGGCGGACACCATGGCCGCCTCGCAGCCGATGAGCGAAGCGATGCGCTTGCCGACGGCGTCGTGCAGCTCATCGAGCACAACGTAGTGGCGGGAGGCGTACTCCCAGGCCTGCTTCACCTCGGGCGGCATCAGCGAGGCGGTCAGGGCGGTGTAGGTACCGGCGGCGTTGATGAAGGTGCGCACGCCGAGCTCTTTGAAGAAGTCGCGTTTGGCAGCGGCGGCGAACGCCTTGCCGGCGAAGAGCCC
>ERZ1292640.184-Hain-H43-02um-R1-184-length-50979-cov-62_pt1 | contig 22961 bp, 35 predicted proteins | sample MGYA00564404_ERZ1292640 | MGnify/ENA primary metagenome ERZ1292640 (study PRJEB36523, sample SAMEA6512636) | groundwater metagenome | collected 2019-01-08 | study: AquaDiva: Metagenomics assemblies of 32 groundwater samples
GCAATGTATTTTCGGGGCCAATAGTTATTCTCAAATGCATTCCATGTTTTACGGTCATTGTCTAAAACAACAGGGTATTGTATTCCATGTTTTGTTACTGCCAACTTTACGTTTTCAATATCTTTTTCAAATTCAAATTCTGGGGAATGAATACCAATTATCAGTAAACCCTGATCAGAGTATTTTTCATCCCAAGCTGTGATAAATGGCAAGGTTCTAACACAGTTTATGCAACTATACGTCCAAATGTCATAAAGTACAACATGATCATGTATTTTCTTTTGTAGCTCATCAGGTAGTGTGTTTATGTATCCTGAAATTCCTACCAATTCGGGTGCTTTCGGGTATACAATCTTACTAAGATCAGAATTTGAAGAGGTTTTAGATTGATCTGACGTGTTTCCAAGAGTTTGTTGTGGTTGTGAATCCAATACAGATAATGACAAACTAAGAACAATTACTCCAGATAAAATCGCTATTCCTAAAATTAGAGGGGTCTTTATTTCTGATTTCATTTAATCACCCTAGCAATAGCAATTTATCTAAAAGTGGAAAGTTTGCAATGTATGCAAGATGATTTGTAAATACCAGAATTCCTAAAAATATTATGAATCCACCCAATATCAAATTATAATATTTTAGATGCTTACTCATTGCCCGAATTACTCTTGTAGCCCTTGAGAAAAATACGCCCATCACAACAAACGGAATTCCCAGTCCGAGAGAATAAGCTAACAACAAATGAAATGATACGGATGGAGTAGTTGCAGCCAATGTTAGAATAGTTCCGAGTATTGGACCTACACATGGAGTCCATCCAGCGGCAAAAGCAAGACCAAATATAAAAGATAGAGGATAGCTAGATTTTTTTCTCTTTGGGAAAAATTTCCTTTCTATATTTAGGGCTCTAATCTTTGTCGATAATAACAAAAATAGTCCAAATGATATGATGATAATTCCTCCAACATAGTTTAGACTTTGTATTATATCGCCAGCTGCACTTGATAAAACACTATTAATCAAAACACCCAAAGCAGAAAATACTACTGAAAACCCTAGCACAAAAAATACAGTGTTTAGAATTATACCTGTTCTGTTAATGGAGATAGTTGATCCACTTTTAGAACTGAGTTCTGTAACGGTAGTGCCAGATATGTATGCAAGAAAAGCTGGAATCATTGGCAGTATACACGGTGCGACAAATGATGCTATGCCAGCAAATAGGGCTACAAGTATGGTTACCTCTATCATAAATACATTATTTGAATAGAACAATAAAACTGATTATCCAAATTAGGCCCAATCTTTTTTGATAGAACTTTGAGTCACAAAATTTGGTGGACTCAAAAGCACCATACTTGGTGGAGAAAGACTAGTTACAGAAATATCTGACCAAGATACATGTGTATTTTCAAACAAAGAATCTCATTAGTTGAAATCACTTAGTCTTGGTTTTTGTAATAGAGTTTGATAATTTTATCTACCACTGCATCTGTATTGACATCTTTTTCGGTGCTTACAAGAAGCAAATGATCATCTCCCAGATAAAGAGAAAAGCGCTTAACTAAGTCATATTCGGCCAAGGTGTATTTTGTTTTGCCAAGCCATTTTGACATTTCTTTACGTGCCTTCCAATCAATAATGGAAAGAGTGACCAATTCATTTTCCTTATGCTCTGAAAGTAGACTAGTTACGCCATTACGCATGCCACCTCCAACACGAACAGCCCATTGATCATAAACAGTAGCGAATCTGATTTTAGGATTAGATTCTAAAATTTGTGAACAAAAAGTTTCATAATTCAATGATTGTTCTATGCATTCCTGATTATTAGAGTTTTATTTATCTCGATTATCTAGTTAATGAAAATTTCCCACTATAAATGAAAATAAAATAATTCATTGTAACATGTATAACATGTATAACATGGATTAACTTTGATCAAGTTTTTGTAAATTAATCATATATTTTCTTACGGTTGATGTTTGTCGTAAACTAATATGACAAAGTTTTCATTTTTTCTTAAAAGATATCTCTTGTCCATTACCAATAGAAACGGTAATTGATTCAATATGTGGAATTCGATTAATATGATTTAGATATTTTTTCATATATTTTTTGAATCGTTTTGGAAAAATTATGTTATCTGCAGCAATTATGCCACCTTTTTTTAATAGGGGCAAGCAAATATCAAAATAAAATGGATATTCTTCTTTATCGGCATCAATAAATATAAAATCAAAACGCTCTCGTGAATTTGATTTTTTAAATTTACTTAGTTGAATTAGAACATCTCTTGCTATGCCTTGCTTGATTTCTATCATATCAGACACGCCAGCTTTATGAAAATTATTTCTTGCAATCTTGATTTTTTTTGGGTTTTTTTCGATGGTGATTATCTTTGAGTTTTTCCCAGTCATGGCATCTGCAAACCACAAGGTAGAGTAACCAGTAGATGTGCCAATCTCAAGTATCTTTTTGGGCTTGTGTATTTTGAGAAGAACGTTGTAAAAAATTCCAGTATCTTTAGTTATTGCAAGCATCCTTTCATCATGATGAATCTTGCTGTAATTTTTTTGCTCATAATCAGATCTTTTTTCAAGAGTACGTAGAACATGAGAAATTTTATTCAATTAAAGGGGTTAAGCATTCCTTGAATTTAACCAGTAACGAGCATTTTATACCCAGTTAGGTCTTAATGGTAAAATTATGATGTTTTGTATTTGTTGGACATGATCAAACACACAAAGAATCCGCTTCCCGAAATAACATCAGCCCTATGTTTCACGCCTTTTGGAATGAATATAGTCACAGGCGAACTCACCTTATAGATTTCATCATCCAGTTGAATTTCATAGACCAGTTTATCATTCTGTGAAAGAAGTATGTTCACTTCATCTACGTCATGTTTATGCAATATGCTGTATTTTGATATTTTTTTATCAATGGCATCAACAAAATGAACAGCAGCATGAATTTTTGATTCAGGGATGGTTTTTTTACTTAACATTGAAATACGTTTGATTGGTGCTTTTTTATGAAATTGAACTTCAGACAGAGGTTCGTGTATTCCCTTTGTAATGTATTTTTTATATTTACGCATATTCTAGAAAGATGATTTTTAGTATAAAACAAGTCTGATTACAAATTATCATATAAGTAACAATTGATAATAAAATACATGCAAGATAGGACTTCAGAATGGTTTGTCCCAAAGATCGGTCCAAGAAATTTTAGAATTGGTGTAGGAATGTTATTCTTACCTTATACTTTTATTGTGACATGTTTTGCTGTATGGGGCTCGCTTGGGGGCACATTTGTTTTAGATAGACTTGTTGCAATATGCATAATCTATTTTCTTGCAGTTGGTGTCTCAGCTCATTGTCTTGATGCAGTAGGTGGAAAAACAAAACCATGGGGAACATTACCAAAAAGAAAAATTTTATCGATTGCAATAGTGTCACTAGGAATTTCTTTTACTATCGGCCTATATTACGCATTTTTAGATTCACCAATCTTGTTTCCAATAGGCATTGCTGAAGGATTTTTTCTGTTTGCTTATAATTTAGAACTTTTTGGCGGGAGATTCCACAATAATATATCTACAGTAGTTTCATGGGGGATTTTACCAGTATTTGCGGGTTCTGCAATACAAACAAATTCAATTTCAATTGAGACAATACTTTTGAGTATAGTTTCTGCCCTGGTAACTTATTTCCTAATTACAACATCAAGAAGATACAAAGAGCTCAAAAGAGATGGGATTGATTCATCTAAAAGCAAAGAGATTATTCTAAAATTAATCACTTTGTTTGTAGCAATAGGAACATTTTCGTTCTTTATCCTACGAATTATCTAGTCTTCTTCCAACTAGAATAGCGCAGGAACCCAATGTGAAATAACTGAACTCTGTATCCAAACCCACTTCTCTCATAGCAGAAATATAGTCTTTAAGCCAAGTACTTGAACGAATTAGTTTTGGAAGTACAATGAATACATCCTTCCAAGTAGGAATAAAATATCCAATCAATCGCAATAAAACAAAATAAAGATTCCAAATTATACGAACAAAAATATTTCTTGGATATGTAAAGTCATGTAAAATTATTACCCCATTTGGATTTAGATGTGTAACACATTTTTTAATTAGAGTTTTTGCATCACAGTATTTTGGAATGTAAGAAGAAGTTATAGAATCAAATCTTTGATCAAGTTCAAGTTTTTCTGCATCTTGATGTATAAACAAAATATTCCTAAATGATTCAGAATTTAATTTGGCAACATCGAGGTAGCTCGTAGAAATATCAACTCCAATCACATCAGCGTGAGGAAATCTATGTGCAATCTTTCTTGTTAAAATTCCTGTACCACATGCTAAATCCAAAATAGATTTCCCATAAATTTTATTTAGGATCTCTTTTTTCCAAATTCCATCTCTGCCAAACGTTGCCCAATGAACGACTTTATCATATGAACCAGATGTATTTGTAAAAAATTTTAATACAAGGCTCTTTGGTGAATTAATTGACATTGCAACATATAAAATCAATATCCAATATATTGATTGATTAATGTTTTAGAAACTAGATCATAAGACATAATTAATTTAATAAAGAAAAATCAGGATAATTTGATATAATTTATTTTCTGAATGTTATTCAGAAGTAATCTCATAACACAAATTTTCTGCAAATATGTTCTTGTAATCACTAGAGGAAGTAAAACCCCCATAATGAAGCAATATCCAGATATCAAAATAACATATGGACGTAAGCAAAGAACATGAAATAGAAAGAGAATTAAGAGTTACAAAAATGAATATATCAATAATTTTTCTAGACCTAACTTTTGATTCTCATGATTTTAGTTCTGTCCATTACTTTCCAATATTCAACATTTTGTCCATTTTCAATTGTTCCATTTATTTCAGCATCAACTAAAGTGACATCAATTGTCTCAAAAGTTTCTGAATCCATAATTTGGATAGTTTCGCCAATAATTGAGATGATCTGACCCATTCTCTTGTCTATTAGTGGAATATGCACTTGCATGCTAACAGGTCCGACATGTGGTCTGGATTTACCATCAAATACACCTACACCTACAATTCTAGCCTTTGCTGCACCATGTTTTCCAGGTTTAGACGTATCATATTCAGTAATCCTACAAGCCTCACCGTCGGGTTGATCTGAGACGGGTAATAGAATGTATGAACCAATTTTTAATGAACCAAGATCAGCAGGTTTACTCATGAAGAACCAGATTTTAGTCGAATATTTAACGTTTCTACTTTAGTTTTTCCAGAATTGAAAGACTTAACAAATTAGTCATAGTCAGTCCTTTTCGATTTACATCACGTTTAGTTTGTTCACAGTACTTTTTTACACTCTGATGACCCTTGTCACTTGCAACCTCAATGATCACAATATTTTCAGCGTATGGAAAAGTAAATTTTGAAGGCAACATACAAAATGTCGTCATATGACCAAGCCCACCAGTTTTGATTTTTTCTCTTTTCAGTAAGGTATTTGCAACTTCTTGCAAATCTTCTTCATACTCCCCATATTCCAAATAATAGACAGTAACAAAATTTGTTTCTCCAGATACTTCTCTTTGAAATAGTTCATCTTTAACATTGAAAATAAAGGATGTTTTTTCTTGATTGTTTTTGGTTAGATCATCTGTGATGGATTCACCATCTTTGAATTTTCCCAGGATGTAATGATTAGTTGAATTAGAAAAATAGGGTTTACTTTCATCAGAAAATGTGCCAGTTACAAAATATAATGCTTCGATGTTATTTGAAGACATCCAAGAGTCTTTTAATTTAGCAGATTCTGAATTGTGTAAATATGGGGCACAAACATAACCAGAATAAGATAATTGTTGCTCAGACACCACTATATTTCTTGAAATTTGGTATTTATGCGTATAGAAAGTAGGCATATCATTAATCAAATTAGCCAACCTTCGATAGTTTTTTAATACTAGGACACTTCATTTTTTTTGTCCCAAGCTAGCTCAGCCTGGTAGAGCTCCCGGCTGTAGTTGTTGGCTTAAGATGGCTGACTGAATAACAGCATATCAGGCATACAGAAACCGGGTTGTCGATGGTTCAACTCCGTCGCTTGGGACCACAGTTTTTTTATAAATTACTAAAAATAATAAAAAAATAGACTAATTTAAGAAAACAATGTTGAACTCTTAAATTAATAAAAAGATCTATTGTCTATGCTGTTTTTTTGACTTTTTGAGCAGCTGGTCCTTTTTGACCTTCACCGACTTCAAACTCGACTTTATCGCCTTCATTGATGAATCCATCAACATCTGATTTGTGAACGAATAGATCGTCACCAGATTCTCTTTCGATAAAACCAAAGCCTTTTGTGCGGTTGAACCACTTAACTGTGCCTTGTTCCATTTGATTATCACAAGAATTATTCCGTATATTAAGATAAGTTATCAAAATAGATCTAACACGTGACAATTATACGCAAACCTAGTCCACAATACCAGTTAAAACGAGTTTAGAAATCTTTTGCAAAATGATTGTTGGTTTTTAACCATTCAACTTGAGGCAAAGTAAATCTCCAAACAATATCACCTCGTTCATCCTTTTTAAAATCCCAAGGTGCGATTATGACTATATCATTATCGCGTATCCATACTCTACGCTTTAATTTTCCTCTAATTCTACCCCTTCTAGTAAGACCGTCAGTACATTTTACCATAACGTTTTCTCCTCCAAGCATTTTAAGCACTCTACCAAAAAGCTCGCCCTCTTCGGGTAAACGCATTTCTTTTAAATCACTTTCATTTTTGACTTGGCGCTTACCCATAGCATACAATACAGTTATGAGCATATAAATTGATTAAATTCCAAAGTTGTCATCTATTTTTTCTTGAAAAAAAGAAGTGTCTTCACTATTCTTACCAGATTCACTGTCATACCTAAAAAACGATGAACATGTAATGTTCTATTTCCACGAAGAAAATAAAAAGAGATTAGAAAATAATTCAACTGATTCGAAGAGAGATTTGAGTTTTTATTGACTTGTTTTTTATGATCTATGCTATTACCGTAATTTCTGGTGCTGACATGCCTCCATATCCCGGATCAATTTTTTGTTTTGGATTTAATGTAGTACTATGATGACATGCTTTGTTACACACAGGACAAAATTTTCTATCAAGCACAATACATTGGCAAATATGGTTTTTCACATATGCTTGTGCAGCTTGATTCCATTCTCCTGTTCCATTACAATACACACAAATATTTGAAGAGATAGAACCAGTTCCCTTACAAAAATCACATATATCTTCTGTCATATCTATTACGATATTGTATCTTTATTTTTGAATCAATATATTTGAAGATCTTAGGAACTAAAAACTTAATGATTTAAATTGATTCCAAATACAGGATAAGACGTGCTTGCCTATATCTTGTTAAATTGTATGCCTTCACAAGAAAAAAACATCATTGATGATCTAAATAAAATTCCCGAAGTGATTGAAGTTAACGGTATAATGGGAAAATACGACATAATTGTAAAAATTATAGGCGATCTCCCTGATGAGATAGATTTGGCAGTAAGAAAAATAAGATCAATTAACGGAGTAACTAGTAGCTATACCATGACTGCAATTTACGGTCAAGGTGGTTCAATTGACAAGAAATAAGATTAATTTGTACGAATGAAATCCAATCAAAATAGAATTCCTAATTTTCATAAAATTTGATACTCCCAATGAATTTTATTTACAGGTGATAAAAATAATCTATGGAATTTAGATGTATACCAGATTGTTCTCAATGTTGCGTTGAAAGAGAATATTATCCAACTAAAAAATTTGGAAAAATCGGAGTTCTAATACTGCCTGATGAAAAAGAAAGAATACAACATCTTGCAAAAATAAATGGATTAAAAATAACAATTTTGCCGAGAATAGGAATATCGGAAGAAAGTAATTCTACTCCAACAAAAATATTAGCATATCAATTAATGGGGATAGAACAAAATGGAAACACGTGTCCATTTCTAGATACAGAAACTGCAACTAGATCACCTCATGGAGGATTTCCTTGTAAAATATACAGTAAACGACCTCTTGCATGTATGACTTATCCATTAATAGAATCAAACCCGATCACACTGGATCAGAAATGTAAATTTTGTAAAGAACATGGTTCTGCTGATCAAAATTTAAATTCTGAAATAGAATCACTGTTAAAAATTAAAACAAAAATGACCACATGTGCTCCTTGCATATGGAGATTTGCTACTGGAGTTGGAGAAGAATCAGATAAAAACCAAATAGAGACAGGTTGGATTTTAGAAGAATAATTGAAAATTCATAATCACATTTTTTGATAGAACACACTCCAAGCAAAAATTCAAAAGCATGTAAAACATCGGAATATCATGAGTGATGATGCATGGTCAAATTTAGACAAGGTAGATCAAAAAATCATAGAAATTCTTAACAGTAATGCAAGAACTCCGTCAAAAGAAATTGCATCAGAATTAAAAAAATCAGGTCATGATGTATCAGATAGAACAATTAGAAAAAGGATAGAAAGACTTGAAAAAAGTGGCATCATCAAAGGATACAAAGCTGTTCTAACAGATGTTTCTGGAGTTAATGAGTATCGAGTGATATTAATGAAATTAAAACCATCAAAATCATTAGAGACAGTCAAAAATTCAATTAAAGAATTTGTCACAAAATTAGACAATTATCTTCTCGTAGCAAACATGGAAGGAGAATGGAATATGTTTGTAATAATTCAATTAGATTCAGCAAAATCAAATACATCACAAAAAATTGTTGAAAAATTTTCTGATGAATTAATAGATTATAGAATTAATGAGATAGACATCAAAGATGTGAATATTTTGAACATGTCTTTATTACTACTGTAATAAAGAATATTCTGATTCAGCAATATCAACCGCATTTTTTATCTCATCAAGAGTGAATGGTTTTTGAATAAATGCAGCAACTCCAGAACTAATTGTTTTATTAACTCGTTTTGTGGTTTTATCATCAGCTGTAATTACAATAATTTGCAAATCTATTTTTTCTTTTAATAATTTCATAGCAATTACATCACCATCAAAATCAGGAAGTCCCATATCCAAAAGTATGATAGGTTGTTTGTTTTCAGAAAATAATTTTTTACACCCTTCAAGTCCATCTTTGCCATTCTCATAAACAAGAATTTCATCGTATCCTAACTTTTCCACATAGTTTTGAAGTTTCATTGTTATTGCCTTACTATCTTCGATTATAACTATAGGTCTAGAAATTTCAATAGTTGAAGAAATTATTGTTTTTGCTTTTTGATATGAGATTTTTGCTTTGTCGTATTCACCAAGACTCAAAAAACATTTTGATGCACAAAGTAATGCACCTTGAATATTTTTTGAATTTTTAGTTTTAGAGTATTGTAAAAAGAGATTGCCTGCTTGTTCAATTTCATCTTTAGATTCTTTTCCCTGTCTAGTTTTACATTCAGCTGCAAGCATATACAAGAGTGCGGATTTAAGATATTCAGTTTTTTTCATAGAATCTGCTTGATTGAGAAATAAATTATGAGCAGTGATAAATTGTTTATTTTTTAAATGTGTTAATGCTACCTCACAATTAGCCTTTGAATTCAATAAAGACTTGTAGTTTTTTTATTTTATAACATTTTGTAATAGAGATTTTTAACTAGGGATTAATCACAGCACGGCCAACAATTTTACGTGCTTTAAGATCCTCTAATGCAGAGTTTGCACCATCAAGAGAATATCTTTTTGAAATCATCGGATTAATGACTCCTTTTCGTGCAAGATCTAGTAATTCTACCATGTCATTATAATTTCCAGTGTATGCACCTTGAATAATAATAGATTTGAGAGGAATTGTAACAAGAGATAATTCCATTGAACCGCCAAACAAACCAACTAGAATAATATTTCCCCTCTTTCTTAAAACCGCCAATCCCATTTTTACGGTAGGTGGGGCATTAACAAAATCCACAACACTGTCAGCTCCTTTACCATTACAGACTGAAATTATTTTTTGAGATGTTTCAGGATCTTTGGAGTTCATTACAAAATCAGCACCCATTTCTTTTGCTATTTCCAATTTTTGATCATCTAGATCCACACAGATTATTTTGGATTTGGTGATAGCTTTTGCAATTTGTACACCCATTAAACCTAATCCGCCAGCACCTATTATTACAAGAAATTCAGGAGAATTTTGATTTGATTTTTTAATTGCAGTATAAGCTGTTAACCCAGAACAAGCCAATGAAGTTGCAGATTCTGGATCAATTCCATTTAATTTTGCTAAATATTTGAAATGAGGAACAAGAGAATATTCAGAATACCCACCATCTTGAAAAACACCAAGCGATTTTGGGGCATCGCATAAATTTTCATTGCCAACTTTACAAGCAGGGCATTCACCGCATCCTATCCAAGGATAAACTAAAACCTGATCACCTTTTGAAAAACCCTTAACATTATCTCCAAATTCTTCAACAGTACCAGCGATTTCATGTCCAGGAGTAACAGGGTACTTGACCCCTCTATCAGTGACTTTCATAAATTTACCATCACCTAAATCATATCCACCCTCCCAAAGGTGTAAATCACTGTGACATACGCCTACGGCTTTGACTTTAACTAAGACCTGATTATCTTTAGGGTGTGGTTTTTCTATTTCTACAACTTTCAATGGTTCGTTAGGACCTGTAATCCTAGCAGATTTCATAAATTTACAATTCGGTCTTAACAATATAAGAGTTGACTGGATATGAGAAAAAAATAGAGCCCTTAGATATTATTTAATTAAAAAAGAGTTAGTCTGTGAGTGAAGAGCAACCTAACAGTATTTCTCAAGCGCCAGTAAATATTCTATTTAATCCCACTTCTGTTGCTAAAAAAGATGTTTGGGATATTGATCTTATTCAAATTCTGAATTTATTAATAAAAATTCTTGAAAAAAGTGGAAAAAAAGATCTAAGAGTTGCAGGAATGGCGGCATTATCATCTTCATTAATTTACAGAATGAAGGTAGAAAGTATTTTTGCATTACAACGTGCTGCCATGGAAAAAAAACCAATCAGACAAAGAACAGATGTAGACATAGAATTAATCGACATACCATATAGACATGAATCAACTTATCCTGTTTCACTAGATGATTTGTTAGGGTTATTACAGAATTTAATTGGTACAATGGCCAATCCACAATCCAGAAGAAACAAGCTAGAGATAGAGCCTATTGAAGCCCCTAATTTTCAAGACTATTTCATTTCACTTGAGAATATCATTGGAAAATACGAAGATTTGATCATTAGAAAAATTTCAGATGCAGGATACGGTATGCTACAAGAGATCATAAAAGATCTGGATGAAATAGATTCTATTAGATGCTTTTTTGCAATATTGTTTTTGGCCAGAGATGAAAAAGTAGAGTTAGAACAAATAGAAGAAGATATCAAAATTATTTTGATAAAAGAGAAGTTAACAATCTGATCAAAAATGAAGAAAGGATTTCTTTAAGTATATTTTATAGGAAAAGAAACAATTGGCAAAAATTGAAACAAATGATGAACCAACTGCAAGGATTGAAGCAGCGCTTTACTCTGCTGGAAGACCCCTAAAAATGGAAGAATTAATCAGAGCTTCAGGCACAGAATCACGGACAAAGACGTTTGAGATACTCAGCGATATAATGAAAAAGACAAAGTCTGCCTTCAAGGCACTTGAAGTAGTAACACTTCCTGATGGGTCATATGTGTTTCAATTAAAGCCAGAGTATAGTTCAACTATCAAAAGATATGCATCAAAACCTATTCTTCCAAATGCAACTCTGAAAACATTATCATATATTGCATACATGCAACCAATTTCATCAAAGCAACTTGTAGAAACACGTGGTTCTGGAGTATATGAACATCTCAAAGAATTGCGACAGTTAGATTTTATCACTCATCAAAATGTAGGAAGATTAAAAATTTACAATACAACTGAAAAATTCCAAAAATACTTTGGAATACAAGGAGATGTAGAAAATCTCAAACAAAGACTGTTTTCCAAAGTAAGAAAAACAGCAAAGATGTCAGAATCAAATCCTGCTCAGGAAATTGTCACTAAACTAAACTAAGTATTTTTTATTTTAAGCCTAACTTTTTGCGTTTTGTATAAATTAGAGTAGTTAAAAGAACATTCGTGCGAAAATCAGTAGAAAATCTTGCAACAAGCAAAATAACAGGTGGACGAAGACATCCTGCAAGAATTCGAAGAAAATATGAGATAGATAGATATCCAAACGAGCCAGTTACTGGAGCTCAAGTTACAATCACAAGACGAGTCAGAGGAAATAATAATAAAACAGCATTGAAAACAATTGATTTTGTCAATTTAGCAACAGGTGATTCTAAAGTAAAGAAAATAAAAATTCTCAAAGTATTAGAAAATTCTACAAATAATGATTACAAAAGAAGAGGCATCATTACAAAAGGTGCAATATTAGAAACAGAAGCAGGAAAATGCAGAGTTGTTTCTAAACCAGGACAAACAGGAATAGTTAACGCCGTTTTAATAAAGTGATAAAATGAAAGATTACGAGCATGTCGTAATCTGGTTGGATTATTTTAACAAGACATTGCCAAGAGCTAAAGGAAGAAAACTAGAAAAAGAAAAATGTGTTTTCGATCCTTCACTAAAAGAATTAACAGAAGCTGCACAAGCAGCAGGGTTTGAAATCACAGAGACAGATGAAAAAGTAAGATTTCCAAAAAGACCGTATGTCAGGTCAGGCTACATAGTGTTACCAAAAGGATCCACTAAGACAAATATTCTTAACAAAATTTCACAAAAATTAGTTTCAAAAAGAGCCAAGCAAACAAAATAAAATCAAATCTAGCTCTTAGCTAAAGTAAAGTTGACAGAAGTCTATGATAAGAATACAATGATTGTTGTTTCTAATTGCAGGAGGTAGGCGAAATATTGCACTTAGCCGCTAGTGGCAGAGTGATCATTCAACTATCTGGTAAGTTAGTTGAAGGACAAATACTCTGTGACGAGACAGGAACTAAAGTTGCAAAAGTAATGGAATTAATTGGTCCAATAAAAAGACCGTTTGCATCAGCAACTTCGTTAACAAACAACATCAGAAAATACATTGGCAAAAGTGTTTTCGCGATGGATGATTCTCCTGCTAATACACAAAAATTTAGGAGAAGAAAAAAATGAACATATTACAACCACAGAGCTGTCCTGAATGTCAATCATCATTAGTTGATGATGTTCAGAATGGTGAAATCATCTGTTCCGGTTGCGGCGTAGTTGTCGCAGATCAGATGGTAGATTATGGCCCAGAAACAAAAAGCTCAAATCTCGAAGATAGGATGAAGCTAGCAAGAGCGACAGGACAGACAACTTATTCCCAACATGATTTGGGAATAACAACTGAGATATCAATTAGTACAAAAGACTATAGTGGAAAAACAATCAATCACGAAGTTGCAAATCAAATGCACAATCTCAGAAAATGGCAACAACGAGTACGTGTTTCCTCACCAAGAGAAAGAAGATTAGCAAATGTTTTATCAAAAATGGGTGAAACATGTGATGGTCTAAATCTTTCAAAAAACATATTGGAAACTGCTTCTATGATATACAGAAACTTGGATGGACGTATTGATGTGAAGGGAAAATCAGTAGCCAGTATTACTGCAGCTACAATTTACATCGCATGCAAACAATGTAATGTTGTAAGATCACTAGAAGAAATTTGTAGAGGAATATGTGCGCCAAAAGATGTCAAGTCAAAAACAAAACTTGCAGCAAAATACTATAGAACCATGGTAATGGAAATGGGTCAATTAAATGCCCCAGTAGTTACTATGGACAAATACATCTCAAAGATTGCAAACATGACACAAACTGAAGTTAGAGTTGAAAGACTAGCCTTGGAAATAGCAGAAAAAACTAAAGACAGTAACATTGCAGATGGAAAAGCTCCAAATGGAATTGCTGCAGCATATCTGTATGTTGCCTCAGTTTTGTTAGGACAAAATGTCCTTCAAAGAGACGTCTCAAGTATTGCAGGTGTCACAGAAGTTACTATCAGAAATAGATGTAAAGAGATCCTAACATGTTACAAACTCAAAATCACTTTGAGACCATCTCTGGCCAAAATTTAATCCCCCCTTTTTCATTTTATTAATCAGCATAGAAAATTCTATTAGGATTAGCTAAATTTCGTCGGTATTATATACAGAAACAAAATAAAATGCACCATGGCAGTACTTGAGATTATAGATCTTCACGTCACACGTGAAGGTAAAGAAATTCTTAAAGGAGTTAATTTGAAAACAGGTCCAGGAGAAGTACATGCCATAATGGGACCTAATGGTTCTGGAAAAAGTACTTTGGCATACACATTACTTGCACATCCAAAATACGAAGTAACTAAAGGCGATATTTTGTTAGATGGTGAAAGTATTTTAAAATTATCTGCAGATCAACGTGCAAAAAAAGGGCTATTCTTAGGATTTCAATACCCTACAGAAGTGTCAGGTGTTGGATTCTCACATTTTCTTAGAACAGCTTACAATTCACTAAGTAAGGCACTCCAAGGAGATGACAGAGAAGTATTCATCACAGTAAGAGAATTTCAAAAATATCTTAAAGAAAATTTGAATAAAGTTGGATTGAAAGAAGAGTTTCTTTCTAGATATCTTAACGAAGGATTTTCAGGTGGTGAAAAGAAACGCGCAGAGGTATTACAAATGGCAGTTTTAAAACCAAAGATTTCAATTTTAGATGAACCAGATTCTGGTTTAGACATAGATGCTGTTCAAGCAGTTGCAAAGGCAATAAGTCAAGTGTCAGGAAAAGATGCCACTGTAATTGTAATTACTCATTATGCAAGAATTTTAAAATTCCTAGATAAATTAGATTATGTTCATGTCTTTGCAAGAGGTCAAATACTAAAAACAGGTGATGCATCCCTTGCAGATAAATTAGAAAGTGAAGGATATGAATGGGTTTTAGAACAAAAAGCATAATTAAATTTTCAATAATTTTTTTAAAATGAACAAGTTTAAGCAGGATTAATTTTTTATAATGTGTGTGCTATACGAGGTAAACGTAGAATTTAACAAAGAATTTCTCAGTATTAAAGAAAACCAAATTACAGTAGGAATAAAATCAAAGCCAGTCAAAGGAGAGGCCAATAAAGAAATCATAAAAAAGTTAGCAAAACATTTCAGGGTATCAACATCAGCAATTCAAATAAAAGCAGGACATAAATCCAAACAAAAAATTATACAGATACAACATTTGAGAATCTAGTTTTTGTTTAAATAGGGTTTTGAAAATGAAAAAGCATGGAAGGAGATAGTAATGAGCAGTATTTTTTCAATTTTTCATTCTTTCAAGTAGATCCTAAATGGAGATGGATGGCAGATTTGGCAAAAGAAGAATCAGCCAAAGAAGTAGAAAACGTAATCAAGAATTCAGGAATAAAATTCAGAACATATTCGACTCTAGGTCTAAGAGATGATGCAGATTTTTTGTTTTGGTTTGCAGCAAAAACAGTTGAAGAAATTCAAAATGCAATAGAAAAATTATACACTACTGTTTTTGGAAAATACATCATACCATCAAAAACATATCTGTCATGTACTAGACCGTCAATTTATATAAAAACAGGGAAACCGCTTGGTTTTGTTGCAGATAATGAAGTGAAAAAACATGTAATTGTATATCCTTTCACGAAAACTAGAGAATGGTACCTACTACCAAAAGAAGAAAGGCAATCAATAATGGATGAACATATTGAAGTTAGTAAAAAATATCCGCAAATTATTCTAAACACAACATATTCTTTTGGGATTCATGATGAGGATTTCATGTTGGCATTTGAAGTAGATCAAATTAGAGATTTTCAAGATTTGATAATGGATTTGAGAGAAACAAGAGTTTCAAGATATGTCCAAAAAGATACCCCGATGATCGTGTGTGTTAAAAAAGACATCATTCCTCTGATAGGAAGTCTTGGCTAGTGGAGTCCCTAAAAGAGTGGGCAACAGTAATCAATGCTCTAGAAAACGGTGATCAAACAGTTCTCCTAAGAAAAGGAGGGATATTAGATGTGGCGTCAGGTTTTAGAATCGAATCAAAAAAATTTCTAATGTTTCCCACACAAGAGCATCAAGAGTATAATCACATAAAACCGCAATTCCATAATTATCTTGAACAAGTAAAATCAAATCCACCAAAAAACGGATTTAATAAAATTACATCATACGCTGAGGTATTAGCAGAGGCAGATATTTCATCAGAGGAAACCATCAAGAGATTATCATCATTTCATATTTGGAGTGATTCATACATCAATGAAAGAAGAAATTGGAAACCAGAAAATCCCATGAAAGCAGTGTTTTTAAAAGTCTATAAAATCCCGGAATTTGATACACCTCTAAAATCAGAGTATCAAGGCTGCAAATCTTGGATAAACATAAATGAAGAAATTCCAATTGGAGAAGCAGTTTTGAGCGATTCGAAAATAGAATTAAAACTAAATGAATTCAAGGAAATAGTAAAATGAAATACAAAACATTAGGAAAAAGTGGAATCAAGGTATCCGAGATAGGATTTGGTGCATGGACTATTGGTCTTGACTGGTGGGGTAAGAAAATTGAAGAAGATGAAGCCAAACGTATGCTCAAAAAAGCATATGATTTAGGAATTAACTTTTTTGAAACAGCTGATATGTACGGTAAAGGATTAAGCGAGAAACTCATTGGTCAGGTATTCAAAGGAATGAGAGACGAGATAGTTATTTCAACAAAATATGGATATGATTTTTCAAAAGTTGAGCAAATAGGCCACACAGAATTACCTCAAAGTTTTGAACCAGAATTCACAAGAAAAGCACTTGATGCGTCACTAGAAAGATTACAAACAGATTATGTTGATTCATACGGAATGCACAATCCAAAATTAAAGCATATTAGAAATGATGCTATTTTTGATATGTTTGATAAATTGATTCAAGAAGGAAAGATAAAATCATCACAAGTTGCACTTGGTCCAGCAATAGGATGGACACAAGAAGGATTAGAAGCAATGGAAAGAAAAAGTGTTTCTGCAGTACAAACGGTTTACAATATTTTAGAGCAGACACCTGGAAATGAGTTAATTGAAAAAGCAGAAAAACAAGATGTTGGAATTCTAGTCAGAGTTCCAGATGCATCTGGAATTCTAACAGGCAAAGTAAAGGCAGAAACAGTAATTCCAAGCAATGATCATAGAAAAGACAGAAAACAAGAATGGAGACAAGATGCGTTACGAAAAGTAGAACAAATTAGACCCATTGCTGAGCGTAACGGCTTGAACATTACAGAATTTGCAATAAAATTCATCTTGTCAAAAAAGTCAATTGCATCAGTTTTACCCACAGTTGTAAGTGTGGAAGAAATTGAAACTTTTGCTACAATATCAGACGGAAAATATCTAAATTCTTCAGATATGAAAGAAATAGATGAGATATACAATACTTGGCCCTCATACGAATTAAAAGCAACTCAAGCAAATTAGTTTTCAGATGGACAAATCAATAGATGTCATCAAGACATTAGACATTATTGAAGGAATGAAACTTGCAAAAATTGGAGAATATAAAAAATGGAATGCAATAATTAAAAAAATAAAAAATAAAGAGGACCTGAATCCATTAGATTTAGAGTATTTTTCAAACATAACAAGAATTTACAAGGATTCAAACATAACTAGTAGAAGTAAAGTGTACCATGCAAAATTATCAGATCATGATGAAAAACCAGCATGCAAAATTTGTGGTGAGAATTCAGCATATTATTGCAACATGAATGATCAATACTTTTGTATGATTCATGTTGTAGGACACGATGAAAATGAATTTTAAGATACAGGAATTGTTTCTTCTAGAGTGAAATTATTTTCAACAAAATATTCTACTCTGGTCTTTTTAAATTCGCGTGTACTAAACAATATTTTATAATCATCAATGTTGATTTGATTTTGGATTGTTTTTGTCATCTCTCCTGCTTCCTCTTCAGATTTACAGTGAATCATAGAAAATACACTATATGGCCAATCAGGATATGTCGGCCTTTGATAACAATGACTTACTTGTGGAAAAGCACCTAATTTTGAACCTACTTCTGAAATTCTATCATCAGGTACATTCCAAACAATCATTCCATTTGCTGTAAAACCAACCTCTCTATGTCTCAAAATTGCAGCAAATCTTCGCATCACTCCAATGTCTTCATAGTATTTCAGTTTCTCAAATAATTCATCTTCAGTAAATCCCAATTTTGTTGCAGAATTTAGAAATGGTCTATCGGTGATCTCCATATCTTTTTGCATCTCACGAATAAACTCCTTATCTTGTTCGGTGGGAACAAATTTTACATTTTTAATTTCTTTTTTTTCTTCTGTTGGAGCAACATCATGTTTTTTTTCATCAATCATATCTAATTTTACTCCAATTTTGAATAATTGAATAGTTGGCAACATTCTAACTTTTTTAATTCCTTTCAATACAGAAAATTTGTCCACCTCAGTCTTCAAATCAGAGCCAGGGGGCACTGCCAAAGTAAACCAGAGATTAAACTGGTGGTCTCGCTCATAATTATGACTGACACCAGGATGGCGATTAATTTGATTTGCCACGTATTCTAATTTATCGGATTCAATCTCCATTGCAACCAAGGAACTCTTGTAACCAAGACGCCTCGTATCAAATATTGCACTTAGTTGTCGCAATACTCCGATTTTTTTAAGATTGATTAAACGCTCTTTAATAATTTCAGGAGAAGTTCCAAATTTTTTTGCAATATCGTCAAAAGGTTTTGGAGTGAGAGGAAAAGTCCATTGAATCTCATTAAGAATTTCTTTATCCAGATTATCCATGGATTGGGTCAATACACCAGTAACCTCCTCATATAATTAAAAATGTAGCTAGAACATTACGCATCGAGTTTGAATCTATAAATAGAAACTTTTGTCCCTTTGATCGGTGATAATTCATCTAAATCTACAAGGTAGGTTAGTCATTGTTATTGGGGGCGGAAATGAAGCTCTAAAGAGAATTAATTCACTACTAGAAGAGAATTGTCAGATTCTAGTAATTAGTAATGAGTTAAACAATCAAATAAAAACACTAGTAAAAAACAAAAAAATAAAATTCAAAAAACAGAAAATTCAAAATTCATCTATTCTTTCAATTTACAAGCCATACATGATAATCACAACAACAAATGATAAAAAATTGAATCAAAAAATAATTAATGATGCCAAAAATAAAAAGATCATTGCATATAGCTCAGACAATCCAGAGTTAAGTGATTTTGCAAATCCTGCAATTATAGATTTTGAAAATACAATTCAAATCGCAATTTTTACGGGTGGTAAAAGTCCAGCCATGTCAAAAAAGTTGAGAATAGAATCCGAAAAAATATTCAAAAAAATAATCACTAAAGAAGATATTGGTCAGATAAAAATTCAAAATATCGCAAGAGAGCATGCTAAAAACACGATCTCAACTCAAAATGAGAGAAAAATGTATCTGAGCAGCATTATGGGCGATAAAGAGATTAAACGGTTAATAAAAGATGGTCAGTTGAAAAGAGCTGAAAAGCGAGCCATTACAATATTGAGGGATTGGAAATGAACCAAAACATAATCAATGCACGTGTTACTTTTCGTAATTCACCTATTCACATTCTTGAAAGATTTACCATAAGAGATTTAGAAAGTGCATATACACAATTCAAAGAACATTCAGGTTTAGATGAATGTGTCATCATTCAAACTTGTAATAGAATAGAATTATTTGGCAAAGCAAAAAATTATGATATTAACAAAATTAAAAAAACGTGGGCTTCACTGACGGGTTTAGAAGAAGAAGCTTTTGAAGAAAATATGGAATTTGTAGAAAATGGAGAAGCATTACATCATTTACTAAAACTCACATCAGGATTAGATTCGATGGTAGTGGGAGAAGAGCAGATTCTAGGTCAGATAAAAAACTCCATCACATCAGCTAGAAATGCAAAAGCATCAGGTCAACACCTTAACAATTTATTTGACAAAGCAATTCGAATCGGAACCAGAATTAGAAATTCCACTGGAATTAACCGTGGTGGAATTTCAGTAGGATCAATGGCAGTGAAATTAGCAGAAGAGAACATCGATGAGTTAAAACTAAAGAAAATTCTGTTAATTGGAACCGGCGAAGTATCAACACTTGTTGCAAAATCACTTGGACGTAGAGGATACGATTTTGTGGTAACTAGTAGGACAATTGACAGGTCTCAATCGTTTTGTGAAACTATGGGAGGAAGACCGGTAAAATTTGAAGAAGTTCTAACAGGATTTGAAAATTATGATGTTTTGTTTGTTGCCACAACTGCTCCTTACTTCCTAGTTACTCAAGAGAGAATAATAAAAGCAATGCAAGGAAAGAAAAACGGAATGATGATTCTAGATTTATCAAATCCAAGAACAGTCGATGAGAAAGTTGCAATAATAGGAGGAGTGAAATTGATGAATTTGGATCAGATTGCAGAAATGGTTGAAAAAAATATGAAATCACGATTAGACAAGGTAAAAAGTGTTGAAAATATAATTAGTGAGGAAGTAACTGTACTAGAGGCTTCAATGAAAAGATTAGATGCAGAACCACTTGTAAAAGATGTATTCAAAAATATTGATTCACTAAGAGAAAAGGAATTGCAAAAAGCACTTCAGATGCTTAATGAAAAAGATGAGAAAAAAATCAAAATCATAGAAGAACTAACAAAAGCAGTTGTAGAAAGTATTGTTTCAACACCTATGAATAATATTCGCAAGGCATCAGAACAAGGCATGCCAGACATTATTGAAATAGCGAGTAAATTATTTGACTATAAAAAACAGAATGAATTAGACTAAGATTATATCTTACCAAGAATGAATTTTGATAATGTCATTTCCAACTAGACGTCTTCGTAGATTACGAACCTCTGAAAAAATGCGGGAATTAATTCAAGAAACCACTTTAACTTCAAGAGATCTAATCTGTCCAGTGTTTGTTCAAGAAGATCTAAAATCCAGAATCAAAGTTGAATCAATGTCAGAAATTGAGAGATTACCTCTAGAAGACATCAATGACGAAGTAGGTACGATTTCAGATTTGAACATTCCATCTATCATGCTATTTGGAATTCCTACCAAGAAAGATGATGCAGGTACTTCAGCATTTGACGATAATGGAATTGTTCAAAAAGCAATTTCTCAAATTAGAAAAAATTTTGGAGATAAAATAGTAATCATGGCAGATGTCTGTCTATGTCAATTTACATCCACGGGTCATTGCGGAATTATCAAAGGAGATAAAATCGATAACGATTCTAGTCTGGAAACGCTAGCAAAGATTGCCGTTAGTCAAGCAAAAGCAGGCGTAGATACAGTTTCTCCCTCTGCAATGATGGACGGACAGGTAGCAGCAATAAGAAAGGCATTAGATGATGAGGGATTCACGGATGTCTCAATAATGTCACATTCAGCAAAACATCGTTCATCGTTTTATGCGCCTTTTAGAGACGCAGCAGAATGTGCACCAAAATTTGGAGACAGAAAGACATACCAGGTTCCATTCACAAATGCGCGGGAAGCAATGATGGAAGTTGAAACAGACATCAATGAAGGAGTAGACATTGTTATGATCAAACCAGCTTTAGCATATTTAGATTTGATAGCAGAAACTAGAAGAAGATTCAACGTTCCAATTGCAGCATACAGTGTTTCTGGGGAATATGCATTGGTAAAAGGTGCTGCAAAACAAGGATGGGTAAATGAAAAAGACATTACAGAAGAAATACTATACTGCATTAAACGAGCTGGTGCTGACATGATTGTAACGTACTTTGCAAAATCAGCAGCAAAGTTTCTTCAAAAATCATGAGAAATGACGAGCGTTTTGAGATAGAAAGGGCTTTTGATTTACTACCTCATATTGTAGGTTCTAGTTGGGCAGTAATTTGGTTTAGATTAAATAAAATAAAAGAGCCTACTCGTGAAGAATATAGGGGAAAAGTTCTAGATTATCTCAAAATGATGGAACCTGTCTTTGAATCATATCAAGCAGATGAGAAATTTTCAGAGATAATAAAATACATTCAGACAAGAAAACAAGAAGAGTATGAAAAAATCATGTCGGGTTTGAATAAAGAAGTCGAGAAGAGATACGATAGATATGTCGATTATGGATAAAATAGACATATTTCTAAAAAATTAGTAGGTAACAAAATAAGAAAAAATTAGGTTATGGGAATAAAAAGGATCATTGTATTTCCTTTTTTAGTTCATTCAAAAAATCTTTGAGGACTCTAGTTCGCTTTTTGGCCTCAATTTTGCCAGATTTTGTGTTCATAAGAGATTCTAATTTGAGCAGTTTACGGTAAAAGTGGTCCAAGATCCAAATTTTATCATTAGGTATTCTGCTTTTGCAGAAAGGATCTTTGATGTTATAAAATGGTCTTTTTTCAGAACCACCTACAGCAAAGACTCGTGCAATTCCTATTGCACCAATTGCATCCAAACGGTCAGCATCTTGGAGAATTTTTCCCTCAAGTGTGGCAGGAATTACATTTCTAGAAAAACTATGATCACGAATGGCATCAGAAATTATCTGAATCTCTTCTTTTGTAAAATTGAATTTTTTTAAAATTTTCTTTGATTCTTCTGCACTTTTTATTGAAGACAGTTTCGAACGCTTATCAGATTTTGGATATGAAACAACATCGTGTAACAACACAGCGCTTAGAACAAGTTTTTCATTGGCATTTTCTTTTTTACATATGTTTTGGGCATTTTTGAATACTCTCATAATATGATCAAAGTCATGGGCAG